>Ga0208641_1000164_pt1 | contig 49127 bp, 45 predicted proteins | sample ETN02SmetaG_2_FD_185789 | JGI IMG/M metagenome (GOLD analysis project Ga0208641, IMG submission 185789) | Marine microbial and viral communities from oxygen minimum zone, Eastern Pacific Ocean - ETNP2014F10-02SV253 (SPAdes) (version 2) | ecosystem: Environmental > Aquatic > Marine > Oceanic ... | reverse complement strand
AGCCGAGCAACTCCTGTTTGTTAAAAAGAGGAAGATTCTGGCCCGGGTCCATAATGAAGGGGACCCCAAGCTCAGCAAAATCGGCAGCGTGCTGGAGCATCGCCTCACGCCCATCGGGGGCGACAATCCCCAGAGCCACCCCTTCGGCATCGGCTACCCGGTTCTTGTGGGCCTGATCCATGGCGCCGGGGTGAAAGGCCGTGATCTGGTTGTTGTCGAGGTCTGTGGTGATGACACACTGGGCGGTGAACAGCCCCTCGAGCTCAGCAAGGTGATGGTCGGGGATCTCTAGCTCCTGAAATCGCTGACGATAGAGCTGGAAGTCACTCCCGACAGTCCCCATGGGGAGGGGATCTCCCCCAAGGAGCTTGAGGCTGTAGGCAATATTGCCGGCACATCCCCCATATTCACGCCGCATCTCCGGATTGACGAAGCAGACATTGAGGATATGGATCTGGTCGGGAAGGATGTAGTTCTTGAAGCGATCTGGGAACACCATGATAGTGTCATAGGCGAGTGAGCCACAGATAAGAGTTGTCACAGCGATATCCTAATAAGAGGGGCAAATGGAGAATCTGAAAAAGAAGAGTATAACCTCTGGAAAAGCAGGTAAAGAGCCCCCATTACTGGATGGATGCAAATCAACCCCTCAACGTCCTTAGGATGACAAGAACCGCGGAACAGCGCCACCTCATCAACCGCCCCCAGCGTACACCTCTTGAGCTCTGCCTGCTTCCCGGGGATGAGGAGGGTCCAGTGGGGGTCTTTGTCCACGGATTCCGCTCAAGTATGGAGGGTGAAAAGTCCATCGCCCTGGTTGAGATGGCCGCCGAGAGGGGGCGCAGCTGGCTGCGTTTCAATATGGCCGACCACTCTCATGGCGGCAATGATCTGGGTACTTTTCGCACCTCCCGGAGCCTGGAGGAGTTGGAGACCGTCATCGAGTGGCTCGCACCACGCCCCGTGGTTCTGGTCGGCTCCAGTTTTGGGGGTTGGCTCTCCCTGCTTGCTGCTCAATATCATCCAAAACGGGTGGCCGGCCTTGTATTGATCGCTCCGGCGATCAACTTTATCCAGTACTACTTTGGTGCCCTGCCCCCTCCCCTGATTGCCCAATGGCAAAAAGAGAGGCTCCACACCTTTACCGATCCCAACAGTGGAGAGGGTTATACCCTCCACGCTGATATCCTCCAAGATGCCAACCGGTGTACCATTGACCTCGACACCCTCTCTCTGGAGGCTCCTCTACGGGTCCTCCATGGAGAGTTGGATGAGGTGGTTCCAGTGGAGATCAGCAGGCGCCTTGAAAAGAGGCTGCCCTCCGCTGATCTCAAAGTAGAGGTGATTCCCGGTGGAGACCATCGGCTCAACCAACATATGGATCGGATCCTCCATGCTGTGGATGAAATCTGGCCCCATTGATAAGAGGAAACCGAATAAGATGAGACCGTTGCCAGCCCTTTTTGCCTTATTTCTGATCATTCCCCTGGTTGAGATCTGGTTCTTGATTGAGGTGGGTAGTGTGGTCGGTGTCGGCTGGACCATCCTGTTGGTAGTCTCAACAGCGGTTGCCGGAGCAGGGCTGATCCGTTTCCAGGGGTTTTCCACCTTTCTGCGCGTTAGGCAAAAGCTGCAACAGGAGCAGATCCCGGCCTTTGAACTGGCAGAGGGGCTGGCTCTCCTGATCGCGGGAGCACTCATGCTTACCCCGGGGTTTTTTACCGATGGCTTCGGTTTTCTCATTCTGATCCCACCACTTAGACGAAAGATGATCCGTTATGCCTTCTCACAGATGGGTGACGGTCCTCGCCCCCCAGACAGTGGCTCCGAAAGCTCCGATCACCACACCCTACAGGGGGAGTGGCGTCATATCGATGATTAACCCCCCACTTCAGGGGTTGACTTTTTCTAATCTCTCTTTATGATTAGCACTCATCCGAGGTGAGTGCTAATAACTCACTGGATATCACAAGATCCCTTTTAATTACAACTGTAGGAGACAGCACGAATGAATATTCGTCCGCTTCATGATCGCGTCGTTGTACGCCGTCTGGAAGATGAGCGCACCACACCCGGAGGCATTGTCATTCCGGATTCCGCTACTGAAAAGCCCATGCAGGGTGAAATCGTTGCCGTCGGCAATGGCAAAGTCCTCGAAAATGGCGAAAGCCGCCCTCTCGACCTAAAAGTGGGAGAGAAGGTGCTCTTTGGCAAATACTCAGGTACTGAGGTCAAGGTCGATGGTGAAGACCTTCTCGTCATGCGTGAGGATGACATCATGGCTGTTATCGAAGACTAACCCTCGATCAACGCTCTTTTTTATTCAAAAAAACATAGGATTCAAAAATAATGTCTGCAAAAGAAGTATTATTTGGTGAAACTGCCCGCAACAGGAAGTTGCGTGGTGTCAATATCTTGTCGGATGCCGTCAAGATCACCCTCGGCCCCAAGGGTCGTAACGTTGTACTGGATAAATCATTTGGCGCCCCCACCGTCACCAAAGACGGGGTCTCGGTTGCCAAGGAGATTGAGCTCCAGGACAAATTTGAGAATATGGGCGCCCAACTGGTTAAAGAGGTCGCCTCCAAGACCTCTGATGTAGCCGGCGACGGCACAACAACTGCCACTGTTCTGGCCCAATCCATGCTGCGCGAAGGGCTCAAGTCTGTTGCCGCCGGCATGAACCCCATGGACCTGAAACGTGGAATTGACAAAGCAGTCATTTCTGCTGTCGAAAACCTCAAGTCACTCTCCAAACCCTGTACTGACCATAAGGAGATTGCTCAGGTAGGCACCGTCTCCGCCAATGCCGACGAGATGGTCGGCGGCATCATCGCTGAGGCGATGGAGAAAGTGGGTAAAGAAGGCGTGATTACCGTCGAAGAGGGCTCGACCCTTGAGAATGAGCTGGATGTTGTTGAAGGCATGCAGTTTGATCGCGGCTACCTCTCCCCTTACTTTGTCAACAACCAGGACACCATGAGTGCTGATCTTGAAGATCCCTTCATCCTGATTCACGACAAAAAGATCTCCAATATCCGTGATCTGCTGCCAGTCCTCGAAGCAGTCGCAAAGGCTGGCAAGCCCCTGGTAATTGTTGCTGAAGACATAGAGGGTGAAGCACTTGCCACTTTGGTCGTCAACACTATTCGCGGCATCGTTAAGGTCGCTGCTGTTAAAGCCCCAGGCTTTGGTGATCGACGCAAGGCAATGCTGCAGGATATCGCTATCCTCACCAGCGGCAATGTCATCTCCGAAGAGGTCGGCATGAGCCTTGAAAATACCTCCCTTGATGATCTTGGTAACGCCAAGCGGATCCAGATCTCCAAAGACAACACCACCATTATTGATGGTGCCGGGAGCACCGACGACATCGAAGCCCGGGTCAACCAGATCCGAGCCCAGATTGAAGAGGCCACTTCCGACTACGATAAAGAGAAGATGCAGGAACGTGTTGCCAAACTTGCCGGTGGTGTTGCGGTTATTAAAGTAGGTGCCGCAACAGAGGTCGAGATGAAAGAGAAAAAAGCGCGTGTTGAAGATGCGCTTCATGCTACCCGCGCTGCCGTTGAAGAGGGTGTCGTGCCTGGCGGTGGTGTTGCCCTGGTTCGCACTATTGAGGCTGTTGAAGCTATCAGCGGTGACAACCACGACCAGGACATGGGTGTGGCTATCGTCCGACGCTCTCTTGAAGAGCCGCTGCGTCAGATTGTTGCCAACGCCGGTGATGACTCCTCAGTGATTCTCAACCAGGTTCGCAATGAGGCGGGCAACTACGGCTATAACGCTGCAACCGGAGAGTATGGTGACATGATCGAGATGGGTATTCTTGATCCCACCCTGGTGACTCGCGCAGCTCTGCAAAATGCTGCCTCTATTGCCGGTCTGATGATCACCACCGAGTGCATGGTAGCCGATGCCCCGAAGGATGACGCCAGCGATGGCGGCATGCCTGATATGGGCGGTATGGGCGGTATGGGCGGTATGGGTGGAATGGGCGGCATGATGTAACCCCTTCCCCTGCCAATATGTTAAAAAAGCCCTGCTCATGCAGGGCTTTTTTTATCTCCTCTCCAGACTCAACCCTTATCCGCTCACTTTCTCATCGCTCTCAGGACAGGGTATATCGACACTGCACTCTCCTTGTTTTAGATGCAAATCATGACGGTTATCATTACTGATCACCCTGATTTTGTTTCTCTATAACTTGATGAATACCAATAAGCCCTCAGCTAACTCGCAGAACTGCTGGCCGGGAGATGGCATAATCCCTCTAGAGGCAACATTAGGCTTAGCTCCCCCAACTCTTTGTATAGAAAACGGCACTATATCCACAAACACTGCTCCTGATGAAGAATAATCAACACCAGCAACTGATTGAAAGAGAGATTACTCAGCTTCCAGAGGCGCTGCAGGGCTCAGTAATGCAGGCATGGAGTGAGTTCATTTCACTTGAGTCTGGAGTTGCAATCATCGAAACCATGGATGAACTGCTGGCTCTCTCCCTCCCCCGCGTGTGGGCAGGGAGTGCATTTGTCTCGCGTATCTGCCTAAACCGTCCACAACTTCTCAAGACACTTATCAGCTCAGGGGAGTTGATGAAGCCCTATCGCCAGAATGAGTTGACCCGGAAGGTCGAGGCACTCTGCAGTTCAATCAGAGATGAGGTAGGGCTAGCCTCTGAATTACGCCAGATCCGCCAGCGCGAAGCCCTGAGAATCGCCTGGCGGGACCTTGCCGGCTGGGCCGACCTGAAAGAGGTCACCCACACCCTTTCAGATCTGGCTGATGGTCTCCTCCACCAGGCACACTCTCTCGCCCATCAGCTCTGCATTGAAAGCTATGGCGCTCCCCAAGGGGGTGGCGATGGATCAAATCAACTGGTGGTTCTAGGGCTTGGAAAACTGGGGGGAAGAGAACTCAATTTCTCCTCAGATATAGACCTTATCTTTGCCTATCCCGAAGAGGGGACAACATCAGGCAGAAACCCCCTCTCCAACCACGAGTTTTTTACCAAGGTAGGCCACAGAATTATAAAGTTCCTGGATGCCAATACTTCAGAAGGTTTTGTTTTCAGAGTCGATATGCGACTTCGACCCAATGGCGCCAATGGCCCCCTGGTCCTATCCTTTGATGCCATGGAGCACTACTACCAGACCCATGGCCGTGACTGGGAGCGCTACGCCCTGATCAAGGCCAGACGTGTTGCCGGGCCTGCTACTGAGGGCCGGCAGCTGCTTGACAACCTGAAGCCTTTTATCTATCGCCGCTATCTGGACTTTGGTGCTTTCGAGGCGATTCGTTCAATGAAGCAGATGATTGAGCGTGAACTTCGACGCAAGGGGATAGAAGATAACGTCAAACTCGGTGCTGGTGGTATTCGCGAAATCGAGTTTATTGCTCAGAGCTACCAACTGATACGTGGGGGGCGTGAGCATCAACTCCAAACACAATCTCTGCATACCGCCTTTGATGAGCTTGAGAACAGCGGGGTGATGAGTAAGGAAGATATAAAGATACTCATCACCGGTTACCATTTCTTAAGAGCCACCGAGCACCGACTGCAGATGGTGCAGGATCAACAGACCCATCTCCTGCCAGCTGAAACAAATGCCCAACAGCGGCTGGCTTTCTCTATGGGCTTCCCTTCCTGGAGAGCGTTTGAAAGTGACCTCAGAAGCCAGATGCTCCGGATACACTCCACCTTTACCCAAGTCTTCTCGATCAACCCAGAACAATCAGACCCAAAAGATCGACACTTTTTCACTGATATCTGGCACAACGCTCTCAGTGAAGATGAGTGTCTTAGATTACTTAAACAGTGTGGTTACCGAGACCCGGAGTCGGTCTGTGCCTTGCTGGATCAGCTTCGAAATGGAAGTACTTACCGCAGCTATTCGAGCACTGGACGTGATCGCCTCGATCGCCTGATGCCAAAACTTCTTGATCACTGCTCTACCACTGAAACCCCTGAAGAGACCTTTGCCAGGGCCACGCGAGTGGTCTCCGCCATAGGCCGGCGCTCGGCCTATCTCTCTTTGTTGATTGAAAACCCGCTCGCCCTCGAACAGTTCATCCGCCTCTGTACAGCCAGCCCATGGGTCACCAACTGGATTGGTCAACACCCCATCGTCCTTGATGAGTTACTTGACCCGATCACCAACTATCAACCTCTCACCCGAGAGATTCTGACTGAGGATCTCGCATTACGTTTCAATCATCTGCCCGTCGATGACCTCGAGCAACAGATGGATCTGCTCAGGGAGGTTCACCACGGCCATCTCCTGCGGATTGCTGCTGCAGATACTGCAGACATCATCGACTCTGGACAAGTAGGCCAGCAACTTGCCGTACTGGCTGAATCGGTGCTGACTGAAGCGCTGCAACTGGCGGAAGCCGGCCTCCGTCATAAATTGGAGCTCCCCTCTTTTGGTGATCCGAAAGCAGCCCCGGAATTTGGTATCTTTGCTTACGGAAAACTCGCCGGTGAGGAGCTTGGCTACCACTCAGACCTGGATATCATCTTTCTGCTCAACCAATCTGTTGATGGCCGCTACCCGCCAGAAACAGGACACTACTTTGCTCGCCTTGCTCAACGACTTGTTCATATTCTGACTACCCGTACTCAGGCAGGAATGCTCTACGAGATTGATATGCGCCTTCGTCCCAGTGGCCGTTCAGGAACCCTGGTCTCCAGCTTGAGTGGCTTTACCGCCTACCAATTGAACAAGGCCTGGACCTGGGAGCACCAGGCTCTTGTTCGTGCCAGGCCGGTTGTCTCAAGCAACACGTTAAGTGCTGAATTTGAAAAAACCCGGAAAGAGGTGCTCACCCTGCCAAGAGATCCGACCATACTGGCTGATGAGATTGTAACCATGCGCACACGGATGACCGCTAACGACCGTTCAGATGAGCAGTGGTTTGACCTAAAACTCGGGCGTGGTGGTATTGTAGATATTGAGTTTATCGTTCAGTATTGTGTCCTGAGGTGGGCCCATAATCACCCTGAGCTGACAGCGCCAAGAAACAACGTGGTGCTACTTGAAACACTGGGCAGTTCAGGGGTGCTGGAGTCAGCAAAAACCACTGCCCTGAAAATGATCTACAGCGAACTCCTGGCGATGGAGCAACGATTAAAGTTACAGGAATTGCCACCGATGGTTGAACAACAGCTCTTCGTGACAGAGCGCCAACAGGTGATAGGGCTGTGGGACGAACTGTTATTGAAGAGATGAACAATCTTTGACACCCTATATAATGAGGTGTTTTATTAAAGATTGCATGAATAGACTTTAGGAGTTTACAGCGTATGTCATTTGCAGATAGGGACGGGGTGATCTGGTACGATGGAGAGATGGTCCCCTGGCGTGATGCCACCACCCACATACTGACTTTTTCACTTCATTATGGGCTTGCTGTCTTTGAAGGGGTGCGCGCCTATGAGGGTGAGAAGGGCACAGCCATCTTCAGGCTAAGAGAGCATACAAAAAGGCTATTTAGTTCAGCCCATATTCTCAGAATGAAGATTCCCTACGATCTGGAGACCTTATTCCAGGCACAAATTGATGTGGTCAGACAGAATGGCCTGAAAAGCGCCTATCTCCGGCCACTGATTTTTTACGGTTCAGAGGGGATGGGCCTGCGTGCCGACAACCTGCTTCCCCATGTCGCTATCGCCGCCTGGAATTGGGGAAGCTACCTGGGTGATGAGGGGATCGAAAAAGGGATCAAGGTCCGCACCTCCTCCTATACCCGTCACCATGTCAATATCTCCATGTGTCGTGCCAAGGCTGCAGGACACTATATCAACTCAACCCTGGCCCTCGGTGAAGCCATTTCAAGTGGCTGTGATGAAGCCCTCCTCCTGGATGCACAGGGCTATGTGATGGAGGGTTCAGGTGAGAACCTCTTCCTTGTCCGTGATGGCGTAATCTACACCCCAGATCTCACATCAGCACTTGATGGCATCACCCGCGACACAGCGATATGCATCGCTCAAGAACTGGGCTATCAAGTGGTTGAAAAAAGAATTACCCGGGATGAGGTCTATATCTCAGATGAGGCCTTCTTTACCGGGACAGCTGCTGAAGTGACCCCGATCCGAGAACTCGACGACCGCATCATCGGTCAGGGTGCCCGCGGGCCTGTCACTGAAGCCATCCAAGCCACTTTTTTTGATGTCGTCCATGGGCGAAAAATAATCGACCCAGAGTGGCTGACCATCATCTGATCCAACAAGGACTCTTCCATGAACAGCCCCTATGGCATCACCACTCCCGTTGAGGTTATCAACCACCCACCGACTCCGACAACACTCTCTTCCCAGGGTCTGCCGCTCTACTGTCCCACCTCGAGCAATGAACTCTGGAGCAGTCATCCCCGGGTCTACCTAGCTATAGAAAAAAGGGGTGAGATCACCTGTCCCTACTGTGGTACTCACTATATCACTGAGGAAGAGAACCACTGAGCAGGCCAAGGCAGACTCTGGTTGTTGGACCCTCCTGGGTAGGCGATATGGTTATGGCCCAGAGTCTCTTCCAGGTCATCAAGGGGGAACACCCGACATCAACACTCAGTGTACTCGCTCCAGCATGGACCCGTGCCCTGACCGAGCGGATGCCCGAGGTCGATCGGGCCTTCGCACTGGAGTTCAGTCATGGCGAGCTTGGACTGAAAAAACGCCTTCAGACCGCAAGAATGCTTGAAAAAGAGGGTTTTACCCATGCAATCATTTTGCCTAATTCACTCAAATCTGCCCTCATCCCCCTATTTGCCAAAATCCCGCTTCGAACAGGGTTCAGGGGTGAGATGAGATGGGGCTTGATCAATGACCTTAGGTTGCTGAACAAGGAGCTGCTGCCCCTAATGGTTCAGCGCTTTGAACACCTTGGCCGGCCTGCCACTGAAGGGGCCCCACCGCCCTATCGGGCTCCCCGGCTGACGGCCCATCCCGCCGCAGGTGCCCTCTCTCGCCTTGGGCTTGAGAAGCTTCAATCCCCACTACTTGCACTCTGCCCTGGAGCCGAGTATGGCCCCGCCAAACGCTGGCCGACTGACCACTACGCCAAAGTGGCCATGAATAGAATTGAGGCGGGGTGGCAAGTCTGGCTTTTTGGCTCTGAAAATGACCGGCCTGTCACCACCCAGATTCAAGCGCATTGCAGTGGACAATGTGTTGATCTTGCCGGTGCAACTGATCTGGGTGATGCGATTGACCTCATCCGGCTTGCTGATGGAGTGGTCTCAAATGACTCCGGCCTAATGCACATTGCAGCAGCTCTCGGTCGCCCCCTTATTGCCCTCTTTGGACCCACCTCTACAGACCACACCCCTCCACTGGGAGAACGCAGCTGGGCGCTCTCTACCGAACAGAAGTGCCGTCCCTGCTTCAAACGGGAGTGTCCTCTTGACTACCAGGCCTGTCTGGCTGAGCTTGATCCCGAGCGGGTTATCAACAGACTAGAGAGCCTGCCTCTTGTCAGTCGAGAGTAAAATGGCCGCTCCTCCAAAAGAGATTGCCCTCCTCCGACTCTCTGCGATGGGAGATCTTGTTATGATGCTCCCCTTGATTCGCGCTATTCAGGAGCAGCTTCCTGATGCCAGAATCACCTGGATCACTGGAGACACCTTCTTTCCACTTATTGAAGATATCTCGGGGGTTGATTTTGTTGTTGTTAAAAAGCCTCGTACCCTGGCTGGCTTTATTGCCTTTGGCAGAACCATGGCCAAAAGGCGCTTTGATGTCTTGCTCGCCACTCAAGCGAGTTTCCGCGCCAATTTTCTCTACCCTTTTATCAGGGCTTCAAAAAAAATAGGTTTTGATCCTTCCCATGCCCGAGATTGGCATCGCCTCTTCATCGATAAGTCAATTCATCGTGATCCAAAAAAGAGGCACATTGTCGATGGCTTCTTTGCCTTTCTTGGCCCTCTCGGGCTCTCGCAAGAGGTGGAGAAGCGATGGGATCTGCCGGTCGACCCACTGGCGAAGGATTGGTCCGAAGAGATGTTTCCAAAAGGACCTCCACTACTTGTTGTTCACCCCTCTGCAAGTAAGCCTGAACGTAACTGGAGTGCACAGTCCTATGCCGAGGTGATCAATCGGGCCCAGCAACAGTGGGGGGTCAAAGCGGTCATTACCGGTGGAGCCGCCTGTGATGAAATCGAACTCGGGAACCAGATTCATGACCTGACCGGTGAGAAGGCCACCTTGCTGGTTGGGAAAACTGGCCTCAAACAGCTCTGTGCACTGCTTGCCAGGGCCGATGTAGTGGTTGCACCGGATACCGGGGTTATCCATATCGCTTCGGCGCTCAATACTCCTGTAATTGGCCTCTATGCTGTCGCCCCGAGCGAGCTTGCTGGCCCCTATAACCACCCCCATCTGGTGGTGGATCGTTATATGAAAGCCAATGGGGGGTTCGTTGACCCTTCTTCGCCTTCACGGATAAAACGCATACGCCAGGGATCTCCAATGTCATTAATTACTGTTGAAGATGTGTTGGAAAAACTCGAGACCCTCTTCCTGAACCATAACTCTCAAACCAATATCTCATGACCACTATCAACATTCTTGTTACTGGCGGTGCTGGCTATATCGGCTCCCATACTTCACGACAGCTGATTGAGGCGGGCTATTCGGTGACCGTTGTCGACAACCTCTACTCCGGCCATCGCTGGGCAATTCCTGATGAAGCGACCTTTATTGAAGGTGATGTTGGAGATCACCCCCTGATGGAGAGTGTACTCAAAGAGCGGAAGATCAATGCAGTTGTCCACTTTGCCGGCCATATTGTCGTTCCCGAGTCGGTCAGTGACCCCCTCAAATACTATTCCAATAATGCCCTCAACTCAGGCCGCCTGATCGCTGCCTGTCAGGAGGCAGGTGTTGAACACTTTGTCTTCTCTTCCACTGCCGCCACCTATGGTGCCCCTCAAGTGATCTCAATCGATGAACAGGTGCGGACCGAACCCATCAACCCCTATGGGAGAACCAAGCTAATTACTGAGTGGATGCTGGAAGACATCGCCCACGCGGCCAACCGATCTCCCTTCCGTTACATCGCCCTGCGCTACTTTAATGTGGCTGGCGCCAGTCTCGATACCACCCTTGGCCAGGCAACAGCAGAAGCGACCCATCTGATTAAGGTTGCCTGTGAGGCAGCAACAGGTCAGCGAGAGAGTATCACTATCTTTGGCACCGATTATGAGACCGACGACGGTACCTGTATTCGTGATTACATCCATGTCGAGGATCTGGCCGGGGCTCATCTCAACGCCCTCACCTGGCTGCTGAAGGGGGGTGATTCACAAGTTCTCAACTGCGGCTATGGCCATGGCTACAGCGTCAGAGAGGTCATCGAGACGGTCAAAGCGGTGAGTGGTGTTGATTTTGAGGTTGTTGAAGGATCCCGGCGTGCCGGAGACCCGCCCGAACTGATTGCTGACTCAAGCAGAATCAGGGAGCGGCTGGGGTGGACTCCCAATCTCGACAACCTTGAAATAATCTGCAGAACCGCATGGAAGTGGGAGCAGAAACTCAGCAGCCAGCACGCTGCCGGGAGTGGGTAAGCCCTTTGTCCAAGAAACCAGCCTCCCTTACCCGGTTTATCCGTCCGGGCCATCTTCCTACCTGGTTTGGAATCGCCCTCTTGAAACTAAGTGCACAGATGCCATGGAGAGTACGCCTGGGGCTGGGTTCCACACTCGGATGGCTGATCTACACCTTTGTAGGCAAAAGGCGCCGTATTGTAGAGACCAACCTCAACCTTTGCTTTCCGGAGCTGTCAGACAGGGAGCGCAAAAAGAGAACCACAGCGGTCTTCCACTATACCGGCCTCGCTTTTATCGAAGTCTTTACTGCATGGAAAAAAGATCTATCCAAAGAGGGGAACAGGGCAACATTTATTGGTACAGAACACCTTGAAAGTGCGATTAAGAGGGGAAAAGGAGTCCTCATGCTGGGCTCACACTTCTCCTGCCTTGAGATGGGAGTGGCCCTTCTCGCCTGGCGCTATCCCTCCACGGTGCCGATGTATCGTCGGCAAAATAATGCCCTTTTTAATGAAATTATGGTGCGGGGCCGTCACCGTCGTTATGATTACCTGATCGAGAAATCTGATTTTCGAAAATCCCTGCAAGCGCTCAGGAATAACCGAATTCTCTGGTATGCCGTCGACCAGGACTACGGCCTCAAACATTCGGTCTTTGCCCCTTTCTTTGGCATCCCTACAGCAACCATCAAGCATGTGGGTCGTCTGGCCAGTGCCAACGGCTCGACCGTCCTCCTCTCAAGCTACTACTACGCTCCCGGAGGGAAGGGTCTGACCGTGCGCATCACCCCCCTCCCCGAACTGCCGACCGGCAACAACCAGGAAGATGCTCACAAGATAAACCGTGCCCTTGAGTCGATTGTCCGCGAGGTGCCGGAGCAGTACTTATGGATTCACCGCCGGTTCAAAAGCCGACCACCGGATGATGAGCGATCCCTCTACACTCGCTAAGAGCAGCTTTAGACCTGACGCCCAAACACAATTAACCTGTGGTAAAAAACAGGCTCTTCTTCCGCCCGAGGTTGTGACCTGGCTATTGACTCCGGATACCACTCCCAACTTACCCGAACTAACTCCTGGGATAATGTTCAGGAGGCAAACTGCAGCTTGTAGAGGCGGGCATAGTGGCCCTTGGCCCCCAACAGCGACTGATGACTCCCCTCTTCAATAATACGTCCCTGGTCAAGAACGACTATCCTGTCGACTGACTCAATGGTTGAGAGGCGGTGAGCAATAACAATAGTCATTCTATCGACCATCACCGCCCTCATGGCCTCCTGAACATATCGCTCCGATTCGCTGTCGAGGGATGAGGTTGCCTCATCCAGGATCAGGATGGGGGCATTCTTCAGGATTGCCCGGGCAATAGCGATTCGCTGACGTTGCCCCCCTGATAGCCTGAGGCCATTTTCGCCCACAACCGTATCGAGCCCTCGCTCCATCCCTTGGGTAAAGTCAAGAACATGGGCACGCTTGGCAGCATCGTCTATGGCCTCTGCCGAGGCCTTGGCAAGGCCGCCAAAAGCGATGTTTTCGCCGATTGTTCCCTCATATAGGGTGATGTGTTGACCCACGTAGGCAACCTGTTTACGCAGGGAGTTCAATCGATAGTCCCGTAGCGGTTGATCTCCCAGAAGAATCTCACCCTCGTCCGGTTCAAAAAAGCGTGGAATGAGGCTTACCAGGGTTGACTTGCCACTTCCTGACCTCCCTACCAGAGCGATTGATTCGTTGGCCCCGATGGAGAGGTTGATCCCCTCGAGAACGGTCTCACTCTTCTCCCCTTCATGGTCAGGATAGGCAAAGCCAACCCCTCTGAACTCAAGCCCAACCCGCTGCGCTCCCACCTTGTTTGTGCCGCAATCCTGTTCCTCTTCCTCATCAATCAGGTTAAAGAGTGAGTCTGCGGCAGCAATACCCGGCTGGATAAAATTATTGAGTTCAGTCAGCGCGCGAATGGGCTTGATCAGCATCCCGGCAGCAGTAAGGAAAGCGACAAATTGTCCCGCACTCATAGTCCCCAATGTATCGGGGTGGAGGCCGAGATAGATAAGAAGCGCTGTGGCAAAAGCAATCAGCATCTGAACCACTGGGGTATTAATAGCACTCACCAGGGCAACCTTCATCGCCTGTTGGCGGTTGGTCTGGCTGGCTTGATCAAAGCGCTCTCCCTCATTTTTCTCGCCCTGATAGATTTTCACCATCTGATAGTTGCGGATCGATTCAGATACGACCGAAGTAATGGTGCCCATGGAGTCCTGGACATCATAGCTGATCTTCCTCATACGCCTTCCGGCCGTGCTGATAAACCAAAAGACCACTGGCCCCAGGCAGAGGAAGATCAGAGAGAGCTTCCAGTTGAGGTAGATCATATAGCACAGCAACCCCAGTGCGGTAAATCCTTCCCGGATCAACACTCGAACGGCTTCAGTCGCTGCTCCTGCAACCTGCTCAACGTTGTAGGTCACCATAGAGACCAGTCGACTCGAACTGTTTTTCCCAAAGAACCGAGCAGGCAACACCATAAACCGGGCAAAGATATCCTGGCGCAGGGCATGAATGATGTGGCGGGCTACATAGATGAGCCCATAGTTGCCAATAAAAGACCCGATCCCACGAACGGTGACTATTCCTATAAGCACAAAAGGGAGGATCTGGCGAGCCCTGGGATGCAGCCCCTCCAGAGTTTCAACAATATACTCAATCACGGCTGCAAGTGCCGGCTGTGTCAGTGAATAGGCGACAAAACCGAGCATACTGAAGACAAATACAGCGAGATGAGGCCGCAGATATCCCAGCAGACGGCGATAGATGACCCCTGAACGCTCTCGCGCTACCTCGGTGATAACCGATTGCTCTTTTTCAGGATTCGTCATACAGCATCCTCCTGCCCACTACCCCCCTCCAGACCTGCCAGCCACACAGCCCACATAAAGAGAAAGAGATAACCTTCAGTATGATCAAGCAAGGTTGAATTAAGCATTGAGTTGACAACAAATGCAGCCAGCAACCCAGACTGAAGTCGACTGGGAAAGTCCTGACGTCCTCTGACCTCACTATAGGTGATCCACAACACTAGAGCGAGCAGGACAAGCCCCGTAATACCGAGCTGAATGGTGATCATCAAGAATTCATTGTGGGGGTTCGATGAGAGCTGACTCCCAGGCTCGGCAAGCTCCCGATATCCTGCTTTGAACGCCCCCACGCCACTACCGAACAAGGGTGCTGAAGCAGCGAGCTTCAGGCTCCTTGCGAGGTACTCAAGGCGAACTGTCATAGAGTTGAAATCGTGTTCGTCAACACTCTTTTTGGCCATCTCTGCAGTATACAGTCTGCCGTATTCGCTGAATGCCACCACTCCTTCACCCATCTCGGTAATACGTTCATGAAACCGTGGGACTGAGTATAAAGCCACTGTAAAGAGGATCACGCCCAAAGGCGCAATGACCAGTATCCGCTTGAGCCCAAATCGTTGGGTAATAAAGAGAAGACCCAGAACAAGAGAAACAAAATAGCCTGTCCTGCCCTCCACCACGGCAAATATATTAACCAGCGAAAAGAGGGTCACCACCAACCAGCCGTATCGGGGTGTGTTTGAGTCAAAAGCTTTGATCAACGACCAGTAGGCAAGGACTGCCATCAATAGGCTATGGGTGATCGGACTTTTGATCGAGTGCTCAAACCGACCCCCGACATCAATAATCCCTGAGAAGTCGGCCAGAGAGGAGAGAAGTGTCAGCAGCAAGGCGGCAAGTACGGCGTAGTGAACCTTCTGCCTGAGCAATGGCTGCTGGTAGAGAAACGGGATCAGAAGCAGTGGTAGAAGTAGTTCATGATACTTCTGGAAACCCTGAGCAATCTCCTCAATAGAGCCCTTCGAGTAGAGGGCTGATAGTGCCAAAAAGAGAAGCAGTGAGAGCCAGGCCAGACTAATCTTTGCTGCTGGGGTAGACCAGGGAAACGCTTTCCAGCGAGCACTCAAGAGCCAGCAACCGATAATTGTTGCGATCAGAACGCCACTGAGTGTGGTTGAGAGTGGAATCGCAAAGCCAAGCATAACGGTGGCAACACCACCGGTCCTGATCACCCCGCTCTGAAACCCAACATCTCTCTGGCCTGTTACTCTATCCATAATATTCCTAGGATCCCCATATAATCTGTCAATTCTAACGGATTACGACCACTCTGCCTCCCATAACGATCATTGATCTGTTGTATAATCAGATTTCACAATCCCGCAGACAAAACAAAATCCTCGATTCCCTTGCAAACCTGGTTCCCATTGTGAATAGATATTCATCATCCCCCTGGAATGGTGCACTCCAACCCTTTCTGGCATCGATTGCCCCAGGCCTTCTTAAGCAGGCAGAGCAGCTCTTCTCCAAACAAGCCTGCTTGTGGAGCGATGATGAGGACGTCCAGGGTAAAATTATGCAACGTCTGGGCTGGCTGGAGGCTCCTTGGAATTCACAAAAAACAGCACAGCGCCTTGAAACCTGGGCAGGCCGCATGGGAGAGAACGGTTTCTCTCACGTTGTGCTTATTGGAATGGGTGGATCAAGTCTTGCCCCTGAGGTCTTTCGTGACTGTTTTGGCTCCCATCCCGGCTCTTTTTCTCTGGATGTGCTTGATACCACCTCTCCAGATGCCGTGTCTAACTTAGAGCAGCAAATAGCCCTGGAGAGAACACTCTTTGTAGTGGCCAGTAAATCAGGCACTACCATTGAGACGGACGCTCTCTACCGTTATTTTAAATCCCGGGTAGCCCAGCTAAAAGACGGCCAAGCCAGAGATCATTTTGTTGCCATTACCGACCCCGGAACCCCCCTCGACACCTCTCCTTTGAAGGAGAATTTCTCACACATTTTTCATGCCCCTGCTGATGTGGGTGGACGATTTTCAGCCCTAACCCCTTTTGGCCTTGTTCCCGCTTCACTGCTTGGGATCAACCTTGGGCCTCTGATCAACCCGGCGATAAAAGTAATTGAAGGCGGCGCCATCATTGACCAAAGAAGAGATCAAAATGGTATTGTGCTCGGCGGGCTGCTTGGACATCTCGCGCTGCAGAAAAAGTCTGTATTGACCCTATTGCTGCCCACCTCTCTCCGCCCTCTGGGCGTCTGGATTGAACAACTGGTATGTGAGAGCACCGGCAAGAAGGGCAAGGGTATCCTGGTGGTTCAAAATGAACCGGAGTACCCCGCCGACCACTACCCTGATGATCGCCTCTTTGTCTCTATCACTCTGGAAGAAGACAGCCCGGAGCTGAAAGAGAAAGTGACGGCATTGAAGTCACTCGGTCACCCGGTTATAGAACGCACAGTCAAATCTCTCTACCACCTCGGTGCTGAGATGGTCGCCTGGCAAATTGCAACCGCTCTGGCGGGGGCCATCCTTGGGGTCAACCCCTTTGATGAACCCAATGTCGCTGAGGCCAAGCAGGCAACAACCAACAGGCTTAACAACATCAACACGCTCACTGACAATGTCAGAAGTGGTGACGTCACCCCCCTCTCACTGCTTCAGAAAGAAGACAACACTCTTGATCTATCGCTAGCTGGATTTATCGAAAAGGCGAAGAGCACGCAGTATCTGGCGCTTCTTGCCTATGTCCCCCCTTCAAAAGAGATCTACTCCTCTCTTATAGCCTTGCAGACAACCCTAGGCAGAAAGCTGGGGTCTGCAGTCACCCTTGGTATTGGCCCTCGCTATCTTCACTCTACCGGTCAACTTCACAAGGGAGGTGCCAAGGAGGGCTGTTTTATGCTCCTGTTTGCCGACCCACAGTCAGATCTCTCAATTCCAGAAAGGGCCTACACCCTAAAAGAGCTGCATCTGTCTCAGGCATTGGGTGACTATGACGCCCTCAAGGGTCATCAACGCTCCGTCCTGGGGCTTAGGCTCTATGGTGATCTACAACAGGCGCTGGACCAGCTCTCATCCAAATTGGGAGAGCGCGGCATTTAGGGGTGATAGGCCCTGTCAGCACTCTCAGAGAGGGGGCCGTTTATTGCGGCATCTAGCCCACAGCGGGGATTTCCGGATCCAGATTTCCCTCTTTCTTTGCCGGCTCTCTGTTCACCGGTTGAGCCGATTTTATTTCTGCTGTTGTTTCCTGGCTCTTTTTGTCGGCTCTGGGTTGATCTTTCTTCTCAGTCCTCTTGGTTTCAACCTGTGTGGCTGCCGCGCTCCCCTTCTCTTGTTTTGTTGTCGCCGGGCCAGCAGAAGGCGTTGATGACTCATTACGCCTAGCACCGGTTTTGGCTGCAGCACGAGTGCTCTCCTTTCGGGGTGCTCTCTCTGTTCGTCCTGTACCGCCAGTTTGCCTTGGTCTGCGGCGATCTCCTGCATCACTTCTTGTGCGCTTACGACGCTCTGGCGGCTTGGGTTCTACGAGCAGCTCAAGAGAGACCGGATATGATTGTATGGTATGTCCAACATAGGCTTCAATATCACCCAGTGAGTGGGCAAAATGCTCACAGGCAAAACTGATGGCGTCTCCGCTTGCTCCAGCTCGTGCGGTCCGCCCTACCCGATGGACATAATCTTCCGGATCATGAGGAAGATCATAGTTAAATACATGGCTTACCTCAGGAATATGCAGGCCACGGGCAGCGACATCTGTAGCCACCAGGACTGCGATCTTGCCCTCTTTGAATTGGCCCAATAGACGTTCACGCTTGTTCTGGGGGACATCTCCAGAGAGCACACCGGCCGTAAAGTCATTCCCCACCAACCAGTTCATCACCTTTTCTGCACCAATCTTGGTATTCACAAAAATCAGTGTTCGCTTGGCTTCAATTTTTTTTAGCAGGCCAAGAAGCAGGGGAATCTTCTCCTCATTTGCAGGGTAGTAGACACTCTCTTCTACCTGATCAACAGTCAGCTTGTCTGCTTCAATCTTGACCACCTGTGGTTCGCTCATATGCTCATAGGCAAGCTCACTCACCCGAGATGAAAGGGTGGCTGAAAATAACAGGCTCAATCGTTGTTCGGGTGGTGGCATGCGTCTGAGAAGATAGCGAATATCCTTTATGAATCCGAGATCAAACATCCTGTCAGCCTCATCCAGAACAACCACCTCCAGAGTGTTAAGGCCAAAAACACCCTGCTTGAGGTAATCAATCAATCTGCCTGGAGTGCCAATCAGTAGATCAACGCCCTGTGCAATGGTCTCACGTTGGCTCTGATACCCGGTTCCCCCGTACGCGAGCCCCAGGCGAAATCCCATATGACGACCGAGTAGTTCAGCATCACTGTGAATCTGAATGGCAAGCTCACGAGTAGGGGCAAGGATCAATGCCCTGGGCTGGTTCTTTTTATCTTCTTCTCTTGGGCCTTGCTTATACAGATGAGCAAATATAGCCAGCAAAAAGGCACCCGTTTTCCCCGTTCCCGTCTGTGCCTGTCCGGAGACATCCTTTCCGGACAGAGAGATGGGCAGGGACTCGGCTTGAATGGGGGTGGTGAATTCAAACCCCACTTCATCAAGTCCTCTAAGTAGTGGCTCGGGAAGATCAAACTCACGAAATGTGTGTGTTGTCAGGTGTGTCTGTGTCATAAGCGGGCGAAGGATAACAAAATAATCACAATAAAACGCTGAAAAATTAAAACAACTCTCGATAAATAAGCCCAAAAGCCTGTTGTATAAGTGCCATAAACCACCATTTAAACGATACAATGGAACTCATTTTCCACCAATCTTCGATATAAATAGTGCGATGGGGTTGCAATCCTGCAACAGTTAGGCTGAAATAGCACCTAATACACCAGAACCGACATCCAAAAAGTCGGCCCCCTGTGCAACACCTGTTTCTGAATTAATCCCAAAACCCAGGAGAACGGAGTTCTTAATGTCGGAGATTGTACACGTCAGTGATGACAGCTTTGAGGAAGATGTCTTAAATTCAAGCGAGCCCGTATTAATTGATTACTGGGCAGAGTGGTGCGGCCCTTGCAAAATGATTGCCCCTGTTCTTGATGAGATAGCAGGTGAATATGAGGGACGCCTCAAGATAGCCAAACTCAATATTGATGAGAATCCGCAAACCCCGCCAAAATACGGCATCCGTGGAATACCCACCCTGATGCTGTTCAAGAATGGAAATGTTGAAGGGACAAAGGTCGGAAATGCATCAAAATCACAATTAACAGCTTTTATTGATGAACACATTTAACAACTAACCGCACTGTTTTTTACCCGCTTTCAAGCACCCTCTCTACCAACCTTAACTCCAAACAAAACCACATCACCTAAACCCTAACCCATCCTCTCAACACCGATAAACTGCCCAACCCGTTAATTCTGACGGCGCATCAGGTGCAGCAGGACCACTACTTATGTCTCTTAGTCTCACTGAACTCAAAGAAAAACCCATTACCGAGATCGCAGACCTCGCACAATCAATGAACCTCAAGCATGCCAGTCGGATGCGAAAACAGGATCAGATTTTTGAAATCCTCAAGGCCAAAGCCAAGAAGGGTGAGAACATCATGGGTGAAGGGGTTGTAGAGATTCTTCAGGATGGTTTTGGCTTTTTACGCTCTGCCTCCAGCTCCTATCTGGCCGGCCCAGACGATATCTATATCTCACCCAGCCAGATCCGCCGCTTCAGTCTTCGCACTGGTGACTCCGTAAAAGGTCTGATCCGTCCCCCCAAACAGTCCGAACGATACTTTGCTCTTCTCAGGGTCGAGACCATCAACTTTCAAACCCCGGAAGAGGCTCGCAACAAGATCCTGTTTGAGAACCTCACACCTCTGCATCCCGATGAGTGGCTAAGACTTGAACGTGAGAATGGATCGGCAGAAGATCTGACTGGACGGGTTATTGATCTAATCTCTCCCATCGGCAGGGGACAGCGAGGGCTGATCGTCTCCTCCCCGAAAACAGGTAAAACAGTGATGCTTCAGCATATTGCCCATGCCATCACTGCCAACCACCCTGACACCTATCTGATTGTTCTCCTCATTGATGAGCGCCCGGAAGAGGTGACTGAAATGCAGCGGTCTGTCCGGGGAGAGGTGGTCTCCTCCACCTTTGATGAACCTGCCCAGCGACATGTACAGGTGTCTGAAATGGTGATTGAGAAAGCGAAGCGACTTGTCGAACATAAAAAAGATGTCGTCATTCTGCTCGACTCCATCACCCGGCTTGCTCGTGCCTACAACACTGTTGCGCCAGCTTCTGGCAAAGTGCTGACAGGGGGTGTGGATGCCAACGCCCTGCAGCGCCCAAAACGCTTCTTTGGTGCTGCCCGCAATCTGGAAGAGGGTGGGAGCCTGACTATTCTTGCCACGGCACTGATTGAAACCGGTTCAAAAATGGATGAAGTCATCTACGAAGAGTTCAAGGGCACTGGCAACATGGAGGTACACTTGGATCGACGTATTGCTGAGAAGAGGGTCTACCCCTCCATTATTGTCAACAAATCCAGCACTCGACGGGAAGAGTTGCTCACCGACCCGGCCGAACTTAAGAAAATCTGGCTGCTCCGTAAGCTGCTTCACCCCATGGAGGACTCCCAGGCAATTGAGTTCCTGCTCGACAAGCTCAAAGCCACTAAAAATAATGCTGAATTCTTCAACTCTATGAACAGATAGCTGTTTATTGCTTTAAGTAGAGGTAAAACCGATAGCTTAATCAATCGAATTTTCAGTACCGATATGGCGGTTTACTGATACTGTAGGGGGTAAGATGCGTCTAAATCGGCCCTTTTGGACCCTTACCTTAATTTGGAGTTGCGAGAACCCGCTGATTTACTTATCATTCCGCGCCCTTGTGTAAAATCATCCAGAATTGGTCGGAAACATCAGAACCCAGAATTATGAGGATTAAGTCATGAAAACCGGGATCCATCCCGACTACAGCGAGACCAAGGTGGTCTGCGCCTGTGGCAACAGCTTTACAACCCAATCCACCATGGACGGAGAGCTCCACGTGGAAATCTGCTCCGCTTGTCACCCCTTCTACACCGGAAAACAGAAGATCGTTGATACTGCGGGTAGAGTGGGTAAATTCCGCGAGAAATACGGACGATAATGCTCACACCTCTTGTCTCAGTGACAAGAGGGATCATGGGTTGGCTCCCAGCCAATCACCCCGTGATCAATCGATGCCACACTGCTGAAGGAGGCCAACGACGAACCTCCTCTGTGGTTCTTCTCACAGTTGTCCTCACTGCCCTGTTCCCCGGGTCTCTTTGGCCTGGAGACCACTCAACAGCCAAGGTCGCCTATGTGATCGATGGCGATACCGTTATCTTAAACAGTGGTGAGCGGGTAAGGCTGCTGGGCATAAACACCCCCGAAATTGCACACAAAAAAACCTGGGGTGAGCCTCTGGGTGAGGAGGCACGACAAGAGCTGATCCGTCTGGTTGATAACAAAACCGTCTCCATTGAACCCGGTATTGAATCCCGGGATCGCTATGGGCGACTTCTTGCCCACCTCACAAGCAGTGATGGCAAGAGTATTGAGGCGACCCTTCTAGAGCAGGGATTGGCTGCAGTGGTTGTCATCCCGCCCAATGTCGATCACCTCCCTGAGTTCACGAGGGTTGAAGAGCAGGCTCGAAAAGCAAAGCGAGGCCTATGGGGACTCCCCTACTTTGAACCTCGCTCCGCCGATGCATTGAATGACAGTGAGCAGGGGTTCAGACGGGTGAGGGGTAGAGTTGTCCGGGTGGCCTCGACCAAAAAATCGATCTCCCTTCAACTCTCTCACCGGTTCTCCATCACTATTCACAGGCAGGAGTGGGAACGCTACTGGCAGGGCCACCCGGAACAATATCTGCATCAGTGGGTTACAGTCCGTGGATGGCTGGTATCCTCCGGTCGTGGGTGGCGTATCAATATTGGCCACCCGGCAATGCTCCACCTCAACCCGAGCTAAAGAGATGAACAATACCGGTTTGACCATAGAAGAGGCCATCTTAAAGACCGCCCGCTCTCTGGAGCAAGGGAGCGTCACCTTTGGACACGGTACAGAGTGTGCTGAAGATGAGGCGGCATGGCTTGTGCTCCATGTTGCAGGCCTGCTGGATGCCCCCTTTGAGGAGATTGCCAGAAACGCCGTTGATGAGGCACTCCATTTGGAGATCGAAGGGGTGGTGGTGGAGCGTATCTCCAGCCGCAAGCCCCTTGCCTATCTCTTCCAGGAAGCATGGTTTGCCGGCATTCCCTTCTATATCGATGAACGTGCCATTATCCCAAGATCCCACATTGGTGAGTGGCTTAGTGAGGGCTTCGAACCCTGGATTATTCCTGACAGGGTCGATTCCATCCTTGACCTCTGCACAGGGGGTGGCTCAATCGCTGTCGCCTCAGCGCTCGCCTTTCCTGGCGCCAATGTCGATGCCATCGACCTCTCTGCCGAAGCTCTGGAGGTAGCAAAGATCAACCGCCAGCGCTATCAGCTCGAACAGCGGCTCCGGCTCTTCGAGGGCGATCTCTTCGCTCCAGTGGATGGCCACCGTTATGACCTTATCCTCTGCAACCCCCCCTATGTCAGTGATTCAATCATGGCAGAACTGCCGCTTGAGTACCGCCATGAGCCCCCGCTGGCCTTTTCCGGTGGCAGCCTTGGGCTGACCCTGATCGACCGCCTCTTGAGAGAGGCGAGAGAGCACCTGACACCTGAAGGCACCCTCATCATTGAGGCCGGTTCCGCCTCAGAAGCGGTAAATCAACACTATCCCGACCTCCCGTTCATTTGGCTCACCTCAGCCAATGGCGAATCAGTTGTCTTCATGTTGACGGCCGCTGAGCTTGAGGGCCTCTCTTCAGCCCCATCTCACTCCTGATCTTCTCCACTAGGCCCGTTTCAAGGATCTAATGTCATACAAAGAAGCCTACAACGACTGCTCAGCAAGATGACATCCAGACTGATCATTACCAATGGGGATGCTGCTGTCGATGTGATGAAAAGAGCCGGCCTTGCCGATCATTTCCTCCCCTGGAGAGATGTACTTTACGAGGGCCCTGTTCCAGCGGGTCTCGACCTGACGTCACTCTCAACACTGCGTGCCCGGTTCATCTCCGATCGTGGCTGGGGAGAGCCGGAGAGGGTGCTGCACTCATTCAGGGAGCGAGATCGTGAGCTTGAACGAGCAGGCAACTACCCCAGGATCACACTATGGTTTGAGCACGACCTCTACGACCAACTACAGATTCTCCAGGTGCTTGACTGGTTCTGCCACCACCGCCCTGATCCCGCCGCCCTCTCAATGGTCTGTACCAAAAACTACCTGGGTCCCTCCTCCCCTGATGAGATCAGTGCCCTTATGGCCCATGAAGAGGAGGTAACAACAGATCAGCTTGAGCTTGCCCACCATGCCTGGAGCGCCTTCACCGCCCCTGACCCCATCCCCTGGACCTCCCTGCTGGATGAGGAGACCTCACTCCTCCCCTTCTTAAGAGGTGCAGTCCTCAGGCTTTTGGAGGAGTACCCCCACAGTGGGAGAGGGCTCTCCCGAACCGCTCTTGCAATACTCCGTCTGATAGAGCAGGAGAGCCTCCCACCGGGTAGCTTGTTTGCCCGTTATATGGAGAGTGAGGAGCATCGCTTTCTGGGTGATGCCAGCTTCTGGTTCATTCTAAATAGTCTGGCAGGGTCGGTAACCCCTCTCATCCATACTCAGCCAGAACCCCTCACCCTCCCTGCATCGTCCCACCAGACGGTAGTGATCACCAATGAGGGGTGTGAGTGCCTTGCCGGCGACCGCAACTGGCTCGACACCCATCCCATCGATCAGTGGATTGGGGGGGTTCACCTGACACCGGATAATCGTTGGTGGTGGGATCCCGATACCCAGACCGTTAGAAAAGAGGAAGCGTGATAGACTACTGCTTGCTGAAGTGCAGGGTGGTTGTCTTCTCCCCTCTTCCCTCTCTACTCGCCCTCTGCCCAATCTAGTGATGAGAACACTCTACTTCTCCTATGGTTCCAACCTCTCCTCACGTCGGCTCCTAAGCCGTGCCCCTGGAGCCCGGTTCGTCACCGTGGCCTTGCTCAAGGGTTATCATCTCCGCTTCCACAAAGCGGGGCGAGATGGCTCAGCAAAGTGTGATATTGAGGTGAGTGACGACCCCTTTGCCAAAGTCTGGGGGGCGGTCTACTCCATTACCCGCCAAGATATACTGGGCTTGGATAAGGTTGAGGGGCGAGGGGACGGCTATGAACAGCGAGAAATTAACCTCTGCGCCCCCACCGGGGGAGCGATTTGCGCTTTTACCTACATTGCCACCCGAATCGACAGCGCCCTCCTCCCCTACCACTGGTACAAGGAGCATGTGGTCAGGGGGGCAACCGAATTCTCCCTGCCCGACAGGTATATCAACCAGATTGCCGCCACTCCCTCGCTGCCGGACCCGGATGTTGAGCGCCACTTTTACGAACTCGCCATCTACCTGCAAGAAACGCATACCGAATGAGACAAGGGCTGTTGGGAGCGGGATCTTTTATTGCTTCCGAAGAAGAATCACAATTACTAGTCATTGGCGTCACAAGCATTTCATTTTGATCGCCAGTGCCACCAAATTCTATAGAGATCAATCAGGCTTTTACAATAGGTCATCATATTGACCTTAGAGTCTGCGGACTGATTGCACCATTGATTTAACGGTTCCTCGATCATCTTCAACTGTTTATTTTTTGCCCGGAGAAATATCTCACAATCAAATAACCAACGTGATAAAAAAGGCTGGCCCATCAACTCATTAACACACTCTATACGAAACAGTTTGATCCCGGCCTGTGTATCATATATTTCAAATCTCAACATTATCGATATCAGGGTGGCTGCAATTCTTCCGGCATAGTGTCTCACAGAAGATCTTTGAATATCTCGACCATATAGTAAAACCCGTGAACCGAACACCATTTCCACATCTTTTTCAGTGGCAACTTCACACAAACGAATGAACTCGGTAACTGGTGCCGAGAAATCAGCATCGATAAAGCCGCAAAGATCGCAATTATGTTTGCTGATTTCTAACATCCCCTGGCGTACAGCTTCGGCCTTTCCCTGATTAATTGGAAGTGAAACCAAGAGCGCTGAAACTTCCATTTGGTTTAGTGTTTTAACTAACTCAGAAAGCTTCTGATTGGTCTTATCGGTAGATCCATCATCAACAAAGACCCAGCAGTCGATCAGCTCAGCATGATCAAGTACATGCATCTGATCAAATCTACAAGCTTCATTGTAGAAAGGAATTACGATGCCCTTTTTAGTGCTATGTAAATCCAATTTATCTTTTTAGTTTTACACGTGAGATATGATTTGCACTCGAAAAACACGTATTCTGCCACTTTGCAGGATCACCTGTTATGTCTCTCGCAAAAAGACGTCCAGTATTGACATCTCCGTTTGCCGTATTTAGTGCTTTTTTGTTCCAATGGGCAACTTTCTTCTGTTCCTTCCTAATTCTTGGATCAACTATATTCCTGATTTTTTCTTCGATCTGGTCGACATCCTCTTGATTGCCAGCTTTAGCCGCCTTTTGGACCTTAGCAAGCAAATGGTCTTTGTGTGCCTTAAGTGCCTTAAGTTGGTTCTGGGCCTTAAGTGCCTTAAGATAGTTCTGGACAGATTGTTGGGCATGAAAATATAAAGGTGGTAACTCAACAACTTCAACTTCATTCGCTATCGCTTCTTTAATAATTGTCGCTCTTGTCTGTGATTGTTGGCTAACATTCATGTATATGCTTAAGGTGTTTTTGTAATCCACACTTAATAGTATTATAAAAGCCGTTGCCAATATGCCCAAACCAATTCGAACAAAGTGGTTTGTTCGAGATAAATTTTCCATTTCAAACAGATTCACAGGAAAGAGGCACATACAAGACAAGACAATGAACATCTCACTGGGTGCAGAAATACGACCAAAAAACATCATGTTTGGCGCACCGAGCAAAGCAATGGCGATAGTGATGGATATAAAAAAGAAAAAGGCCGATAGTTTCAATTTCTGCCGATCTATTTTTAATCCCAATAAAGCTGGAGCTACCAAGAACACCAAGTAGACAAATAATACTTTTTTATCCAGTTTATCGATAAACGCAAAAGTTATCCCTGTTAGTTTCTCCGTCAGAGAAAAATGCTCACCGAGAACCTCCCCTCTGACATAGTTTCCTGGCGCAAAAACTAAAATAGCAGCTCCAACGATCCAAACTGAAAGTAATATCCAGCTGGAACGATTGACCGTGTGGCGATTATTTAACCACTCAAAAAACAACAACAAAAACCAACAAACTACGATGGCGACAGAGACATGCTCTAGCCACATGCCGCCAGCAAAACAAGCCAGTATTCTCAAATAAAATAAATATCCATCTTTGTTTTTAATCTTAAATATTGCCTGTTCAATGGTAGATCGTATACAAAAGAGAAAAATGGCAAAGATCCAGAAATACTGAATTTGTCCGGTTTTCCACAGCACCACCTCGCCAAAAACATCCGGTACGAACCACCAGAGAAATATAAAAACAGAAACAAAGATAATCTGAGCAAAATATTTCTGATTTACGCCGGCATAAAAAATTAATTGCCGAGTGATATAAAAAAGTACGAGAGAATTAAACAACCCCAATAGCCAAATTCCAGCCGCCCCAAAAGAGAAAAACACCCGGTTTAAAAACATCACTGGCCATCGACCAGTCCAATTAAAATAATCACTAGTCGCATCAGATGTAATCTGATAAAGATCAAAGCTTTCTTTGGTTCTACAGTAATCATCTGCATAAAAAGGCACATAAAAATTGAGCACAAAAAAAGCACCAAGCGCAAGCATGGCAAGCCCATACAAGATGAATTTATTGATAATATATGATGAATATTTCATAACGTGGCGTTATTTCATTGGCAGCAATATCATAGTAGATGAGTTATCTATCCAAAACAAACGGGTCTCATGGCATCAACAACAGTGAGCTCTGCTGCCCACCTTTCCGCCCAGAGAGGCGGGACAAGAAGGCTATCATCAACATGAAGCATGTGGATAAAGGAGGCCGCCCTCCAAAGTGGTATTTTGCGCCTTTCTTGGGTGAGGCGTTACCCTTACCGTCACTCAATCAACAATAGATATCAAAGATCAACTTAAGGACATTTTCCCATGGGCACTGACTCAAAAACACTCTTCGACAATGCCAAGTCCGTCATTCCCGGAGGCGTTAATTCACCGGTTCGTGCTTTCAAGTCGGTGGGAGGTACCCCGGTTTTCATCAATCGTGCCAAGGGTGCCTATCTCTGGGATGAATCTGGAAAGAGCTATATCGACTACGTCGGGTCATGGGGCCCGATGATCCTCGGTCATGCCCACCCTGATGTATTGGCGGCTGTTGTTGAAGCAGCCAAATGGGGACTCAGTTTTGGGGCGCCTACCGTAGCAGAGACCGAGATGGCTGAATTGATCTGTTCAATCCTGCCCTCCATAGAGAAGGTACGCATGGTTAACTCGGGGACTGAAGCCACCATGAGCGCTCTGCGTCTCGCGCGAGGATTTACCGGCCGTGACAAGATTGTCAAGTTTGAAGGGTGTTACCACGGACATGCTGATGGCCTGTTGGTAAAAGCGGGTTCTGGTGCACTGACTTTTGGTGTGCCTACATCGCCCGGGGTTCCCGCCTCCATGGCTGAGAACACCCTTACTGCAACATTCAATGACCTGGAAAGCGTTGGCCAGCTGTTTAATCAGATTGGGTCAGAGATAGCGGCTATTATTGTTGAGCCGGTTGCTGGAAACATGAACTGCATTCCCCCCATCGATGGCTTTCTCCAGGGCTTAAGAGCATTGTGTGATGATGCGGGCGGGCTACTGATTTTTGACGAGGTGATGACCGGTTTTCGGGTCGGCCCTCAATCTGCCCAGGGGCTCTTTGGTGTAACCCCTGACCTGACCAGCCTTGGCAAAGTGATCGGGGGAGGTATGCCGGTAGGTGCCTTCGGAGGAAGGGCAGAAATTATGGACCACCTCGCACCCGAAGGGCCCGTCTATCAGGCGGGCACTCTCTCTGGAAACCCCGTGGCGATGGCTGCCGGCATGGCAACGCTCAAAGGGATAGAGGCTGATAACTTTTTTGAAAACCTGGGCAGTAAGGTAGCCCAACTTACTAGCGGTCTGAAAAGGGCGGCTCAACGTCATGGCATCCCCCTCTCGACAAACCAGGTGGGAGGGATGTTTGGGTTCTTTTTTACCGACCAGGAGAAAATTACTGGCTTCGACCAGGTGGTGAATTGTGATGGTGGGCGTTTTAACACCTTCTTTCATGAGATGCTGGGTGAGGGGATCTACCTTGCCCCCTCCTCTTATGAGGCAGGATTTGTCTCGGCGGCACATAGCCAGGAAGATATTGATAAAACAGTCGCTGCAGCAGAACGGGTCTTTGAGCGACTAGCCTCCTAGCGGATAAATCGCACCGTTGCTGGGTAGCCCGGAGCGCTGCCCGGCCACGCTCGCACCATCGCCCAGAGGGTAACAATCAGGTGGGGCAGTGAAGCCCTATACTAGTCATAAATCCCAACCGGTCGAGCCCGGTTATCGGTACCCGCCGGGAGCTTCAGGTTCACGCTTTCAACCCAACCAACTGAGCAACATGGGCGCGTCCAACATGGAGTGTTCCTTCAATGACTTCACGTTCAGTCTCGGCCAGATGGAGCAACTCAAGTTCCTTATAATCCTCTCCAAGGACTTCTGCCCTGACAAGGAGGTCCGGGCTGGAGGGTCCACCCGTCTTGAACTCAAGCTGATCAGGGGTGTAGACCTCTATTATCACCACCCCACCCGGTTTCAACCCGCGGACGATACCCCTGCTCACCTCTCTCCTCAGTTCGGGCAGAAGATGGCCAAACGTTAAGACGATACCGCACCAGCACTCCCTCCCAAAATCAAAGCCATCAAGATCTGTGACCTCGGTCGTAATATTGACCCCTTTGGCGGTGGCCAGCCTCCTGGCCTTTTTCATCCCAACAGCTGAAGCATCCATAGCCGTGACTTGATGGCCCCGACCCGCAAGCCAGGCTGCATTTCGACCCTCCCCTTCAGCTATACAGAGGACTGGGCCAAGTGGAATATGGTGGGCCTGTGAAGCCAGAAAACCATTGGGTTCAGTACCAAATAGGTACCCTCCTCCGGCATAACGCTCATCCCACTTTGACATCGAATCACCGTCCGGCAAACAAAAAAGAGCCTGAGGCTCCTTAATTCAATGGTATTTGAATACATTGATACTGCAGGAGGTACAATGTAACCCTCAGGCCAATTCTACACCACCGCAAAAGTCATTACTAAGCCGGGCGACAAATCTACGTTATCTGCCTGAACTGATTAAGCGATTTAGCCTGTCTATTACATTATTTGAGAAAAATAATTTTTTCCTGCTGTCTATTACTAATATGGATATCGACTTAAGAGAGATTCAGTTCCTGAGGGCGGCCAATTCTCCTGGAGATTGGGTGCCGGACATAGGCTCTGAAATAGCCTTTGCCGGTAGATCCAATGTAGGCAAATCGAGCGCCATTAATGCAATAACCAACCGCAAAGGGATGGCAAGGACCAGTAAAACCCCAGGGCGCACCCAGCAAATTGTCTTTTTTGAGCTTTCACCCACCCATCGACTGGTAGACCTGCCTGGGTACGGCTTCGCCAAGGTCCCCAAAGCCGTCAAGCACCACTGGACGCGGACCGTTGAACACTATTTGAGTGAGCGTGAGTCTCTTAAAGGGTTGATTTTATTGATGGATGTCCGCCGCCCCCTTACTGAACTGGATCAACAGATGCTCTATTGGTCTAACCAGTGTGCAATGCCTGTCCATATTCTTCTTACCAAGTCCGACAAACTGAGCAAGAGCCAGGCGGGCAGTTCACTTATCAAGGTACAGCGTTCTGTCGAGTGGATGGAGGGGGCTTCGGTACAGCTCTTTTCAACCTTAAAAAAGCATGGGGTTGATACTGCACAAAATAGAGTAAGACGCTGGCTATCAGGGCGGTAGGAGAGTCAAATTACATTCTGTGAATCAGGCCAAAGGCCGACCCGCGCCGAGATTGTTTTTCTTTTTATACGGGCCGAACTCCAGATATTGATTGATCAAGAGCAGGTAATTGTGATTTTTTATTAAAAAGGGGGAGTTTGCACTCCCCCAATAAAAAGTATAGTTGGGTCTAGTCTGCTTGCTTTTCACCCATAATAGCGCTCAAAATAAGTACCGTTAGACCACCAGTAGTGATCGCGGAACTAAAGATACTCTGAACCAGCTTACCGAAAGTGCCACCAATATTGCCACCTAAGGTGGCTGCAAATTGTGGTACCAGCAATACACCTATCCCCATGCCAAAAGAGACTGCCAGGATAAGCATATTGCGACGATTCATATTTACCGTAGCAAGAATCTTTATCCCTGCAATAGCAACCGTACCAAACATAACGATAGTTGCACCACCCAGTACAGAGTTGGGCATCGCCCTTAGTACAGAGCCTATATGGGGAAATAAACCCATTAGGACAAGAATAATACCAACCCAAACGCCTACATGGCGACTGGCAATACCGGTTAGTTGGATGACACCGTTGTTTTGGCTAAAAGTGGTGTTAGGGAAAGTATTGAACACAGCAGCAATAGCTGAGTTAACTCCATCACCAAGGACGCCATTTTTAATACGGTTAAGATAGCTCTCACCCTCGACGTCTTGTTTCGATATCATACAGTTGGCTGTAATATCACCAGACGACTCAATAGCAGTAATAATATAAATTAGTGCTATCGGTATGAAGGCAATAATATCAAAGTCAAAACCATATCTAAATGGTATCGGAATACTAATCACCTCTTGTACTGCAAATACTGCACTTGTATTGACTTTGCCCATAAACAGTGCCACTACAAAACCAATCACCAAACCAATAACGATTGATGATAAACGGATCCACTGGTTATTGGAGCGGTTAAGGATGATAATTGAAATCAGCACCAAGAAACCGAGGAAGAGGTTAGACAAAGAACCCCAAAATTCTGGTTTATTATCCAGTAGCCACTGTCCGCCAGCCAAATCAGTCAGTCCAACTTTAATTAAACTGACGCCGATAATTGTAATTACTGTGCCAGTAACTAAAGGCGTAATGAGTCTTTTGAGTTGAGGCAATACCTGGCTAAGTCCAATTTCTATGAAGGCGCCTAAGAAACATACGCCCATAATCATGGCGAGTATTTCTTCCGGACCACCGCCTTGTGCTTTAGCCACAAAACCGGCTGCAAGAACGGAGCTCAAAAAAGCAAAACTCGTGCCTTGGAGGCAAATCATCCCAGCGCCAATGTTCATTGGTTTTTTCGCTTGGATTATCGTACCGACTCCAGAAACCATCAATGCCATACTGATGAGATAAGGTATGTGTTCACCTAACCCAAGTACGCCACCAATAATTAATGTCGGAGTAATTATTCCAACAAAGCTTGCTAAGACGTGCTGCAATGCGGCAAAGAACTTTTCAGCAGCAGGCGGATTTGCCTCTAGTTCATAAATTAGCTCTGTATCGCTCATAATTACCTCTCCTTATTTAATTAATAAAAAATTCTTTCACTTTTATATAATTGAGTTAACAATCATTTTGTATTGCTCTAGTTGCTGATTTTTTTGATAAGGAAACATATGACACTTAATTTTTTTTGAATATGTTGTTTTCATATTTTTATTGCGGTTATTGTTAAGGACCAAGGGATAGGGATTTGCTTTTAGCAGATGTGAGAGATTGCACTATCAGTGGACCCGAAACTCCGTCATCCCTAATAGCCATTGAACTCCCTTCTCTCTTCGCTTTTGAGTCCACCGATGAAGCTTGCTCCAATTGGCGACTATTTTCAAGTACCAATACCACCCAGCCGCCGAAGGACTCCCCGTATGGTATCAAACAACGGCTCAGGCGCGACGTGGCAAAGGCCCGGAATGACTCAACATCACTGATATGACGGTTACCTGCAAAGCGGTATGGCGGAAAACCAGATAGACCATGGGGAATCTCCGTTAGCCGGTATCGAGCTCTCGATTAAGCGAATGCAGGCCAACGAACTGGGTTTGTTTCTGGTGTTAACGGCAAGTGGCCAGATCATCGGCTTTCTTTAGATGGCGATACCCATTAAACTTCTCTGATTACATTTATTGCCAGGGATCGACATGGTGAATCTATGAAAAACATTGCAATGGCAACTTGTTTTGCCGCTGGCCTGAGCTGTAGCTTACCCGCATTTTCTGATGATGGTGCCGCACTCTATGTATCGCGTGGTTGCATTGGATGCCATGGGGCGGAAGGTAATGCACCTATAGCCCCCAATTATCCAAAAATTGGAATGCAGAATATAGAATACACGGTTAACCAGCTGACTGATTATAAAAACAATAAACGCAGCAATGGCTTGGCGGCATTAATGGTGGGAATGGCTCTTTCCTTGAGTGAAGAGGATATTCAAAAACTAGCCGAGTACCTTTCGACAAACACCGGAGCCAACTAATGAACATAGCAGCCAAAATTGCATTAGCGGCATTAATCACCTCGAGCGCCAGCGGCCTCGTACTTGCAGGCGGCGCTGACTTGTATGTTGAAAAAAATTGCATTACATGTCATGGCACCAATGGAAACCAGCCGGTAATGGATGCCTACCCTAGAATTGGAGGCCAATCCGAAATGTATTTACTGGCTCAAATGAAAGATATCAAGACTGGCGCCAGAAATAACAGCCACACCCTGGCGATGAAGAATGTCATGGGCAATGTCTCTGATAGTGAAATGGCAACAATTGCAGGCTGGCTATCCAAACAAAGCCAGTAATACCGCTAATGGCTGAATACAAGTTAAAGTTTACCGATGAAACACAGGAAAGTGACGGCAGACAGGAAACCCTCGATGATTTAATCCATTTCATGAAGGAAATGGAGGGATTAACCATGACGGTGGTTACCTTGGACGATGAGCAAAGTGAAAACTGGGACAAGGACGATAAAGACGACTTCGATTATCAGGACTATTACGGAAGAGAGATTATTCAGCAAATTCAAACGCAGGATCCGGCCACGGCTTGTGTCGTTATCCGCAATGCCCGGCAACAACCCGTTGCCATGGCTGCCAAACACCCTGGAGATCCGGGCTGGCATGGAATAGGTATTGATGTACGGTTAAGAACCGATATCAGAAATATGATTGGTCTGGATGACTACGAGCTGGAAGAACCTCTCTAGTCCGGAATAGCATCAGCTAAATCACATACCAATTGGTAATAATCATCCTGTTCCATTTTCATCAGGGCTGAAGCAAATACCTCTGCATCTTCATAAGTCGCAATATCACCATAATTGACGGTCGGCAAATGATAGAGAATGAGAGGCAATAGTTTATCCGGCTGCCCTTCAAAATATTCGTGCACTATGAAATCGTAGCTGCGTTCAACCGGTTTAACATATTCACTATCTTCATCAGCCTGATGGCCCTGGTCAGATACCGTCATCTCGGTTTTAATGAATAAACCGGCCTCGATTTGAGTTGAATCAAAAATAATATTGACCGGGTAGCGCACGAATTTCCGGTCTTGCAGAATATCTTGCAGCACTGAAAGGGTGATGGCGCTTCCATATTTGTCGATGATTTCCTGCGCCTTCTGGCGCAGGTGCAGATTCATTGATTCACGCAGTTCTTGTTGCGTTGCCGGCTCTTCCATCAGTGTGTAACTTGTTATTTGTCTAATGGCCGGCAGTACCGTCGTGTTCATCGCCGCCAAATATTACCTTCAGCACGTCCCTCCACCAGGCTGTGTCACCATGTTCGACATGCTTTTCGTGATCCACATTTTTCATGTTTTTGGGCACGGCCGGGGCGGCTTCCGGTCGTAACTGCGCGAAGCCCGAATTCCGGGTTCCCTGCTGAACATCATGTGGATTATGGCACTCGGTACAAGTCCACCATCTCTTTTTGGCGCCGGTTTCCCACATACCGATTCTTTTGCCGTGTATGCCTTCACGCCAATCTCGATAAACCTGGCCATGACATTTTCCGCAAAGTATTTGCGGTTGATTAAAGTCGATTTCATTTCCGAAGTGATCGATGAGCTTGTCACGCTTTTCGGCGCTGTGGCAATTCAAACACCAGATTGCGCCACGGCCATGCTGCAAGTCCATGGCATCAGGCACTATGTCCAGATGCATCTTCAGGGGACGAGCTTCCTGGCTTGTCGGCACGGGGACATATTTACCATCGTGACATGCCGTAGTACAAATGGTTAAAAGCCCGTTTTTGTCAATTTGCTTATCCCGTGGTTTGACCACGGCTTCAGCATGTGAGTATTCCGCTTCTATCGGCATATCACCCATGGGGATGGTGCCTTCAAAAGGATCACCCCACCACAACACACCGGCCGTTCTTGGCGAGCATTTGACATTTGGCCAACCCGGACGAATCTCGCGCTGGATCACTTCAGAGCTGCCTTTGCGACTTTCGAAACAAACTGTTTCGTCTTCGTTGCTCGCATAACCGGTGCTCGCCCATAGACAAAGGCAAAGAGCTGTCAAAATGGACTTTGGCAATCTATGTTTCATATCAGCCCCTTTGTCCGGCCTGGTGTTTTTCATAATTGATATCGCCCATAAGAACCCCGACCGCTCCCTTGACCAGCACGCTGAGAATAATAAAACCCAGTGCCCAGTTGCCCAGTGAATTGGCAATTTCGATAAAGCTTGGATAGTACTCTGTCATTTCACCAATGGGTGATGGCGAGAATCCGGGAAGTAAAAGCCCCATCCCTTTCTCCAGCCATATGCCTATAAATACAGCGACACAGATATAGGGCAGTATATTCATGTTATGCCTGATAGTAGGTGATAATAACATCCCAAAACAAACCACTAATATCGTGATGGATATCCAAAAAAACAGTACCAGCTTGCCAAGCCCCTGATATCCAAAGACGAGGTAGCGCAAACCGAATGTATGTTCGGTCGGATGATAAAACTCGGTTACCATTTCCGACATGGTTAAAAACAGCGCGATTCCCAGGCAAACCGTAATAGTCAGTGACAGCAGGTTGAGAGCGGAATCTTCAATTTCAAATTTCATGTGTTTACGAATTAACAGAAACACAATTATGATAACGCAGGGACCGGCGGCAAATGCCGTGGAAATGAATTTTATAGGCATCATGCCGTGAAACCACATCGGCCTTGCCGGCATGGTATTGATAAGGAACGCCGTAACCGTGTGGATACTGAATGCCCAGACAATGGCAAGAAATACCAGCGGGATATACCATGATTTATTAACAGGCTTTCCGGTGTATTTCTGGTGCAGATAATAGAATCCGCAAATAGCATTTAATATGAGATAGCCCAATAATACCAGCACGTCCCAGGTCAACAACGAGTGAGGCCAGTTATAGATCCCAATATAGGGAATCATATGCCATAAACGGTCAACCCGTCCCATGTGGTTCAAAACAAATAGCATGCACATTATTACCGCCGCTATGGCCATCATTTCGCCCAGCACAGCCACTTTATGCATGGCTTCATGTTTATAGACATAGGCGGGGAACACCACCGTTACCGCCGCCGCGGCAAACCCCACCAGAAAAATAAAGTTGGCCAGATATAAACCCCAGCTGACCTGGTCTGTTAAACCGGTAACAATCATTCCCTGGGATAATTGTTGATAGTTTCCATAGACCCAAAAAATCAGAAAAATGCCGAGAAAACCGAGCCATGCCATGTATTTGGCACCACCTTTAAAACCATACTTGACTACGTCAGTGAGTAAATAAGCAAATGATTTCATGTGATATATCCTGTTTAATCGACAAAATAGAAAAACTTGGGGTAAGTATTCAACTCCGCTTTCAGTCTAAATACCCGCTTTCTATCCAGTACTTTTCTGACTTCACTTTCAGGGTCAAGCAAGTTGCCAAATTTCCTGGCGCCGACCGGGCAAACCTCAATACAGGCGGTATATCGTCCCTTTCTGGTGCGCTGAATACAGAAGGTACATTTTTCAACAACGCCCTTCATACGCGGTCTGTTGCCAAGATAATGTGTTTCGGGGTTCATTTCTTCCTTAGGAAGATTGGGTTCTCCCCAGTTAAAGCGTCTTGCCCAGTAAGGACATGCGCCGATGCACATCCTGCAACCGATACACCAGTTGTAATCAATGACCACGATACCATCCGGCTCGCGATAGGTTGTTCTGACCGGACATACTTTTACACAAGGCGGTTTTTCACACTGCATGCATTGGATCGGGAAATAAAAGGCATCCTCTTCAGGCACCTTGTCGGGTTCATAATAGTGCTGTCCCTCAAGTACAACGCCGGCGGGGCGATATGAGTTGCCACCAACCTGTATACCGTGATCCTCGGGGTAACCCTGGTCCATTTTGCCGGCATCAAAGCTCCCTTTTTCCATACGAATAACCCGAATCCATTCGATTTCAGAATTATGTCGCGATTGATTGTTTTCCCGAACACAGGCTTTGACACAGCGTCGACAACCGATACATTTTTGAATATTTAAGGCATATCCAAAAAGCACACCATCCGTTGCTTCTGTCGTATCTACCGTGACTTGCTTACCAAATTCTTCGCTGTACCGGTTTTCCAGTCTTTGTGCGGCTTCCTTCTTTTCTTCATCAGTCATTAACCGATAATTACCCTGGAACCATTCTGCCCATGTGGTCTTTGCGTGCGCATCGTCGGTATTTGCCATGAGTCCTGCCGTCGCGGCAATGGATGCCACGCCCAGTGATGACGAACCGCGCAGAAAGTCTCTTCTAGTAATCTTTTGCTCTGTTTTTTTGATCTTCACAATATTTTGTTCCAAAAAATTAGATTATTACCGAGAGCTTTACACCAAGATGAAACACTCTCACGTTGCCGGGTATACCACTGGGTCGAGCCAGGAACAGCGCCGTAAATTTTTTCTGGTGCTTGGCTGTCAAGATATCCCTGTTTTTTTATTCTCATAATCATCAATAAACATTTGCAACATTTCATCCTTTTCCTGTTGAGCTATTTCCTCAAAACCATTCTGTTGCAAAATTTTATCGCCTGGTACGACATCCCTATCGTAAGCAGCCTGGTAATCCCTATCGGTTTTGCCGCCACGCATTGCCGCACCAAGGCCCGCAATCGAAGCGATAGCGACGCCGGCCGTCGCCATGCCTTTAAAAAACAGGCGTCTGGCTTGTGAAGGTTCATCCAGATTTCTAGATTTAAATAATTTAAGCATTAGATTGATTTCCTAAGTGATCATATCGGGTGTAATGGCCCATTTAACCGCGAAGTTTTCATTGTCGTTGTTATCTTCAAGACAGACCATGCCACCATTTTGAAAAGAGACAACCTGTATATTTTCATCCGTAGCCACAAGCCTGGAGACCAGCTTGTCTAAAAAAGGCAAATGTCCGACGAGTACCGGGTCTCCATCCGTGCATAATATCCTGTTTAGCCAGACATCGACATCGTCCATCGGCCCTAAAAAATCCGTTTCGTGAACACCCAGCGCATGTTTCAGATGCTTGCCCAGTATCTGGGCCGTTTGCCGGGCTCTTTTTTTATCGCTATGAAAAACAGCTTCATATTGTTGATTCATTTGGCCAATAAATCTCGCCATTTTTTCAACATCAACCGCCGCCTGGCTGGTCAACCCTTGTTGTGGATCTTCACCTTCCGGGCTGTTGGCGCCATGTTGAACGAGATAAACTTTCATGGGTAACGGGAGTTCAGCAAAATCAATGCGTAAAGAATACCGCAAGACAATTCATCTGGCCACCGCAATGAAGGCAGGGCCGGAGATCAACCTCCGCAGACCGTGTTGATCAGCCTGCCCAGATACTGCAAATTAGGTGTGGTTAATAATGCTGCTGGTCTGGCCTGACGGACTCTTAATTTGCGCCATTTAGTTCCAGGATCTTTTCACTACCATCGTCGAACAAAAACTTTGCTGTGCGGGGAGATACCAGGCTGACTGAAGAGAAGTGATCATACTCGCGCCCAAGCTGCTGGAGGCTTTGGCGATCTTTTTTACTCATTTTTTGTCCTGGAGCCCGAACACCCACATCAAAGATGACCTCGGCACCCTCGGCAAAAGCCGCAATGTAAGATCTCACAACCCCGCAGCTTCTTGTCGGCTGGGCCTCGGTTACCCAGATAGGCTTGTTAATCCGGTGTTTTTTCAGCAGCTCCGCGAACTCCCCCACCCACAGATCACGGTCACACCCCCCGTCGGGTGGGGCAATGTGGTGCACGGTGGCTATATCGAAATAATTATTTATCTGCGGTAGAACCTCGTCCCAGAAGCGCCACGAGTCACGCATCATCCCGGCAGCACCCGCCATCACGATCTTGGCGTTGGGCTGCTGCTTTCTGATGAGCGTGGATGAGCTAATAAATATATCAACAAATTCCTGCTGGCTGCCGCGGAAAAACATCTCGAACTCAGGTTCGTTCATGATTTCCCAGTAGCGTATTGGGCTCGTTAAGCCCGGCATATCGTTATTGTTGTCGCCATCATAGCGATCGATCAGCTTGATAAGAAATTCTTTGTAGGCATCGATAGAGCAGGGCTTGCTTAAGAACCGGGGAAATCGCCGGCCAAATGGGCTTTGAGTTTTACGGCGATTGCAAGACTGCTGTTCCCAGTTGGCGAAGGGCCAGATGGTTGCCAGCATTTTTTGTTTATGATCCTGCGCAGAACTAACGACCTTGTCACTAAATTGCCAGGTAAATTCACCTTGCACAGTCTCTATACTGCCCCAGATGAACGGACCCGGGTGAGGCCTGACCCATTGACCATCCTGCCCGCGCATGTCGGGATCGCGTATATGCGTTAGCGAACCAAATCGCGAGTCAGCCGCCAGGAGGTCGATACAGAAGGTAAGTGCGAGTAAAAAGATTGCACTACATCTGGCTGCTGCTTTCATAGGAATCGGCCTATTCCAGGGGTTGAGTAGCACCATCTAAAAGGTCAGTCTGGACTGTTATAAGCCTGACAGAAATGGAGCCTCGAGTCGATAAGAGGTGTGCTCTCAACGTGAAAAGTTAGGGGATAGGACCGACCGGGCCCATGATCAGGTTTTGTGGTTTGCATATCGACACTCTTTGTTGGTGAATCAGCTGTGTGCCGCCAGCCAGTTGGGGCCCATGCCGACATCGACAGTCAGAGGTACCTTGAGTCTGGCGATCCCCTCCATCAGCGCCACCACCTCATGGCTTGCCCTCTCGGCGTCCTCTTCGGCAACCTCCAAAATGAGTTCATCATGAACCTGTAGGATCATCTTTGCTGATGGGGCTGACTTCCCTATCCATCGGTCTACTGCCAGCATTGCCAGTTTGATCAGATCTGCTGCCGTACCCTGCATGGGGGCATTGATGGCTGTGCGTTCCGCATACTGGCGGCGAGCCGCATTACTCGCCCTTATCTCCGGGAGATAGAGCCTCCTGCCAAACAGCGTTTCAACAAATCCCCTCTCACGCGCCTCCTCTTTTGTCCTCTCCATATATGCCCTAACCCCGGGATAGCGTTCAAAATAGAGCTCGATATAGGAGTGGGCCTCATGGCGCGGAATATTAAGTTGCCGGGCAAGCCCAAAAGCACTCATGCCATAGATCAACCCAAAATTGATCGCTTTCGCACTACGCCGCTGCTCCTCACTCACTGCTTCAAGGGGAGCGCCAAAAACCTCTGCAGCGGTCGCTCTATGAACATCCTTCCCTTGGTTAAATGCGCTCAGCAACCCTGGGTCTTGTGAGAGGTGAGCCATAATCCTAAGCTCTATCTGGGAGTAGTCCGCACTGAGGATCAGCGCGCCTGACACGGGGACAAAGGCTTCACGAATCCTCCTCCCTTCAGGTGTGCGTATGGGAATATTCTGCAGGTTAGGGTCCGAGGATGAGAGACGACCTGTGGCGGCAACCGCCTGATGGAGTGAGGTATGAACGCGCCCTGTCCGCGGATTAACCAGCAGGGGGAGCTTGTCCGTATAGGTGCTCTTAAGTTTGCTCAGACTACGATGCCTCAGAACCTGGCGCGGCAGTTCATGGCTCTGTGCCAGCTCTTCAAGAACATCCTCTGCGGTTGAGGGCTTTCCTTTTGGGGTTTTACGCAGAATTGGAATTTCCAGCCGGTCAAAGAGTATCTCCCCAAGCTGTTTTGGCGAGCCAAGGTTAAAAGGACCTCCAGCAAGTTCATAAGACTTGCTCTCTACCTCATTTAATCCTTTCGCCAACTCTTCACTCTGTCGCTTAAGCATCAAAGCATCGATGGTGACCCCATTGCGTTCGATCCGAGCAAGAACTTCAAACAGGGGGAGCTCAATCTGATGAAACAACCTCTCCAAAGAGGGCTCAGCTTCGAGTTTCGGCCAAAGATGGTGGTGGAGCTGCAGAGTGATATCGGCATCTTCTGCCGCATAGGGTGTCGCCTCTTCGAGGTGTACCTGGGCAAAAGAGATCTGGTTTTTGCCTTTGCCCGCCACCTCCTCAAATTTGATGGTTTTCCTGCCCAGATGTTTAAGGGCCAGAGAGTCCATGTCATGGCGAGTCGCTGTGCTATCAAGCAGATAGGACTCAAGCATGGTATCGAATCGAACCCCCTTTAGATCAATTCCGTAGTTGAGCAGAACCTGCCGGTCGTATTTCAGGTTCTGGCCGACCTTGCCCCTCTCAGGATCCTCAAGCAGTGGTTTTAATCGCTCAAGAATCTCTTGCCGATCGAGCTGTTTTGGAACACCGAGATAGCTGTGTGCAAGAGGGAGATAGGCGGCTTTTCCGGCCTCAATGGCAAAAGAGAGGCCAACGATCTCGGCATTGATGGCATTTAGTTCTGTGGTCTCGGTATCAAAAGCAAAAAGGGCCGCTTCTGAAAGGGCCTTAAACCACGTGTTGAAAGCCTCAAGATCAAGGATGGTTTCATAGTCCGCTTCAACCGGCTCGCCTTCATCCTTGCGATCCGAACCTCCCAGTTCCTCAAGCCATGGTCTGAAGTCAAGCCGACTGAAGAGGGCCTTAAGTGATTCGCTGTCTTCGGGTAATCTCTTCAGCCCGATTGGTTCAACATCCAATCCAACATCGCATCGAATGGTCACCAACTCTTTTGACAGTGGCAGGGTCTCAAGACTATCTCGCAGATTCTGGCCGACCTTTCCGCCCATCTCATCAGCGGCATCCATTATCCTGTCAAGAGAGTGGTATTGCTCCAACCACTTGGCTGCTGTCTTTGGGCCCACCTTTGGCACCCCAGGAACATTATCAGCGCTATCCCCCATCAGAGCGAGGTAGTCGATGATCTGCTGAGGGTTGACTCCAAACTTCTCCCTGACCCCCTCTACGCCATAACTGACTCCTTTCATGGTGTCGACCAGTTCTATTTGGCTCGAAACCAGTTGGGCAAAGTCCTTGTCACCGCTAATGATCGAAACCCGAAAACCCTGGTCAGCCGCCTGGGTTGAGAGAGTTCCAATGACGTCATCCGCCTCAACCCCCGGGATGACCAGCAGAGGCAGGCCCATGGCCTCTACCATCTGGTGAATATCCTCAATCTGTGCCGCCAGGTCACCGGGCATCGGAGGACGGTTGGCCTTGTATTCGGAATAGAGGTCATTGCGGAAGGTTTTTCCTTTGGCATCAAAGACAATCGCAAGGTGGGCAGGCTGATGCTCATTGATCAGCTTGCGCAGCATATTAACCACCCCATAAGTTGCCCCTGTCGGCTGGCCCTGTGAGTTGGTCAGGCTGGGCATGGCATGGTAGGCCCTGTAGAGATGTGAAGAGCCGTCTACCAGATAGAGATGCTTACCTTTGGCCATAATTTTCCTTTTACCCTGATTCTGCGACAGAAGTCGGGCTCATGTGTTAATGTGGCGCGCCTTGAGAACACCTCGACTCTACGGCCAATACCACCTGGATAACAGTTTTTGTCACTATGAATCCTACCGAACCTCCAAAAAAAGACCAGTTTGAACCGACGACTGAGGCGATGCTCTCTCGTGAATCATGGCGAATCTTCCAAATAATGGCAGAGTTTGTCCGCGGCTTTGAACTTATGGCCAATATCCGCCCTTCGGTCAGCGTCTTCGGCTCGTCACGCCTGAATGAAAAAAGCCGGTGGTACCCGATGACGGTGGAGATCTCCCGTCAGCTTTCAGATGCTGGCTTCTCCATTGTCAGCGGAGGCGGGCCTGGGATTATGGAGGCGGCCAATCGTGGGGGACAGGCCGGGGCTTCAACAAGTGTGGGGTTGAACATCTACCTGCCGAAAGAGCAGGCATCCAACCCCTTCCAGGATCTAAGCCTGCGTTTTCAACACTTCTTTGCGCGCAAGGTGATGTTCGTGAAGTATGCCTCGGCCTACGTCATTATGCCTGGAGGATTTGGCACCCTTGATGAACTGGCTGAAATTCTAACCCTAATCCAGACCGGAAAAGGACGTCGCATACCGGTTATTTTGGTGGGCACGGAATACTGGCAGGGACTGATTGAGTGGATGAAAAAGACCATGCTGGCAGAGGGCGCTATAAGCCCTGAAGACCTTGATATCTTCAAGATACTGGATGATCCCGATGAGGTTGCTGCAACCATTATCGCCTGCTGTGCGGACACAGCGTCCTCTACGGAAGATGCCCTGCAACTTGATCTCTAGCCCATTGATCGATCATGTCTGTCTTTACTTCAGTAAGCAGGAAACAACTTGAGACCTATCTGGCAACCACTGATGTCGGAGAGCTGGTCTCTTTTGCCGGGACCTCAGAGGGGATAGACAATACCAACTACTTCGTGACCACCCATCGGGGTGACTATGTACTCACACTGTTTGAGCACACCCCCGATAACGAGCTGCCCTATATTCTTGGGCTAACCTCCTTCCTCTCACAACAAGGGCTGCCCTGTGCCGTCCCCCAGCCCCACCACGATGGTGCGGTGATTAATATTCTCGCTGGCCGTCCAGCAGTACTGGTAAACCGCCTGCCAGGCGCCAGCATTATGGAACCCGCCCCGGACCACTGTACGGCTGTGGGGTCTACCCTTGGTAAATTACACCTTGCAGGCCTTGGCTATGGCCCACAGCGTCACAACACTCTTGGGCTTGAGTGGATGAGAGAGAGCTTTGAAACCCTAAAGCCCAGAATCTCTAGCCAGGTAGCAGACCTCTTGGCTCAGGAGGTGAACATGCTCTTAAGCCGCCCACTGGATGGACTTCCTGTTGGGACCATTCATGCTGACCTATTCAGGGATAATGTCCTTTTCGATAACAATGCCCTCAGCGGGGTAGTTGACTTCAACTATGCCTGTCATGGCGCCCTGCTGATTGACCTTGCCATTACGTTCAATGACTGGTGCTTAACCTCCCGGGGCGCTCCAGAGAAACCACGGGCAGAGGCTCTTCTTAAGGGCTATCACCAGGTTCGCCCTCTCTCTGATTGCGAGATCCCCGCCTGGCCCGCCGCCTTGCGCTTCGGAGCACTGCGCTTTTGGATCTCACGTCTGCTCAGCACCCACTTTCCCCAAACAGGAGAGATCCTGAAAAACAAGAACCCTGAAGAGTTTCAGACCATCGTCACTCACCATCAACAGAGTGAATCACTGTTGCTGGAACTCCTCAAAAACAGTCTCGCCCTGAACAGATGAAGCGCTGGCCAGTTCTGTTATCGATCGGCTTGATGGGGTCTCCATTGTGGGCAGCGCCCGCACCTGAGGTTCGATTCTATGAACAGCTGACCCCAACTCAAGAGCGCCGACAGCTGCTCACACCGGGTTCACGAGAGCCCGGCTGTCACAATTTCCCTTTCAGGCGTCAAGTCCATCGAGTCGCACAGGTGCGCTTTTCCTGGTGTACTCTCTACCCTGAATCTGATTGCCCGGAAGAGAGGGCCTATCCTGCCCTTTGGGGTCGCACCAAGGGATATGCCCGTTTTCGCAATCAGCCCACAATCCAACTTTTCCCGGGCGCTCAATGGATTCTCTCGGCCAAAGGAAATCTTCCGGTTGGCTCTTGGCGGTGTGAATTGGAGGACAAATAAAGAACCATGAAGACGACGCTATTCATAGGTGGTGACCTGGGTGCTTATGGCTTTGGCGAGGGACACCCCTTCGGGCCGGACCGTATGGAGGCGTTCTGGAGAGAGACTCAAAACCAGAACCTGGATCAGCGTGTCACCCTGGCCGATCCGGTAACTGCCGATGCCGACGCACTGGCGCGTTTTCACACCACCGAGTACATCGACCGTGTTCAGACCCTCTCCCGGTCAGGTCATGGTTATATTGATGGCGGAGATACACCGGCCTTCAAAGGTGTCTTTGAGGTCGCCTCAACCGTTGTTGGGAGCGTCCTTAAGGGGTGTGAACTGATGCTTGAGGGGCTGACCACGCGTGTCTTTGTTCCAATTGCCGGACTTCACCATGCAAGACGAGATTCAGCCGCAGGCTTCTGTGTCTTTAATGATATTGGCGTATTGATTGAAACCCTCCGCGAGGTATACCAACTTGGACGCATCGCCTACGTTGATATCGATGCCCACCACGGTGATGGGGTCTTCTATGCCTTTGAACAGGACCCAGACCTGGCCTTCGCCGATATTCATGAAGATGGCCGCTTTCTCTATCCGGGTACGGGTGCGGCAGAAGAGACGGGGTCAGGGGCCGCGCTGGGCACAAAGCTCAATATTCCACTCCCCCCCGGGGCCGGGGACAGTGACTTCTACTCCGCTTGGGAGAGAGTAGCGTCATATATTGAGGGTTTTGAGCCAGAATTCATCATCTTTCAGGCTGGTGCTGACAGCATCCAAGGGGATCCCATCACCCACCTGAATTTTTCCCCCGCCGCCCATGGTCATGCCGCACGCTGTTTATGTGATATTGCCGATAAAATGTGCAATGGGAGAGTGCTTGCCCTTGGTGGAGGAGGGTACAATCGGAGTAATCTTGCCAAGGCCTGGAATGAGGTGGTCAGTGGACTGCTGGGCTGATGTTACAAAGTCCCCTTTTTTGATTATCCGGGTCGTTCAGGTGCTTTCCGCCCCTCCGGTGATCCCCGGTTAACCCCATCAGCACTTAAATAAACACTTGTAGTATCCCTTAATTATTGGAGTAAACACGATGAGAGAAAGAGCCCATAACTTCTGCGCCGGCCCCTGTACCCTGCCCCTTGAAACCCTTGAGGCGGCCAAGAGCGAATTTGTCGACTACCATAATACTGGAATGTCGCTTATAGAGATGAGCCATAGAAGCAAAGAGTATGATCTGGTTCATATGGAAGCCCTGGCGCTCACCAGATCCCTTTTTCAGGTCCCCGATGATTTTTCCATCCTCTTTATTCAGGGTGGCGCTTCTATTCAGTTTGGAATGGTGCCCATGAACTTGTTAAAGCCTGGAGAGAGAGGAGCTTATGTCAACTCCGGCAGCTGGGCAAAAGGGGCCATTACCGATGCCGCCCACTATGGTGAGATCTATACTGCCTGGGATGGCAGTGAGGATAACTATCGCCGGATGCCCGAATCCAGTGAGATTGAACTGGAGGGCAATACCCGCTATCTACACATTACCTCCAATGAGACCATTGGAGGGATCCATTACCCCCATTACCCAAAGGCTGATGTACCACTGATTGCGGATATCTCATCTGATTTCATGTCCCGCCCTCTCCCCTGGGAGCAGTTTGACCTAGTCTATGGGGGTGCCCAAAAAAACCTGGGGCCTTCAGGTTTGGGCGTGGTGATTTTGCGGCGCACGCTTCTGGAGAACAACAACCGCAATATGGCGCGCTACCTTCGCTATGACATCCACGATACCAAGGACTCTCTGTTTAATACCCCGCCCGTCTTCGCTATCTGGATGATGGGGAAAACACTCTCATGGATGAAGCAAAAGGGAGGACTGGCCGCTATGGCGTCCGCTGCTGCAGAAAAGTCAAACATGCTTTACTCGGCGATCGACAACAGTGAGGGCTTCTACAACAGCCCCGTAGATCCCTCTTGCCGCTCACAGACCAATGTGGTCTTCCGTCTTGGCAGTGAAGAGCTGGAAAAAAACTTTATCACTGAAGCCACTGCTGCCGGCCTTTATAACCTTAAAGGTCACAGAAGTGTAGGCGGTTGCCGAGCCAGTCTCTATAATGCCCTGCCCATGAAGAGTGTCATCGCGCTAGTTGACTTCATGGCTGACTTTAAACAACAGCACTGAGCAATACATCGGTAACAATGGTAGATCGAACTGACAGCAGCCGGAGAGAACTTACCCTGATCAACGTAAATGGTCAGGATCGTCCTGGAATCACGGCAGCACTGACCACGGTGCTGGCGCGCTATAAGGCTGATGTTCTTGATATCGGCCAGGCGGTGATTCACGACTACCTCTCTTGGGGTTTGCTGGTTGAGGTCCCCCCCGGCAAAGCCTCGGGTTTGCTCTATCGAGACCTGATGTTTGCTGCCCATGAATTGAATCTCAATATTCGCTTCAGACCTATCACTGAAAATCACTATAGAGAGTGGGTCAATAACCAGGGGCAGTCCAGACATATCATCACCCTCTTGGGCCAAAAAATAACCGCCCAGCACTTCTCCTGGATTGCTGATCACGCTTCAGCCTCAAACCTCAACATCGATAAAATTACCCGCCTCTCGGGGCGAATTCCTCTGGGGACAAAAGAAGCAGCCAAACTGAGTGCCATTGAGCTTTCAGTTCAGGGGGAGGTCGATGACCTGGCGGCGATGCATGGGGAATATCTTCATGCGTCTCAGGAGATGGATATTGATATTGCCATCCAGAAAGATGATGCCTATCGACGCCTCCGACGATTGGTCTGCTTTGATATGGATTCCACCCTGATTCAGAATGAAGTGATTAATGATCTTGCTGAGGCCGCGGGTGTCGGCCAGAAGGTGGCTGAGATCACAGAGGCGGCGATGCAGGGGGCGATCGATTTCGAAGCGAGCTTTCATCAGCGTGTCGCCCTGCTCAAGGGTCTTGAAGCCGATCGGCTTCCGGCCATTGCCGAAGCGATGGTAATTTCCGAAGGGACTGAGCGGCTGATCTCAACACTGAGGCAGTATGGCTACCGAACCGCCATTCTCTCTGGTGGATTTACCTATTTCGCCGAACACCTCAAATCCCGGCTTGGGGTGGACTATATCTATGCCAATGAACTTGAGATCGTGGAGGGCCGACTTACCGGCCGTGTTGTCGGCCGTGTTGTCGATGAGAACCGCAAAGCCACCCTTCTGAAGGAGATTGCGCTGCGGGAGAATCTCTGCCTTGAGCAGGTCATTGCCGTGGGTGATGGTGCCAACGACCTGCCTATGCTCTCTATTGCCGGCCTCGGAATTGCCTTTAGGGCCAAGCCGTTGGTCCAGCAACAGGCCCGCTACTCGCTTGGCAGTGTAGGGCTCGATGGCATTCTCTACCTGCTTGGGATGCGGGATCGTGATATTGAGGAACTCAGCCTCGTGACCAATCGTGGTGAGAGGGATGAAGAAGATAGACTATAAAAGAGAGCTCGGCCCCCTCTACAAGGCTTCACCAAAAAAACCAGAACTCATCGCAGTCCCTGATATGAACTTCCTTATGGTCGATGGCAAGGGGAGCCCGGAATCACCTGGGTTCAGTGCTGCGGTTGAAGCGCTCTTTGCCCTCGCTTATGCCCTAAAGTTCCGGGTCAAAAAAGGTGGGGGTGAGATCGATTATGGGGTCATGCCGCTGGAGGGGCTGTGGTGGGCTGATGACTATTCGGTCTTTATCACAGGAGATAAGAAGAGGTGGATGTGGACTGTGATGATTATGCAGCCCGACCTGATCGACCACGCCCTGGTCGAAGAGATGACGGATGAGGTTGCTGCAAAGAAGAACCCGGAGGCACTCTCAAAGGTGCGCTTTCACTCCTATACCGAAGGACTTGCCGCACAGATCACTCACATCGGCCCCTTTTCGGAAGAGGGTCCGACTATTGAGGGGCTGCATGACTTCATCCGGGAATCGGGCCATGAGCTCAATGGCAAACACCACGAGATCTACTTGAGCGACACCCGCCGTGCTGCCCCAGAGCGTTGGAAGACGATCATTCGTCAGCCCGTGAGCTAATGCTACAAATGGCCGCCTCAAACTGAAGGGATCACTGTCAACAAGCCTATTCGGGAAAAGCGGGCTATGGGGCTACAACAGCTCTAGACCCGCATAACTTGCAACCAGCCATTTACTCCCGGCACTCCCAAAATTGACCTGCAGCCTGGCATGATCACCCTGGCCTTCCAGGCTTAGAACGACCCCCTCTCCAAACTTTGAGTGCCGCACCCGAGCTCCCAGAGCCACTCCAGCAACCGGCTCAGAAACGGCTTTGGGTTGTGATCCAAATGCTCCGAGTGTTTTTTGTGTTGGACGCAATTCATCAATACTCTCTTCCGGGAGCTCTTCAAGAAAGCGGGAGGGGCGAGTGTAATTCTCCCGCCCATGAAGGCGTCTGACCTCAGCCCAGCTTAGGTAGAGTAGTTCCATAGCCCGGGTCATCCCGACATAACAGAGACGACGCTCCTCCTCCAGCCGCCCAGGCTCTTCAAGGGAGCGATGGTGAGGAAACA
>Ga0208641_1000158_pt1 | contig 50861 bp, 58 predicted proteins | sample ETN02SmetaG_2_FD_185789 | JGI IMG/M metagenome (GOLD analysis project Ga0208641, IMG submission 185789) | Marine microbial and viral communities from oxygen minimum zone, Eastern Pacific Ocean - ETNP2014F10-02SV253 (SPAdes) (version 2) | ecosystem: Environmental > Aquatic > Marine > Oceanic ... | reverse complement strand
AATAATTCCTGTATATTCTTTGTTTTGTTTAATAAGTTAGCATAATCAATTGCAGGAATTGTCCAATTCCTTGATACATTTGATTCCCATGTTGAGATATCTGTTGCATTATTAATATAAACTTTTCCAGAAAAATTTCCCTGGCCTCTTACATCCAGGGTATTTGATGGTGAAGTTGTACCTACCCCTATATATCCAGAATCTCCTGTAACAAATAGAAAACTATTAGTATCATTTTTTATGTTTAACAAAACACCTGTTCCATTAACTATTAAATCCCCTACACTTGACTGAAACATCTGTCTGTCATTTCCGCTAAAATTAAAATTTTCTCCATTAACCCAAATATCCAGGTAATAAAGCTGTGAGAAGTTTAAATTTAATTCATTACTCCCATTTCCAAGCATTACACCATATTTCCCATTAAAAATTGAATTATCAAAATCATTAGTGGAATTATAAATAATATTTCCTCCAGATTCACTATCATAGATAACAACTGTTAAATTTCCAGAACTAAGAACAACCCCTGCCTGTTTAACATTCCCCTGCAAAGCAACTAAATCATTAAGTGCAAAAACAAGTCCAGACATATTTATTACTAAAACAATTAATATAACTCCTAAAATAAATTTTAATCCCCTCATTTTACTATGAATTTAACAAATATTTTATTTAAATAATTTTCTAATATTAACTAAGATCTCTTTCTTCTATTTATCATCAATAAAAACAATAAACAACCAAGTACTATCCACGCAATCAGGACAAGATCCTCCACAATCAATTTCTTCTTCATCATAATTTTTAATACCATCAAAACAATAACTACAATAATCCGGGAGTTTGTCTGTATAACTTATTTTATTAATTTTATTAAATTTGGAGATTTCACTTTCTTTAACTCTAGCAACAAGTTTATCTCCCTCATATATATTTAGATAATCTTCATTACACCATTTTGTTCTTTCTATTTCAGTATCTGAATTAATTGAGCAAGATTCCACTTCAATATTATCAGGTAAACATCCATTTAAATCAACACATGTCCTTTCTTTATAATGATCAATCATGCAATGATGAGTTGTATCCTCTTCTATATCCAATTTCTCACTAAGAATTTTATCAATTTTCCCTCTAATATCACATCCACTCCACTCTCCACATTTAATCTCAGGGATGCATTCTTCTTCTGCTCCTGATATTTGCACTATTGAAATTAAAAAAATTAACAATACACAAAAAATATATCTTCTATAAATCATCTCACCTTTTTAATATTAAAATAATTAATAAATCTATCTATTTAAATTTTTATAAATAAGAGAATTTATAAAATAACATTGGATTATTTAAAATATGAATTAAAATTCAAGTAAATTTTGCTAGTAATTTTAATAGACCTTCTCAAACTCCTAGAAGAAGAATTAAAACAAAGAAGAAAAAAGGAGGAGTTAAAAAGAGATCGGTTGAGTTTATACTAGGAGTTTGTAGAATAGTAGTTAAAGTTCCATAAGTAGAATTAAAATAAGCTGTAGTATTATAGGATGTCCCATTATAAATTAAAGTTCCATTAAATCCAGTTATTTTTCCTGCTGTAATGTTTAAAATTATTGTCAAATGAGTACTATCCACGCAATCAGGACAAGATCCTCCACAATCAATTTCTTCTTCATCATAATTTTTAATACCATCAAAACAATAACTACAATAATCCGGGAGTTTGTCTGTATAACTTATTTTATTAAATTTGGAGATTTCACTTTCTTTAACTCTAGCAACAAGTTTATCTCCCTCATATATATTTAGATAATCTTCATTACACCATTTTGTTCTTTCTATTTCAGTATCTGAATTAATTGAGCAAGATTCCACTTCAATATTATCAGGTAAACATCCATTTAAATCAACACATGTCCTTTCTTTATAATGATCAATCATGCAATGATGAGTTGTATCCTCTTCTATATCCAATTTCTCACTAAGAATTTTATCAATTTTCCCTCTAATATCACATCCACTCCACTCTCCACATTTAATCTCAGGGATGCATTCTTCTTCTGCTCCTGATATTTGCACTATTGAAATTAAAAAAATTAACAATACACAAAAAATATATCTTCTATAAATCATCTCACCTTTTTAATATTAAAATAATTAATAAATCTATCTATTTAAATTTTTATAAATAAGAGAATTTATAAAATAACATTGGATTATTTAAAATATGAATTAAAATTCAAACATGAAAAATAAAATAACAGAAGAGAAAATAGAGAAATACAGCAAATTAACAAATAAGGCACTGGAAATTGCAAAAAAATCAATTAAAAAAGAAAAATATGCAAAAGAAATAATTGATATGGTTTCAAATTATTTAAAAGATGCAAGATATTTTCAAGAAAGAGGAGATTTTGTGAATTCCTTTGCTGCATTAAACTATGCTCATGGATGGCTTGATTCAGGGGTTAGGTTAGATATATTTAAAGTAAGGGATAATAAGTTATTTACAATAAAGTAAGTTTTATATAATTTAATAAATTCATTATGCTATGAAAAAGAAAATAATAGTTTTAAGTCTTGGAGGGAGTTTGATTATCCCCGACAAAATAGATATAGAATTTTTAAAAAAATTTAAGAAAATAATCCTTAAGAATGCAAAAAACTACAAGTTTATTATTGTTTGTGGTGGCGGGAGTATTGCAAGAAAATACATTAATGCTTTAAAGGAAATCAAATCTAGTGAAAAAAATCAAAGTCTCTCAGGAATATCAGCAACAAGAATGAATGCCCGATTCATGAGTTATTTTTTTGATACTAATCAAGAAAGAATGCCTTTTAATTTAAAAACTATTAAAGAACAAATAAAAAATAAAAGCATTATATTTAGCGGAGCACTGGGATATAAAACAAACCAAACTACGGACTCAACAGCAGCAAAAATCTCAAGAGAATTAAAAACAGATTTTATTAATCTAACAAATATTTATGGATTACACAATAAAAACCCCTTAAAATACAAAAACGCCAAATTTATTCCAAAAATCAGCTGGGAAGATTTTAATAAGATGGCTAATGAATTTAAATTCAGACCCGGACAACACTTTGTTCTTGATCAAACAGCATCAAAGATAATTTTAAAAAATAAAATTAAAACTTGCATAATCGGAAAAGATTTAACACAACTTGATTCAATTTTAAATAATAAAAAATTCAAGGGAACGATAATCCATGGATGAATTTATTACAGAAAAAAGTTTTGAAAAGATAAGAGAATTAATAAAAAAAAGTAAGAATAAAAGAATTATTTTCTCGAGTGATAACGACGAGCTAAATAGAAGAATTTTAGAAAAAGAAAAAATAAATATTTTCCTTATAAATCAACAAAAAAGAGAAGATTTTCTAAAACAAAGAAATTCAGGGCTTAATCATGTACTTGCAAAGATAGCAAAAAAGAATAATATTACTATCGGGATAAATTTAGATGAAATAATAAAAGGAAAAGCAGAGATTCTTGCAAGAATAAGACAAAACATAAAATTATGTAATAAGAATAAACTAAAAATGAAATTTATAGAAGATAAACATAAGAGAAATAATTATGATTTAAGATCATTAGGTCTTGTTCTTGGAATGCCAACATGGATGGTAGAAAAATTATGAACTAAATTTAAAAGTATCCGCAACATTTCCTGTAACGTCTTTTCCTGCTTCTGATTGGATAATTGGTGCAATTGAAACTTCTTTAACAGAAGAAACAACACTTCCTAAATTAAATGTCTGGTCTTCTAATTCTGTAATATTTGTAGTTTTTTCAATTACTTTTGTAAGACTCTCATTGGAAATTGCAAATTTCACTCCAACTAAATCCCCTTTCCCTACATTTCTACTAACCCTAACAATAAGATTACTCTCATCAATTTTAGCTTCTTTTATTTTTAAATCAATTGTTAATTGTCCTAATGAGATTTGTTCAACTCCTCCAGAAATAATATTTTTAATGACAGTCCAAATGATTCCAATTGATACCAAAACCAATAGAACCATAATTAATGTGGTTACAAGTCCTGAAACTCCTCTTTTATTATCCATGAGATTAATAAAAATTTAAACTTTATAAATGATACTATTTTATCTAAATAATGGATATAAAAAACATAATAAAATCCTTAAGTCCAAATGAGAGAAAAATTATTCCATATCTTAAAGAAGAAATAGATAAAATATCTGAAAAATCCGGTTTAGACAAGGTTTCTGTTTTAAGATCACTTGAATATCTACAGAATAAGGAAATAGTTAATCTTTTTTCAGAAAAAAAGAAGATAATAGAAATAGGGCTTAATGGAGCATTATACAAGAAAAAAGGATTGCCTGAGAGAAGACTATTGAATATTTTAAGTAAAAAAAGAATTCTCCTACTTCAAGATGCTCAAAAACAAAGTTCCCTATCTAATGAAGAATTTAAAGCGTCACTTGGAGCATTAAAGAAAAAAGCAATGATTGAATTAAAAAATAAGAAAATAATTCTAAACACCAGCGATATTACTAAAAGAATGTTAGAAGAAACTTTTATTGAAGCTCTCCCAATGGAATATAATTCATTATCGCAAGAACAACTTTATGCACTAAAATCCCTTCAAAATAGAAAAGATATAATAGAAATAAAAGAAGAAAAAATAATTAAGATTAAAATTACTGAATTAGGAAAGACAATAATTAATAGAGGTATAAAATCAGAACCATTAATTGAACAACTAACTCCAGATTTATTAAAAAAAGAATCATTATGGAAAGGAAAAAAATTTAGAAGATATGATGTTACTTCCCACTTGCCTTCAATTGATGGTGGGAAAAGACACTTTGTAAACCAAGCAGTAGATTATGGAAGGAAGATATGGACAGAAATGGGATTTACTGAAATGTCAGGAGATATAATACAAAATTCTTTTTGGAATTTTGATGCTTTATTTACTGCACAAGATCATCCTGTAAGAGAAATGCATGATACATTTTTCATAGATAAAAAAGGAGAATTACCAGACAAAAAGATTGTAGAAGCTGTTAAGGAATCTCATGAAAAAGGAATTGATAAAAGTAAGGGGTGGAAGTATGTTTGGGATGAAGAAGAAGCAAAAAAACTTGTTTTACGTACTCATACAACATGCTTGTCCGTTCAAACTTTAGATAAATTAAAAGAAAAAAAAGGGAAATTCTTTGCAATTGGAAAAGTATTTCGTAACGAAACAATAGATTGGAGTCATGGATTTGAATTCTATCAGACAGAAGGGATTGTAATTGATAAAAATGTAAATTTTAGACATTTACTTGGATATTTATTACAATTTTATAAGAAGATGGGTTTTGAAAGAATAAAATTTACTCCAGCTTATTTTCCTTATACAGAACCAAGTGTTGAAATTAGTGTATGGCATCCAGAAAAAAAGATATGGCTAGAATTAGGAGGAGCAGGAATATTTAGACCAGAAATTACAATACCTCTTCTTGGAGAAAATATTCCAGTCCTTGCATGGGGGCTTGGATTTGATAGGATTATTACAGATTATTATAAAATAAGAGATTTAAGAGAAATGTACAAAAATAATTTAACTCAATTAAGGAAAATGAAGTTTTGGATAAAATAAAATGGCAATAATAAATATTAATAGAAATAAATTTGAATCTGAGATAGGGAAATTAGATGAAAAAATGCAAGATAAAATAGCAATGTTTGGAACTCCTGTTGAAAAAATTGATAATAAAGAAATTCAAATTGAAATATTCCCAAATAGGCCTGATTTACTCAGTTTTCATGGATTTAAAAGATCCTTTTTATCATTTTTAGGTAAAAAAACAGGGTTAAAAAAATATAAAATTAATAACCCGGAAAGAAATTATAAAGTTATTATAGAAAATTTAGTAAAAGATGTTAGACCTTATACAGTATGTAGTATTGTTAAAGGATTAAAATTAGACAATGAAAAAATAAAGGAATTAATTGAAATTCAGGAAAAATTACACTCTACAATCGGTAGAAGAAGAAAGAAACTTGCAATAGGGATTTATCCATTAGAAAAGATAAAATTACCAATAAAGTATACTGCATTAGAACCAGATAAAATAAGATTCATTCCATTAGAATCAAATAAAGAGATGTCAGGACTTGAGATTCTTCAAAAACATCCAGCAGGAAAAGAATATTCACAATTACTCGCAGGAAAAACAAAATTTCCAATATTTATTGATGCAAATAAAAATATCTTAAGTATGCCTCCAATAATTAATTCTCAATTAACAGGAAAAATAACTGGAAATACAAAAGATGTTTTTGTTGAATGTTCAGGTTTTGACCCTGAAATATTAAATAAATGTTTAAACATAATTATAACAACTCTTGCAGATATGAATGGAAGAATTTATCAAATAAAAATTAATGATAAAAAAAATAAAATAACACCCGATTTAACAACAGAAAAAATAAAAATTTCATATGAAAATACAAATAAATTATTAGGATTAAAATTATCAAAAAAACAAGTAAGGCAACTAATTGAGAAAATGGGTCATAATTACAATAAAGAAGTTGTCGAGATTCCTTCTTGGAGAACAGATATCTTACATGAAGTTGATTTGATTGAGGATATTGCAATTGCATATGGTTATGAAAACTTTATCCCAGTTATTCCAGAAATATCGACGATAGGAAAGGAAGATAAGAAAGAAATAATTAAAAGAAAAATCTCAGAAATATTAGCAGGAACTGATATATTAGAAGTTTCAAACTATCATTTAACCAAAAAATATGATCAATTTAAAAAAATGGGAATACAAGAAAAGAATTCTATTGAATTAGAAGAATCAAAAACAGATTACACAATTTTAAGAGAGAATCTTGCACATTATTTATTAAAAAACTTTGCAGAAAATATTGATTCAGAATATCCTCAGAAAATTTTTGAAATAGGAAAAGTTTTTAATTTGAATGGAGAAATAGTTGAAGAAGAAAATCTTGGAGTTGCAATTACACCGGGTAATTTTACAAAAATAAAACAAATTCTCGAATATTTATCTAGAATGTTAAATATAGAGATACAGGTAAAAGAACCTGAGAGATTTCCTGCATATCTTATAGAAGGACGAGTTGCAGAAATATTTATTGAAGATAAAAAAATAGGATTTATTGGAGAGATTCATCCAAGAATTTTAAAAAACTGGAGAATAAAAATGCCTCTTGCATTATTTGAAATTAGTCTAGAAAAAATCTTTGAAAAGTTAAATTAAAAAACTATTTTATAATATTATTTACATGTACCCTCAAACTCGTTTTTTATTGCAAGTATATTTGTAAAATTTGGTATTTTTGATTATAAAATAGCTTTTTTTGTTGCTCTTGCAGGATTATTAGTTGATATTGATCATTTCGTTGTATTTGTTTTGCGTTATAAGGAAATGAATATAAAACATGCTTGGAATAGAGCAATTAATGGACTTTATAAGGGTCGAAGTTTTATCCATCATTATATTGGGATTATCTTAATTACATTAATTATTATCTTATTGTATTATTATAATAAGACTTGGTTTTGGATTATCGGATTAGGGTATTATTCTCATTTATTTATGGATTATACTCATTTGAATATTCTTAAAATTAAAGAAAAGATGACAATTAAAGAATTTGGGATGATTGAAAAAATAAACAAATTCGAAATACTCTTGGATATATTTTTAATAATTGGAATTATATTATTGTTTTTATAAATCCTAGCCAAAATAACCCTTGTTATTAACTTCAAACTTATTATCCCAATTCTTCTTTATTTTATCAATAACATCAAGTAAATCTTTTTTAATTCCCTGCCATAACTTATAAGATTCATTAATAAATTCAGCTTCCTTTTTTAAGGAGAAATCAACATCTACTTCAACTAATCTAACTTCTGTTTTTGCTAATTTTTTATAGATCTCTACTAACTTATTTTTATCTTCAATATCAATTGATTTAATCACAGAGAAAATAAACATTGGAGCATTTACTGGGTGTAAAATAGCCTCAATAAATCTTAGATAATTTGAGAATTTATCTGCAACAAATTTTCTTATTTCTCTTACTAAACAATCTGTCTCAACTTCTGCAATTTTTTCTATTTGAAAATCCTCATTTAATTTTTCAAAACTAGGTAAACTATATTCTTTTTGTATCTTCTTATAATCTTCTTTTAAATTATCTAAATTACATTCTTTTCTCATATTTCACTCTAAGAATAAGGTTTTATAAATCTAATCCTTAAGTGAAACTCCCTAAAAAGTAATACAATCATCTTCTTTCTAGATTCTTTTCAATATCTATTTTGACTAAAGAGCTCTTTTATACCTAATTACCCTTAGAAAATAGATAAAAGAGTCAATATCATAATTATTTAGTAATTGTAATATTAACAATACAAGCCTCAGCTGAGGATTGAACTCAGGACCTCTACATTACCAATGTAACGCTCTAACCAACTGAGCTACTGAGGCATACTAGAAATCTAAGAAAAAACTTATAAAAAATTATTTATTTGAATATCTAAGAACAATTAATGCTAACCATGCAATTAAAAATGCTAGACTAACAAATCCTGTTATTAATGCAAGAATCCAAAATAAATTACTTAATAATTCATTTGAAGAAACATTATATAGAAATAATGATAAAACAAACAAAACAATAGATAAAACTAAATTTTTTAAAACCAAACCTACTTTATTTTTTTTAGGACTTGATTTTTTTGACTTTCTAACAGATTTTCTAACTTTCCTAGATTTTTTCACCCTTTTTTTAGCCATGCTTATATTATTAAGAATAAAGGGTTTTTAATCTTTTCTCTAAATAACCTATGATTTAATAGTCTCATTACTTTCCCAATCCATCTGAACTGCCCCCGCAGTTATAGTTTTCATATTATTAAAGATAAAACTAAGCCAAGAAAAATAAATTTTAGTTGCATCAATTAATCCAGGTATTGTTTTGTAATCAATATCTTCCCCCTTAAATGCGACTAAAGAACCAAAATATGCAAATAATAATAATCCTATTAGAAATATTGCAAATAACTTATGTTTTAACCTCTTTATTTCTATAATTACCCATATAGCAATACTTAATACAGATATAACAAGTAGAGTAATGCCCATGGCCATAATTACAAAAAGAACAATGACTATAAAAATATTTCTAAAACATATCAATAAACTTTTATACTTAATTTACAGAAAAATACTAACAAAGCCCTATAGTCTAGTTGGTCAAGGATACGAGACTCTGAATCTCGTGACGCAGGTTCGAATCCTGCTAGGGCTATTTAGTAAAATTTATATATTCTAGATTCCTACATGAAAGATGGCAGAAAAAGAGATTGGAAAAGTTTCTAGCTATTTTAGTCATGTAAGTGTTGCTGCAATAAAACTCTCAGGTAAACTAAAAGTCGGTGACAAGATTCATATAAAAGGAAATACTACTGATTTTGAAGTAGGAATAGAAAGTATACAAATAGAAAAAGAAAGTGTAAAAGAAGCAAAAAAAGGAGAGCATATTGGAATAAAAGTCCCTGAAAAAGTAAGACCAAATGACAGAGTTTTCTTAATTAAATAAAATAAATTTATAAAACAATTATTCTTAATTTTCTACATGCCCCTGTAGTCTAGCGGCCAAGGATTCCACCCTCTCAAAATCTAGAGAAGAGGTGATTAAATCTCGATGAGAGATAAGATCTATGCATCTAAATGCAAATCTCTTTTTAGGGAACGGTGGTGACCCGGGTTCAAATCCCGGCGGGGGCGTTAATATTCAAATGAAAAAGAAACAAATAGAGAGAATTATGAAAATACTTTCAAAAGAATATCCTTCTAATGAAAAGACTACATTAAATCGTATGAGAAAAAAACCAAATGCATTTAAGATTTTAATCTCTTGTTTATTATCATTAAGGACACGGGATAAAAATACTGAAATTTCTTCAAGAAAACTTTATGCCGTTGCAGATACACCTAAGAAAATTATAAAACTTCCAATAAAAAAACTAGAAAAGTTAATATTTTCATCAGGGCACTATAAGAAGAAATCAAGAATATTAAAAAATGTTTCATCGATTTTAATTAAAAAATATGATAATAAAGTCCCAAAAAATAAAGAAGAATTACTATCTATAAAGGGAGTTGGTCCAAAAACAGCAAATATAGTTTTAGCTTTTGCTTTCGGAAAACAAGTTCTACCAATTGACACTCATTGTCATAGAATCCCTAATAGGCTTGGATGGATTAAAACTAAAACTCCTAAACAAACTGAATTTGAACTTGAAAAAATTCTTCCAAGAAAATATTGGAATGAATTTAATGCCATATTTGTCTTATTTGGACAGACTATATGTCAACCAATTTCCCCATGGTGTTCTAAATGCCTAATTAGAAGATATTGCGAAAGAATCGGAGTAAAAAGGAGTCGGTGATTAGTCCCTATCGCCAAGAATATTTCTTGTTTCCTCTAGTATTAGGTTAGAAGGGATACCTGGACCCCCTTTCTCAACATGTTCAATTAAATCTGCAACTAATTTACTTTCCTTTATAGGAATTTTCTTCGGAGTTACTTTTCTCATCTCATTCACCAGGTCTTTTACTTGTTCTGATGATAAAGAAAAATAACTTTCTTCTTCAATACACTCTGCAAGACCATATTTTTCTCCTTGAGGGGATTCTATAGTTAGTATGTTTTGATTATTAATCTGAAGATAGTTAATTTTATAATCTTTTAACATGAGATTTATAAATTATATAATTATTTAAAGATTTACATGATACCAAATAGTTTTTGCGCAAACTTTTTAAACTAATATCTTCTTCAAAATTCTATGAAGCGATCAAGCCGTAGATGGAAAAAAAAACGTCAAATGCGTTGGAAATGGCAACGTAAAAGACTTAGAAAAGAAAAGCATAAAAGAAAAGTTAGACGTGCTAGAAGTAAATAATATAAGAGAAATTACTAATAAAAATATTATGAAATTTTATGATTGGAAGAAATGGAGTGGTGATTATGATCTTAGGAGACAAGAAATATCTAAATTTTTTGGAAATGAATCAATTCAAACAGGGAATTTACTAAAAAAAGGTAGATGAAGGAATTCTTCTTAAACAAAGGGAGTTTATTCTTTAAATACAATATAATAATTCTTAACCATCAAAATCTTTATAAGCAAATCTAATTTTAACTTTTTATGGAAAGCGAAATCTGGACAGAAAAATTTCGCCCTTCTAGATTCTCTGATGTTGTTGGGCAAGAAGAAATTATAAAAAGAGTTGAAGCACTAACAAATTCACTCAATATTCCTCATTTCTTATTTGCAGGACCTGCAGGAACAGGAAAATCAACATTAGCACTAATAATTGTAAAAGAACTATTTAAAGAAAACTGGAAAGAGAATTATCTAGAATTAAATGCCTCAGATGAAAGAGGTATACAAATTGTAAGAGAGAAAGTGAAAAATTTTGCAAGAACAAAATCACTAGGGAGTGTTCCTTTTAAAGTAATATTTCTCGATGAAGCTGATGCATTAACTCCAGAAGCTCAACAAGCCTTAAGAAGAACAATGGAAAATTATTCAGCAACATGCAGATTTATCCTGAGTGTTAATTATTCAAGTAAGGTTATTGATCCTATTCAATCAAGATGTGTACTTTTTAGATTTAAAATCTTGGAGAAAAAAGATATTGAAAGAGTAATTAAAAAAATTGCAGAAACTGAGAATTTAACAATAGATCAAAATTCAATAGAAGCATTATACGAAGGTAGTGAAGGAGATTGCAGAAGATGCATTAATTTAATTCAATCAACAGCATCCATCTCTCCAGATATAAATTCTGAGCTTATTTCAACAATACTTTCTAGTTCAAAACCAAAAGATATCAAGATTATTCTTGATTATGCATTATCAGGAGATTTTCAGAAATCAAGAGAAAAACTTCTTGATGTTATGTTAAAAGAAAGTATCTCGGGCGAAGATATAATTAAAGCAATTCAAAAAGAGATATGGAATCTTCCAGTAGAACCAGAACTAAAAGTAAAACTAACTGAGAAAACAGGAGAAACTGAATTTAGAATTGTTGAAGGATCTGATCCTTTTATTCAATTACAGTCACTTATTGCAAGTTTTGTGCTTGCAGGAATTGGTAAATAAAAATGAATTCTATTATGGAGAGATATCATAATATATATTACAAATTTTGTAAAGAAGATTCTCTTGAAAGTGGATGGTTAGATAGATATAGGGTATTTCATAAATCAAAATTAAAAGAAATAGAAAGAGTATTAATAAGAAAATTAAGAAAAATTAGAAGAAAAGGTGAAATTTTTTAGAGATAAATATAATTTATAATTAAAATGCAATGGACTGAAAAACATAGACCAAAATCTCTCCACGAAATTAAAGATCAAGATGAAGCGATATTAAAGATAAAAAATTTTATTGGAACTTTTTATTTGGGAAAACTAACAAAAACTCCAAGAAAAGCATTAGTTCTTCATGGACCTCCGGGAATTGGAAAAACAACTCTGGCACATGTAATTGCAAAAGAAGAAAATTTAGAGATATTTGAATTAAATGCATCTGATTTGAGAAATAAACTAAAATTAAAGGAAATTCTAAGACCTGCAATTGAACAAAAATCACTAATAAGAAAAGGTAAGATAATTCTAGTTGATGAAGTTGATGGGATTTCTGCTGTTGATAGGGGAGGATTAATGGAATTATTATCTTTAATTACTCTTACAAATTATCCGATAATTATAACTGCAAATAATATCTGGGCTCCTAAATTAAGTGGGTTAAGAAAGAAATCAGAGCTTGTAAGATTAAAGGAAATTAATTACAATTCAATAAAAGATGTTATGATTAATGTTTTAAGAAAGGAAAACAATTTTATTAATAATAATTTTTTAACAAAGATTGCAATAAATGCTAAGGGAGATTTAAGATCTGCAATAAATGACTTGCAAACAGCATCAATTACAAAAGACCCTTCTAGTAATTTAGTTGATGAGAGAAATAAGGAGACAGATATTTTTAATGCATTAAAGTTAGTTTTTAAAGGAAAACCAACAAATGAGACTCTAAGTATATATGACTCTGTAAAAATGCCTATAGATGAGATAATTTTGTGGGTTGAAGAGAATATTCCTGCAGAATATCAGAGAAGAGAATTAAAAAGAGCATATGATTTACTAAGCAAGGTTGACATATTTAGAAAAAGAATTTACAGACAGCAATATTGGAGATTTTTGGTTTATGAAAACATTTTATTAAGTTATGGGGTTTCATCTTCAAAAAAAGATGTAAAACCAGGATTTACAAGTTATAAAAAACCAACAAGAATATTGAAAATATGGATGAATAATCAAAAGACATTTAAGAAAAAATCAATTGCTAAAAAATATGCGAGAAAGGTTCATGTTGGAGAGAAGCGCATAATGAGTGAATTTCCAATAATAAGGAATATCCTAAAAAATCCTGAAGTAAGAAGAGAATTAAGGCTTAGTGATGAAGAAATTAATTATTTGGATAAGCCTATTTAAACCAAAGAATTAAAAATCTATTTAACTTTTTTTAAATATGCCATATAATATAGTAGTTGGGAGAAATGAATATGATAAAGAGATATTGGGTGATAGAGGTTTAATTAATATTGGAAAAAGTTATGTGAAAATGGGCCAGTATAATTCTCTTTCTAATAGAATTTTGATGGATATTGCAAGAAGCCATGTTGTCCTCGTAGCAGGAAAGAGAGGAGGGGGCAAAAGTTATTCACTTGGAGTCATAGCAGAAGAATTAACTAATTTGCCAAAAGATACAAGTCAAAATATTGCATCATTAATATTTGATACAATGGGAATTTATTGGACAATGAAATTTCAAAATGAAAAAGATAAGGAGTTATTAAGGGATTGGGAATTAAACCCCAAAAATCTTCCTGTAAAAATTTTCGTGCCATTCGGTCATTATGATAATTATCTAGAAAAGGGTATTCCTGCAGATTCAAAATTTGCTTTAGATATTACAGAGATGAATTCCGAAGACTGGGTTATAACTTTTGGATTAGATATCACAAATCCTATAGCTGTCTTAATTGAAAGGACAATAACTAAATTAAAAGAAAAAAGAGATTTTAATATTAATGAGATAATATCTAATTTAGAAAACGATCAAAAAACTTCTCAAGAAACTAAAAATGCTGCAATAGGATTATTTGAAGCAGCAAATACATGGGGAATATTTGCTAAAGAAAGTGAGGAATCTACTCAAGTAAAAGATTTAATTTCTGCAGGGATCACCTCTATTTTAGATTTAAGTGTATATAATTCTATAGGATCCTATAATGTAAGAGCATTAGTTATTAGCTTAGTTTCAAGAAAAATTTTTAATCAAAGAATGGATGCAAGAAAAAAGGAAGAAATAAAATCAGTATCCTCCGGTCTCAATTTTCTATCTTCAGCTGAAAAAAAGGAATCCCCTTTAGTTTGGATGTTTATAGATGAAGCCCATGAATTTCTACCATTAAACAAAAAAACAATAGCAACAGACGCTTTGGTTCAATTATTAAGAGAAGGACGGCAACCAGGAATTTCCTTGGTTCTTGCAACACAACAACCCGGGCAGATTCATAGAGATGTTATGACTCAATCAGATCTTGTAATCTCGCATAGAGTTACATCTGCTCAAGATTTAGACGCATTAAATCAGATAATGCAAAGTTATCTTCTTTCAGGTATAAAACAATATATGGATGATTTACCGAGCTTAAAGGGTTCTGCAATAATCTTAGATGATAATTCAGAAAGAATTTATCCAATGAGAATCAGACCAAGATTTACCTGGCATGGTGGTGAAGCTCCAACTGCTGTTAAAATTGAGAAAAAGTTATAAAGTTTAAAACCCATAATTTCTATATAAAAAATGTTAAAAACAAAGATTAATGATGAATATCAATGGGTTAAAGAATCCTTAAAACAGACATATAAACATTTTAGAGGAAGATTTCCAAAAAACACTGACACTATCCAAACAGGCATAAAAACAAAAGTTAATTATGAATTTGGAGTTCCAATAGAAGAATTATTTGGTCAAAAAGTGAAAACTTTCAAAGATTTGTATAACCAAACAATAACTCATATGAAAGAAAAAACACCTGTATTAATAGCTTTAGAAGAAGAAATAGGATATATTTATTCTCTTGCAGGAAATAACTAGGAGATTGCAAAATCAACTCTTAATCTAATTTTATATGGAGCAATTTCTCCTGCTTTTTTAATCTTTAATATTCTTATCTTTTTCTTAGATTCTCTTGCTTCTTTTTTAATCTTTTCAACAATTAAATTCTCTTCATCAATCTTGCAAAAATCATAGTAATAAATTCTTGTTCCTTTTTTGCTTAATAAAAACGCTTGTTCAAGAAAAGTATTCTTCAATCTTGGCCTGGGCATTACAATAACCTCAAATTTTTCTTTAAATTTCTTAGAAATCCTTTTAATATCTCCCGGAATTAATTCAACTCTATCTTTTAATTTATTTAATTCTATATTTAATCTAGCATATTTATTTGCCTCCCTATTAATTTCATTAGATACAACTCTCCTTACTTTTGAATTCTTAGAAATAACAATTGGAAATGGTGCAACTCCTGCAAACATAACTAAGACATTATCTCCTTTTTTCATCAATTTAGAAATTTCTTTTCTTTCATTACTTAACCTTGGAGAAAAATAAGTATTATCAATATTAAATCTAAAAACACATCCATTCTCTTTATATAAAACTTCTTTAGTTTTCTCACCAGCTAGATACTTTGTAGAGATTTTTCTAAGTCTTCCTTTAACTTTCCCATATTTTTCAAGAACAGTTTTAATTGAATTTTGTTCTTTTAGTAGTTTATTTGCAAATTTTCTCTTTTCTTTAATTCTAGAATTATCTGGAAAATTAACAATTGCAATATTTCCTAAAACATCAAATGAACGTTGTTTCATAAAATAATATAAATAAAATCATAATTTAAATGTTCTTAAAACCAATCCCCTAAACCTTTTTGTTTACTCTCCTCTTCAGCTTTTCTTAATCTTTCTAATTGTTTATTAACTCTTTCTTCAGAAAAATCATGTCTTTCAACTAAAATCTCCCTTATTTTTTCTTCATTAACTTTTCCAAATTTAAAATTAACATTAATAACATCAGGTTTATGAAACAATTCAAATATTTCCTGCCAATTAAATCTATCTTCTTCTGGAAGGCTGTGAATTCTCTCTTCAACTTCCTTAAAAATCAAAATAGGCTGCTTAAACTTCTGCACAATTTGTAATGCTTTTTTCTGCCCGATTCCAGGAACTCCTTTTGGATTATAATCAGTTCCTACAAGAATCCCTAAACAAATCAACTGATCTAAATTTATCTCCAGATGATCCAAAACTTTCTCCAAATCAATTAATTCTGGTTTTATGTCAATCCATCCCGTAAAAGTTTTTCTTCTCCTTGATAAAGTTAAATTCTGAATTAACTTTGGAGCTCCAAATAACAAGCTATCATAATCTTGACTAGCACTTGCATAAATATCCTCCTTTACCTTGCAAAGATATGCAGATTCGCTTTCACCTTCACTAGGAGCTTGTACTATTGCAACCCCCATAGCTTCTAATAGTTCTTTACTTTCTTTAATCATATAATCTTCAAGTCTAATTAATTGACTAGCATAACGTTTCATACCAATAATATCTCCTTTTTGTTTTGCTTCTTCATATTTTTCTTTTGCAAGATTTCTTCCCTCTTTTCTTATTATATGTGTTTTCTCCTTAAGTTCTGGAGCTTCTCCATCAAAAACATATACTAATTTCATTCCTTCAGAGAGTAAAGCAATATTTCTATAGAAAATCCCTGAAAGATGACTTGTAATCCTCTTTTTATTATCCATTAAGGGAGTCCCATCTAATTGTCTAATTGTAGATAAAAACTGGTATAATGTATTAAATGCATCAACACAAATAGTTTTCCCCTTAAGTTCTATTATTTCAATTTTCTTTCTTGGAATGATGTCTTTAATGTTTAATCCCATACTTAAATCAGAAAACAGAAATATAAAAAATTATCTAAAAAGATCTGATTGTCTTTGTTTTCCTATCTCTGAAGTATTTCCAAATAATACCCATTTTTCAAGTCTCAGAGAATCTGCATTCTCTTTTCTATCATTCCAAATATAAAGTCTTTTAGACTCTTTATCAGAAGGTTTAAATCTTCCAGATTCATCAATATGACTATAATCAAATCTTACTGATTGAAAATTAAAGATTGTTAAACACTCATTGAGATTTGCAGATGATGGTTGATAATATTGTAAATGAGATCTTTTCTCATTAAGAAAGATTTCTTCAGGCCTAAATAAAATCATCCTATGCATTTCTTCATTAGAATACTTTTTTAAACTAAGATATTTATCTTTCTTAAAATAATTTTTATCTGCAGCATTTCTAAAAAAAAGCTCTCCATCCTTAAATAATACTGCCCCAAAATTATGTCCTCTTTTTCTTGTTTCTTGATAAAATGAATTAAGTGAATCTCGTGGATAAGCTTGATCTACTAATAAGACTAATCCTTCCTCATCTATTAATAGATAATTGGACGTTATCCCTGAAACTATCTCTCTTGACACGGGCTTAACAGCGTGTCCACTATTACTTAACTTTGTAACTAAGTAATCTTTCATATCTTTCTTTTGTTTTTTAGATACCATACCTTAATCCCTAAATAGTAATATATAAACTTTACTATATCATCACTTTAGATAATCAAGATTAATTTTAAATAACTATAATGTCTCTCATTATTATGAAAACAGACTTTATTCCAATAGATTATGATTATTTTGATTTTAAAGGAAGAAATTACATAAAAATAATAGGAAGAAATAGTAAAGGAAAAAGAATTTGTATAATTGATTCTTGTCCTGTTTATCTCTGGGCAATCTTAGAAGATAATACAAAACAAGAGAAAATAGAAAAGATTATTAAAAAGATAGAAAAGATAAAATTAGATGTAAAAGGTAGATATACTAAAGTTGAAAGAGTTGAATTACATGAAAAGAAATTTCTTGGAAAAAAAGTAAAATCTCTAAAGATATTTGCGACAAATTATAAGGATTTACATGATGTAGCTGATAAATTAGATATTCCTGAAATAGAAAAGAGAAGAGGATATGATATTGGTTTTATAACCCATTATATAACTGAGAAAAAGATTAATCCCATGCACTGGTATGAGATATCGGGGGAAGTTCTAAATAATTCGCAAGATTTTGGAGGGATTGATATGGGTTTAGATGTTGATATGTGTATAAAATTAGAATCTTCAAAAAAGATAGAGAATATTAAATTCACACCAAAAATTCTTAGTTATGATATAGAAACAGATGAATTAAAATTAGGTGAAGGAGAGATATTAATGATTTCATTAGTATCAGAAAATTTTAAAAAAGTAATAACATGGAAAGAAACAAAAGGGAAAAAATCAAGCTATGTAGAATATGTAAAAGATGAATCAGAACTAATAGAGAAATTCATAGAATATGTAAGAGAAATCTCTCCTGATTTTCTAATTGGTTATTTTTCGGATGGATTTGATTTACCCTATATAAAAGCAAGAGCTGAAAGATATAATATTAAACTATCACTTGGACTCGATAATAGCCAACCATTTTTCTCCAGAGGAATAAATTTAACAGGAAAGATAAAAGGAATAGTGCATATAGATCTCTTAAAATTCATAAGAACTGCTTATGCTCAATATATGAAATCTGAAACTCTCTCATTAAATGAAGTTTCAAAAGAATTTTTGGGAGATACAAAAAAAGATTTTAAGATAAAACACTCATCTGAGATTAATCCCAAGGATTGGGATAAATATTATGAATATAACCTGCATGATTCTGTCTTAACATTAAATCTATTTAGAAAATTTTGGCCAGATATCCTTGAATTTACAAAAATAATACAAGAACCAGTATTTGATGTTACGCGTTTTGGACTTTCAAAATACACTGAGTCGTATATTTTACATAATTTAGAAAAATTTAATGAAATTCCTGAGAAAAGACCGACTTATAATGATATTTCAACAAGAAAGAATATAGGGGGATCAGAAGGAGCATTTGTACTTGAACCAAATCCAGGTCTTTACAAAAATATCGCAATATTTGATTTTACATCAATGCATACAAGTATAATTCTCTCTCATAATCTCTCAAAAGGAACACTTTTAGAAAAAAAACAAAAAAATTCATATGAAACCCCTGAGATTAATGAAAAAGAAGGAAAAATAAGATATTATTTTTCAAAAGAAAAGGGGTTTTTTCCTGAACTTCTTAAAGAGATATTTGGATTAAGAAAGAAATTCAAATTAGAATATAAAAAGAACTCTAATGTTGTAACCTATGCTAGAAGCAATGCATTTAAAGTTTTATCAGCTTCAGCACACGGATATTTAGCTTTTTTTGGGGCAAGATATTACTCACATGAAGCTTCTGCATCTGTTCTTGCATTTGTTAGAAAATATAATCTTGAAACAATAAAGAAAGTAGAAAAAGCAGGTTATAAGGTTATATTCAGCGATACTGACAGTGTTGCTCTTGCAATGGAGAATAAATCAAAAAAACAGATTTTAGATTTATTAAAAAAATTAAATGCAGAACTTCCAGAATTTATGGAATTAGAACTAGAAGGATTTTTCAAAAGAGGCATATGGGTTACAAAGAGATCTGGAATTGCAGGAGCCAAAAAAAAGTATGCAATGATTGATGAAAAAGATAATCTAAAGATAAGAGGATTTGAAACAGTAAGAAGAGACTGGTGTAAACTTGCTCGTGAAGTTCAAAATAAAATAATAAACCAAATTTTAAAAGAGGGTAATGAGAAAAAATCATTAAAATATATTAAGGATATTGTTAATAAAATAAAGAAGAGAGAGATAAATAAGGAAGATTTAATTATTAAGACTCAATTAAAAAAACCTATTTCAGAATATAAAGCAATCTCCCCTCATGTAATTGCTGCAAGAAAAATGCATGAGAAAAAAATCCCAATAAGCCAGGGAAATTTAGTTGAATATTATATTGCAGAAACAAAAGAAAAGAAGAAACTAGTAAGAGATAAGGTAAAGCTTCCTAGTGAGAAGGGAGAATATAATATAAAGTATTATTTAGAAAATCAGATTCTTCCTGCAGTTGAGAATATTTTCCAAGTTTTTAATATTAATATAAAAGAGATTATTGAAGGAAAAAAGCAAATGACCTTAGGGGATTTTTAAAATGAGAAAAATTCCAGAGGCAAAACCATTATTTCTTAAAAGAATGAAATCTCTTCTTGAAAAAGACTTTGATAATTACATGGAAATTTTAAAAAGAGAACCAGTAAGATCAATAAGAACAAATACTCTAAAAATCTCTCCTGAAAAATTAAAAGAAAAACTAGAGAAGAAAAATTGGATCATAAAACAACCATTTAAAGAATATCCGGAAATTATGATTGTAGAAAATAATCTTAATCCAGGAGAATTAGGAAGAGCTTTAGAGCATTTAATTGGATATTATTATATTCAAGAACTTGCAAGTATGTTACCAATAATTGCACTAAAACCTAAGGCAAATGAAACTATTTTAGATTTATGTTCTTCACCTGGAAGTAAAACAACTCAAATGGCTTCATTCATGAATAACTCCGGGACAATAATTGCAAATGAAGTAAGCTTAGGAAGGATAAAAATATTAGCATCAAATTTAGAAAGATGTGGAGTAACAAACACCATTATCACGAAAAAAGATGGAATAGTCCTTTGTAAGAGATTAAAAGAAGAAAATCTCCAGTTTGACAAAATACTAGTTGATGCTCCTTGTTCTGGAGAAGGAACTTTAAGAAGCACTCCAAAAACATATTTGATGTGGAATATAAAAACAATAAAATCCGTTTCAAGAATTCAAAAAAATCTAGTTTCTTCTGCTTTAGATATTTTAAAACCAAAGGGAGAATTAATCTATAGCACTTGTACGCATGCACCAGAAGAAAATGAAGAAGTTATTGATTTTATAATGAAGAAATTTAATAATATAAAGATAGAAAAAATTACCTTGCCAGTAAAATCTAGAAAAGGTCTAGAAAAATGGCAAGATAAGGAATATTTAGAAGAAATTAAAGATGCTTGTAGAATTTACCCTCAAGATAATGATACGGAGGGATTTTTCTTAGTGAAATTCAAGAAATTAAAATGAATCGACTAAAAATATTAAATAAAAATGAGAAACAAGAAATACTTAATAGATTAAATAAACAATTTGGAATAAAGGATATTCATGGAATAATTGTTAAAAGAGGAGAAGAAAAATTATTTTTATTTTCTGGAGATTACAATGAAAGACAAATAGAAAATTTAGAAAAAATTGTTCCTATTGAAGGAGTTGGAATTTATTTTGCTAAGATTATAAAGGAGGAGATAAGATTAAGTATAGAAGGGACACAAATATTAAAGAATCAAATAGAAAGAAATATTTTTGAATTAAATAAAGAACAAGTAGATTTGTGGATGAAGGGCCAAGAATTAAATATTAAAACAGGTAAAAGAGGATTTCTAGTTATGAAATATAAAAAAGATTTTTTAGGATGTGGTAAAGCATCAATTGAGAAAATAACTAACTTTATCCCAAAATCAAGAAGACTTAAAAATTAAACTTTTCTATATAAAAAATGGACAAGAATAAGATAATCAAAGCAGGGAAAATTGCAAAAGAAGTAAAGGAATATGCAAAATCAATTATAAAAAAAGACATGCTTCTATTAGAGATAGCAGAATTAATAGAAACAAAGATAAAAGAACTTGGAGGAGACATTGCTTTCCCAGTTAACTTAAGTATTAATGATATTGCAGCACATTATACCCCGAATAATGATGATAAAACAAAAGCACATGGACTTCTAAAAATTGATATAGGAATTCATGTTGAGGGATGGATTGCAGATACTGCTTTTTCAATAGATTTAGAAGATAACGAAGAAAATAAAAAGTTAATTGAAGCTTCATCGAAAGCATTAGAAAATGCAACAAAAGTCATAAAAGAAAATACTAAACTAAATGAAATTGGGAAAACAATACAAGAAACAATTGAATCATTTGGTTTTACTCCAATAATCAATTTATCTGGACATTCTCTAGAACAATATGATTTGCATGCAGGAATAACAATTCCAAATATTAATAATAAGCAAAATACTCCAATAAAACAAGGACTTTATGCAATAGAACCATTCGCAACCTCTGGGAATGGGAAAGTCTATGATGGAAGGCCTTCTGGAATATATAGATTAATTAATAATAAAAATGTAAGAAGTCCAATTGCAAGAGAAACATTAAGATTAATTGAAAAAGAACATGATAAATTACCTTTTTGTTCTAGATGGATTATAAAAAAACTAGGAACAAAAGCCTTATTTGGATTAAAGCAATTAGAAGACAATGGAAACTTGCATAATTATCCACAATTAATGGAATTGTCACATAAGAAAGTTAGTCAAGCAGAGAATACTATTTTAATTGAAAAAGAGAAGATTATTACAACAGAATAATATCATCCTAAATAACTACTTCCTTGGGGAACAGCAGCTTTTGCAGATTTTAGATAATTTTCTTCTACTTTCTTATAAACCTCAATTGTTGGTTTATTCACACTTGGTTTAACCTTCTTTAAAGCTTCTTCAAAATGTTTTTTTCTTACTTCCTCCGAATCTATAGATTCTCTTAAGGAAAGTATTGCTGCTTCTCTTACAACTGCCTCAATATCCGCTCCAGTATATCCTCCTGTTTTCTTAGCAATATCTTTTATATTAACATCTTTTGTTAAAGGCATCTTCTCTGTATGAATTCCCAAAATCTTTAATCTACCAGCTTCTTCTGGAGCATTAACAAGTAGAATCTTATCAAATCGTCCTGGTCTAAGTAATGCAGGATCAAGCATATCAGGCCTATTTGTTGCACCAATAATTAAGATATCTCTTAAATCTTCAAGTCCATCCATTTCCGCCAATAATTGATTTAAAATTCTCTCAGTAACTTTTGTTCCAGCATCCATTCCTCTTTTTCCTGCAAGTGAATCAATTTCATCAAAAAATATAATGCATGGAGCAACTTGACGTGCTCTTTCAAAAATCTTTCTTACACCTTTCTCAGATTCTCCTACCCACATACTCATTAACTCGGGTCCCTTAACTTGGATAAAATTAGCTTCTGATTCTTTTGCAACTGCTTTTGCTAAAAGAGTTTTTCCTGTTCCAGGTGGACCGTAAAGTAAAATACCTCTTGATGGCCGAATCCCCATTCTACTAAAACTTTCGGGATATTTCATTGGCCATTCTACAGCTTCTTTTAATTCTTGTTTAATATTATTTAATCCTCCAATAGAATCCCATTCAACATTTGGAGTCTCAATTAAAACTTCCCTCATAGCAGAAGGTCTAACAATTTTTAGTGCCTCCATAAAATCTTCTTGCTTAACAATTAATTTTTCTAAAATTTCCTTGGGAATTTGTTCTTCATCTAGTTTTATCTTATGAAGATGTTTTCTTAAAACATTCATTGCAGCCTCCTTACTTAATGCTTCTAAATCTGCTCCAACAAAACCATGAGTTAAAGATGCAAGTTCATCTAAATTAACATTTTTTAAGGGCATCCCTCTTGTATGAATTTTTAAAACAGAAAGTCTTCCTTCTTTTCCAGGAACATTAATTGAAATTTCTCTATCAAATCGTCCTGGTCTTCTTAATGCAGGATCAAGAGAATTAATCCTATTTGTTGCACCAATTACAATTACCTTACCTCTTGTCTTTAATCCATCCATCATTGTCAAAATCTGGCTAACAACTCTTCTTTCAACTTCTCCCATTACTTCCTCTCTTTTTGGAGCTATTGCATCTATTTCATCAATAAAAATGATTGTAGGTGCTGTTTTTTCAGCTTCTTCAAAGATATCTCTAATACGTTTTTCTGATTCGCCATAAAATTTTGACATTATCTCAGGACCATTTAATAAAATAAAATTAGCTTCCGATTCATTTGCAACTGCTTTTGCTAAAAGAGTTTTTCCTGTTCCAGGAGGTCCGTGGAGCAGAACTCCTTTAGGAGCATCTATTCCTAATCTATGAAAGATTTCTGGATGTTTCATTGGAATCTCAACCATTTCTCTTATTTTTTTAATTTCTTCTTTTAATCCTCCAATATCTTCATAATTAATCTCCGGAATCTTTTCATCAGTTATTTCAACTGCTTTCGGATTTAATGTTACTTGAGTATTCTCTGTTATAATTACTGGTTGATTAGGATTAGAATTAATTACTAAGAATTTAATTTGAGAAACTCCTCCACCTAAATTTCCAAAACCAATATTCTCAAAAGCTTCTCCAAATATATCTCCAAAATCATCACTAAGACCCATATCTGAGAATAAATCTTTTCTTCTTTGAACTCCTCCCAAAACAACAATATCTCCTTTTATTACTGTTCTTCCTAAAAGTCCCCTTCTTAGACTCTCGGGATCTCCTTGAATCATTATTCCTTTTTGAGCTGGAGCAATTGTTATTTTTTTTGCTTCCTTAATTTCTGCTTTAGAAATATTTACAGCGTCCCCAATTCCTGTTTTTGCATTTCTTCTTAGAATACCATCAATTCTAATAATACCTTCTCCAACATCTGCAGGATAAGCTCTATCTGCAATTGCAACTGTTTCTCTACCTCCCTTAATCATAATAACATCTCCCCGTCTTATTTTTAATTCTCTCATTATCTCTGCGTCTATTCTTGCAATTCCTTTGTAGGCATCATCTTGCATTGCTTCAACAACTTTTAATTGAATTCCATTTTTTTTCATTTTTTATTGAAATCTATTCTTTTTTTTAATTTCATTGAAATTTATAGATAATCTTCCCATTTCCTCAAAGCATAATTTTACCATATCATCCATCATTCTTTTCTGTTCATTCATAAAAGATACAATTTCTTTTGGGATTGAAACTGCATAACTATTTCCAACAAGTCTCATTTTTACTTTAAATTCCTTATTTTTTAGATTTATAAATTTATTGTACTCTTGCTCATCAACAGGGTGTATTAATTTTTCATCGCATTTTGGACAAATCATTACTCTGAATAGAAATCTATTTTTAATTAATTCTGTCTTATTCATTCTTGATTCGCACTTATTACAAAGTATTGTGTTGTCAAATATATCTTTCATTTTCCGAATATAAAACCGTGTCTTTGACACGGCTTAGGGTAAAAGGAGGTTATACAATAAATGTACACCTTCAGTGTATACATAAAATAGATACTATTTAAATGTTTTGGTAAAAAAGATTTATAAAACACTTTAAAAATACTAAACAATTATTCTTCATATGAAATTAAAAGAGGTATTAAAAAAATTAGGGTTTTTATTATGGAAAGATAATAGTCTAAGGGGTTGGATATTCTCAATTATTTTTTTATTTATTTTTATAAAATTTATATTTTTTCCAATAATGAGTTTAGTTACAGGAACACCCTTACCTTTAGCAATTGTTGAATCCTGTAGTATGTACCATAATGGAAATTTATTATCAGATTATAATGAATGGTGGGAAGATAGTGAACCAAAATATTCAGAATATGAAATAGAAAAGCAGGATTTTACATTTAAAAAAGGACTGAACAAAGGAGATATTTTATTTATAATAGGGAAAAAACCAGAAAAACTAAACTTGGGAGATGTAATAATATTTAATACAGATCACAAGAATCCAATAATTCACAGAATAATAAAAATTGAAGAAGCAGATGACAAATATTTCTTCTCAACAATAGGAGATAATAATAACGGACAAATGAGTTCTGAAGTAAATATAAAATCAGAACAAATAGTAGGAAAAGCAATATTTAAAATTGCTCCTTATCTTGGATGGGCAAAATTAATCTTTTTTGAATATAATCAAAGAGAATCAAATAAGGGATTTTGTAATTAATATCAAAAAGTTTTTAAAAGGAATTAATTAGAATATAGAATGGAATTTTGTCCGAAATGTGGTGCTGTTCTTATTAAGAAAATAAAAAATGATGGATGTCCAAGGTGTAATTATTCTTCAAAAGGCAAAGTAAAAATAAAAACAAGTGAAAAGATGGATGAGAAAAAAAAGATTTCTATAGTAAAAGATAAAGATACGGAAGTTTTCCCAGTTGTCAATGAAAAATGTAAGAAATGTAAAAATGATAAAGCTTATTTTTGGACTGTTCAAACTCGTGCAAGTGATGAAGCTGAAACAAAATTCTTTAAATGTACAAATTGCAGTCACACAAGAAGAGATTATAGATAAAAATATAAACAAATATTTCTAATAAAAGTCATGGCTCCGTAGCTCAGCCTGGTCAGAGCACTAGACTCTTAATCTAGGTGTCGAGGGTTCAAATCCCTTCGGGGCCATAAGGAATTATATTCTCCTAATCAAATCTCTTATCTCTCCCTTATTCAAAAAACGTATTTGAATATCCCTAAGAGAATTATCTGATTTATTATAAGAATAGATAGTTCTATAAAAATCTTCTATGACTCTTCCTCTAAAAATTTTTGCTAGTTCTAAAAACTCTTTTCCTTTTAAGGGGAGATCTAATACTTCTCTTGTTGCATAAACTGCTACTTCAAAAGAATAATGTTGTAAACCCCATAATTTATTTGGACCGACTTTCTTACGAATTTCTTCTTCCATACCTCTTAATTCATAATATTCTTTTATTCCTACTTCTAATGACATCCTTTATCTTAGGATTATCTCAACTTAATAAATACTTCTATAAGTAACTATTAAAACATTCAATTCTTCTTAGGGGCGGTATTAATCCAGTTATTTAACTAAATCTTGTATCTCATCAATAGCATCTGCAACTTCTTTCCCTTTCTTGGTCAGTTTTATAATTTTTATTCGCCCCTTTTTTTCAAACACAACTAACCTTAAATCTTCTAATGTCTGCAGAATTTTTACTGCATGGCTATAAGTACAATCAACTTCTTTAGCCAAGATACTACCATACCTCATCCGCGTATTTCTCTTAAGAGATACTAGCATTAAGGCTGGCTTTCTCCTAAAAAAAATATCGAAATTTTCCTTCATTTGATATTTTTCCATTTTGTGATATGTATAGTTTAATGTATATATCCAGAAAACATCTTCCTTTTAAATGTTTCGTAAAGTATATTTCAGAATATTTATTAACCAATATATCTATTGAATTTCATGAAAAAAACAAAAATATTAGCAGTCGGGGATATTCATGGAGATACAGGACTAGTTAAAAGATTAGCAAAAAAAGCAAAAAAAGAGGATGTAGATTTAGTAATCCTTGCAGGAGATTTAACCTTTATGATTGATGAATTACCAAAAAATCTAATAGGTCCTTTTATAAAAGTAAAAAAACCTGTCTTATTATTACATGGAAACCATGAATCACTGGCAACAGCAGATTTTTTAGCAGAAATGTATCCAAATACAAAAAATATTCATGGATACTCCTTTAAAAAAGATAATTTAGGTATTTTTGGAGCAGGAGGTGCACTTAGATTTAATACTTCAGAAAAAGAAATTTTTAAATCTCTAGAAAAAGGTCACTTCCCAATAAGAGATATCAAGAAAAAAATAATGGTAACTCATATGCATGTAAAAGGAACAAAATCAGAATTCTCCGGATTTGAAGGAAGTAAGAGTATAAGAAAAGCAATAGTAAAATTTAAACCGGATGTTGTAATTCATTCACATATACATGAAGCGAAAGGAATTGAAGAAAAGATAGGGAAAACAAAGATAATTAATGTTGCGAAAAAAGAGAAAATTTTTAATATATAATATTTTAAAAACTCCCCTTCTATTTAATTAGTTATGCCAAAAAAACAAAGAAAATCTAAGGAAGAAAAAACGGCTGAAGATTATTTTCCGGTTGATAAAAGTGATTTAGAACACACTATTGAAAAAAAAGAACCTCAAAAACAGGAATCAATAAAAAAATCTGTGGAAATTCCTACAAAAGAGATTCAACCAATAGAAGAAATTAGAAAAGGATCAGTAGAAGTTAAATATAAAAAGCTAGACAGAAAATCTCTAGAGAAAGTAGAAAAGATTTCAAAAAAGAAATCTAGAAAAAAAAGAGTTAAAAAAACAGCAAAAACCCCTATAAAATATTCTCATCCTCAAATAAAACTAAAAAAAGAAGGATATGAATTAATATTAACAGAAAAACCACAAGCAGCCTTGAAAATTGCATCTAGCCTGGGAGATTCAACAAAAAGAAATAACAGAGGAGTCCCTTATTATGAAGTTAATAGAGATGGAAAAGAGATAATTGTTGCTTGTGCAGTTGGACATTTATTTACATTAAATCAGAATATAACCGGCTCAAGTGTTCCTATTTTTGATATAAGTTGGGCTCCAAATTTTATTGTAAGAAAAAAAGATTTTACTAAGAAATATTATGATACATTACTAAAACTTGTAAAAAATGCTAAAAGTTTGACAGTTGCAACAGATTACGATATTGAAGGAGAATTAATTGGATTAAATGTTGTAAGGTTTATTTGTAATCAGGAAGATGCAAACAGAATGAAATTTTCTACATTAACCTCTAAAGAATTAAATGAAGCATATGAAAATAAATTACCTAATATAAATTGGGGGCATGCAATTGCAGGAGAAACAAGACATTATTTAGATTGGTTCTATGGAATAAATTTATCTCGCGCATTGATGAATGCAATAAAAACAACGGGTAAATTTAGAATAATGTCAATAGGAAGAGTGCAAGGACCAACATTAAATCTAATTGTAGAAAAGGAAAAGGAAATTCAAACATTTCAATCAAAACCTTATTTTCAAATTTTTATTAAAGTAGAAAATTCACATACTCTAGAATTAAAACATAATAAAGACATTTTTGATAAATCAGAACTAAAAAAATTTGAAGATCTTATTGGGAAAACAGTAAAAGCAGAAACAAAAAAAACAGAACAAATATTGCCTCCAAATCCTCCATTTAATCTAACCGCCTTGCAAACAGAATGTTATAAATTTCACGGCATAACTCCTTCAAAAACACTCCAGGCAGCACAATCACTTTATCTAGGGGGATTAATATCTTATCCTAGAACTTCAAGTCAAAAACTCCCTAATTCAATTGATTACAAAACTATCTTGAGAAAACTAGCAAAAGAATATAATGTGGGAAAATTAATAACAAAAGAAAGACCAATTGAAGGAATAAAAACTGATCCTGCACACCCTTCGATTCATCCAACAGGAGAAAAACAGATTTTATCAGGAAATGAAGAAAAAGTTTATAATTTAATTGCTAGAAGATTTCTATCATTATTTTGTGATAATGCAATAATTGACAATAAAAAGGTTAGTGTAACTGCTGATAACTTAATATTTAATGCAAGAGGATCAGAAATTAGAAAAAAGGCATGGTTAGAAATTTATCCTGTTAAACTAAAAGAAAATGAAATTCCTGATTTAAATGGGGATGTAAATATAATAGATTTAAGAACAGAAGAAAAAGAGACTCAACCTCCAAAAAGATATTCTCCTGCATCAATAATTACTGAACTTGAAAAGAGAAATCTGGGAACAAAAGCAACACGTTCAACTATTCTTGAAACCCTTTATGATAGGAATTATATCAAGGAAAAATCAATAGAAGCAACATCATTAGGAATGTCATTAATCTCATCTCTAGAAAAATACTCGCCAATAATAATTGATGAAGAATTAACAAGAGATTTTGAAAAAGAAATGGAAAAAATCCAGGAATCAAAAGAGAATTTCAAACAAAAAGAAGATATAGTAATTGATAAAGCAAAAAAAACAATAACTAAAATAGCAGAACAATTTGGGAAAAACGAGAAAAAAATAGGGCAAGAACTTTTAGTTGCAAATTTGCAATTACAAGAACAACAAAGAGAAGAAAATAAACTAAATATTTGTCCTGTTTGTAAAAAAGGAAATTTAGCAATTACTTATTCTAAAAAAACAAGACGTCATTTTATTGCTTGTAATGCCTATCCTAATTGTAAAACAACTTACTCTTTACCTCCAAATGGAGTAATTAGAAAGACAAATAAAGTTTGTGAATCTTGTAATTTTCCAAAGTTAATGTTATTAAAATATGGAAGAAAACCTTGGTTCTTCTGTTTTAATCGTGAATGTGAAACTAACAAAAAAAGAATTGAAGAATATAAGAGGAAAATAGAGGAAAATAAATAAATTAAATTACCGAAAAGGATTAATTGAAGAATAAATTCTAATTATTCTCTATAAAATTTCTCAGAGATTTTCATATCCAACCTCTCTTAAAAATCCCTTTCGCCCTAATATCAAAATTAATCTCTTTATTTGGCAAACTTCTATGTTTTAATAAAATAGCTTTCTTTTTTCTATTCTCCTTTCTTAATTCAATTATACATTTGCTCCAATACTTGAATAAATCTCCTCCAACAATATTAACTTCTTTTTCCACACCTTTTTTCCAATCTTCTTCAGATAAAAAACCGCTATAAACTTGATTAGTAATAATAATCGGAATTCTTTGTTTTCTAGAAATTTCAGAAAGAACTCTCATTTGTCCTGAAACATCTCTGTTAAATTCCTTAACATTTCCTTTTAATTTTACTGCATCGCCTAATTCAAGCCGATAAAGCATGGCAATCCCATCAATAATAATTAAACTAACATGGCCTTTTTTTATTTCATTTAATAATTTTACAAAACATTTTTTTTGTTCTTCAAAATTAGTTGGCTCTAATAAAAATATATTCTTTAATACATTCTCATAATTTTCTCCAACAATTTGTTTAACTCTCTCTACAGAAAATCCCCCTTCTGTATCAATATAAATAACTTTATTCTCTTTTTTTGCCTGACTACAAGCAGTTAGAATGCACATATTTGTTTTACCACATCCAGGGGGACCTGCAATCATTGTAATTACATCTTTTTCATAACCTCCATAAAGCCATTTATTCAGATCATAACTTCCTGTTGAGATCTTATTTGTCATAAATAAAAAGAAAAAAGAGTATTAATAAAAATTATTATACTATAGAATTAATTTAATTTCTTAAAATCAACTTCTAACTTATCTAAATCCCTAGTAACTGCGAGAACTGCATCATTTATTGCTTTTTTTGCTGTTTTTCCAGAGGTTTTAACTAAAAGAACAGGATTCTTTGTAGGATGCTCTCTTTTCCAAGCTACAAAACTAACAGAAGAATCTTTATCTAAATAAATTCTTAATAATTCTGCAATTGTCAAACTCCCAAATTCAACTTCTACTTCATCTTTTGAACTTTTAAGAATATTAATCTCCATATAAGAAAACCTTAAACTTTGTTTATAAATATTTTGTTTACTTCTTTTCAAGAATTAAATCGTCAATCTCCCCATCAAATATACCTCCATCTTTAGCATTTCCTAATATTCTTGATTCTCTTTCTTCTTTCATTTCCTGTAAATCTGAGATAGTTAATTCTCTTGTTGAGTCTTTATTTAAATCAAGTTTCTTTGGTTCTTTTTTAATTCTTTCGGCAACTTCTTCTTTTAAAAGTCTGATTTTTAGAAAACTTTCAAGCTTATTAACAAATCTAAAATTATCTTCAGGGAGAATTCCTTTTTCTGCCATTTGAATAGCTATAACAGGCTCTTCAATCTCTTTTGCTAATTGTTCTTGTGTCAATTTTCTTGATCTTCTAGCCCTCATAATAACCCAATGGAAATTATTAATTAAATCATCCTTTAATTCTTCTTCTTCTTGTTTAAAATTAATTCCAAAATTTCTATCAATAATCCCCTTCAAATTAGTCTCCTGTTTCTTTAATAATTCTTTTTTTTGTTTAAAAATATCTTGTTCTTTATTAACTCCGGAAATCTTAGAAATTCTATCATAAACTGTTTGGTTCTTCTCAGATTCGCTAAGTTTTAGAGTATTTGGTTTTTTAATAATTGGAATATTCTCTTTAGATGAACACTTCCTACAAATCTTAATAATCCCATCTTCAAAAACTGCCTCAAATAATAAGGTTCTCTCACCTAATGTATGACATTTATAACATTCATCCATAAGGTAAATCAACCAAATCTCTTTTTTAATATTTGTATTCTAAAAAATATTAATTCAAATACTCCTCAATTTCACTTAAATCTTCTAATTCTGTTACAATTAATGATTCATCAACAATTACAGAAGCTCCCTTTACACCATAATTCTTAGTTAAAAGCTCTACAGAAATTAGGTCCATATTTCTTGCAATTGGAATTAAGATGATTTTATTCCCATAATCATCTTTCAATTCTTCCAGATATTTGGAAAAGACATTTTGTTTATTTCTTTGCCCAACATCTTCAGACATATAATCATACAAATAAACAATTGTATGAAAATCTTTTCCGCATTTCTCTTTAATTTTAATACTATTAATCCAAAATAAAGTTCTTAATAAATCATATTTTTTATGTTCTTGTATAATATAATTTGTCAGTCTATTTGCACCCTCATATCTACTAAGTGTTCTTGCATCTTCATATATTTTATCTCCGAATTCTATATTTTTTATTATTGCCTCCTTGCAATTTAGATCCTCTAAATCAAGTATCTGTGTTTGAACCTTTACATCTAAAAGATTAAGGTCTGATATTAAATACATCTCAGAGATTTTTTCAGACCTCCAATTTTCTAAAACAACTCCTAGAAATATGCCTATTCCAAATATTAGAATAGTAACAAACAATGCCTCCCAGAAAACATGCTTTTGTGATTTTAACATTTTATCTCCATACCATCTTCCCATTTATAAAATACCATATTGCATTAATCATTATAAACGGATAGGATATTAAGTAAATAGTCATATAAAAAGGGATATTTAAAATATTCTCTTTTTTTAATATTTTCTCATTTAATATAAATAAAATTAATAATGTAAATATTAATCCTAGAATAAATAAAATTACTCCGAGATAATTTAGGATACTTGGGGTAATATAGAGATCATTTAAACTTAAAATAGGCGTTCCAACAAGAATAGAATATTTAGTTAATAAAAAATTAGAAATAATTCTTGATATTAAAAGATAAAAGAAGATACTTAATCCAACTAATCCTAGAAAGGTATTTAATATAAAAAAAGGCATAATAAACCACCCCAACATTCCCTTTTTTCCTAAGGAGTATCTATATTTAGAGATACACTGTAATCCCCCAATATTCCATCTTCTTCTCTGAACAAACCATGATCTAAACTTAGTTGGAACTGTTGTTGTTACTTTTGTAGATAAACACATTCGTCTTTCCCATCCATCATGAATTAGATGCCAAGTAGCTTCAATATCTTCTGTTAAATTTTTTGCATCAAATCCCTTAATTCCAGTAAGTGCTTTTCTCCTATATAATGCTAAAGGTCCAGGAGTTACATAAATTGCATCAACATAATCTAAAAGTTTTCTTGAAAGTGCAATAACTTTATATTCAATATATTGTAGTTTCTCAAAAAATTTATTTTTATTTCTAACAATAATAGGGCATGTTACTGCTCCAACATTTAGATTATCAAAAAATCCAATCATCTTGTTAAGGGATTCTTTTTCAGGATAGGAATCAGCATCAACAACAGCAATTAATTCTCCTTTTGCAATATTTAGTGCTTTATTTAAGCTTCCAGCTTTACCTAAATTTTCTTTATTATCAAGAATTTTTATTTTAGAGTATTTTTTAGCTAATTGTTTTGCTATTTCTAGAGTATTATCAGAACTTCTATCATTTACAATAATAACTTCCAGTATATCTTTGTAATTTATACCAAAGATATGTTTAATAGTATCCCTAATCGTTTTTTCTTCATTATATGCAGGAACAATAAAACTAATAGAATACTCTTTTTTGGATTTAGGGTAAACAAATAGACTTTTTCTATTTTGAATATAAATTAAAAGAAAAAGACTAAGCATATAAAGTGATATAAACATATATGTTAAATACACATAAGGTAATATTTCCATTTTATTATTTTATAGACTCCCCTACTTTTCCCAAAGGGTTTTCATAATCATTAATATTAAAATAATCATAAAAATCATCGCTTAAACTTAATTCATGAGTATGACCTATTTTTTTCTTTCTTAATAGATTGAGTTCAACAAATTTTTTAATATGATCATAAGCTTTATTTCCACGAATCTTAATTATAACTGACTGTTTTATCGGGTGTTTATATGCAATAATTCCCAAAGTCTCTTGTTCTGCTTTTGAAAACTCGGCAGATCCTGTTGCTAATTTATTTATAATATAAGAATATTCTTGTCTTACATCCATTTTCCACAAATTATTTTTCACAATAATCTCAATTGCTGAGTCTTCTTCATATTTTTCCTTAAGTTTCTCTATTAACTCTTTAATTATGAGTGGATTTAAATCTGTTAAGGAAATTAATTCCTGCATTGATAAAAATCTCCCGGATACAAAGAAAACAGCCTCTATTTTTTTAAGATTCTCTTTTTCTTTGGATTCATCAATTTCACTAATTGTTTTACTACTAACATCCATTGTTTAGAGAGGAGGACGTTGTTTAAAAGGATTATTAATAAACTATTTAAGACAAAGAATGCTTGATTTATTATGAAGAATAAGGACTTGATGATTAATATTGTTGGATTATTATTTTTCATCCTTGGAATAATTGCAATTACTAATACCTCGTTTTGGTATGGTCCTCAACATATTTTATGGTTTTGCTATTGGGGTCTGGCAATTATGGGAATTGGTTTTTTAAAAAGGAATCATGGTTTAATAGAAAGTCAACTAAATATTTTGACAATCCCCCTTATTATCTGGGCTTTTGATTTTTTCTATTATATCTTATTTGGACATTCTCTATTAAATATTGCGGATTATTTTTTTGAACCGGGACCAATTTTGGCAAAGATTATAACAAGCCAGCACCTCTTCACAATCCCTCTGGCACTCTATACTATCCGTTTTATTAAGTCTGAATCAAAGAATTCATGGAAACTTAGTATGTTGATTATCTTGATTTTATTTATACTTAGTAGACTTTTAACTAATTATGGGCAGAATATAAATTGGGTTTATCATACAAGTTTAAATCTAGGAATTCCTTATTATCCTCTATTTTGGTTTTTGATAATGTTTGTTATGGTATATCTAACTAATTTTTTATTAAAGAAATTTCAACTCAAGTTTAAATCTTAAAATAGCTCCAATTCCAGATAGTTTTTGAAATTGGTCTCCTTCTTCTGTATCTGTAGAAATAATCTCAACTACAGAAGACATATCTCTTGCCTTTCTTTTTAAATCTTTTAGAATATCTTTATCAAGTTTTTTTGATAAAAGAAGAATTTTAACAGCCCCATATTCTAATGCTCTTCTAATAGGTTCTTCCTTGTAAAGAGCCATATCTGGTTTTTCTCCTAATGTTTCAAAGAAATTTTCTAAAAGTTTTTTTTCATAAATTATCTCTTGATTAGATAAAATCTCCTTAGACTTTTCAACAAGCTCTTTTAATCCAGATTCATCAGAATTACCAATATCTATTCTTCCAATAACATTTTCACTTAATTTTGTAACCATATATTTTCCATCTAGAAACTCATCTTTTGTAGGAATTGGTCCTCCAACTAAAATACCTTTTAATCTTTTATTATCAAAAAATATTTTTCTCATTTCATCTGCAATTCTTTTATAGAATTCCTTAGTTAATCCTTCTGTGATTCTGTGAAATCTTTGAGATGATTGGCCTCCAGCCCTAACCTTGCCAGGAATACCTGAAGTCATCTTTTGCAAGACTTCTATTCTTTTGCCTTCGAGCAATCCGATTGTTGCTTCTTTTCTATCCATTACTAAAAGTCCAAAAACTTCAGAGATTTCTAATTGTTCTTTTAATGTATCTAAAACAAATTCTTTATCACATCTATATAATCTAACCTTTAGAGGCATTGGAGGTTCAATATCCCATAGTTGTAGATCATCTTGGCCTTCTTTTTTAGATACATTCCCACAAAATAATGCAAGCCCATTTTTGGGTGTTCTTTTAAGTGTTTTTAAGTGTCTTACTATTTTATCTAAAGCATCACTAACATTCTTTCTTGTTGCAGTTGATTTTATGTTTTTTGCAGTTGATTTTTCTGCTTCAAGTTGTTTTTGAACAGAATTTACATCATATCCTGAAGAAATGTAAACACTAATTAGCTCAGTATGTCTTCCCTTGTATTCTCCAAGTTGTTCTACTATTTCTTCAAGTTCTAATTTAGTTAGTTGCGTCATGATTTATAGAAAAAAGAGATGTTTATAAAATTTGGTTAAATTGAATTAAAATTGCTTTTTAATAATATAAGATTAAACAATATTATGGGCAACAATTAAATCTTCTTCAAACTCTTTTAAATTTTTAGGAATAGAAATCCCTTTTATCTCAGATCTTAGACTTATACCTTTATCTTTCTTCTTTTTCCAAATCTCACTATTAAATTTCATTAATTCATCAATTAAACTTAGATTAGAATTTATTTTTTTAGATTCTGGAAATTTTGATAAATCAATATTTTTTTCTTTTGCAATAAAAGTTGTAATTTGAGGGAGAATCGGATAAATTAAAATTAAAAATCTTTCGAGTAAGAAATGTAAAGTATATTTAGCAGATTCTGTTTCCTCCTTAGTAAATTTATTTTCATTATTATATGTTCTTGCTTTAACTATTTCTATATAGTGAGATGCGAATATTTCCCATAAAAATCTCCTAAGTTTTAAAGCTGGATGATGAAAATCATAGATCTCATAAGATTTATCAAATTCCTTAGTTAAGGATTCTATATAATCAATAAACAATTTATCTAAATTGCTTAACTTTGGTTTTTTATTAGGTTTATTAAACAACATAACAAACTTTGATACATTTAATATCTTATTTAGTGTTTTTAATTCAGCTCTAATCTTTTCTTTTGAGCATGCAAGATCTTTCTTAGATAAATCTCCTTCAATTGAAGACCAGATCCTAATTGCTTCTGCTCCATAATCTTTTAGAAGTTCTTGAGGATTAATTACATTACCCAAGGACTTTGACATTTTTCTTCCTTTTTCATCTAAGATATGCTGATGAATCCAAACATCCTTAAAACAAGTCTTTTTTGTTTCTAAATATCCTCTTAAAAGAGTATAATAAAGCCAAGTCCTAAGAATTTCTTTTCCTTGGGGCCTTAATGTTGCGGGATAAGCTTTCTTGAAAAATTTATCATCTGATTTATATTTTAATATCGCAAGTTCAGAAATTGAAGAATCCATCCAAGTATCAAAAACTCTTTTTTCTCCAATCCATTTTTTATTCTTAAAATCCTTAATTTTTTTTACAATTTTCCCATCTTTTAAAACATCTGCATCCTTTGGAGGAGATTGTTTCCATGGAACATAATATTTTCCTTCCTTGGGGATAACTATTAGATTATCTTCAGACTTCCAGAGAGGAATTGGTGTTGCATAAAATCTTCTTCTTGAAATTGGCCAATCTATTGAAATTGAATCAATCCAATTATCTAAGATTCTTTTTGACTCTCTTGGATAAAAATTTATATCTTTTGCAATTTTTCTGATTTTATCTTTTACTTCTAATTGTTTTAAATAAAATTCAGGCATCTCAATAAACTCAATTTCTCTCCCTGATCTTTCTGAAATGGGAGTTCTATGAGATATTTTTTCTTGTTTTTTTATTAGATTTTTAGATTTTAATACTTCAACTATTTTTTCTCTTGCATCCCTGACTTTTAATCCTTTTAACATACCTGCATATTCATTCATAGTTCCGTCTTTGTTTATTGCAATTTTTGGCTTAAGATTCATCTCTCTAAAAAACTGAATATCTGAAATATCTCCTGCAGAACACATCATAACAATACCTGTTCCTTTTTCAGGATCTGCAATAGGATGAGATTTAATTGGTATTTCTTTATTAAATAAAGGAGTAATTGCAGTCTTCCCCTCAAGTTGTTTATATCTCTTATCATCTGGATGAAATATAACCATGCCACAAGTACAAATTAATTCAGGCCTTGTAGTTGCAATAACAATTTCCTCTCCTGTTTCCTTAACAATCCACTTAATATCACTAAAAATTGACTCTATATCCTTATATTCTATTTCAGAATCTGCAATAGTTGTTTGAAGTTTTGTATCCCAATTATTTATTCTTGTATCCTCGTAGATAATCCCTTTTTTATACAAATCAATAAATGTTGCTTGTGTTAATGCACGATATTCAGGAGAATCTGTATGATAAATTCCTCCAATATGATTTCCTTCTTTATAAGATGTAAATGAGATTCCTAATTTTGCAAATGTATCTGATGTTTGTGAAGAAGTTTCATTAAGAAGTTTTTCACAATATTTAATAAATTTTTCTCGTCCAACTTTAAACGGAGAGATATTGAATTTCTTTTCTGCTGCCATTTCAATCGGAAGACCATTTCTATCGAGTCCTAAGGGAAATATTACCTCAAACCCTTTCATTCTTTTGTAACGAGCAAAAAAATCCATATAACAATAAGTAATTGCTTGTCCTATATGAACTGGAGCATTAACATATGGCGGAGGAGTATCAATTGAATAAATCTTCTTTCTTGTTTTATCATTAAATTTAAATGATTCTTCTTTTTTCCACTTGTCTGTAATTTTCTTCTCAACTTCAACATTCCAATTTTTAATATCTTTCAAACCCATATTAATATTACAGAAATTATCATTATAAACTTTTCTTACAAAAACCTTTTATACCTTTAATCCATTTAAAAATTATGGCAAATCAAGATGCAGGAGTAAATCTTCCAGGAGGATTTGGAGGACTTACAAGATTTAGTGAAGAATATGATAGTATATTTAACTTAAAACCAACTCATGTAATTGTATTTATCGCATTAATTGTGATATTTAGAATTTTCCTAGGAGTAATTTATTAAAATGTTAGGTGGATTAAACCCAAAAAAGATGCAGGCATTAATGAAACAGATGGGAATGGAACAAATTGATATTGAAGCATTAAGAGTAATAATCGAAAAAACAGATAATAGTAGAATAATAATTGATAATCCTGCTGTTGCAAAAATAAGTATGCAAGGTAAAGAAACTTTCCAGATTACAGGAGAGATAAAAGAGGAAAGTTCTAAACCTCAGATATCGGAAACAGATATAAAAACAATAAGAGATCAAACAGGAAAATCCGAGTCTGAAGCTAGAGATGCTTTAGAAAAAACAGGAGATCTAGCAGAAGCAATCTTAGAATTAAGTAAATAACTATATTCTACCAAATCTGAGATAAATATAAAAACCCCTTAATCTTAGAATGTTATACTTCTAATTTAGATATTTAATAGAAGCCTAAAAAATATGGAAGAAATAATTCAGGAAAAGATAAGTGCAGATCATCTCCTCTATGTTAGTTTGAAATATACAAAAACCTGCGATGTTATAACTAACTTAATTATAAGATGGAGAAGATTGATTGATACAAGTATTGATAAGATAATGAAGCATGCAAAAAAGAAAAAAAAGATTTCTTCAGTACCATTAAATCCAATAAAGAAGATAGAACAAGTTAGAAAATTGTTTAAAAAAGATAAGAATTTCCTAGAAGTAATAAATATGTATGAAATGTTCAGAAAAATTGAAGAATTAAGAAAAGAAAGAATTGGAGAATTTAGAAAAAATGTTACACTAAGAGTATTTTACAGAGGAAAAGAAATAAATATAAATTTGGAGCTATTAAAAATTTATGCTGATAGGTTGGAAAAGTTTATAAGTACTACAAAACAATTTCTTTTAAAATAGAAGGTTAAAACTTCTGAATTAAACTTAAAAATGAAAAAATTAATTGTAATAACATCTGGAAAAGGGGGAGTTGGTAAAACAACAAGTGCAATAAACTTAGGTGCGGCTGTAAATCACTTCGGCAGAGATGTTTTGGTCGTTGATGGAAATTTAACAACACCGAATGTAGGAATTCATTTAGGTTCTCCAGAGGTTCCAGTAAGTTTAAATCATGTATTATCAGAAAAAGCAGATCTTTCTGAAGCAATTTATGAACATGAATCAGGAATAAAAATTCTTCCCTCTTCCTTATCAATAAATGAATTAAAAAAAATAAATCCGGAGAAAATGAAAAGTCTTAGAAAAGATTTTAGGAAAATTTCAAGATATGTTATTATTGATAGTGCTGCAGGACTCGGTGATGAAGCAATATCTGTAATTAAAATGGCAGATGAACTAATACTTGTAACAAATCCTGAAATGCCTGCAATTACAGATGCATTGAAAACAATAAAACTTGCAGAACAATTAAAAAAACCAGTTTTAGGAGTTATCATGACCAAAGTTAAAAATAATAATATAGAAATGCAACCAGAAACAGTAAAAGAAATGTTGGAAGTCCCAATTCTTGGAATGATTCCAGAAGATATTGATATTCAAAAATCATTAAGTCTAAAAGATGCTGTTGTTCATACCCATCCAAGAAGCAAACCTGCAAGAGCATATAAGGAAATAGCAGCAAAAATTGTAGGGGTAGATTATGATTCAGATCAGGATAAAGAAAAATTAATGGAAATGATTCTTAAGAAATTAGGACTGAAGAGTTAAATCTCCTTTCTTAATTTGTTCAAGATAAGGATTATTCTTTCTTGGCCAAAATTTAACTTCAAATATCTTTGGAATAATTATAGTCTTAGATATCTTATATCCTTCATATTCTTCTCTCAAAAAAAGAGTTATATTTTTCTTTTTCCCACTTTTTACAGGGAGAACTTTAACTCCTTTAGAAATAATCTTCTCTTCTATATTTTTCTCTTTCCCATATATAGCTCCGGGAACTGTTGCATAGATGTTTAATGAATTAGCTTTCCTTGAATTTAATTCAGCACTAAACATAATAATATATTTTTTTCCTTTATACTCAAAAATCATATCTTCAATATATTGATCTATTAAACTTCTATGTTTTAACTTTTCTTTTTCTGGCCGTCTAAAAATTTTAAAATCCAAGCGATTTTTCATCTTCCGAATATCTTCTTTCTACTTTAAATTTTTCTAAATAAAATATCTCCTTTTTTCATCTTAGAGATCTTTAAGGGTTTTTTAATTTCATCAAAACTAATCTTAAATTTAAACTGCTTTGAAATTTTTTCTGTAGATTCAGGAATAAATGGAGAAAGTAAAATTGTAATTGATTTAATTGAATCAGCTAATTCATAAAGAATCTTTTTATCTTTAGTCTCCCATGGCTTTTTATTTTGAACATACTCATTACAAATATCAATAAATGCAAAAATCTCATTTAATGCCTTATCAAACTCATAATTATCAAATAATCTCTCTATTTGTTTTAATCTTAGTTTTTTAAGCAATTTATTTTTTGTCTTTTCTATTCCATTTTTTTCAATCAAACCAGATACTCTTTGTATCAAATTTCCTAGTTTATTAGCTAATTCATTATTATGTCTATTAATTAAATCACTTTCAGAGAAATCTCCATCATCTCCAAAAGGGATACTTCTCAATAAAGAATACCTAATTGTATCCGCACTATATTTTTTTCTAAGTTCTAAGGGTGAAACAACATTTCCTAATGACTTTGACATTTTCCTACCAGATACAGTTAGAAATCCGTGAACAATAACTTCCTTTGGTAAAGGGATTCCTGCAGAAAGTAAGATGCCTGGAAAAATACCTGTATGAAACCTAAGCATATCTTTCCCAACAACATGAACATCTGCTGGCCAATATCTTTCAAATCTCTTATTTGGATAGCCAATACCAGTTAAATAATTTGTAAGTGCGTCTGGCCAAACATACATAATTTGATTATCATCTCCTGGAACTGGAATCCCCCAAGAGAGATGTTTTTTCTCTCTAGAAAAACTAACATCAGTTAACCCTTCATTAATTAATCCAAGAAAATTATTCTTCCATTTTTTAGGACTAATTTTTAATCTATCTGTTTCTATTAATCTCTTAATCTTATCTGAATATTTAGATAATCTAAAAAAATAATTTTCTTCTGCGATATCTTGTATTTCTAAATTTGGATGGTCTAGACATTTTCCGTCTTTCAAATCTTTCTCAGTAATAAACCTCTCGCAACCAGAACAATATTTCCCACTATATTCCTTTTTGTAAATATCCCCTTTATTAGAAAGAATTTTCCAGATCTTAATAACACCTGGCCAATGAATCTTTTTGTCAGTAGTCTTAATAAAATAATTATTTGAAATATTAAGAGCCTTAGTTAACTCCTTAAATTTCCTAGAATTTCTATCTACAAATTTCTGAGTATCTAGCTTCTTTTTCTTAGCAGTTTGATAATTTTTTGTTCCATGTTCATCTGTTCCAGTCAAAAAGAAAACATCTTTCCCTAAAAGCCCATTCCATCTAGCCAAAACATCTGCCTGAACTATCTCTAATGCAAAACCAATATGGGGAGAAGCATTTGCATAGGGAATTGTTGTTGTAATATAAAATTTTTCTGTCATAATTCACACAGAAAAGAGAAATATAAAAAGCTAACTATCCCTCCTAAGAATAAAATCATCAAAAACTATTTAAATAAAAGAAAATTCAATTAAAATATGTTTAAAAAAGAAGAATGTAGAAAATGTGGAGAAAAAGTAAGCAAAAAGTATGATTTTTGCCCTCATTGCGGAAATCTTGTTAATGGAAATTCTAAAAAAGAAGGAGACCTTGGAATGTTGGGAAGAGATGATAATCTAAATGAATTTGAGGAACTTTCTAAAACAATCTTTAGGGGGGGAGGTAATAATATGCTAAATAAGATGATTGGAAGTGTAATGAAGATGCTTGAAAAAGAAATGGAAAAAGAGATAAAAAGAAAAGATAATCAACCAAAAACAAATTTTCAATTATTTATAAATGGGAAAAAATTAAATTTTAATGATTCTAGAAATCAACCCCAAGAAAATAAGAGAGAAAAAATAAGAGAAATTTTTCTAAATCAATTTTCTCAGAATAATATAAAGAAATTCTCAAATTTACCTCGAGTTGAACCAACAACCAATATAAGAAGACTTTCAGATAAAGTTATTTATGAAATCCTTATGCCAGGAATCAAATCAATAAAAGATATCTCAATAATTAAATTAGAAAATAGTATTGAATTAAAAGCTATTTCAAAGAATAAAGCTTATTTTAAATTAATCCCCATAAATTTGCCAATAACAAATTATGGAATTTTAAAAGAAAGATTGATTCTTGAGTTTGGTGTTAAAAACTAAATGAGCCTGCACGGATTTGAACCGTGGACCTCTGCCTTATCAGAGCAGCATTCTAACCAGGCTGAACTACAGGCTCATTAAAAAAATAGATTAAATCAATTTAAAAAGTTTTTTAAAGCAATTTTATGTAAATTCTTTATGGCAAAAGGAATGTATCACTATCTAAGACAGGCATGGAAGAAACCAGATAAAAAAACACAAAGAATTAGGATGATTGACTGGAGAAAATCACAAGTGTTTACAAAAGTGGATAATCCATTAAGATTAGATAGGGCAAGAGCCCTAGGATATAAAAACAAAAAAGGTTTTGTAATAATAAGAATTAGAATTAAAAGAGGAGGTCATAAAAGACCAAGACCTAATAAAGGGAGAAGAAGTAAAAGACTACATACTAGAAAAACATTAAAAATGAATTATAAATGGATAGCTGAACAGAGAGTTTCAAGAAAATACAAAAATCTTGAGGTTTTAAATTCATATCCAATAGGAAAAGATGGTATAAATTATTTTTTTGAAGTGATTATGGTAGATATAAACAAACCAGAAATAAAAAACGATAAAACAATAAACTGGATTTGTAATCCCAAGAATAAGAAGAGAGCAATGAGGGGATTAACCTCTTCTGCTAAGAAATCAAGAGGACTAAGAAGTAAACATCCAACTTCAAAAACCAGATCTAGTATTTGAACTAAAAAGAGAAAATAATCATCCATAAAGTTTTTAAATAGAAAAACTATTAAATCTAGAGGGAAATAAAAGATGTCAAAAACAGATGAAAATTTAAAAGCGGCTTTTGCTGGAGAAAGTCAAGCAAATAGAAGATATTTAGCTTTTGCAACTAAAGCTATGAATGAAGGAAAACCTGAAATCGCGCAATTATTTATGGAAGCTGCTGGTGCAGAAACAACTCATGCATTAAGTCATTTTAATGTAATGGGTGGACCAAAATCAACAGCAGAGAACCTCAAACAAGCTACAGAAGGTGAAAATGATGAAATTGAGGAGATGTATCCGCGATTTATACAAGAAGCAAAAGAAGACGGAAATGAAGCTGCAGTAAAATCTTTTGAAATAGCCTTAGAAAGAGAAAAACATCATAGAGAGATGTTTAGAAATGCCTTAAAAGAATTAGAAGAATAAATTCAGGAGAATATATTTTAAGAAATAAGGATTATTCCTAAAGGTATTAAAATAAAAGCAATTAAGATATAAAGTGCTTTTTTTCTTGAAATCTTAATTAATTTTTTAGAAACATATTTTGTTGTCTTGTGTAAAAAATTTACATTTGGTAAGAAAATTAATGCTCCGATTATCCCAAACAAAGTATAAGTAATTGAAGTTGCATAAGCCGTTGTTTTACCAATAATTATTGATGCTAAAAAAACATCTGAGGCTGTTCCTAAATCTGCACCCAAAATAAAAGGGATTGCTTTTTTTAGACTAATCAAACGTGAGACTGCTAAAGGAACGAGTAAACCTATAGTTATACTTGAAGAAAATACAATTGCTGTTAAAAAAACTCCAATGAAATAAGACTTATATTTTGAATCAAAATACTTATTAATAAATTTTTTAGCCTTATCTTCCCCCCCAAGAACTTCTATAATAGACTTGCCAAGATATTTTAAGGTAAAAGTCAAGATTACAAAAGCAAATAATAATAAAGCAAATTTATTAATTTTTTCAAATAAAAGATTTATAATTTGAGAAGTTATCAAATCAACAAAATTAGGTACTTTCAATAAGGAGATTTTTCCTCCTAATATGGATGCAAGAAAAAAAGATAGTTTAGAAAATAATTCTAAATAATGTTCTAAAAGAAAGACTATAACAACTAAGAATGCACTATAAATAGAATAAGATAATGCAATCTCAAAACCATGTCTAAAATCTTTTTTCTGTTTAGTAACGGTTATTAATGATATTATTAATGCAGTAATAGTTGTCCCCAAGGATGCTCCAATCAAAATATAAACAACTGTTTGTAGATTAATTAAATTATTTCCTGCAAATGCAGCAGCAATTGATGCAACTGCTCCTGAAGATTGAACAATTGAAGTTGTAAACCATCCAACAGATATTGCTTTTATAGGGGTTAAACTTTGTAAAAGAAAATCCTTAATATTTGGTGCAAGAAATAGAGATGTTCTTCTTATTAATTCTATTGAAAATATAAATAAGTAAATGAGGGAGATTAATCTTACAACCTTTTTCATAGGGATATATTAAAGAAATATTATAAATATCTTTGGATTTTAGGGTAAATTAATCTCTATTAAGCTATTTTACATAAAATATTTAAACCTTATTTTTATTAAAGTTTAATGGCAGAACATGGACGAATCTACAAATGTAAAATTTGTGGGAAGATAATTGAAGTCTTACATGAATCAGCAGGGACCTTAGTTTGTTGTAATCAAGCTATGAAGTTATTAGAAGAAAATTCTACAGATGCTGCAACAGAGAAACATGTACCTATAATTGAGGGAAATAAGGTAAAAGTAGGATCAGTTGAACATCCAATGGAGGAAGAACATTATATTGAATGGATTGAGGCAACTGATGGAAAGAATATTTCAAGAGTGTTCCTAAAACCTGGAGATAAACCCGAAGCAGAGTTTTCTTTTGATGTTGCAAAGGCAAGAGCCTATTGTAATCTGCATGAACTTTGGAAAAACGAATAAGTTAAAAACATTTCTTCCTTAATTATTTTATGCGATATCAAAAACTAGCAGAACTTTATGAAAAACTTTCATCTACAACAAAGCGACTTGAAAAAATTGAAATCTTATCTTCATTCTTAAAAGAACTCCCTGAAGAAGATAAAGATGTTTTATATTTATTACTAGGAGATATCTATCCCGAATATGATGAAAAAAAAATAGGGATAAGTAATCAATTAGCAATAAAAGCAATTTCAAAAGCAACAGGAATTCCTAATGCAAAAATAATTCAAGAATGGAAATTTTCAGGAGATTTAGGAGAGGTTTCTAAAAAACTAACAAAAAATAAAAAACAAGTTACTTTACAATCTCATGTCTTGACAATTAATAAAGTCTTAGAGAATCTAAGAAAACTCCCTGATTTAGTTGGTAAAGGAACTATTGGAAAGAAACTCTCCCTTATAACTGAATTATTAACTTCTGCAACTCCCTTAGAAGCATTATATCTAATAAGAACATTAATAGGAGACTTGAGAATAGGATTAAAAGAGAGTACAATAAGGGAATCCATCTCATCTGCATTTTTTAACAAAGATAAGGAGGCATCTAAGATAATACAAGAGGCAATAGATAAAACAAATGATATTTCTGCTGTATTTGAAATTGCAAAAGAAGGGGGATTAAAAGAGCTTAAGAAAATACCTCTTGTTGTTGGAAAACCAATAAAAGTAATGCTTGCACAAAAAGTTTCATCTATAAAAGAGGGATTTAAGGCACTTGGAGAAAATGTTGGGATAGAATATAAGTATGATGGATTTAGATTAATAATTCACAAAAAGGAAAAAGAAATAAAATTATTCACAAGACGTTTAGAAAATGTAACCCTGCAATTCCCGGAAGTTGTAGAATATATAAGGGAATATGTAAAAGGGGATTCGTTTATATTAGATACAGAAGCGGTAGGATTTGATAAAGAAACAAAAGAATATAAACCATTTCAGGAGATAAGTCAAAGAATTAAGAGAAAATATAATATAGAAAAATTACAGAAAAAACTTCCCATAGAAATACAGGTCTTTGATATTATTTATTATAATGGAAAATCTCAATTAAAAGAACCATTTAAGAAAAGAACTACATTAATAAAAAAAATAGTAAAAAATCACCCAAAGAAAATAGTATATGCAAAACAAATAATAACAAATAATGAAAAAAAAGCAGAAGAATTCTATAAAAAATCTTTAGAAGATAATCAAGAAGGAATAATGATGAAAAACTTAGATGCAGTATATCAACCCGGAAGTAGAGTTGGACATATGTTGAAGATTAAACCAGAAGAAAGAGATTTTGATTTAGTAATAACTGGTGCAGAATACGGAACTGGAAAACGTTCTGGGTGGCTTTCAAGTTTTATCCTTTCTTGTAGAGATAAAGATAAATTCTTAGAAATTGGAAAAGTTGGAACAGGAATTACTGAAAAAGTTGGAAGTGGAAAAGTAACTTTTGAAGAATTAACAAGAAAAATAAAACCGTTAACAATTAAGGAGAAAGATAGACAAGTTACAATAAAACCAAAGATTGTTGTAACAATTACTTATCAAGAAATTCAAAAATCTCAAAATTATTCTTCTGGATTTGCATTGAGATTTCCCAGATTTACTACCTTAAGGCCAGATAGAAATACAAAAGATATAACAACTCTTAGTGAAGTTAAAATAGATTATGGAAAACAGAAGAGGAATTAAATTATTGATAAATCCTCTTCGAAGCCTTTATAAAGACTTTTTCATGTAATTTATTATCTAAAAATGGCTAATTCAAAAAGCAATTATAAGATACAAAATATTGTTGCAACTGCTTCTTTAGAAAAACCAGTTCCATTAACAAAACTTGCAAGAACTCAACCAAATACTGAATATAATCCAAAAACATTTCCCGGACTAGTTTTAAGAGTTAAAGAACCAAAATCAGCAGTTTTAGTTTTTTCTTCTGGAAACTTAGTATGTACAGGTACAAAATCAACTACTCAAGTTAAACAAGTAATAGATGTTGTAATAAAGCAATTAAAAAAAATAAATGTTAAAGTTACAATAAAGCCAAAAATAACAGTTCAGAACATTGTTGCATCAGGAACAATTAATCTAAAGCTTAATTTAAACTTCTTGGCATTAGAAATGGACAATACCGAGTACGAACCAGAACAATTTCCAGGATTAGTATATAAACTAATAGAACCAAATGCTACTTTTTTACTCTTTAGTAATGGGAAATTAGTATGTACTGGCACAAAAAACAAACAACAACTTGAAGATAGCATGAAACAACTTCTGAAAAATGTTAAAACTGCTCTAAAAAATTATAAACTTTAACTACTCAAGAATAATTCTTGGTTTCTAAAACTACTCAATAATATACATAAAAATATAAAAAGAGACTATTTATTTCTTAATTATGGCTGAAGAGGGTAAATTAAAAAGTGGAGAATTAACAATTGATGCAAAAAATTTCTTTAATCTTCATAAAAAAGAATTAGGAGAATCAATACGAAAAGGAGATAATGTAATTTACATTGACTTTATGCAACTTACTGAATTTTCAAATAAACTTTCAGATGAGATTCTTTCAAATCCAGAGGAGACTCTAAGAATTATCGAACTAGCAATTGAAGAATCAGGACTTGTAAGTAATGTGAGAATAAGACTAAATAATTTACCTGAAACACAACAGATAAAAATTAGAAATATACGTTCAAAGCACCTAAATAAATTAATTGTTCTCGAAGGGATAATAAGACAGGCATCAGATGTAAGACCCCAAGTAGTAAATGCAAAATTTGAGTGCCCTAGTTGTGGAACAATTATTAGTGTATTACAAATTGAAAAGAAATTTAGAGAACCCGCACGATGTTCTTGTGGAAGAAGAGGGGGATTTAAATTAATAAGCAAGGGAATGGTAGACACACAAAGATTAGTAATAGAAGAATCTCCAGAATCATTAATTGGTGGAGAACAACCAAAAAGAATAAATGTATTTGTAAAAGAAGATCTAGTTGAACCTAGGATGGAAGAAAAAACAACTCCTGGAAGTAGAATAAAAGTAGTGGGAATATTAAAAGAAGTTCCTGTTCCATTAAATACAGGAGGACTTTCAACAAGATTTGAACTTGCAGTTGAGGTTAATAATTTAATTGCATTAGAAGAAACTTTTGAAGAATTAGATATAAATGAAGAAGATGAAAGACAAATTTTAGAACTCTCGCAAGACCCTCAAATTTTTGACAAATTCTCGGGAAGTATTACCCCAAGTATTTGGGGTCATGAAGAAATAAAAAAATCCCTTGTATTGCAATTATTTGGAGGTGTTCAAAAAACCCATACAGATGGTCAAAAAAGTAGGGGAGACATGCATATCTTATTAATAGGAGATCCAGGAGTAGCAAAATCAGTAAGTTTAACCTTCATGGCAAATATCTCTCCAAAAGGACGTTATGTGGTTGGTAAGAGTGCATCAGGTGCGGGATTAACTGCAACAGTTGTAAGAGATGAATATCTTCGGGGGTGGAGTTTGGAGGCTGGTGCAATGGTTTTATCGCATAAAGGAATCGTTTGTATTGATGAACTTGAAAAAATGGATCCTGGAGATAGAAGTGCAATGCATGAAGCAATGGAACAACAGACAATTACAATTTCTAAAGCAAATGTTCAAGCACAACTCCGGGCACAAACTTCAGTTCTTGCAGCAGCAAACCCTAAATTTGGGAGATTTGACCCTCATCAATCAATTGCACAACAAATTGATTTACCTCCAACATTAATTAACAGGTTTGATGTTATATTCACTTTAAGAGATATACCCAATAAAGAAAAAGATGCGAAAATTGCAAGTCATGTTTTAGATGAACATAAAAAAGAAGGAAAAGATATGATAATTCCAAGAGATATTTTCAGAAAATATGTTGCTTATGCAAAACAAAAAGTAAATCCTTATCTTAGTGAAGAGGCAGTATCTGAAATAAAAAAATTCTATGTTGATTTAAGAAATAGGCCTGTTTTATCAGAGAGTGCAATGAGACCAATTCCAATTTCTGCAAGACAATTACAAGCATTAATAAGAATGTCCGAAGCTTCAGCTAAATTAAGACTTAGTAATACTGTTTCAAAAGAAGATGCAATAAGAGCTATAGGGATAATAAGATATTACTTAATGCAGGTAGGTTATGATTATGAATCCAAAACCCTTGATATCGATAAAATATCAGGAAAGTTTTCATCTTCACAAAGAAATAAAATAATTACCGTAAGAGATACAATAATTAACTTGGAAGGGCGTTTAGGGAAAATGATTCCTGTTGAAGAAATAGAAAAAGAACTCGAGGGTAAATTAACTAAGAATGAGATTGATGAAGCAGTAAATAAATTAGATAGTTCTGGAGAGATTTTTAAACCAAGAAGAGGTTATATTCAAAAGATGTAAAGATGGAAAAAGAAAGAATAAAAAATATGAGAGAAATTATGATAATAACTATATCGCATGAATTATATAAAAACAAAGAGTGTGGTTCTTTTAGTCTATTCTTATACAAAAAAAATCCGCACTATAAAAGATGTTTATTATCTGAATATAGGACAAGTTTTGGGAGTAAAGGAGGGCAACTCTTTTTTAATCAAGAAAAAGCAAAAAAAATATGTAAATTCTTTAATCCATCAATAAAAACAAGATGTAATTATCCTGGAAATTACTCTAGAGATAAGAAAATAAGA
>Ga0208641_1000135_pt1 | contig 54706 bp, 44 predicted proteins | sample ETN02SmetaG_2_FD_185789 | JGI IMG/M metagenome (GOLD analysis project Ga0208641, IMG submission 185789) | Marine microbial and viral communities from oxygen minimum zone, Eastern Pacific Ocean - ETNP2014F10-02SV253 (SPAdes) (version 2) | ecosystem: Environmental > Aquatic > Marine > Oceanic ... | reverse complement strand
ATGATTGCGCCCAAGCTACTTCCTGCTGCAATAAATCCAAAAAGTCTCTTGGCTTGTTCCTTGTTAAAAATATCCGCCATGAAACTCCAGAAGACAGAGATATTCAATAAGCTGAAAACACTTACCCAAATATAAAATGCTTGCCTGATCAGTTCAGATTCGGGGTTTATTTTTAAAAGCGCATAGGCACAGAAGAAGGTGAGCGAAAAGAATCCATAAATTCCTGGAACCAGATACTTGAAGTTAACTTTCGAACAGATATAACTATAAAAAGACACCACCAAGAAACTGATGAAGAATGTCACTGTCCATACAGTGCTGAGCTCGGTATCGGTCCAATCACTCGCAAGACCATCACGAACAGCGCGAATGATATAGTAAGAGGCTAAAATAGACAAAATGAAAGCAAATGAAAGAATGACTGCTCGAAACTCATCTGGTTTAATTTTTGTCGACTTACTGATTATTTGATTGATCATAAATTGCTTCTCTTCTTTTCAAGTAAATCCAGTATTGGGAGCGTGCCATTCTGAACAAAATCTAAAAATGCCCCACCACCAGTGGATATATAACTCATTGAGTCTGCAATACCCAATTCTTCAACCACAGCTACTGTATCTCCTCCGCCAATGATGGCGAAACCTTCATTTGATGAAACAGCATGCCCAAGTGCCCTGGTCCCTTCTGCAAAAGCACTGAATTCAAATACACCCAAAGGGCCGTTCCAGATGGTGGTCTTTGTTTGATCAATGATTCCGCAATACAGTTCAGCGGTTTGTGGTCCGATATCCAAAATTAAATCGTCCTTCTCTATCTGATCGATTGATTTGATTTCTGCATCGGCATCGGCTGAGAACTCTTTTGCGACTCTGACATCGGTGGGAAGCGGAACATTAACATTTTCCATTTGAAGAATCTGATTTGCAGCATCAACCATTTCTGGCTCAACCAATGAGGCGCCGACTTCTTTGCCGCTCGCAAGTAGAAATGTATTGGCGATCCCGCCTCCCACAATGACGTGATTACAAAAACTTGAGAATTTTTCTATGACGCCCAGCTTTGATGAAACTTTGGCTCCACCGATGATTGCCGTGACAGGTGCTGCAGGGCTCTCAATCGCTTTCTTGATTGAGTTCACCTCATTTGATAAAAGCGGCCCAATGCATCCCTCTTTGGCGTATTGAAGGGCGCCATATGTGCTTGAATGTTTTCGATGCGATGCACCAAATGCGTCCATGACATAAACGTCACAAAGGCTTGCGATCTTCTTTGAGAATGACTCATCATTCTTTTTTTCACCGGCCTCATAACGAACGTTCTCACACAACACAATGCCTTGGGATTCCTCATCCATTCCTTCAAGCCAGTTCTCCTGAAAAGAAACGTTGATACCCAAGATTTCTTTCAATCTCCTTGCCACGGGCTGCAGAGAAAAACTGCCATCCAGATTATCGGGATCCGGACGTCCTAAATGAGACAGTAAAATCACTTTTGCGCCCTTATCGATCGCCATTTGAATGGTTGGAAGAGCAGCCATGATTCTCGCATCACTGGTGACATTGCCGTCTTTAAGAGGCACATTGAGATCCAACCGGATCATGGTCTTCTTGCCATGCAAATCCAGTGTTTCCATGCTTGGTATTTGCATCGGGTTTTTAAATCACTCGGCGTTAATCAATGCCAGAGTGGTATCAAGCATTCGATTTGAGAATCCCCATTCGTTGTCATACCAAGAGCATACTTTCACCAAAGTCCCCTCTTGGACTTTTGTCATGGTTGCATCGTATGTGGATGAAGCAGGATTATGATTGAAATCAATCGATACCAGTGGACCATCGCTATAATCGAGAACGCCTTTTAGGGCTCCGTCTGAAGCAGCTTTTACCACCTCATTGATTTCATCGACTGAAGTTTCTCTGGATGCGATGAAACTGAGATCAACCAAAGATACATTGATGGTTGGCACTCTGACAGAAAAGCCATCGAGTTTCCCATCCAATTCAGGCAATACAAGGCCGACAGCAGCGGCTGCACCTGTCTTGGTTGGGATCATTGATTGAGTGGCAGATCTTGCTCGCCTGAGATCGCTGTGAAAAACATCGGTCAGCACTTGATCATTGGTGTAAGCATGTATGGTGGTCATGATTCCGCTCTCGAGCCCAATGCTTTCATGAATGGGTTTGATCAAAGGTGCAAGACAATTTGTTGTGCAAGATGCATTTGAAATGACTGCATCGTCCTTGGTGAGCGTGTCATGGTTCACGCCATATACAATGGTTGCATCTATGTCATTCCCAGCCGGTGCTGAGATCACGACCTTCTTTGCACCTGCATTGATGTGTTTGCTCGCCAGTTCTTTTTTTGCAAAAAAGCCGGTGCATTCAAGAACCACGTCAACCCCAAGCTCCCCCCAAGGCAATTGCTCGGGATCTCTCTCAGCAAAGACTTTGATTTCATCGCCGTTGACAACCAGTGCATCGTCTCGCGCTTCAACGGAGTATGGGAATTGTCCATGAGCCGTGTCGTATTTTGTTAAATGTGCATTGCTGTTGGCATCGCCAAGATCATTGATTGCGAGAACTTGTAACTCATCAGTGCGCCCGCTTTCATAGAGTGCTCTGAGTACATTTCTCCCTATCCTTCCGTATCCATTGATTGCTATTTTTACTGTCATTTCAGACTCCTTTATTCCTTAACTGTTTATCATTTCTTTAAGCTTCTCAATGACATTCTCATCTGAGAAACCGTAGTGTTTAAAAAGTTCTGGGGCTGGAGCAGAGGCACCGAAACCCTCCATTCCAATCACAATGCCTTTATGGCCTGCATAGCCTTTCCAAGCGCTCGCCATTGAAGCCTCGATAACCATAATTTTTTCAAGGCCTTTAGGGATCACAGAATTTTTATATTCATCCGATTGCTGCTCAAATATCTCAACACATGGCATGGAAACCACTCTGACAGATAACCCCTCTGATTCCAAAGCATTTGATGCGTTGACTGCGTATTGAACCTCTGAGCCGGTTGCAATGATGATTGCATCTGGCTCTGAATCCTCTGCTCCTTTTAAGACGTACCCGCCTCTTTGAATATTGTCTGTCATTTCAAGGGTTCGATCATACTGAGGCAGTGATTGCCTGGTTAAAATCAGTGCGGAAGGACAATTTCTTTTCTTGGCTGCGGTCTTCCATGCAACCGCCGTTTCAAGCGTGTCGCAAGGTCTCCAAACATCCAGCCCTGGAATCAGTCGGAGACTCGGGACATGTTCTACGGGCTGATGTGTCGGTCCGTCTTCTCCGAGCCCAATCGAATCATGGGTGAGAACATGTATGACGCCTAACTCCATCATTGCAGCCATGCGAATGGCATTTCTTGAATAATCACTAAACGTCAAAAATGTCCCGGCGTATGGAATCAGTCCGCCATGAAGTGCCATTCCATTCATGATTGCTGACATACCAAACTCTCTTACGCCATAAAATATGTAATTTCCATCGTGATCATTCTTACTAATGGGTTTTGAAGCATCGTGATATGTGCATACAGAGCCGGTCAGATCGGCCGACCCGCCTATCATGTTTGTGCAATCTTCCTTCAGAGCATTGAGGGCAACGAGGGATGATTTTCTTGTGGCAACTGTATCGGCATCTTCTCTCAATTCATCAATCAACGCATTGAGGTTACTCATTTCATTATGGGTTTTGCCATCATCCATGTATTGCAAGAATTCGTCTGCTGATTCTGGATGCTCCGATTGATAGCGTTTAAATCTTGCATTCCAATCTTCTTCTTGAGACTGCCCCGTTACTTTGCAATCCCATGCGGACTTCATCTCATCGGGAATGACAAACCGATCGTGATCCCACCCAAGCGATTCTCTGAGTTTGGACAGTTCATCGTCGCCCAGAGGGGCGCCATGTGTATCGGCGGTTCCTGCTTTATTGGGAGAGCCAAATCCAATGATTGTCTTGCAATCGATCAATGAGGGCTTGTCGGATGCTTTGGCCTCAGAGATTGCTTTTGAAATGGCCTCTGCATCGTGACCATCTACATCCTCTATCACATGCCAACCGTATGATTTAAATCGCGAGCAGACGTCTTCATCGAACCAGCCATCAACTTCGCCATCAATTGAGATTCCATTGTCGTCATAGATGCATATTAATTTACCTAAATTCAAAGTTCCTGCAAGCGAACAAGCTTCGTGTGAAATGCCTTCCATTAGACAACCGTCACCAAGAAAGACATATGTAAAGTGATCAACGATTGAATGACCGTCTTTATTGAATTTTGATGCCAGAATACTTTCGGCTAAGGCCATGCCGACTGCATTTGTAATCCCCTGGCCAAGGGGCCCTGTAGTGGTTTCAATGCCAAGCTCAAGATCAAGCTCAGGGTGCCCAGCAGTGTGTGATCCGAACTGTCTGAATTTTTTTATGTCCTCAATGCTCAAGGGGTAACCGGTTAAATGCAACAGTGAATAGAGCAGCATTGAACCGTGGCCATTGGAGAGGACGAATCGATCGCGATCCACCCATTTTGGGTTTGAGGGATTGTGCTTTAAGTGATCATTCCAAAGCACTTGTGCTATGTCTGCCATTCCCATGGGCATTCCAGGATGTCCGGAATTGGCCTCTTGGACAGCATCGGCCGATAAAACCCTAATACAATCTGCTAATTTTTTCTTTTCAATACTGATGGTGGAATGGTTTTGAAAGATATTATTCTAAATTTATTCTGATTTCTGTTGTTTGGAACAACCATTATTGTCCATGAGGAACCATCGGCTGGCAACTTATTTTCAGTGAATCTATAAATTTTTAGTAAATCTATATATAATTCCGCGAATAACGGAGATTTTTTATGGGCAATCAAACATATTTAATGACCTCTGAGTCTGTTGGTGAAGGCCATCCCGATAAAATGGCTGATCAGATCTCGGATGCAATCTTGGATGCGATACTTGAACAAGACAAAGATTGCAGAGTTGCTGTAGAGACATTGGTTAAAACCGGTCTGGTTGTTCTTGCTGGCGAAATCACAACCAATGCGGACATTGACTATGAAACCATTGCAAGACGAACCATAAAAAGAATCGGCTATGATAGAGAAGAGCTTGGTTTTGATGATCAATCGTGTGAAGTCTTATCGGCAATCAGTAAACAATCTCCAGACATTGCAATGGGTGTTGATCGTGCGGATAAAAAAGAACAAGGCGCAGGAGACCAAGGCTTGATGTTTGGTTATGCAACCAATGAAACAAAAGAGTTGATGCCAGCGACAATCCAATTGTCGCATCAATTGGTGAAGAAACATGCAGACGTAAGAAGAAGCGGTGATCTTGGTTGGCTAAGACCCGATGCCAAGAGTCAGGTGACGATTCTTTTTGAAAATGGAAAACCAAAATCAATCGATGCCGTTGTATTGTCGACACAGCATGATGAGGGCGTCTCGATGAATGATATTCAAGAAGGCGTGATGGAGCATATCATCAAGCCAATACTTCCTGAGAGTCTGTTGACTGATGCTACACAATACCTCATCAATCCAACTGGGAATTTTATTATTGGAGGACCTGTTGGAGACTGTGGTCTTACCGGAAGAAAAATCATCGTTGATACATACGGAGGTATGGCAAGACACGGTGGCGGTGCATTCTCTGGGAAGGATCCATCTAAGGTTGATCGTTCAGCAGCATACGCTGCAAGATATGTGGCTAAGAATGTTGTTGCGGCTGGCTTGGCGGATAGATGCGAAATACAGGTCTCTTATGCAATCGGTGTGGCGAAACCCACTTCAGTTAGAGTCAAAACTTTTGGCACAGAAAAGATTGCAGAGGAAAAAATTGTGGATTTAGTCAATGAAAATTTTGACCTTACTCCGTATGGAATTATGAATATGCTGGATCTTCTTCAACCGATGTATGAGAAATCAGCTGCATATGGTCACTTTGGTCGGGAAGATGAAGAATTTCCCTGGGAAGAAACTGACCGATCTGATGGACTAAAAGAACAATCTGGGATGTAATATATACCCGAATGTTGATTTAACTATTTTTATATCTAGGAAAATATTATGGCTGAGACAGCAAAGACAAATGAAGTTGATATGATCAATGATTACAAAGTAGCAAATATTTCTCTGGCCGAATGGGGCGAGAAAGAAATCAAGATTGCAGAAACTGAAATGCCTGGCTTGATGAGCATCAGAGAAGAGTTTGGCGCTGAAAAACCGCTCAAAGGAGCACGAATTGCAGGGTGTCTCCACATGACGATTCAAACTGCAGTCCTCATCGAAACGCTCATTGCGCTTGGTGCTGAGATTCGCTGGTCTTCTTGTAATATCTTTTCAACTCAAGACCATGCTGCAGCCGCCTTGGCAGCAAAAGGAATACCGATATTTGCATGGAAAGATGAAAGCGAAGAAGAGTACTGGTGGTGTGTTGAGAAAACAATCAATGGCCCGGGTGGTTGGACGCCGAATCTAATCCTTGATGATGGTGGAGACTTAACCGGCCATATGCATGAAAAATATCCCGATATGATGAAAGATATCATCGGTGTTTCAGAAGAAACAACAACGGGTGTGTTAAGACTTTACAACATGGAAAAAGATGGGACCCTCATGTGCCCTGCCATCAACGTTAATGATTCGGTGACAAAGTCTAAATTTGATAACCTTTATGGGTGTCGAGAATCACTCGTCGATGGAATCAAAAGAGCCACCGATGTGATGGTTGCAGGAAAGATAGCAATTGTTGCCGGATACGGCGACGTAGGAAAAGGTTCGGCGCAAAGCCTAAGAGGCCTGGGTGCCACTGTTTGGATTACAGAAATCGATCCAATCTGTGCACTTCAAGCCGCAATGGAGGGGTATCGTGTGGTCACAATGGATGATGCTTGCTCACAAGCGGACATCTTTGTTACGGCAACCGGAAATTACAATGTCATCGATAAACATCATCTAGAACAGATGAAGGATCAAGCGATCGTTTGCAACATTGGACACTTTGATAATGAAATCAATGTGGAATCCATGAAAGACCTCGAGTGGATCAATATTAAGCCTCAAGTTGATCACATTGTCTTTCCCGATGGGAAACGAATCATTCTTCTTGCTGAAGGACGGCTGGTCAATTTAGGTTGCGGTACGGGACACCCAAGTTTTGTAATGTCCAATTCATTTTCCAATCAAACGCTCGCACAAATTGAACTATTTAAGAACAGTGGAAATTATGAAAAACAAGTTTATGTTCTGCCAAAATCACTTGATGAAAAAGTTGCAAAACTTCATCTGGATAAAATTGGAGCTAAACTGACTAGATTGAGCGCTGAACAAGCAGAGTATATCGGCGTTGAAGAATCAGGACCATACAAGCCTGAGCATTACAGATACTAGTTTATTATTGTTGTGATGACTCTCTGATCATCTTGATTAGAGGTTCAAGAAAGTTAAGCCTGATTATTGGGTCATCAATTTCCAAACATTTTTGCTTATCTTCTATTTTGAGTGGGAGAATTTCTGCAAATCTATAGCTGATCCATGACGCACTATCAAAGTTCTTCTCATCATTACTGTATATATTCACATCGTCTAAAATTGCCTGAAGCAGTTCAACCAAGTGGTTGAATTCTTCAATCGGTTTGTAATCCCCTTCTCTTTCTAAGCGCTCAATGGTGCCTATATTCAGTCCATCTTCTTGCTTATTGAGATCTATAAGCCTGAATTTTTGGGTTCCCTTGGTGGTTATGCCTAGCAGTCCATCTTCCCCCTGATCCCAATCAATTATTCTTGCGAGCGTTCCGGTGTCATAAGTTTCAAACATTTTTGGATCCATACTTTCCCTGCTGAGAATGATGCCAAACTCGCTGTCTTCCTTCATGCATCGACTTACCATGTCAATGTATCTGGGCTCGAAAATTCGAAGCGGCAGTTTAGATTCTGGAAACAATATGGTCCTTAAAGGAAATATTGGTAACTCGATTTTATCAATCATGATTTAAAGCCTTTTTTCTAGCGCATTTATGATGGGAAGAGAGCTTTTATTGGTCATTATTAGAAAATTATATTCGTCGGTATTGATTGATTTTAAATCGTTGTTCAGATCTTGATGACCTTTCACAATATTAATTGTCTCAAAGGGTTTAAATGCATCTTCAATGTCCCATTCGAAATCATTGTTTGAAAGAATAAAAGCACGATCAGCTTTAGAGAAAGAATGCACGACTTCATTTTTCAATGTCCCTTGCCTCATTGTGTTTGAGGCCAACTCAGCCAATACGCATAATTTTTTATCTGGGTATTTTTCTTTTATCGCCTCAATGCTAAATTTAATTGCAGTTGGATGATGTGCAAAATCATCGAATACAAAATGATCACTGAATTGATCCAAGCGCTGCAACCTTCTTTTTACGCCATCAAATTCATCGATCGCGTTAATAATTTTCTCACTCTCAAATCCCATTGATCTCAATGCTGAGAAAGCTGAAAGAATATTCATTAGATTATGCTTTCCAAATAATTTGGGATGAATAACTCCTTGGACTGTATCACCCTCTTTTATAAAAAGATTTTTATCTTCAATGATGAGACTGTAGTCTGCCTCCTCATTCAGCCCAAATGATTTTATGGCAGACCAATTTCCCAAACGGAGTAAGTCTGAAATATTTTGATCGCCGTATGGGACTCGAAGATCTGCTTTGGATGGCAAGGACCTAATTAGTTGATGAAAGTGCCATTTAATCTGCTCAAGATCTTTAAAAATGTCTGCGTGATCAAATTCAAGATTATTGATCACAAATGTATCGGCCGGATAGTGGATAAACTTAGACCTCTTATCAAAAAAAGCTGTGTCATATTCATCTGCCTCAATCACAAAATAGAGAGAGCTTCCTAAAGATGCCGATGCCTCAAAGTTGATCGGAACTCCCCCGATAAGATAGCCTGGATCTTGACCCATATCTTTTAATGCAGATGCGATAATGCTTGAGGTTGTGGTCTTGCCATGAGTGCCGGCCACAGAAATAACCTTCTTATCAGCAAGAATATTTTTACCCAGCCATTCGGGGCCTGAGGTATAAGCCAAGCCATTATCTAGAATGTGCTCTATGATCTCCATGCCTCTTGTCATCACGTTGCCGATCACAATCAAGTCGGGTTGCATCTTTAGCTGATCGATATCATAGTTGGGAATGACTTCAATGCCCATTTCATCTAGTTGATCACTGATGGGCGGATAACAATTGATGTCTGAGCCGGTTACCTGATGGCCTGACTCTTTTGCTAGCAGAGCGAGGCTGCCCATGAATGTTCCGCAAATGCCTAGTATATGAATGTGCATAAGCCTAACTTACTCTCCTAGAAATGAAGAATGCACCAAAAAATTGATCATCATGTATAAAAGCGCAATCAAAACACCGGAGACTGGAGATGAAGAGACGCTCAAATTTTCTTTTACCATCGATCTTGAAAAGATATGCCCCATGACCATTATCGACCAAATCGCAATGACAAAGAATAAAAGAGGCAACCAAATGGGCAAGTCGCCTGACTCGATGAGGTCATTGTCACTTAGAATGTCAGCGAATCTTATGATTAAGGGGCTGGCAATTATATTGAATAACGCACCCGTTCCAAATAATGCAATGAGTGATCGAGTATAATAATCCTGTGTATTGAAGATTTGGGTTAGTATTCTCAGGAAAATAATCAGTAAAATAGCATCAACAAAGAAAGAGCGAACAAAAATAGCTGGTGTTTCTGATATGGTGAACCCAGAAATTGACTGACTGAGGAAATAGAATATGAATACGATCAACAATAAAAACATTGAGTTTGGCAATGCCATCTGATCGGATTTTCTCAAAAGAATATTCCAAAGAACTTTTATTAACTCAACCATGACAAACAATTCTATTATAATTTTGTCTTTAGAATAATGTTTTACACTAAATACCAAAAAGAAAATTGTACCTAATTGAAGAACAAGAAAGTCTGGATCATTTTATAAATGATATAAAAGATCAAGCGTGTATTGCTGTCGATACAGAATTCGCAAGAGTGAGCTCCTACTATCCGAAATTATGCTTGGTTCAAATAGCCACCCCTTCACTGATTGCTTGCATTGACTGCCTCAGTGATATCGATCTCAGTGGCTTATGGAAAGTCATCTTTGACAAGAAGATTGAGAAAATTATGCATTCATGTTCTCAGGATATTGAAATATTTTTTTTAAATAATCACGATATTCCTGAAAATATCTTTGATACACAAATCGCAGCAGCATTCATTGGTCATTCTTCACAAGTGGGCTTCAAGGAGCTTCTAGAGAAAGAATTGAATGTAGTCATTGAAAAATCACAAACCAGAAGTGATTGGAGCAAGCGCCCTCTGGCAGAAGCACAATTGGAATATGCCTTTGATGATGTTGAGGACCTTATTGAGCTTGCATCTTCAATCAAAGGAAAGCTCGTTGAGCTCGATCGAATTGAATGGGTCATGGAAGAGTGCAATGACCTGGTCCATAAAAGAATAGGATTGATGGATACGTCTGAAATATGGAAAAAGACAAAAGGGATCAATAAATTAAAGAATGCTCCGAGACACCTTGCTGTTTTGCTTTCAAAATGGAGAGAAGAAAAAGCAGCCGAGAAAGATATTCCTCGAAAGTGGCTGATGAATGATCAAGAAATTATTGCTATTGCGAAATGTGAAAACCTCTCAATGGATGCTTTGCAGCAATTTATTTCGAGCAATCGTTTAAATAAAGATGAAATATTTGAACTTTATCATTGCTTGAAAAACACAGAGGAAGATGCTTTAAGTTCGAATCAGCATAAAAAAAGAAAGAAAATAAAAGACGAGGATCTCAAGGTGGTCAGTGACTATCTTGAATCCAGGTCAATAGAACTAGGCATCAATAAAGATATCCTTGGCTCAAAAAAAGACATGGCCAAATTTATTGCCGAAAGGGGTGGAAAACTGAATAAGGGGTGGAGAAAGAAATTGATGTCTCAAGATCTAGAAGACCTGCTGAATTAGTCACTCATAATTCCATCAATTTTTTTAATCTCAAATAAACATCATCTACAGATCCCTGACCATCAATTGTGAGAAGAAGTCCGGCTGATCTATAAAAATCAATCATGGGTTCTGTCTGCTGCTCATACACTTCAATCCTTTTTATGATTGATTCCTCATTGTCATCTTCTCGTTGCACCAACTCACCGCCACTCGAAAGGCATTCATCTAAATCACTTTGAGAGGAAAAATAGACATTCAGAGTCTTTCCAGTTAAAGAACATGTCCTCCTCCCGGATAATCTTTTGATAAGAATCTCACTTGGAACATCAATCAATATACTAAAATCAAGCGGCTTATCTATATTTTCAAGGAAATCTCTTAAAGATTGCGCCTGGTTTATATTCCTTGGGTACCCATCCAAGAGAAAACTGCTTTCTCCAATACCGGATAACTCATTTTTAATTAAATCTAGAACAATCTCATCTGAAACGAGTAATCCCTCTGACATTATCTTTTGGACTTTATTGCCAAGATCAGAGCCTGATTCAATGGCTTGTCTGAGTAAAACGCCGGTTGAGATTTGACGACAATCATACTCATCCATCAGCTTCTCAGCTTGTGTTCCCTTTCCTGAGCCAGGAGCACCCATCAATATTAACCTCATAAAAAATCCTCTTTTAGGTAGTTTCACTATTAAAACATTGGATGACTAGCTATCATATTCAAAATTCTTAATTTTGGAAGGGATTATGGCACCGAAGAATGCATTTTATGCTCAATCAGGAGGAGTGACTTCAGTCATTAATGCAAGTGCTGCAGGCGTGATTGAGACCGCAAGAAAATATCCAAAGAAGATCGGCAGCGTTTATGCTGGAAAGAATGGCATCTTGGGCGCTCTTGAAGAAAACTTGATTGACACCAGTCATGAATCAGCGAAACAAATTGAACTCTTAAAATATACTCCCGGTGGAGCATTTGGCTCAGCAAGATATAAGCTCAAAGGCATTCAAAAAAACCGAAGAGAATATGAGCGACTGATTGAAGTCTTTAAAGCACATGATATTGGTTACTTTTTCTATAACGGTGGCGGAGACTCAATGGATACCGCTCACAAAGTTTCTCAGATAGGCTCTGAAATGGATTTTCCAATTGCTTCGATTGGCATTCCAAAAACTGTAGACAATGATTTACCCATTACAGATACGTGCCCAGGCTTTGGATCTGTTGCTAAGTACATAGCCGTTTCCACGCATGAAGCAAGTCTGGATGTCTTGTCAATGGCTGAAACATCGACCAAAGTTTTTATATTAGAGGTCATGGGAAGGCATGCAGGTTGGATAGCAGCAGCATCGGGCTTGATTTCAAATAAAAGAAAAGACCCGCCTCATATTATTCTGTTTCCAGAAGTTCCATTTAATAAAAAAGACTTTCTAAAGAAAGTAGAAAAATCTGTAAAGCAAAATAGTTACTGCGTCATTGTCGCGAGCGAGGGAACCAGATACAAAAATGGTAAATTTCTCGCTGATGCGGGAAGCAAAGACTCTTTTGGCCATAAACAGCTTGGTGGAGTTGCCCCGGTATTGGCAGAAATGGTAAGGGGCTCACTTGGGTATAAATACCATTATGCAATAGCGGATTATCTTCAAAGATCAGCCAGACATCTTGCTTCGGAAATTGATCTCAAACAGGCATATGCGGTCGGTGAAGCGGCTGTCAAATCAGCCATTAGAGGAGATAAATCAAAAATGATGACGATTGTGAGAAAGTCAAATAAACCATATAAATGGACAATCGGGTCCACGGATCTATCGAATGTTGCCAACAATGAAAAAATGATGCCCAAGAAATATATCACCTCGAATGGTTATGGCATCACTAAAGCCTGCAAGGAATACATGAGGCCATTAATCAACGGGGAAGGTTATCCACCATATAAGGAAGGCTTGCCGGTATTTTGTGAACTGAAAAATAAACTTGTTCCAAAGAGGCTAAAATCAAAATTTATGGTATGATCCACAAAATTTTTAACAAACTTCTAAAAAAATATACACGAGGAGTACACGATGGATGAAGGTCAAGCTTTATGGATTGCATTATCTGCGTCAGTAGTAGCAATCATTTGCGGAGTTGTTTTTTCACTCCAAATCATCAAAGAACCAGACGGTAATGATCGAATGAGAGAAATTGCCGGCGCGATCCAAGAGGGCGCTCAAGCTTATCTAAATAGACAATATTCAACAATTGCAATTGTTGGGATAGTTATATTTATTCTGCTGGGCATAAGTGGAATTGGTTGGGCAAGCGCAATTGGTTTTGCAATCGGTGCAATCTTTTCTGGCCTAGCTGGATACATTGGTATGGGTATTTCTGTTAGGGCCAATGTAAGAACCGCTCAAGCAGCACATCAAGGTATGAATTCAGCCTTATCTGTGGCCTTTCGTGGTGGAGCCGTTACAGGCCTTCTTGTTGTAGGCCTTGGTCTTCTGGGAATTAGTGGATACTTCTTAATCCTAAGATCCACAGGTGTGTCGGTTGATGACAGTCTTCATGCGCTGATCGGCTTGGCATTTGGAGGATCGCTTATTTCTATTTTTGCAAGATTGGGTGGTGGCATCTTTACAAAGGGTGCTGATGTTGGCGCAGACTTGGTTGGGAAAATCGAAGCTGGGATTCCAGAAGATGACCCAAGAAACCCTGCTGTAATTGCTGACAATGTTGGTGACAATGTTGGGGACTGCGCTGGAATGGCTGCCGATCTTTTTGAAACATATGCAGTAACCATCATTGCAACAATGCTATTAGGTGGACTGGTTTTTAGTGATCCAGCTGAAGCCAACAATGCTGTCCTCTATCCTCTAGTATTGGGTGCGGTATCCATTGTTGCTTCTGTGATAGGTGCTTCATTTGTTAAAGCAAAAGAAGGCGGGAGTGTCATGGGTGCACTTTATAAAGGTGTGATCATCTCAGGACTGCTTGCTGCCATAGCTTTCTATCCAATTACTGGAATGATGGGAATGAGTATGGGCTTATATTGGTCTGCAATTATTGGCCTGGTTCTGACCGCATTTATGGTGATGGTCACAGAATTTTATACCAGTACAGAATATAGTCCAGTTCGGAAGATTGCTGAGGCATCAACTACTGGACATGCAACCAATATTATTGCTGGGTTAGGCGTTTCAATGAAAGCCACTGCCCTGCCTGTTCTCGCGGTATGTCTGAGTATCTGGGGCGCTTTCATGTTAGCCGGTGGCTCAGAAAATACTGAACAAGGACTATACGGCATCGCAATTGCTGCAACCTCAATGCTTTCTCTTACCGGCATGATTGTCGCATTGGATGCATTTGGTCCAATCACTGACAATGCGGGTGGAATCGCTGAAATGGCCGAACTTCCATCTGAAATCAGGGGCATTACTGATCCATTGGATGCTGTTGGAAATACCACTAAGGCTGTAACGAAAGGCTATGCAATAGGATCGGCCGGTCTTGCTGCTTTAGTTTTATTTGCTGACTTTACAGCTAATCTTGAAGCCGAAGGAAAAATGGTTGAGTTCATGCTTAATGATCCTGCAGTAATCATTGGATTATTCATTGGCGGAATGGTTCCTTATCTTTTTGCAGCCTTGGCTATGGAAGCTGTCGGTAGAGCTGCAAGCTCAGTTGTGACTGAAGTTAGAAGACAGTTCAGAGAAATTCCAGGAATTATGGAAGGCACAGGCAAGCCAGATTACTCTAACTGTGTTGACTTATTAACAAAAGCTGCCATCAAAGAAATGATTATTCCATCAATATTGCCAATACTAGTTCCTGTTGTTTTGGCTGTATCCATGAATATCTTAATGCCTGAAGATGGAGGAATTAGGGCTTTAGGTGGGCTACTTATCGGAACAATTGTAACCGGTATTTTTGTTGCAATCTCAATGACCACAGGTGGTGGTGCTTGGGACAATGCAAAGAAATATGTTGAAGATGGTCATTGTGGCGGCAAAGGATCCGAGGCACACAATGCCTCAATCACAGGCGATACAGTGGGTGACCCATATAAAGACACCGCTGGCCCAGCAATCAATCCATTGATCAAGATCATCAATATCGTTGCATTGCTGTTAATCCCACTTCTTTAATTCATGATTGATTCATATTTGAATCGATAGTGAGGGTTACAATTCGTTACACAAAGGGAGAGGATAAAATGTTAAAAAACATTCCTCTCCCAAGATGTTATAAATCAATCTAAATGCAAGATAATTACAAAAAGAGACGCATGAAAAAAATAGGAATAATTTATTTCTTGCTGGCAACAATCAGCTATGGTGCTCAGAGCACCTCATTGATGGAGGTTTATCAATTGGCGACTGTCAATGACCCGTTGATCAAAGAAGCACTGGCAAATAAAGAAGCCATCATTGAGAGCAGACCACAGGCTCGAAGCTTGATTCTGCCTCAGCTCAGTAGTTCAGCAACGTTTTCAGACAGTGATGTGAATGGGCAAAGTACTTTCCAACAAAAATTCGTCAATCCGATAACGGGAGATGAAAGTGTATTGACAAGCAATACAGACTTTATCCAAGAATCAGAAACACTGCAGTGGGATATCTCCCTGAGACAGTCGATCTTCGATTATGGTATTTGGATGAACCTCCGAAAAGCCAATAAGACAGTTGCCCAAGCAGAAGTTGATTACCTTGCAGCAGAACAAAATCTAATGATTAGGGTGGCATCGGGTTACTTCAATATCCTAGCTGCAGAAGACACGCTCGAAGCAGAGCAAGCCGCAAGACAATCTATAGAAAAGCAACTGGACCAGGCTCAAAAACGATTTGAGGTTGGCTTAATAGCCATCACAGATGTCCAAGAAGCACGAGCTGCGTATGATCAGTCAATTGCCAATGAAATCATTGCAAAAAGAAGTTTGGCCACTGCAAAAGAATCGCTAAGATCGATTACGGATAGTTACCCTGGTAAACTCAAAAAACCGGACAATAATCTTCCATTAATCATGCCCAATCCACAAAGAGAAAATGATTGGGTTGACACATCTCTTGGGCAAAACTTAAGCCTTATGTCTGCAGAAGTTGGTGTAGAAATCGCCAGAAGCGAGATCAAAATCCAAAGAAGTGGGCATTTGCCAACCATTGGGCTTCAGGCCGCAAGAAGAGAGACTGATACCGATAGTTTTAGGTCCGATAGCGGAGGATCCCTCAGTCCTGCTGACTCTGAAAACATCAGTGACGGCATTGGTATACAAATGACACTTCCGCTCTATAGTGGAGGTCAAGTCAGATCAAGGGTTAAGCAAGCTGTTGCCAGACATCGAGCTTCAAAGGAGAAGCTGGAACGTGTAGCAAGAGAAACCACAAAAGTTGCAAGAGACTCATACTTGGGCGTTATCTCTGGGATCGCCACTGTGAAGGCGCTCCAGCAATCAGTAATGTCATCAGCAACGGCCTTGCAAGCAACAGAAGCTGGATATGAAGTGGGAACCAGAACAACCGTCGATGTTTTGGATGCGAGGAGAAGACTGTTCTCCGCCCAGAAGAATCTCGCCATCAGTAAATATGACTATATTTTAAATATCTTGAAGCTTAAGCAAGCTGCAGGAACTTTAAAAGTGGAAGACCTGGAACAAATTAACACCTGGCTAATGTAAATCCAGTAGCGGTCTTATCAACTGCAAAATCTTTTCTTTTGATCCTTTGTTCTTTTCAATAACCTGCTTGGCATTTTCTGTCATTTGCATATATCTCTGATTGTCATCTGAAAGTTCTAATATAGCATTCGATATGTCTCTATGATCTCTTACAATTATGATTGCTTGATTTGATTGAAACTGATCTGCAATTTCTTGCACATTTTCCAGTCTAGGTCCTGTTAAGATTGGCTTCATCAGTATTGCTGGTTCTATTAGATTATGACCACCAATATCAAACAAGCTTCCTCCAACAAATGAAACTTCGCTCACAGAATAAAAGAATAGTAAATCACCAAGTGTGTCTAAAAGCAGGACATCTGATTTAATTTCCCTGTCTTTATTTTCCGACCACTTGCAATAGCTCAGACCACTCTGATCTAATATTTTTGAAACAGTTTGAAATCTCTCCGGCTTTCTGGGTGCAAGAATTAGAAGGGCCTCAGGTATTTTCTCTTTAATCAGTTTATGTGCTCTTATGGCTTCAGTTTCTTCAAGATCATGAGTGCTCCCTGCTGTCCATGAGAATCTTCCGCTTATAATCTCAGCTCTAAAATCATTTACATCCATGGATGAGCCAAAATTGATTTCTGTATCAAATTTTAGATTTCCAGTGACGAATGTTCTATCCTCTTTTGCACCCAGTGATATAAATTTCTGAGCATCCTCTTCGGATTGCGATGCAACAACGATACCCTGTGAGACACTGTCTTTGAATAATCCGAATAGAATTGAATATTTCTTCATCGAATCATCAGATATGCATGCGCTTGCTAGTATCAATGGAATTTCTTTTCTCCCACAGAAATGATAAATATTCGGCCATATCTCCGTTTCAATGATGATAGCGACTTTGGGTTTTGCCCATTCAAAGAATCTCTTCACCGGGCCTTTCAAATCATAAGGAAGGTAAACATTGATTACTTTGTCTTGAAATAACTCTCTTATAAGGGCAGATCCCGTTGGGGTTGTGCATGTGAATATTACTTGATGATCTGGGTTTTCATCCAATAATGAGCAGACCAATGATTGAGCGGCATTGACCTCTCCATATGAAACAGCATGAACCCATATGGTTTGATCATTCTCATGCTTCTCGTAAAATCCAAATCGTTCTGCAATTCTGTTGGTGTACCTTCGATCAGATATTGACCTTAGAATCAGATGCACTATCAGCAAAGGTGAAACTAGATATGTAAATATATCGTAAAAAAAACGTGATATTTTGGTTGCGAGCATCTTGCCATCATAATCCTTGAATGATTACCAAACTAGCTTTTTGTTTAGGAAAAAATATCGATGCTGGCTATTCAGAACGTCCGTAATCAACTTTTCTATAATTGACTTTTATTTCTTTAAAGCCTTCTGCGAACTCATCGACAATCTCACCCTTGATACCGTTTCTGATTTGATTGAGATCTCTCACGATCAACGCAAGCCTTCCAACCTCTTCCAATGGCATGTCAACGCCTCTTCGAATATCGCCTTCTGTGTCCCATATTTTTCCGTTGATCTCATACATTCTGTCAATAAATGTCTCGACTGATTCACCATCAGGAATTTCTTTCTTGTATGCGTTCAGTTCTTCAGTGACGTCCTCATCCGTCCTCCGTGACTTAAGCAAAGTTATGGTATATCGGTCAATGATTTCTGAAAGAGGCATTTTCATCTGTCTTTTCTCTATATCATCCGCACTTTGAATGACCGCAATTCAAGCAAGTCTCGCAACCATCCATAAGCACCGTTGCGACTGTATTGCACTGGCCGCATAATTTTGAACCTTCTGGAAATTCAGTATTTACAAATGCATCCTGTTGTTTGCTTTGATTTTCAAACTCTTGTCTTTTCTCCTCAATGAGTTTTTGCTGATGCTCGTCTAGGATTGGCTCGCCTATGATCCCTATATATTTAAAATGTCTTTCAATGACATATCCTAATTCAGCAATAATCGAGGGCATAAACTTCCCTTCTCCGGCAAAATAACCGCCTTTTGGGTCAAAGACTGCTTTGAGCTCTTCTACCAAGAATGCAACGTCTCCCCCTTTTCTAAAAACGGCAGATAAAACTCTTGTTAAGGCAACAATCCACTGGTAATGATCCAGATTCTTTGAATTGATAAAGATCTCATAGGGCCTAAATTTCTCATGCTCCGTATCCTGATTCAGAACAATATCATTGATAGTGATATACATAGCATGATCAGAGACTGGCGGTTTAATTTTGTAGGTCGTTCCCCTTAGCATCTCAGGCCGTTCAAGACGTTCATGCATTCGGACTACATTGGGTTCCTCTTCAGTAAATTGATCAGGGGTTTCATTTACCTGGGGCTTTGCATCAGTGTTGACTCTATAGCCAACTATTTTAGTTTCTATCTTGACCTTTGCCATGCTTAAAACTTCCCGTAATAACCTTCTTTTAGAGCATCAAATAAGTTTGCTGCTGTGTGAGTTTCACCGTCATATTCAATTTCCTCATTTCCAGCAACTTCAACTTCTTCTCCATTTTCTAGAACAAATACATATTTTGTTTGCTCTAAATCTTTCTCCTTAACAAGCACCCCTTGGAACGCTTCTGGATTAAATCTAAATGTAGTACAACCTTTTAAATCCCGTTCATGAGCATAAAGATAGATGTCTTTAAACTCCTCAAATGGAAAATCAGTTGGTACATTTGCAGTTTTAGAAATGGATGAATCAATCCATTTCTGCGAAGCACTCTGAACATCAACGTGCTGCTTTGGCGTAATATCATCTGCGGTAATAAAATAATTGGGCAATGCATTTTCACCGCCCTCTTCTGCATTGATATCCGTTTTTGGATTGATTTTGTCTATGTAAGAGAGAAGCTCAAACGAATAAACATCTACCTTTTCTTTTGTTTTCTTCTTCTCTCTGATGACATTTCTAAAATAGTGATGTGCAAAACTGGGCTCAATACCATTGCTTACATTATTTCCAATGGAAAGAGAAATTGTACCCGTTGGCGCAATCGATGAATGGTGAGTAAATCTAGCACCTTGATTTGCAAGTTCTTCGATTAGCTCAGGGTCTTCTTGGCCAATTCTTTGCATGTATCGGCTGTATCTTGCATGAAGAATACTGCCTTTAACTTTATCTCCAACGACATACCCATCATCAAGCATTTCAGGACGTTTCCTCAGCATTTCATGCGTTACGTCAAAGTTTTCTTTTAGTATTGGTGCTGCCCCTTTTTCTTTTGATAAATCCAGCGATGCTCTCCAGCCTGTGACGGCCAATTCTTTGCTAACCTTCTCTGTAAATTCTAGAGATTCATCGGAACCGTATTTCATGGTAAGCATTGTCATTGTGGATCCAAGCCCCAGAAATCCCATGCCATGTCTTCGTTTCCTATGTATTTCATCTCTTTGCTGATGAATTGGCAATCCATTGATTTCTACAACATTGTCTAGCATACGAGTAAACACCTTCACCACTTCTCTGAATGTTCCCCAGTCGAATTCGGCTTCATTGGTAAAAGGGTTTTTCACAAACTTGGTAAGGTTTACCGAACCAAGCAAGCAAGAACCATATTCTGGTAGTGGCTGCTCACCACATGGATTGGTTGCTCTAATATTCTCATCGAACCAGTTGTTATTCATCTCGTTGACTTTATCGATCAAAATAAATCCGGGTTCTGCATAGTCATATGTCGATGCCATAATCAGATCCCATAGTTTTCTTGCAGGTATTTTTTTATATACCTTGCAAGCTACCTGACCCTCTTCATTTGTGAGATAACCTTTTGTTTTTACCCAATCTTTCCAGATCACTTTTTTCGGATCATCTAAATCAATTTCTTTTGATTCTGGCAAGGTTGGGTCCAATGGGAATACAAGTGACCAATCATTATCGCCTTTGACAGCTTCTATAAATTCATTGGTGATTAGAAGCGATAAGTTAAACTGACGAAGCCTGCCGTCTTCTCGCTTAACTTTGATAAATTCTTCAACATCGGGATGGCTGATATCAAATGTTGCCATTTGAGCACCCCTTCTCCCTCCTGCAGAGGAAACGGTGAAGCATGTCTTATCATAAATATCCATGAATGATAGGGGGCCTGATGTAAAAGCACCTGCTCCAGTGACGTATGCGCCTTTTGGGCGGAGCGTAGAAAATTCATACCCTATTCCACAACCAGCCTTAAGCGTTAAACCCGCTTCGGTGACTTTATCTAGGATGCCTGACATTGAATCCTGAATCGAACCCGAAACAGTACAATTGATTGTTGATGTGGCTGGCTTGTACTCCATTGATCCAGCATTCGACATAATTCTTCCTGCTGGAATTGCTCCCGATCTCAAAGCCCATAGGAATTCTTCATAACATTGATCTTGTTTATCCGTCTCTTCAACTTCTGAAATTGCTTTTGCAACGCGTTTAAAAGTATCGTCGATTGTCACATCAACTGGGCTGGAGTCATGATCTTTTAGTCGATATTTTTTATCCCATATATCAACTGATGCTTCCTGATGATCGATATCAAAAGTTTTAAGGCCATCCGTTTTTTTTGCTGTAGACATTCTTTCCCTGACTTATTTTTTTAGTCCTACATGACTATTTCTTGTATTCTGATGACACAATATATTGTGTATAGACAATAATAGATTATTGCGAATTTTCGCCGGTTGTCAAGATTTTTCGGTTTTGTTGTATTTTAGACTATTTATTATATATATCAGTTACTTACATGATATATTTATCATGATAATATAAACATTTATTACGAATATTGTCACATATTATTACAAATCATGAACACAATATGTTGTGTTCATGATATTCAGTGCTAATTAAGATTTTATCAACAATTTATTAACAATTTTGTTGCTGACAGCCCTAAATCCAATTGAGAAAAAAATATGAATAATGTGATTAGTGTCTTGATCATCACCTTTGATGATATAAGATCATCATTTACTAAAAACAAATTTACTAAAAAAAATGGATAAAAATAAACTTAAGTTATTTCTTTTTTCTGCGACTCTACTTGCATTTACAATTTCACCTGCTCAAAGCCATGACACTGAGGAAATGAGCAGCGATGAAGTCACTGAGATGGTTCTAGAGATCATAAATGGTGTCGTTGAGTCTGGAGAAAAGTCTCTGACAACTGCTATTGCAACAATCAAAAATGGATCTGAGAAAAATTCGCTTCCCGATTTAATTGAAGAAACCTCTCCTGCAGTTGTGAGGATTGCTATAAGAGGAACCATGAAATCTCAACAAAACCCCTTCTTTGATGATCCGTTTTTTGAAAAATTCTTCGGTCAACCGCAAATGCCTCGTGAACGTGAATTTGGCGGGGGCGGTTCCGGTGTAATTGTAGATGGTGTATTGGGATATATCATCACTAATGCTCATGTGATAAACAGAGCTGATGAGATTAAAGTGTTTACAAAAGATGGAAGAGAATATGATGCAGAAGTACTTGGATCTGATAAAGGCACGGATTTAGCTTTGATAAAGATAACCAGTAATGAGCCGTTACCAGAAATAGAACTTGGTGATTCTGACTCAGTGAGAGTCGGCGACTCTGTGGTTGCAATTGGTGCACCATTTGGATTAAGTCAAACTGTCACCTCGGGCATAATAAGCGCATTGGGAAGACCTCAAATGACTGCTGATGGATTCGGTGAGATGATTCAAACAGATGCGGCAATCAATCCTGGTAATTCTGGTGGTGCACTCATTAATCTTCAGGGTGAATTAATTGGTATACCTAGCTCAATCTTTACTCGAAGTGGAGGCAACATCGGAATAGGCTTTGCCATTCCCGTCAGCACAGTAAAAAACATCACAAGCCAAATCATTGACTTTGGATCGGTCAAGAGAGGGCTGCTTGGTGTAATCATAAGTGACTTATCCGAAGATGTTTCTGAGCAGCTCGGTCTGGATATTGATAAAGGAGCATTGATACAGGAGGTTTCGCCAGATTCTGCTGCTGAGGACGCAGGTCTAGAGCCTGGGGATGTAATCGTTAAGGTCGATGGAAAAGAAATTGAGAGCGTTAATGATCTGAGGAATGCCATTGGACTGAAAAGGAGTGGTGAGAGGTGCAGAATTACAATTGTTCGCAATAATCGTCAGATAACAAAGAATGCGAAACTGGGTGAAATTGTTGCAGAAAAAACAATCCAAGCAGATGAAATCAACACTTTGCTTGCGGGCGCTGAATTGTCAGATTATGTCGAAGATTCCGAAACATACTTAAGCAAGTCACAAGGTATTATCATATTATCTGTTGAGCCAAATAGTAATGCAGACCGAGCTCGACTGAAAGCGGGTGATATTATCTGGGCAGTAGGCAATATGGAAGTGGAAAATCTTGAAGAATTCAAGTCAGTCACTGAAGGAAAAGACATTCTAATTCTCAGAGTTAAAAGAAATGGTCGTCAATTGATCATTCAGATGAGAAAATAAGGATATTATTTTTCAACCGACGACAGCTCTATGCAAATTTATTTAGTTGGGGGCGCAATAAGGGATCGACTCCTTGGATTACCTGCTCCATTGGAGCATGATTGGGTTGTCGTAGGCTCATCCCCAGAAGAAATGCGATCAAAGGGCTTTATTAAAGTTGGAAAATCCTTCCCTGTCTATATAGATCCCAAAAATTCAGAAGAATATGCATTGGCAAGAACGGAAAGCAAATCTGGTCATGGGTATCATGGTTTTGATTTCAATGCTGGGCCAGAAATCACTTTGGAAGAAGATCTCATGAGGCGTGACTTAACCATCAATGCAATTGCCGAAGATGATCAGGGAAAGCTCATTGATCCTTTCAATGGCATGGAGGACCTCAAAGATAGAGTTCTGAGACATGTCTCAGATGCATTCAGAGACGACCCACTAAGAGTGCTCAGAGTGGCTCGGTTTATGTCAAAGTTGAGCTCATTTGGATTCAGTGTTGCTGAGGAGACAAAGGAATTGATCAAAGAGATTGTTAACAGCGGTGAATTAGATTATTTGGTTCCTGAGCGTATCTGGCTGGAAACCGAAAAAGCACTTCAAACGGAATGCTTTGATCTTTATTTCAAAACTTTGTCTGACTTCAAAGCCATTGATCACATATATCCAGATCTAAAAGGCATTGATCACGTTTTTTCTGATTCTCCCCTTGTTGTATACAATAAGGCAACGCCCGAAATAAAGATGGCATCCATATTCTGCGCCTTAGATGATTTAAACGAGAAAGATATGATTGATCATCTGGATGAGATCCAGAATCGGATGAAGTTTCCAAATTCGTTCAGCTCATTTGCCAAAGTTGTCTTGAGAACATCTAGAATCATTGGTAACTCAAGACAAATCTTTTCTGCTTCTGATGTTCACCAAATCCTTGAGGCAACTGATGCTTTTAGAAATCCCGAAAATCTCTCAATGGCTATTGAGTTTCATAATCTCATTGATGATCCTGATCTCACAAAGAAAACTCAGCTTGTTAAGAATGCTTTTGAATCATGCAAAGACATCGGTTATGACAAAGATTCCTTTAAAGGGCTGGAGGGAGATGCAATCAAGGTAAAACTTGATGCTCTAAGAATCGAAAAAATCGATTCGATTTTGAATTAGATCTATATCGGTCTTCCTAAGTTCAGTTTTGCACTTTTTCCATCAATCATTGGGTATGAATAGAGCACTTTCCAAGACTCGATATCATCAATAATTTCCACTATTGATATCCTGTCCAATGTAATTATTTGAGGTGGAGAGGCCAATATCTTTATTAATTCATTTTTTACATAAAGCTCCCTCTTCCCATAAAAAAGACTGATGTGAGGATTATATTCTTTAGGAGAAATCTTCAAAAAATTATCCAATGTTTTCTTTAAATGAAGAAGCTCTGCTGAGATTTGTATCTGAATATAGAAAGACTGAAAGATATTATCCTCTGTCCCATATCCATTTGTTCTCATTTCCAGTGCATCATTGGTCAGAGCAATGTCCTCCAACCTCCCTAGAATTTCCTCACTAAGGTCATGGAAAGGTCCGGACAGTGTTAAATGGACTTTAAATCCCGGACCCTTGAGTCGGTTGTTAGCTTTCTGCTGCAATTGATTAAGTAAAACAGAATCTCCGTGACTAAATTCTCCCCATAGGTAATACGTTTTATCAATCAATGAACTCATGATTCACAAATGTTTCGATTCATAGCAATGCAAAGATCACTAAACCCAGAGCTACCCTATAAATCACAAAAGGAAGCATTCCTATACTCATGACAAAAGCCAAAAACCAGTGAATCGTATAATAAGCAATCACAAAGGAGATGCTTAAACCGGATATCAAAAGAATATAGCTAATGTCAGAAAACCCCATTGAATATAATTCATAGATTTGAAGGACTGATGCTGCAAGAATGACCGGGATTGCCAATAAAAAAGAAAATTTTGCAGATTCCATCCTTCCAAGACCCATAAATAAGCCCATCGTAATGGTGATACCCGATCTTGATACACCCGGTATCAGAGCAAGAATTTGAGCAAGTCCAATAAGCAATCCAATTTGAAGTGTTAATTTATTTCTTCCAGAGCTGAGTTTATCTGATGCAAGCAAAAGAAACCCGAAGATGATGCTTGTCGAAGCTATCACATTTGATGATCTAAGATTATTCTCAATCCAGTCATTAAATAAGCCACCTGCTATCACAACTGGGATTGTTGCAACGATTAAAATCATTGCATCTGATTGCATGATATTCTTTCCGCGATTCCTTATCGGGTCTTTAATCATCCGGATAAGATCATCTTTAAAGTACATAAGGACTGCGAGCAGAGTTCCAAAATGCAATGCAATGTCGAACAATAATCCCTGATCGTTCCATCCGATGACCTTAGAAACAAGTATTAAGTGGGCAGAACTCGAAACGGGCAAGAACTCTGTTAGTCCTTGGATGATTGCTAGTATCAATGCCTGTATAAGATCCATAAGTTATTAAAGAGTATGAGTTAAGTGATTCAATTCTTCAAAATTGTCTGTCGAAATTCCCTTGCCAAGAATCATGCATTTAAAAACATCGCCCATGTGATTTGGCATAATCAGCTGTTTGAGTTTCTGGATTTCCATGATTCGTGACTCATCCATCTTAATGTCCTCGATCACACTCAAAGATTGTTGGTTAAGCAAAAACATCGATTGCGTCGTAAAGAGATCAATAAAGAATCCTTCCTCAATGGCACAATCCGCCAACTGAGTGAAATCCACTGATGCAGAAATATCTTGAAAGCCAATGTTCTTCAATGGGTCCTCAATGACCCGGTTCTGATAATGGCAAATCATATTTCCTTTTGCTCTCTCAGGCCTGTAAAAATCACTCCTGTCATATCCATAATCCACAAATACCATTGAGCCTTTCTTAATCAATGAAGAGATTCCTTTGAACCATTTATGAAGATCCAATCGAATCTCAGAGCTGTAACCGTCTTCGAATTTTCTTTTGATTTCAGCAGAAATGATCTCGATTTCATTCTTTAATTGTTTGTCGCTCTTTTTTTTTGACTCTTCAAGCTCACCATTTGATTGAGTGACTCCCAATTCATATGTCTGTTGATTTTCTATGATAAAACGCTTGAATGGCAGAGCGTCAATCACCTCATTTGCTATCACTATCCCATTGATCGGCTCTATATCAAGAGACTCGAGCCATGTGACCTTACTTCTTATGTTCTCTGGTAAACCGGATATCAATTGCATTTGCCTGTCCCTCAGGTCCGCGCTGATTTCAAGAATATAGTAGTGATTAATTTCAGTCTCCGTTTCTTGGAGTTCTTTTAGGTATTCAAATGCAAATGTGCCTTTCCCGGCTCCTACTTCAATCACAGAAGGTGCATCATGCATCTCAAGCAATCGAATGGTCTGCCTAGCAATGGCTTTTGAAAAATATTTTGAGATCTCAGGTGCAGTGGTGAAATCACCGCCTTGACCTATTTTGTGAGAGCCGGAAGAATAATATCCCAATCCGGGTTCATACATTACCGTATTAAAAAAGAGGTCAAATGGTATCCAACCATTGCTTTGATCGATTCTATTTCTTAGAAGTTCATTAAGCAAAAATGTTTGTTCATTTTCTGGATTCATTCTGTGCGTTGATCACGGCTCTTTTTTTAATTATCCATCATATAACTTTTCAATTAAAATAGAGTTATGAATGATCAAGATAATAAATGGGTACTCATCACAGGGGGAGCAAAACGGATTGGTGCTGAAGTTGCTAAAACATTGCATGCAAGAGGCATGAACCTAGCCATCCATTACAATAGCTCAAATCAAGATGCGGAATCATTGAGTCATGAACTCAATGTTGTCAGAGCAAACTCAGCCATGGTATTTGGTGCCAATTTGACGTCAGACGATGCCCTTGAGGGCTTGATTCCAAATGTTCTCAGTAAAACAGGTCGACTGGATGTCTTGATCAACAATGCATCGACATTTTATCCAACGCCCATTGATGACATTACGCATGATGATTGGGATAATTTGATTGGAACAAATCTAAAAGCTCCCATGTTTCTATGTAAGCATGCTGCTCAATATTTAAGGAAAACGAAAGGTTCAATTATTAATATGGTGGATATTCATGCATCCAAACCATTAAGCAATCACCCAATTTATGGGCCTGCTAAATCTGGTTTAGCCATGCTCACAAGGTCACTGGCAAGAGATTTAGCGCCTGATGTAAGAGTCAATGGCGTCGCTCCTGGTATGATCTTATGGCCTGAAAAAGAACCCCCGGAGAACATTAAAGAAAAAATCATCGCACAAATCCCACTGAGACGATCTGGATCGCCAAAAGACATTGCCAATGCAATAAAATTTCTCATCGAAGATGCCGATTACATGACTGGACAAATCATTGCGGTAGATGGCGGTAGAGGCATCAATTGATTCCTAATCAGATCTTCTGAGAAGCATCCAGATCATCTTTCAGTCTATTCCATAATTCAAGAAAGGTAATTTTTTCAATGGGATGCAAGCCATCTGGATACAATTCTGCCAGCGGCTCGAGAACGAATCCGTGCTTTAAAATCTCATCTCGAGGTATATTCAAATCGAGATTTATACAATCGTCATATATTAAAACATCGATATCTAGCGTTCTGTCATTAAATGCTTTCGTTCCGGTGACTCTGCCTGTCATTTCTTCAATGCTATGAAGCTGATCAATCAATGTTGCAGGATCTAGATCGGTTTCAATTTTCACCACTAAGTTGAGAAAATCAGGCCCCTCAAATCCTACAGCCTTTGTCAGATAAGTTGATGATGGCACTGTCTCGCCAAAGATTCTTCTTAATTGATCCAATGCAAATTGGATATTCTTTTCTGGGGAAACATTGCTTCCTAAACTGAGATAGGCTTTAGAGTGACTCAATTTATGCTTCCTGTTTGGTCCTCTCAATAATCAAACCCACATTTTCAGAATCTCTTATTGCAAAGGGCTTTGAAACTTTTAGTTTCAGCCAAGATACATCGAATTCATTCAAGATTGTCTGAGCGATTGTTTCTGCCAATGTTTCAATTAACTCAAATTGATGATCTGCAACAATCGCCTTAATTCTTTTTGCTACAGCCTTATAGTCCAGTGCATCATCAATAGAATCTGAGTCTGCTGCAACTTTGATGTCGGTTGATAGCTCCAAATCAAAAACAACTTTCTGCGGAAGTCTTTTCTCCCATTCCCAAATGCCAATGACTGTTTCGACTTCTAAATTTTTTAGAAATATCTTATCCACACAGTGACTCCGAGTTATATATATTCTCTATCGACCATCTTGGATTAATCTTGATTTCATAGTTTTTATTCACGATTCCATCTTGGTATCTAAAACATCCTGTCAATGCAATCATTGCCGCATTGTCTGTGCAAAATTCAATACTAGGATAACTTACATCAACGCCCACTGTTTCAAATACTTCTTTCATTTCATCTCTCAGTCTTCTGTTTGCTCCAACGCCTCCAGCAATGATGATGGTATCCACATCCATCTGACTGACGGCTCTTCTGCTTTTCTCTACCAAGCAATCAACGATTGCCTCCTCATAGGCGTTTGCTATATTTGCGATGCATTGTTCATCTAAAGCTTTCTGATCCTTGAGCTTATTTACAGTGTATAGAAGAGAGGTCTTCAAACCGCTGAAGCTAAAATCAAGATTCTCTTTGGGGTCCATCATGGGTCTAGGAAATTCAAAAACATTCTGCTTACCAGTCAGTGCTTTTTTCGCAATAGCTGGGCCTCCTGGATAGCCTAAACCTAAAAGATTCGATGCTTTATCAAAGGCTTCGCCGGCTGCATCATCTAAAGTTTGTCCAATCAATTCATACACTCCTCTCTCTTTGACATAAACCAAAAGTGTATGTCCTCCAGACACCAATAGAGCAACAAATGGCATTTTTGATCGATCGCTCTCCAATAGGGGGGCTAGCAAATGGGCCTCCATATGATGGACAGGAATGCTTGGAATACCAAGCGAGAATGCCAATGCATTTGCTGTAACAGAACCAACAAGCAAGGCCCCTGATAAACCTGGACCTGCAGTGTATGCAATAGCATTAACATCCGTAATGGCTTTATTTGTTTCTTCAAGTAAGTGGTCAATCATTGGTAACAACTTGCTGATATGATCTCGAGACGCCAACTCTGGTACAACGCCTCCATAGTCACGATGCAACTCGATTTGGCTGAATACTCTATGAGCAATCAGTCCTTTCTTGGAGTCGTACAATGCCGTTGCTGTTTCGTCACAACTGGTCTCTATGCCTAATATTAAATCAGAGGTCATTTCCTTTGCTTTTTGAATGGTTAATCTGTATATTTCACCGACTATTAAGGGTTTAAGTATATATTTATTTAATTCAACTGAAAGGTATAAGTTTTGCCATTAGTAAAAGTAAAAGATAACGAATATTTCGATTACGCGCTGAGACGCTTCAAGAGGGCTTGCGAGAAAGCTGGTATTGTGAATGAATACCGCAAAAGAGAATTCTACGAGAAACCAACCCAAGAAAAGAAGCGAAAAAAAGCTGCCGCTGCCAAAAGAGAAAAAAAGAGAGTCAATCGAGAGCACAATCGTTCTAAAAGACTCTACTAATCTACTTTGACGCTCTTCACTGAAATCCAATCCCACGTCAAGGATGCCATGAAAGCAGGCGAAAAACTGAGGGTGTCTACACTAAGGATGTTGGTTGCTGCAATCAAACAAAAAGAGATCGATACAAGGACTGAGCTATCGGATGATGATGTGATCTCAATCATTGAAAAGCAGATGCAGCAAAGGTATGAAGCAGCGGAACAGTATGAGGCTGCTGGCAGGAATGAGCTTTTTGAAAAAGAGAGTCAGGAAGCTTTAATCTTAAAAGCATATCTTCCAGAGAAATTGGGAGAAGACGAAGTTGCTGAAATGATCGAAAGAATCATAAGTGATATGGGTGCAGTCAGCATGAAGGAAATGGGAACTATCATGGCTTCACTTAAAAATGAAGCCGGATCAAAAATTGATATGAAATTGGCTAGCCAAATGGTCCGCGAAATCATCTCAAAGCAAGTCTCTTAGATAGACCTTTTACTTTTTTTCCAAATCTACTTAGACTTACTAGTTAGACTTTTCTCTCTGGTAATTATTATTTTCGTGCGATGGTAGAAAGAATTCCACAAACATTCATAGATGATTTGGTTGATCGATCAGATATTACTGAGATCATTGGAAAGCGTGTCGAAATCAAAAAGGCAGGAAAGGAATACAAAGCATGTTGCCCCTTTCATAACGAAAAAACACCCTCCTTCACCATCAGTCCTGAGAAAGGTTTTTATCATTGCTTTGGATGCGGCGCTCACGGAACGAGCCTTGGTTTTTTGATGGATTATGAAAAGCTCACATTTGTTGAGGCCATTGAGGAGCTTGCAAAAATGTTGGGTATGGAGGTCCCTAAATCCAATGAGGATATCAAACTCACTCAAAAGCAAACAAGCTTAAAATCACTGCTCAATGAAGTCTCTGGTTACTTTCAGTCCAATTTAAAGTCTTCAAAAAAAGTCATTGAATACCTTAAAGATAGGGGCATTGATGGAAAGACAGCAAAATATTTTGGCATTGGTTTTTCAAATAACTCATGGGATGACCTCACGAAAAATTTTGGAACGACCGAAAAGAATATTGACCAATTGTTTGAGGCCGGTCTCATCATCAAAAAAGATAAGGGAGGGTACTATGACCGATTCAGAAATAGAGTCATGTTTCCAATTCGCGACAATCGGGGAGACGTGGTTGGTTTTGGTGGAAGAGTCATCGATGAAGAAGATGATCCAAAATATTTAAACTCACCCGAAACAACACTTTTTAAAAAAGGCTACCTCCTTTACGGTCTATTTGAAGGCAAACAGGAGATCTCAAACACGAAAGAAGTCATACTTGTCGAAGGATACACGGATGTCATTGGACTCGCTCAATACGGGATGAAGAACGCACTGGCAACCTTGGGAACCGCAACCACTGAGAACCACATTAAACTCATTTTTCAAAAGGCAAACGAGCTCACTTTTTGCTTCGATGCGGACAATGCCGGGAAAAAAGCAGCCGTCAGAGCTCTTGAGATCTGCCTTCCTCTGATCAAACAGAATAAGAGTGTGAGGTTCTTGATGCTTGAGAAAGGCAGTGATCCCGATACAGCAGTAAGGGAACACGGCTCAGAACCTTTTAAAAAATTGCTAAAAGAATCGTTCACATTAGACGACATGATCATAGAGATTTGTAACAGCAGTTTTGAGATCGACTCTTTGACTGGAAAGGCAAATGCTGCTGAAAAAGCAATCCATCTGGTTCGTCAGATCAGAGAAGGAATTTACAAAGATCTCGTCGTAGAAAAAATTGCCAAACACTATGGAGTGCCCACAAAAAGCTTCTTACCTCGGTCAACAGAAATACAAAAGCCTAGAAAAGAGGTCAAAAGAGAAAGCATAAAAAGGCCGACACTTGTTCATCAAGCCATCAGGGTTCTTTTGCATCAACCAAGTCTTGGAACCAAACTCTCACCAAATGATCATCTTGAATTCATAAATCTAAAAGGTGTTGATATTCTTAAAGAAATCATAGGTTTAGTCCATGACAATGAATCCATAAAGGTGGCAACCATTGTTCAACATTTTGAAAATGATCAATTGAGACGATTTTTAGCAGAACTCGCTGTAGAGGAGATTATCGTGAATGCCTCAGAGCTTGAAAAAGAGTTCGATGACATCGTTTTGAGTCTAAAAAAAGCAAATACAAAAAAAGAGCTCAATAGTCTTCTTGAAAAAGCAAAGAATAAAGATTTAAGTGAATCGGATGAAAAGAGGCTCAAAGAACTGACAAATAATCCAAAAAATTGATAAATATCAACATAAATAGGGCTATAATACCCAACCAATTTTTATAAGCGGCACCAAAATAATGACTGAAGAAAATTTAAAAGAAGAAGAAGTGACAAAAAATGCCATCGACGAAGAAGAAAGCCTAGATCTCGATGAATTACAGTCAGTCTTCACAGAAGATGAAGACGAGTCGATTGATTCCTCTGACGAGGAAGAGTCACCCTTTCAGTTGCTTCTGAAAAAAGGCAAAAATGAAGGATTCATTACTTATGCTGAGTTGAATGAGAACCTTCCAGAGGGTGTCATAGAGGCTGATCGCTTGGAAGAAATTGTTGAGATGATCAGCGATATGGGAATATCCGTCCAAGAGCACGCCAATAAAGCATCGGATAATGCAAACGAGGCCAATGATCAAGAGACCATCAACCCAATCGAAAATGAAATTGGGAAAACCACTGATCCGGTCAGAATGTACATGCGTGAGATGGGGACGATTGAACTTCTCGATCGAGAGGGTGAAATTGTCATTGCCAAAAAAATTGAAGATGGAAACAATAAGATTCAAGAAACACTCTCCTCTTTCTTGCCGGTATTAATTTTTATTCAAGAAAGATATCAAACGATCAAAGAAGTGATTGCTCAAGAAGAGGACAAAGACGAGAGCAAGCTTTTAGATATTTTCTCAGATTTTGCATTTGAGAATGATGAAATCATTCAAATTAACTCTGATGACAATGCTGAACCGGTAGAAATTGATGTCGCTGCGATTGAGAAAGAAATTAAAAAACTCAGTCGTCAAACCAATAGACTCATCACGTTGATAGAAGGAAATGATATCGAGAAAGCCGAAAAGCAAAAAGCCTTGATCAAAGAAACACTGATGGGAGTAAAGATTTCTCCTAAATTATTTGATCTGCTACAAATGATCATCACAACCTACATGGATGAAGTGAAGCGTTTTGAAAAAGAAATCAGAGAATTGGTGGTTAATAAAGCCGGTCTTCCGATGGATGAATTAAGGAAAACATTCATTGGCAATGAGAGCAAATTGACTTGGGTTGACAAATACATTCGTGCGAAAAGAAAGTACTCATCCATACTCAATAAAAACAAAGCCAAGATTGTGGCAAACCAAAAAAGGTTGGCAAAATTGGAAGAAACCTCCTATTTGTCAATTCAAGGAATCAAAGAGGTCAACCGTGAATTGAATATGGGAAGAATAAGAGCAGATCGTGCTAAAAAAGAGATGGTTGAGGCCAATCTGCGACTCGTGATTTCAATTGCTAAGAAATATACAAACAGAGGTCTGCAATTCTTGGATCTCATTCAAGAAGGAAACATAGGTCTGATGAAGGCGGTCGATAAGTTTGAGTACCGAAGAGGTTATAAATTCTCAACTTATGCAACTTGGTGGATCAGACAAGCCATTACCAGATCGATTGCAGACCAAGCAAGAACCATCCGTATTCCGGTTCACATGATTGAGACGATCAATAAGCTCAATCGCATACAAAGACAAATGATTCAAGAAAAAGGAAGAGAGCCAAGCGTGGAAGAATTGTCTGAAGTAATGGAGATGCCAGTTTCTAGGATCAGGAAAGTATTGAAGATTTCAAGAGAGCCCATTTCCATGGAAACACCAATTGGGGATGATGAGGATTCAATACTAGGCGATTTCATTGAAGATGGCACTATCGATCAGCCTGATGGCGCTGCTACCAAAACAGGTCTCAAAGAAAACACCATCAATATTCTTGAAAGCCTAACACCAAGAGAAGCAAAGGTACTCCGGATGCGTTTTGGCATCAATATGAATACAGATCACACGCTTGAAGAGGTTGGAAAACAGTTCGATGTGACTCGTGAGCGTATTAGACAGATTGAAGCAAAAGCATTAAGAAAGCTTAGGCATCCATCTCGAAGTGAGAAGCTGAAAAGCTTCATGAACGAGAGTTAAGACTTCAAGAAATCGGCAATCGTTCTTGCCTTAGTCTTTAAGCCATCAGATTTAGCTTCGCCAGGAAAAGTGGCTTTTTTTGAATTTGGTATAAGATCCAATGCCTTGTCAACACCCGCTTTTAATGGATCATCTTCCGATGCCCCACATAAAGTTTCTACTTTAATCAATGGAAGTCTTTCTGTCATATTATGAGTAAAAGCTGCATGGTAACCCTTATGATAAGTGTCTAGACCTTTTAGGACTTCAAGCACAAGATTATTCAAGATTTCTGGTGGAAGCATTTCTACCTCAGCTCTTCTATATTCTGGGCTTCTCTTGTAATAAGGAAAATAAATGAACTGGTCTCGAACAAAATTCCATGCCCAGATAAGATGGCGCCCAAATTCATCGGGCTTTATTTCTGGTGCATAATGCTTGAGAAAATCTTCTTTTTCCTCATCAGTAAACATTGCAATCCCATCTAGAACTAATTTCTTAACCCGATCAGGGAAATTGATAGCTACCTCTGTCGCTATATGGGCACCAGTATGGCTGCCATAAAAATAGCATTGATCTATCTCTAATTGATCCAAAACTCTTATAACGCTTTCTGCATAATCAGCACTTGAAGGTTGATCCTTGGTTGGAGGAACGGAATCACCAAATCCCAGAGTATCAGGAGCGATTGTATGGAAATGAGCATTTAATTCTCCCATCAATGGAAGCAAAATGACTGAGGATGCAGGTGAAGAGTGAATCATATAGATAGTCTCATCTGACTCATTACCCGAATATCGATAATGAATTTCTCCCTCTTCTATTCTTGTGAATGCTCTATTGATTTCCATAAAACTGAATTCATATTCTTTAAACTTGTTTGGAGTATAACATTCATTATGATGATAGAATAATCACTCCCAAAGGGCCTGTAGCTCAGTTGGTTAGAGCAGTGGACTCATAATCCATTGGTCGGAGGTTCGAGTCCTCCCGGGCCCACCATTTTTAAGCTTTTAGTGATTTCATTGCATTTTCTCTTGCAAAGATAATCTAAACGAACAGTTTATAACTTGATTTATATCAAGGTCTTTAATAGTGTGTAATGAGATTATTTAGGATCAAAAAAAATGGGGTTAATTATGAAATTTAGGAATATTTTAGTTTTAGCGATAGTGACACTGGGTCTGTTCACTTATCAAACATCATGGGCTGCTATAGAAGAGATAGTGGTTACAGCAACCAAAAGGGAATCGACTATACAAGATGTCCCCTTTTCTATTAATGCACAAACAGCTAAAGATATAAAAAGAACAGGCGCAGCAAGTTTTGAGGATATTGCAAGGAATGTTGCTGGCCTAGCTGTACAAAATCTCGGGCCTGGGCAAAGCCAAGTCGGTATCAGAGGTTTGTCTGCAGGGCAAATTGTTAGAGACCAACCTGGCGTGAAAGAGCAGGTCGGTGTTTACATGGATGAGTCTGTAATTTCATTGTCTTTATTTACGCCTGACTTTGATCTTTATGATCTGAATCGTTTTGAAACACTTCGTGGTCCGCAGGGAACACTATTTGGCTCAGGATCTATTGGTGGAACCGTAAGATATATTACCAATAAACCAAATCCTGAGGAATTTGAAGCCTCGTTGGATTTTGATGTGAGCAGTGTTACTGATGGTTCAAATGGTGGACATGCGAAGGGAATGGTAAACCTACCATTTGGCGATAATGCAGCACTTAGGGCAGTGATATATTCCACAGATTTTGCTGGGTATATTGATGCCTATGGGGAAGATGGTACAAAAAATGAAGACATCAATAGTGGAAAAAGAGAAGGCCTAAGGTTGGCAGCAACTTTTTCGCCCAGTGAAAATGTGAGTATTACGCCTCGAATCATTGTGCAACAGATTGACTTCGATGGGTATAACCGCCAAGAAGAGTTCAACATGTTTGCCAATCCATACACGACGACAAGATCACCCAGGACATTCAAGCCTCGTGAGCAACATCTCTTGTTACAAGAAGGTTATGAAGATGATACAACCTTGGCCGATATCGTTGTCGAAGCCAATATGGAAAACTATGACATGACTTTTGTGGCCAGTTACTTAGATAGAGATATTCTAGTGAGTCGTGATGCTACAGCGTTGACAAGCAGTGTATGGCACGATATTGGATATGATCCAGCGATGTATATTCTTCCATCAAACCTTAGAGATACAACTGCACTTGAGCAAAATACAGCAGAACTTCGTTTTGCATCAAATGATGATGGGCCCTTTCAATGGGTAGTCGGTTTCTTCTATTCAGACACACAAAGAGAATACGCACAGCGTCTACCAACTCCTGGCTCTGCTGTTTGGACAGATGCCACACTAGGTGCAGGAACTGCAGCTGCGACAATCAATGGATTCCCAAATCTTGATTCACCATTTAATTCAGACTTACCGTATGACATTAAGCAAACCGCTATATTTGGTGAAGCAACCTATGATGTGAATGAACAGACACAAGTGACTTTTGGTGGACGTTATTATGATCTTGATGAAAGCAGAACCATCACTTCAGGTGGATTATTTGCCAATGGTGATTCAGGCACTCTAAATGAAACCACTTCTAGTGGGTTTGCTCCAAGGGTCCTGGTTCGTTATGACCACAATGAGAATGTCACATTTAATGCACAGATCTCACAAGGCGTCAGACTTGGTGGGGTCAATGACCCATTGAATGCAAATATGTGTACTCCTGAAGACAAGTTAATATTTGGTGGCTATCAGGATTATGATGATGAGACCTTATGGAATTATGAGATTGGTATAAAATCTCGTCTTAGCAATGGTGCAACCCTAAATGCAGCAGCTTTTCAAGCTGACATAGACGATCTCCAGGCAACTCTAGATGCAGGTTCGTGCTCCTCAAGGATTTCATTTAATGTGCCTGAAGCACAGACAAGCGGAATTGAAATTGAATACATTACACAGCCAACTGATCAGTTAACACTATCTTTTGCAGGAAGTTCGATTAATGCTGAGTTTAAGTCAACTGTTCAAGATGCAAATGGTGCTGTTTTAGGCGGCCTTAAGGATGGGAATCGTTTGGCTTCTGTGCCTGAAATTCAATTAGCGGCAACAGCCACTTATGAGTTTTCAACTGAATTTGGGGATGCATATTTTACTGGCACAATTAACCATATCGGTGACCGAGTTACCCAACCAACAGATCAATTACAAGATGCAGGCGTGTTCTCATCTGGACTGGCTTTTGGCGGTGCCTCAGGAACTGAAGTGACGAACTTGGATTTAGTTCTGCCGTCTTATACTATTTTTAACATAAGGGTTGGGGTAGAAATGGAAAATGGCTGGGAAGCTGCACTCTATATTAATAATTTTTCTGATGAGAATGCACACTTATCTTTTAATAGAGAGCGTGGTGGTAGAGCAAGGCTTGCTTTCTTTACCAATCAACCTCGAACCGTTGGATTGAATCTAAGCAAAAATTTCTAATATCCTAAAAACAAGAAAGACACCCAAATTTTATTTGGGTGTCTTTTTTCCTTCTCAGCTTTCTAGATGCTAAATGAATGATTGAGTCTCTCTAGAAAATATTTCTTCAGCCAGCTATTAATTTATAATATAAAGATGAATGAAGAGAGTTTAAAAAATAATCAAATTAATTCAAACATGCGTAAAGTTGCCCTTACGGCTTTAGCGGGCACCAGCATAGAATGGTATGATTTTTTTCTCTATGGAGCAGCGGCAGCTCTTATTTTTCCAACGGCTTTTTTTGGAGAAATGCCTCCCACAACGGCTTTAATTCTATCATTATTGACGTTTGCCGCCGGTTTTATAGCAAGACCAATTGGTGGGATTATCTTTGGTCATTTTGGGGACAAAATAGGAAGAAAGAAAACGCTCATGAGTGCGTTAATGTTAATGGGAATCTCCTCCACATTAATAGGCCTGTTACCGACTTATGCAATGATTGGTGTTGCGGCGCCCATTCTTCTTACTCTATTGAGATTTTCACAAGGATTGGCTATTGGTGGTCAATGGGGCGGTGCCATGCTTTTAGTTACCGAGAGCGCTCCATCGGATCAAAGGGGTTATTACGGAGCTTTTGCTCAAGCTGGCGCGCCAATCGGAGTGATATTAGCCAACTTAGCCCTCATTATTACCAGTGCTTTGGTTTCAGAAGAATTTTTTAATGCTTGGGGCTGGAGAATTCCTTTTCTTGCCAGCGCTCTTTTAATCGTTATCAGTATGTATATTCAATTAAATATTGAAGACACTGAAGCGTTTAAGGAATTAGCGGCCCATAGAAACGATCAGCAGGATAATGATGGGATTGTTATCCAGAAATCACCGATCATCGAGGCAATCAGAAAATATCCCAAAAGGATCATTTTGGCTGCTGGAGCTTTTCTCAACATCCAGGTTACTTTTTATATCCTAATAGCATTCTTACTAGCCTATGGAGTTCAAAGTGCAAACATGGCAAGGGATGACATGCTCACTGCAGTCTTAATTGCTTCAGCAATAATGGTCCCCGTGCAGTTTCTATTCTCTTCATACTCCGATAGACACGGGAGAAAAGGTATTTTTATGTTGGGTGCAGTCTTATCGGGTCTATGGGCATTTGCTATTTTTCCCTTGGTTGATACGGGAAATTTTTGGTTAATAACTCTGGCTGTATCGGGAGGACTGGTCTTTTTAGCGATGATGTATGGCCCTCAGGCGGCTTTTTTTACTGAACTATTTAGTACTGAGGTGAGATATTCAGGAGCAACCTTGGGTTACCAGTTCGGGGCTATTCTTGGCGGAGCATTTGCTCCAACTATAGCTGTTAAATTGTGGAAAGAATTAGACATCTTCTGGGTTTCAGCTTACATGGCATTTGCTGCACTGCTCACTCTACTATCAGTAATGGCTTTAACTGAAACCTATAAATCTGATTTAAATAAGACTCAGTAAAAAATTTGTTTTAGCTGGTTACTGAATTTGGAACTTTTTTCTAAGGCTTTTAATTCCTTCTGATTGTTGAACTATTTTTGTTTTAAAAAATAATTCGTGGTTCTTCTCTAATGAATCAAGCTCATATAGATAGTTAACCATGACGCCTTTTGACTGATGCATTCCTTTTAAAGATAGATCGGCATTTATATTGACCCTTTCTAGAGTAGCTCCATTGCCTAAATGAAATCGAGCGACAGGATCATTGGGAAACCCATCATCTCTATCTGAGTCGGCAAGATAAATTAATGCTTGTTTAAGAAGACTGTCTCCATCGATATTCTCGCCTATGGATTTTTCTTTAAGCCATTTTGTAAAATTGGGTGCTGGCGAAAGCGTCACAAATCTTTCCAAGTCTTCATTTTCTTGTTTCAGCTTATGGACTACCTCTTTAATTAAAAAGTTACCAAATGAGATGCCTGAGAGGCCATCCTGACAGCTTGAAATGGAATAAAAAACTGCTGTATTAATATCTTCCTGATGAGTAATGCCTCTATCAATCTTGATCACCTCATCAATCATCTTTGGCATATCATCGGTCAATGCCACCTCAACAAAGATAAGTGGTTCATTGGGTATGAGCGGATGAAAAAAGGCGAAGCATCTCCGATCTTCTGGTTCCAATCTGGCCCTGAGATCACTCCATGAATTGATTTCATGAACAGCCTCGTAAGCAATTATCTTTTCTAAAATACTGGCAGGAGTTGACCAATCTATTCGTTCTAGGACTAAAAAGGATGGATTAAACCAATGCTTAAATAGATTTAAAAGGGCTACATCAAAGAACGCCAAGTCAGTGTTATCTTTTTCAAGAGACCTGATCCTCTCTCTGAGTTTGACCAATTTATGGGTGCCTTCAGATACCGTGTTCAATCTTCTGAAAAGCTCAACCCATTGGGGTTCAGAAGATTGAGTAATTGCCTCTAAGTTTCTTTGAGTTTTATTCCTTGAATATTCTTTAGACGCTTCTGATAAAGAATTTGAATCTATGTCATATTTTTCTAAGAGAGAATTAAAGAAATCAATAAATTGCTTATCGCCAAGATCTTCTATTAAGTTGGAAAGATGTTCTGCGTAAACCAGTGAAGAAACTTCTCCGCTTTTTGACATGACTGACTCTACAGCCTTATTGATATCTTCATGAAGATGGCCAAAATCTTTTGACCTAAGATAGCGACTCCTAAGCGGTCCGCTCTTTATGGATGAAATTAGATTCTGGAAAAAGCTCATATGAGGTCAGCAGTATACTAGCATTCAATAATGTTTACAGGCACCTCTAATACATTCGTTGCTAGCCCCCCGCGAGATGTTTCTTTATATCTAAGATTCATATCTTCACCGGTCTTTCTCATTGTTTGAATCACTCTATCCAACGAAACAAAGTGAGTTCCGTCTCCCTGAAGTGCCATACGGGCAGCATGGATTGCTTTGACCGATGCAGAAGCATTGCGCTCTATACAGGGTATTTGCACCAGGCCACCTATCGGATCACAAGTAAGCCCTAAATTATGTTCCATGGCAATTTCAGCTGCATTTTCAACTTGTGCTGGCGTGCCGCCAAGAACTTCTGCTAGTGCTCCAGCTGCCATTGAACAAGCTGAGCCAACTTCGCCTTGACAGCCGACCTCAGCACCGCTGATGGATGCATTCTTTTTATAGAGAATACCTATTGCAGCGGCAGTTAATAAAAATCTAACCGCTCCATCATCATCGGCTTTGGGCACAAACCGCATGTAATAATGTAAAACAGCAGGGATAATGCCTGCTGCTCCATTGGTAGGTGCGGTAACCACTCTCCCGCCTGCGGCATTCTCTTCGTTGGTTGCCAATGCATAAAGCGTTACCCAATCAAGTATTGTCAATGGATCATTGGGTTCTTTTTTTGATTTTTGCGTGAGTTTTTCGTGAAGCTTATGGGATCTACGTTCGACATTCAGTCCGCCCGGTAAAATTCCTTTATTGGCAATGCCACAATTAACGACTTCTTCCATCACAGACCATAAATGAAGCAACTCTTCACGGGTTTTATTTTCTGGTCGCCATGCATTCTCATTTTCCATCATTACATCGGATATCTTGAGTGATTCTTTTTTGCAGTGATCTAAAAGCTCAGCAGCTGTGTCGTAGGGATAAGTGATTGCGGTTTCATCTTCAGCTATGTAATTTCCATCTTCATTGGAATCATCCACAACAAAACCACCCCCTACAGAATAGTAAGTTTTTTGGGTCAATCGCTCACCTTTCTCATCAAAGGCGGTAAACATCATTCCGTTCGGATGAAAAGGAAGTGATTTTCTTCGAAAATGCCTAAGGTCTGTCTCTTGATCATAGTCGATCATTTGTTTTCCCAGTAAGTTGATTTTTCCTTCGGCATGGATTTTTTCGATTCGCTGGGTGATTAGAGTTGCATCAACCTGATCGGGTTGCTCCCCCTCCAATCCCAAAATAATGGCTTTAGGCGTGCCATGGGCCTTACCAGTGGCGCCAAGAGAACCATACATCTCAGATTGAATACGAGTCACCTTTCCTAATTCATTGGATGCTTCTATGCTCAGCATAAATTTCCGTGCCGCAATCATGGGGCCAACGGTATGCGAACTGGACGGCCCGATACCAATCTTAAAAAGATCAAAAACGCTAATGGCCATAACTTTTTAATGCATCAATCATAGTTTTAATCTTACAGTCATCAACTCGATTCAATAAGCTCAATATCATCAGGCTTAATAAGGTCTCGCCCAAGTCCATTCAATAAAGGTTCCAGGTTTTTTGCATATGGCTTCCACCTATCCATTCCAGACCTATTGATTGGTTTTCTGACCTGTTCTGAGCTTGCTGTTCTGACAGACCGATCCGTTTCATAGAAAGTGATGCAAGATTCCTCAAAAGGCAGTTCTAGAAATTCAAGCATTCTTGACACTTGACCTTCTAAGTCATCAATGATGTCCTCATTATTAACCCTCAAGATCTTATTTGGTAAAACCTCATCCCAATGATTCATCAGCTTAACATAACTTTTATAGTAGCTGCCTGCTTCAGCTAACCCATACGTAAATTCTTGTCCTTGGGCAAATAACTGCTTGAACATACTGAAGCAACAATCCAAAGGATACCTTCTGGCATCAATAATCTTTGCATTTGGCATGATCAAGTGAATCAGCCCAATGTGACGAAAATTATTGGGCATCTTATCGGTAAATCTTGGAGCATCTTTTCTATGCATTCTCGTATCATTTATAAATCTATTTCCCATTTCCATTCTTTGCTCAAGCGTTAGATTTTTCATGCTTTTGGGATAATTGCCTTCCTTGCCATAAATATCATCGCCTCTGAGGCTTTGCGCCATAGAAAGAATATTTGGAAGTTCGAGCGTTCCATCAATCATTGAATGCGAAGCCAATATTTGTTCAATTAAGGTTGAGCCAGCCCTCGGTAGACCCAGAATAAATATTGGATCCTTTGTTTCATAGCCACCATTGCCATGACCTTCAAAGAAGGATTGATCGCATACATCAATCTGTGCTTGTAACTCTCCATCCATTCTTTCTATGGAATATTTGCTTTGTTTATTTTTAATCTTGTTGCCAGAATCGAGATGGAAAAATGCTTCTTCATATTCACCAACTGCCTCACAACCTTGAGCCAATGCAAAATGAAAGTAGGATTTATCCCTCAATGTTAGATCAACCCTTTTGAGTTGCTCCCTCATATTATTTAATTCATTTTTAGTAAAAGAATATGTTTTTAAATTAGCCAATGAGAAAAATGCTTCGCCATGATCTTGTTTTACTTTATATGCAGATTGGTAACTGTTAATTGCTTGTTCTGTCTTACCTAAGGTTTTTTGCGCGTGGCCCTTGGATGTAAGAATGCTAAAGTTATATGGATTCTTTCGAAGGATTTCATCGAATAAATCAATTGCCTCATTGTGCTCACCGTTTTGCATGATTTCACTTGCTTTCTGTGCCTGATATGAAAGATTTTCAGGGAATTGTTCACACAATATGTTTACTTGCTCCATGGTCTTTGAGAACTTTTGTTTCTTACGAAGAATCATTGCGTATTTCATGCGAAGCTCCCCATCATCGGGGTTTAATTTAACCGCACTTTCAAGTAAAAACTCTGCATCATCAAAATACCCTAATCGATCAGCAATCTCAGATAACAATGACATTGCGAACGTGTTGGTTGGATACTGTTTAAGAAATTCTCTACATTTTTCCTCTGCAATGCCTAGTTTTCCTTCGTTGAGAATCTGACTTATGTAAAGCAAAGCTCTTGGCATGGACTGAAGAGTATTCATTTGCATGTATGCATGATCAGCGGCAGGCTGATTCTTATTCATTTTGAAGTAACTATATAAAGCGTTCCAGCACGAGGGTAATGCAGGATTTAATTCGCAAGCCTGCCGGTAATGCCTAATTGCATCTTCCTCATTCCCAGTATCTCTATTGAGATGGCCTAATTCTTGGTAAGCTCTCCCCATATCAGGAGCATTGCTCAACAAACTCTCTATGTATTTTTTTGAATCATCATAATTCTTTAAATACCTTGAGCTAACTGCAGCCAAATATAGGCTATCAATATGATTTGGGTCTTTTGCAAGATTTGATTTCAATAATCTAAGTGCTTCGACAAATCTAGCCTCCTTTACAGCTTCGGTCGCTTTAGATGTGTCTAATTGAGTTTGTGACATTTATTGTGTTAATGAAAAAATAATGATTCTTATTATCCAATTAAAAAGGGAGCCTAAGCTCCCTTCTTAATTTTTAGCTTATCTTAAAACTAAAAGTTTTTCTTGTACCTTATGCCCATAGTCATTGGTCTTATATAAGACACACGTTGCCTATCAAACACAAAGGTATTACTGATTTCAGCCCTTTCATCTGTGACGTTATCAATGTAAAACTCAGCAGTCGTTTCGCCATCGCTCATCCCAAAACGAAGATCGATATAGCTATATTGTTGTTGTCGAGCTTTATTTGGTTCCATAACATCTGAAAAGCTATCACCCGAATGAGTCAATTGAAATTGAGCATGTCCAGTGTATCCATCTGACATTTCCCATTCTTGTCTCACTCTTAAATTGGCTTGAAAACCTGGGGCAAATGCCATTTCAGATCCGAGAATCACATCATTGGTAGGTACTAATTTCTTAGTAATCTCAGTATCCAATAATGAGAAAGCACCAGAAACAGTCAATCCTTCTTTATCAGCGTAGTAAGTAAAGTCACCCTCTACTCCTGTGATTTCACCATCTGCTGCATTATCAGAGAAGAATAGGTTAACAATGCTTGGATCAAATATGGTTGTTTGCAGCCCTTCAACATCTACATAAAAGGCACTTCCATTGAATCGAAGCTGACCATCCATAAGAACCGTTTTCCAACCAAACTCATAGTTTGTGATTTCATCCGACTTGATTTCAGCAGGAACAGAGTATGAACCATCTGCGCTTGTTCTACCAACAGGTCTGTTTAAAAGACCGGGCCTAAACCCTTCTGACCATGTGAGATAGTACATAACCTCGTCACTTGGATTCCAAGAATAGGTTACCTTTCCAATCACACCGTCTGTTTTGGCTTTGTCTGGATAACCATTTGCATTGCCCGGCGCATATTGAGCGGACAAGTTGGATCCAAATTGTTGCGTGTCTGGAGAACCAAACCCATTGTAAAATGATGAGTTCGCACTACCTTCAAAGTCAACCTCAATGTCATACCAGCGAGCACCCAGAGTAAGTTCTGAGGTATCACTCAATGCGATATTAAGCTCACCGAAGAACCCTTTCTGTTCATCGGTTCTCTTAATGTCGTTAAAGAAGATGACCGGCTCACAAAATGGTCCAGCTGAGAACCATCCAGGGGATGCATTATTGATCGAACCGGATACAGATGTATCGGTCAGAGCATAGTTACATGCATAAGTGATGTCATTGCCGACCGAACCTGGGTAAGTAAACAAGTTCAATTCCGTCAGTTCAGTATCACTCATAAACGCACCAGCTGTGAGTGACATCGTGTCACTGATTTCTGCATTTATGCGAATTTCATGACTTTTAACTTCAGTGTTGGTGGTTGAATCAACAAGTAAGTTAGGAGCACCACAAGTTCCGGTAGGAACATTGCCCGGTGCATACGTTGTATAAGTTACATAATAGTCACAAATATAATATGGGAGATATTGGCCAACGAAAAGATAGTCTGTGTAATCAACCATCTGATCGGTTTCTCTATCGGTGTAAGCTCCCGCATAAACGACTTCAAGATCTCCGATCATGCCTTCAAGAGTTAAACTCATGTTGTCATATTCATCGCTTATTTCATTTGCGGTATATGTTTGAATTTCTAAATCACCCAATGTTGGATCCGCAAAGAAAACTCCATCGGCATCGATTGTTTGATGCGCTAAAACTAGATTAGCGGTCCATTCATCACTAAGATCTTGAGCTAAAGCTGCTCTAAAGCCTTGATACTCGACTCCATTTGCATCTTCTTCTTGGATAGCAACTGCTGGAATAAGCGTGGCACCAGACAGATCCGCTCCAGCTTGAAAGCCTGCTCTTGATGACGATACAGGAAGGCCATTTTGCCTCACGTAGCCAGCGGGTCTGAAACGTGCCGATTCACTGGCATCCACTGAGCCAGCAACTTGGTCGATATAACCGCCTTTATCATCCATATAAGCAACAACCCTCAATGCAGTACTCTCTCCAAGAGGAATATTCGCCATTGCTTCAACTTTTGATCCTGTGTCGCCTTCTGGCGTAAATCTGTATTCGAACTCAACGTTACTCTCACTGACTCCTATTTTAGGTTTGTTAGTGATCATTCTTACAACACCGGCTTGTGAACTCGCTCCGAAGAGTGTTCCTTGTGGACCTGATAGAACCTCAATACGAGCAATATCTGCTGCGTAAACATCTAGGTTTCTTCCTGGTTGAGCCAATGGTTGCTCATCAAGGTAGAAAGAAACGTTAGGCGCTAAACCAGCAACACCTGCAGTAGTCAGGTTAGGTGTCGTCGAGGCAAGTCCTCGAATATATATTGTGTTTTGACCAGGGCCTGATCCTCCGGCAGTAACTCCTGGCAATTCCAAGAGATAGTCTTCAAAGGTATTGATTCCTGATTGCTCTAAAGATTCTTCAGTCAGTGTTGAGACTTGAAGCGGTACATCTTGAAGAGTCTCCTCTTTCTTTCTTGATGTAACTACAATTTCCTCAATTTGAGCACTTATATTAGAAGTGGCCAGAACGGCGCCTGCAGCAACTATTGCAGCAGCTGATTGAGCCTTATTAATATTCTGTTTCTTCTTGATAGCCTTTGTTCTTCTTAAGGCCTTAAGTTGTTTTCTTGTCATTATGGTAACCCCTCTTTGACGAGTAAAAATTTAATATTTATCCGATAAGTCTAGTATATTTACCCTAAAATTTATATAACTCATTCATATTATGGTTGAAAGCCCTGATAGTTATGGGTTTCAGCGTATAAATAATGGTTTATTTCTAACCCAGAAAAACATTAAAACAATAATTGCTTGACTGTCTATAAAGATGATATAGATTGTCCAAAAGCTAATTTTCTTAAAAAAATGCCGAACAAAAGAATTCTTTTCTCTGATTATGCTTAAAAGCATCGATTTCAAGAGATTCTTCATTTCTCTATTTCTTATCTCATCTTTCATAGGGGTTACCCTGGTCAAGCTTGACACTGCCAGTAATCTTTTTAATAGCACACAATCATTTATAGCTAATAACTTTGGGTGGCTAATCGTTCTATGTGCAAATGGTTTTCTAATTTTTTGCATATGGATGGCAATTAGTCGTTTTGGGAGTATTCGATTGGGTGGAGCCGGTGCTAAACCAGAATTTAACTTTATAAATTGGATCGCTATGCTATTCAGTGCTGGATTAGGTATTGGAGTAATATTTTACTCGGTCGCAGAACCTGTTTCACACCTGAGTTCATCGGTACTTTTTGAACAAGGTGCTTCTTTCAATGAGCGCGCTACTTTATCAATGAATCTGACATTTTTACATTGGGGCTTTCATGCTTGGGCTATATACGGTGTCGTAGGATTATGCTTTGCATATTTTGCATTCAATCTAGGAAGGCCTTTTAGAGTCAGCTCATTCTTTGTAGATGCTGGATTGGAAAATACTTGGAGTCGAGTGATCGTGGATGTGTTTGCCATTCTTGCAACAGTCTTTGGCATAGCCACATCACTGGGTTTGGGTGCAAGCCAGATAAGTGCAGGCCTTGAATATCTTAACATTGCAAACAGTTACTGGATGCCAATAGAGGGATTAAGTCCTGAAGCCTCTGTTGGAAAGTTTGTAGTCATTATCATTATTACTCTATTAGGTCTTATCAGTGTTGTTTTGGGTCTGAATGCTGGCATAAAAAGGCTCTCTCAATTGAATATGGTTTTGTGTGGTTGTTTTTTGATGGTGATATTTTTATCTGGGCCTACTGGTTATATTCTTGATGGGTTTGTAGAAAACGTGGGGTCTTACGTCCAAAATTTCATTAGTCTTTCAACCAATGTAAATGCCTACGGAAACTCAGACTGGCAAAATGCATGGACATTATTCTATTATTGTTGGTGGTTTGCATGGTCACCTTTTGTGGGTCTATTCATAGCAAGAATCTCCTATGGTAGAACCATCAAGGAATTTATCCTCGGGGTTGTTTTATTGCCCTCATTGATTGTTTTTATATGGTTGAGCGTGTTTGGAAACGCAGCAATATATCAAGAATTTACGGCAGCTGGGTCACTGGCAAATGCCGTTAGCGAAGATATTTCAGTATCGCTCTTTGTTTTTTTAGAGCAGTACCCTGGCGCAACTCTTCTAATGGGTCTTTCTTTGATCAATATTCTTACGTTTTTTGTGACTTCCTCTGATTCAGGTGCGCTGGTCAGCGCCATGATGACTTCTTCAAATCAGGGTGATGCCGTGCAGCGAGATCCTGCGATAATAACAAGAGTTGTTTGGGCATTAACCCTTGGAGTAATAGCCATTATCCTATTGATGGGCGGAGGTTTGCCGGCATTGCAGACATCCGTTATTGCAACCGGTCTGCCCTTTGCATTAATTGCATTTATTGCTGCAAGAAACTTATATGAAAAATTAAAGATTGATTGCAATAAAAAAGATTGATTCCAATAAAATTTAGTGGTCAGATGATGCATGTTATGAGTATGCAATCCTTCAGGTTCCATTCAAATGAACTCTAAATTTCCGGCAGAAGCAGAAGTCGTCATCGTGGGTATTGGCGGTATCGTGGGATCAATGCTGGCATACTGGCTCACCGAACTCGGACATAAAAACATTGTAGGTTTGGAAAAATCTACCGTGATACCTTCAGATATAGCATCCACGGCACACGCTTCTGACTTTGTCTATAACACCACTCACGACAAACTTGGCAACTGGACGACCGCCTTTAGTCGAAATTTCTATGAGGAGAACGGCTTCTTCCTTAAAAAAGGAGGCCTAGAAATCTGTCGCAAAGACGACGATGTGCTTTGGGAAGAACTGAAACGAAAGGTTGCATCGGGCAAAGCTTTTGGAACCAATGTAAAACTGATTTCTGCTGCAGAAGCAAAAGAAAAATTTCCTTTTTTAGATGAAGAATCAATACGCGGTGCAATGTGGGATCCAGATGCAGGCCTGGTGACGCCGCGCTCACAGGATGTGGTGCGCTTTGCAATAGAAAGCGCCAAAGAAAAAGGCACGCTGAGCACATATGCTGATACACCGGCTGTAGGTTTTGAGATTGAGAGCGGACGCATTACTGGAGTGAAAACAGATAAAGGAACAATCAAAACCGACAAAGCAGTCATTGCATCAGGAATCTGGGGGCCTCTGGTTGGAGAGATGGCTGGCGTGCCAGTCCCGCTGATGCCGGTTGAGCATCCACTATTATTCTTTGGCCCTCTTCCTGAGGCACAAGGAGCGGAAGATTTTCTTGTTTATCCGCTGATGCGTGATCAAGGCAATTCGGCATATGTCAGGGATACCGGTAAACTCCATGGTGGCATGCTAGAGTGGGGATTTTATGAGGATAAAAAACCGAGACTGGTTGATGCTGAAGACATTGGCAATCCTGAGAAGACCATGATGTCTGACTCGATGAGGTACTTGGATCTTGAAGAAATCGCTGAACCTCTAGAAAAAGCATTCGAAACGACGCCCATTCTCACTGAATTAGGCTGGGATGAAAGAAGTTCTTTCAATGGTCTCCTTTCTGTAACACCTGATGGTGGCTCCTTAATCGGTGAAAGTCCTGAAGTGAGAGGCTTTTGGCTATGCGAAGCAGTATGGGTAAAAGATGGTCCTGGTTGTGCCAGACTCTGTGCTGAATGGATGGCCAATGGTAAAACACAGATGGACATGCACTCCTTTGACATTGCTAGATTTTATCCAGCACAAAAAGAAAAGGCGTTTGTCAAAACGCGATCGTTTGAAAATGCACAAACCATCTACACCCCTCCCGTTCATCCAAAAGAACCTTATATCAGTAGTAGAGAGTTATTCGTCAGTCCTTTTTATTCAAGAGAGAAAGAGTTGGGAGGCTACTTTGAAAACGAAGTCGGCGGTTGGGAACGTGCTTTTGCCTATGAGAGTAACCGACAAAAACTAGATCAATATTTACAGCAGGTCCCTATTAGAGAAAACGAGTGGGATCGAAGGCATGTGCCTTACGAGATTGCTAATGCCGAACATTTAGCCATGAGTGAATCCGCTGGGATGATCAATCTATCGCATTTTGCAATCTTGGACATTGAAGGTCCAGATGCAGAGCGGATGTTGGAGCATCTTTCAGTCGCCAAGGTTGGCGAAGATACCCCCAAAGATAAAATTATCTATACAAATTTCTTGGATGATGATGGCGGTGTCCATGCTGACCTCACTATCTCTCGCTTAGGCTCTGATCGTTACCGAGTCGTCACTGGTGGAGCAGATGGCAACCATGACTGGGTCACCTTGCGTAATTATCGAGACGATATGGGGCTGGAAGCAGACATCAATATTCGGACTCATGATATGGCTACTCTGGGATTATGGGGACCCAAGGCGAAAGATGCCTTGGGACATTTTATTGATCCCAGTGAGATAAGCATCGAGAATTTCCCCTTTGTTGCAGCAAAGCATCTCACCCTGAATCTATCCGGCGGAAAATCAATTGATGTTTGGGCTGCACGCATTTCCTATGTTGGAGAGAGCGGCTGGGAAATATACTTAGACAATGACACTGAAGAGGGTCTAGCACTCTATGACTCTCTGCTTGAGGTTGGAGTGGTGCCAGTGGGCATCGAAACGTATGCAAACAGTCGACGCCTCGAAAAGAGTTTTAGACTTCAAGGCGCAGATCTATTGACCGAATACAATGCCTGTGAATCAGCTGTGCAAAGGCTTAAAGTCAAAGAAGCAGACTTTCACGGTAAAGCAGCTCACCTTGCTCATCGAGAAGAAGAGCCCAGTGCAATTCTATGCACCATGACACTGGATGATCTAGATGTTTCAGGCAATGGCTCTCGATATCCGGTTGGCATCTCGCCAATCATCGATCCTGACACAGGTGAAGTACCTATAGATAGCAAAGGGCGGCGATCATATAGCACAAGCATGTCTTACTGCCCGTCAATCAAAAAACATGTCGTCATGGGTTATCTACCCAATGATATTGCTGTAATAGGGAAAAAGCTCTCACTGGAATACTTCAATGAAAACGGTGATGGTATTTATCCCATGACTGTTGGGATAGTTGGCAAAGGTTCTCTTTATGACCCTAACAATGAAAAGGTTCGTTCTTAGCTTAATCGGAAAGAGGTAAGCTTATGTCAGAAAGGAAACGACGAAGACAAGCTGGTGGAAGAAAAGGAAGAATAGCGTCCAGAGAAAAAAGCGGGAGTGATTACCGACCCTATATTGAGCGTAAGATTCCATATTTTGAAATCTTAAATGAGGAAGGACTTGCTTCAATAGAAAACAATGCCGATAGACTCCTAGAGGAGATTGGAATTGAGTTTCGTGATTTCCCAAAAGCGCTAGATCTATTCAAGAATGCAGGTGCAGACATCGACGGTGAGCTCGTCCGTTTTCCGAAAGGGTTATGTCGAGAGATCATTCAATCGAATGCTCCAAGTGAATACATACAGCATGCAAGGAATCCAAAAAATAACGTAACCATTGGGGGTCGGAAAACAGTTCTTGTTCCAGCTTATGGGTCACCATTTGTGAGGGATCTAGACAAAGGTCGAAGATACGCAACAATTGAAGACTTTAGAAATTTTGTCAAATTAGCCTATATGAGCCCACATCTTCATCACTCAGGCGGAACCATATGTGAACCGGTTGATGTGCCCGTCAATAAACGCCACTTTGACATGATATACAGCCATATCAAATACAGTGACAAGCCTTTTATGGGATCGGTGACACATCCTGAAAGAGCCAAAGACACTTTGGCAATGGCGAATCTGGTTTTTGGTGAATCTTTTGTCCAAGAAAATACGGTCTTAACCAGCTTGATTAATGCCAATTCACCTCTAACGTTTGACGACACAATGCTTGGAGCTGCCACTGTGTATGCAGAAAACAATCAAGCAACAATGATTTCGCCCTTTATTCTGGCTGGAGCAATGTCACCAGTCACCATAGCAGGTACAGTCACGCAAATTCTTGCTGAAGCACTTGCAGGGATGGCTTATATTCAATTGGTCAAACCAGGAGCTCCCGTAATTTTTGGGACTTTTGCAAGTGCAGTTTCTATGCAATCGGGTGCGCCTACATTTGGCACTCCAGAACCCGGTCATGTGATGACAATAGTGGGTGCACTTGCCAGACGCTTAGGTGTCCCCTTCAGAAGCGGTGGTGGGTTGTGTGCATCAAAGATCCCGGATGCTCAAGCTGCTTATGAGTCAGCCAATACTTTGCAAGCATCTGCCTTAGCTGGTGTCAATTTTATGCTGCATACAGCTGGCTGGCTTGAAGGCGGTCTTTCCATGGGCTATGAGAAATTCATAATGGATGCGGATCAAGCGGGAATGCTCGCTGTATTGCTTAATGGAGTTGAATTATCTGAAAATACTTTAGCCATGGATGCATTCAGAGAAATTGGTCCGGGCGGTCATTTTCTGGGTGCGGCGCACACACAAGCCAATTTTGAATCAGCTTTTTATCGGTCTGAAGTCGCTGATAACAATAGTTTTGAACAATGGGAGGAAGAAGGCAGCTTAGACTGTGCAATGCGTGCCAATTCAAAATGGAAAGAAATGCTTAAAGAATACGAAGCTCCAAAATTGGATTCTGCAATTGATGAAGCTTTACTTGAGTTTATAGCTAAGAGAAAATCTGAGTTTGAAGATAGAGACTACTGATACAACCCATTAAGAATTTTTAATTATTAAAACAATTGACTGAGATTAATTTATGAGCGACTCATATGAGGAAAACGAAGAGGATATCATCTTAGATGACCTATCCGATGAAGAACTCGTGGAGCAAATGCACGATGACTTATACGATGGCCTTAAGGAAGAAATAGAAGAAGGCACAAATATATTATTGTCTCGTGGTTGGTCTCCAGAGAAGGTTTTAAATGAAGCACTAGTTGCTGGAATGACCATTGTTGGTATTGATTTTCGTGATGGGATCCTTTTTGTGCCAGAGGTCTTATTGGCGGCGAATGCCATGAAAGGTGGCATGAATATTCTTAAGCCTTTATTGGCTGAGACCGGCGCGAAACCAGTTGGCTCAATGGTGATAGGCACGGTTAAAGGCGATATTCATGATATTGGAAAGAATCTTGTTGGCATGATGTGTGAAGGAGCGGGTTTTGAGGTGTTTAATATTGGCATTAATAATTCTGTGGAAGATTATTTTGCTGCAATGGAAAAGCACAAGCCCGATATATTGGGAATGTCGGCTCTTCTTACAACAACCATGCCATATATGAAAGTAGTGATAGATGAAATGGTCAACCAAGGCATACGAGACGATTATATCGTCCTGGTTGGGGGCGCTCCATTGAATGAAGAATTTGGAAAAGCCGTGGGTGCAGATCGATATTGCAGAGATTCAGCTGAGGCTGCTGCTGTTGCAGTAGCGATGGTGGCAGAGCGTAATAAAAGTTCTGCTTAAAAAAATTCATTCATGCAAAGATACTCTTCAGATTATTTTGATCGGAGAAAATGATTAAAATGGGCAAACCATCAGAAGCTATCGCTAAGCAGATGCGAGAGGATCTTAAAAAATCCTATATGGAAATCATTCCCGTTCCAGGGATTGAAGAGAAGATTGGAACTCTTGATCCAAATATGTATTTGGCAGTCACCTGCTCTCCGACAAAAGGTGTCGACGAAACCATACAGCTGACCGAAAAACTTATTGCAAAAGGCTTTAAGGTTGTTCCTCATATTGCAGCGAAATGCGTCAGCGGTAAAAAACATCTCGAAACTATCGTCAAAAAACTCGATGCATTGGGCATTGAGGATATTTTTGTACCCGGCGGTGATCGACCAGAGCCAATGGGTGATTTTAATAATGCCCATGATCTTCTTAAAGCCTTAGACAAATCTGGTCATAATATAAAGAAGATTGGAATTGCAGCGCATCCCGAGGGGCACCCTGATGTCAGTGATGAAGTCTTAATGGAAGCCCTTGAAGAGAAAAAAGATTTGGCAGATTTTATTGTCACTCAAATGTGTTTTGACGCAAATATATTGAGTGACTGGTTGGTTCGGATTAACCAGAAAGGCATTGATCTTCCTGTTTGGGTGGGATTGCCTGGCGTCATTGAGCGAGGACGTCTTCTTAGAACGTCTCTTAGAATAGGTGTTGGAGACTCGCTTCGCTTTTTGCGAAAAAAATCTCAAGTTGCGGCAGAACTAATGAAATCCAGTACCTACAATCCAGATAAATTGATAAGGGATATTTCTGAACACAACGATATCAGTAAGGTCAATTTTGCTGGATATCATATATTTTGTTTCAACCAGATTGAAACAACTGAAAAATGGCGCACTGAGTCGATCTCAAGCCTTTCCTAAAAATACCTATATGTAACCTTTACTTACCATTTAAATGATGGTAAGTTTGCGTTACATAATCTATTAGAGAGAATAATATGAAAGAGTTTATACCTATCTTAGGCATGCTTACTGGGATCATAATTCCAATAAGTGTTTTTGTTTGGCTATATCTAGTTGATAAAAACAAACATGAAACCATGATCAAGATGGCGAAAAACATCGATGATCCGGAAGAAATAAAAAAATTAATAAGGACATTAAACAGCGGTGACAAGCCTCAAACCCCCTTAGATTACCGAAGAAGCGGTGTAATAACTTTATTTGTTGGTATTGGTTTATTTCTTTTTGGTGTTTTCTTTCTTGGATCAATATTACAGGGCGTTGGGGCTTTAGTTGCAGCTATTGGAATTGGTCAAATAATTGCGGGCTACCTCTATCCGAGAGAAAGCGAGGAAATCAGTGAGGCAGTCGAGGACTTTGAGGAGAGAGAATAATGAAAAATCTTTTTACAAAAAATAGAAAAGAATCTGAAAAGAAATAACCTTGGGTAAGAATCATAAAAAGCTACTCAATAATCTTGAGGAACTGAGACGATCTGCTGGTCTGACACAGCAAGAATTATCTGAAAGTGCAGAGGTTTCTAGAAAGAGCATCAA
>Ga0208641_1000131_pt1 | contig 55034 bp, 61 predicted proteins | sample ETN02SmetaG_2_FD_185789 | JGI IMG/M metagenome (GOLD analysis project Ga0208641, IMG submission 185789) | Marine microbial and viral communities from oxygen minimum zone, Eastern Pacific Ocean - ETNP2014F10-02SV253 (SPAdes) (version 2) | ecosystem: Environmental > Aquatic > Marine > Oceanic ... | reverse complement strand
TGAATACTACCTCTATTGATAGTACAACAAAATTATTATTACATATGAATGGAACAGATGGTGCAACTTCAACAACTGATTTTTCGCCATCAAATCATTCAATTACCTTTGTTGGTGATGCTCATATAAATACAAGTGAAAGTAAGTTTGGAGGAAGTGCTGTTAAGTTTGATGGGACAACAGATCGTTTAATACTCCCTTCATCATCAGACTGGAATTTTGGAACTGGTGATTGGACAGTTGATTTTTGGTATAGAACACAAGTAATAGGAACAAACGAAGCCATAATTTGGTGGTCGACTGTAAATAATGGGATAAGAAGAATGAATACTGGTGGGTGGCTGGTATCAAACTTTGGATCCCCTGAGTCATCAGGAACATGGTCTCCATCTACAAATGTTTGGTATCATATAGCAGTTGTAGTTGAATCATCAATTTTAAATATTTATGTTGATGGAGTTTCAATACCCGTAAACGATGCAGATCATACTGGTGATTCGATTGGTGATTCAAATGCAATATTTATAGGAGAAAGACCTGGCCAATCATTTGATTTTGATGGCTCACTAGACGAACTTCGTATTTCAAAAGGAATAGCACGTTGGACAACTAACTTCACACCACCAGCACGTGAATATCCTTTATTTGAAACAAGTGGAAACTACACATCACAAATATTTGATGCTGGAGGTTCTTATACTTGGGATACTTTAAACTGGACAAACACTTCATCTTCTGGAAATAACATAACATTCCAAGTAATGAGTTGTGATGATGCTTCTTGTTCAGGTGAAACATGGGTTGGACCAGATAATACAAGTTCAACTTATTTTTTAACTCAACCAATAACACTAAACACATCTATTACACCAAACACACAATACTTTAGATATGCTGCATTTTTTGAGACAAATGATACAACTTCTTATTTACAAGATGTTAATTTGAGTTATTCTGGATTAACAACAAACGCAACAGGAGAATATACCTACACTTGGACTTCAGCTGCTTCACCAGGAATTTATCCAATTAAGGTAAACTCAACATATGGAAATTATTATGGAGAAAATACACAAACATTAAATGTTTCTCTTTTTGCCGAGTGTAGTCCATCAACAAATACAAATTGGATTATAACAGATAAACAAATATGTACTAATAAAGATTTAAACATAGGGACAGGAACACTAATTGTAGATACTGGAGGAACCCTATATTTAAAACAATATTCTAATCTTACTGTTTCAGGATTAGAAATTACCCGAACAGGAGACAGTATTTTTATAGATAAGGGAAGTGAGTTAATTATAGTTTGAAATTAATCAATAAATTTAAAACAAACTTCTTCTTAGAAAATAGAATAAACTTTTTAAATAGACTTCTTTTAGATATATAATGGGGATGGATAAAACCAAATTAATAATAGGAGTTTTAATTTTGATAATTTTATCCTTTGTTATTTATTCATTTGCAATAAAATCACAAAAGACAGATGAGTTTAATCAAGGATATGATACTGCAATAGCTCTAATTATCCAACAAGCAGCACAATGTCAACCAGTCCCATTATCTCTTGGAAATCAAACAATAAATGTAATTGGGGTTAATTGTATTCCAATGCAAGTTGATGCAGAAAGATAATTTTATCTAGCAACAACTGGCTTATACACCATTTTTTTGATTATAAACTTTGATCCAACTACACTAGAAATTATTGCTGTTAAAATTAATCCTCCTAAGGCAACCTTAAAAATTCCTTCTTGAATGGGTATCTTTGTAGATTCAGAAAACTTCTTTATTATCTCATCTATTTCTTCTTTATTTAAGATTATATTTGTTACTTTTAATCCCATTGTTCTAACCTTAATTTTCTCATCTGCCCCATCACATTCTATTGCTTTTACCATGGGATCTCCTAATAATGGATTTAGTTTTCCCAGATTTATTCCTACATTCCTTGGAGTTGGTTTTAAATATTGAAGTCTTAATGGAAGTCTTGATTCGGGGATTCTTAGACTTTGAATTTGTCTAATAGGTTTCTTTAGATTTAGTCTTGGAGAAATTTTTTGTAATTGAGGTCTTTTTCCGAGTACAGGAGGAACAAATATATTTCTTTCTTGAGGGATATAATCTTTCTTAGAATTTTTAATTAATTCATTTGTAAATTGAATTAAAATAGATAATCTTAATTCTTTTGATATTTGTTCAAGCATTTTATCTCCTTGGTAATTGCTTAAATCTAGAAGACATTGATTCTTGATAATCAGTACCTTGTTCTTTATTCGGTGTTGGATGAGAAAAACCTGGTTTATGAGCTCCTTCTCCAAGAAGTGCCATTCCTCTAGCAATTGTTTTATTTTGATCTAATAAAGAATCCATCTTATTCATCATTTGTTTATTATGTCCCTCCAGATTGGGATTTTTTTCAGCAAGTGATTTTGCAGATATTTCAAATAATTCTAAAAGTTTGGATATTTGATTAGTAAGACCATCAAATTTCAAGGATAAATTTGTCATTACTTTTTGCAAGGATACAAAATTTTCAATAAGAATTTTTTCTGTATCTTTAGAAGTATTTGTTATACCTTTTCTTAAACCAATTTTTTTTTGATTTATTATCTTTCGCATATATCATATAGAGTTTTCTTATTTATAAATTTAATCTACTTTCTTTTCTAATTCATTTACATAATCTGCTATTTCACTTGCAACATCAGCATTTACACTAATGCTGTCAATTCCTCTTTCTACTAAGAATTTTACCATTTCTTTTTTACTTCCTGCCTGTCCGCAGATACTTGTTTTAACTTTATTTCTTTTGCAAACTCTAAGCACATATTCTAATTGATATAATACTGCCGGATTCATCTCATCATAAAGATATTGAACTTCCTTATTACCACGATCAACTGCTAAGATATATTGAGTTAAATCATTTGTTCCAAAAGAAATAAAATCAATTCCCTCATCACATAATTCCCTTATTAATTGAACTGATGCAGGTGTTTCAATCATTATTCCTATTTTTACATCAGCAAAATCTATTTCTTTGAGAAATTCCTTGACTTTTTTTACATCTTCTACAGAAATTACTTGGGGGAGCAATAATCCTATTTTCTTATTTTCTTTTGAAATTCTTCTTAATGCTTTTAATTCTGCCTTTAAAATTTCCGGATTTTCAATTCCATATCTAATTCCGTGATTACCCAGCATTGGATTTGCCTCTATATCCTTAGAAGCACCTTCAAGATTTTGAAATTCATCTGATCTTATATCAGATGTTCTAACCCATAATTCTTCAAAATACTTTGATATTTCTTTTATTCCCTTAAAGATTATCTCTTCATATTCATCAATTTTATTTTGCTTTAAAAAATAATTTGGATGTTTCTTAGATTCTGCAATTATTCCTTCTATTCTTGTTAATCCAATTTCTTTTAGACCTGTCTTTGCAGCACGCATAGCATAACTTGGCAAGTCAATAATTAACTTTATTTCTGTTTTTGTTTCTGCACTTACTGGTAAGATTTCTTTTTGAACTGTTTCAGAAACTTTCCCCTTGTAAATAATTCCTCTAAAACCATCAACAGTTATTGTTTCCCCATCCTTTAATATAGTTGTTGCTTCATTTGTTCCAACAACTGCTGGAATTCCCATTTCTCTTGAAACAATACTTGCATGAGAAGTTAGTCCTCCTTCATCTGTTACAATTCCCGCTGATTTTTGCATTGTAACAACCATATCAGGATTTGTCATTTTAGTGACTAATATATCATCTTGTTTTATTCTATCCAAATCCTCTAGTTCTTCAATGATTTTTATCTTTCCAGAAGCAATTCCCGGAGATGCAGCAATTCCTTTTAAAATTATTTCCCCTTGAAATTCTTTTATGTCTTTTGTTTCAATTCTTTTTTCAAGAGTTGTTATTGGTCTTGTCTGAACAATATAAATATTTCCCCCTTCAATTGCAAATTCTATATCTTGTGGATTTTTATAGTGTTCTTCTATTTTTATTGTAATCTCTGCAAGTCTTATTATTTCATGTTCTTTTAAAACCTGGGATTTGGATAATTCTTCTTTTAATTTTACAATTTCTTTTTCTCCACTAGAATTTCTTGTTATCGCAATTTTTTTATTAGAAATATTTTTATCAAGTATTTTTAGTTCATTTGAAATAGTATATCTATCTGGAGTAATCTTCCCTGAAACAATTCCTTCACCTAATCCCCATATAGCTTCTATTAATATATCATCTTTTTTAAAAGATGGGTCTTTTGAAAAAATAACACCTGATTTCTCAGAGTCAACCATCTTTTGTATTACAACTGCCAAACTTGAGGTAACATGAGAAAATCCTTTTTTATTTCTATAATAGGTTGCACGTGAAGTAAATAATGATGCAAAACTTTTTCTAACATGTTTTAATAATTCTCTTTTTCCTTTAATATTCACAAATGAATCTTGTTGTCCTGCAAAACTAGCATCTTTTAGATCTTCTGTTGTTGCACTTGACCTTATTGCAACAAATATCTGTTCTGAAGAGGTTTTCAATATATCCAGTGCAGAGCCTTCTACTGATTCAAATTTACTTGCACTTAAATTCTCATAAGCTTCAAGAATCTCTTCTTCCATTTCTTTTGGAAATTCTGAATCATTTATAAAAACTCTAATTTGTTTTGTTATTTCATCTAATTGTTTTGTATCTTCATAATCGATTCTATCTAGAAGTTCTTTTATTTTTTCTTTTAATTTTGCATGATTAATAAAATAATCATAGGCTTGAGCTGTTATTACAAATCCTGGCGGGACAGGTATGCCTTCATTATAAATTTCTGCAAGATTTGCTCCCTTTCCTCCAGCAATATTTATAGAATCCTTATTTAATTCAGAAAACCATTTAATAAACTCAACACCCTTTTTCTCTCTCATATAAAATAAAAACCTTAGAGAGATTATAAAGGTTTATATAAGGCTTGTTTTTTTAGAATAATGGAATATTATAATTTTCTCAAAAACCTTCTTGAGGGATGTCCTTTATTAGAGGATGTTCTTAGAGAGGGGGAGACTGCTAAAATCTAAAACAGAAACTTCTAGATAAAGAATACAACATTATAATTTAGAAGGAGATTCTATAAGCTTAGAACAAACAAAATTTAAAGGGAAATCAGCAATTGAAGTATCTTTTCCAGAGAATCAAACAATTGTAATTAGTAATGGAACAAAAGGGCAACCAGTTAGATATTCTTCTCCAACAGATAATGCTCGAAGACTGGTTCATATAGATTATATTAATGGACGTTTTAAGATGAAAGTCTATAGGGAATAAAGGTAATAATTAATCTTTATTTACTTATAGCCTCAACAGGACACTGATCTATTGCTTCTTTAACACAAGGAAGCTTTTTCTGTGATTTAACATATGCTTTCAGGTCATCTTTCATCTCGAAAACTTCTTCACAAATTGAGGAACATAATCCACATCCAATACATTTCTCTTTGTCTATTTTTATTGGCATAAGTTAATTAATAGAAGAAGGTTTATAAATTTAATTTTCTTTATTAATTTATGGCATTACTCTGGTGGTTATTAGGAATCTTTCTATTAATAGTAATTATCTTTGCATATTATTATAATAGATTTGCTGTTTTAAGAAATAGAATTGATAATTCTTTATCCCAGATTGATGTCCAGTTAAAAAGAAGAGCTGATTTAATTCCTAATTTAATTGAGACTGTTAAGGGCTTTGCAAAACATGAAAAAGCTGCAATAAAAGCAGTTACTGAGGCAAGAAAAGCATTGGTCTCAGCTAAAGGAGTAGTAGATAAAGTTAAAGCAGATAATCAATTAGAATCAGCATTAAAAACAATTTTTGCAATTGCAGAAGGTTACCCTGATTTGAAGGCTAATACAAATTTTCTAGAGTTACAAAGAGAGCTTTCTTCAACAGAAGATAAAGTTGCATATGCAAGACAATATTATAATGATAGTATTTTAACTTACAACAATCTATATACAACTATGCCGGGAGCATTTTTTGCAAAACTATATGGGAAAAAAGAAAAAGAATATCTGAAGATAACAGAAACAGAAAGGAAGAATGTTAAAGTTAAATTTTAAATACCTGATTTTTTAAATTATATTATGGCAAGAGTTGATTTTCACGACCAAATTTCTAATAATAAATGGAAGTCATTTTTTTTAATGGCAATTATCTTTATCGTATTTGTTTTATTGGGATATGTAATTTCTTTTGCATTTGAACCTGGGTTCTTTTTTATAATAATGATAATTTCAATTATCTTCTCTTTAAGTTATTTATTAATAAGTTATTATAACTCTGATAAGATTGCAATTGCATCTGTTGGTGCAAAAAAAGCAACAAGAGAAAAATATAAGCAATATTATAATATTGTTGAGGGATTAACAATTGCTTCCGGAATGCCAATGCCCAAACTATATGTTATGAATTCTCCTCAAATAAATGCTTTTGCTAGTGGTAGAGATCCAAATAATGCGGTTATTTGTGTAACAACTGGCGCTTTAGAAAAGCTTGAAAAACGAGAACTTGAAGGAGTTCTTTCACATGAACTTTCTCATGTAGCTAATTATGATATAAGGTATATGACGCTTGTAACAGTTATGGTCGGGATGATTGCAATTATCTCTCAAATCTTCTTAAGAAGTCTATGGTTTAGAAGTGGAGATAGTAAAAACAATGGGATTTTTATTGTTATTGGAATTATCATGGCAATTCTTGCACCAATTATAGTACAGCTTGTCCAATTAGCAATTTCTAGAAAGAGAGAATTTGCTGCTGATGCATCAGCTGTTAAATTCACAAGATATCCTGGAGGACTTATAAAAGCTTTAAGGAAAATTCAAATAGATCATTTTCCAGAAGAGAAAAAGGTTAATAAGGCTGTTGCACCATTATTCTTTTCAAATCCTTTTAGAGGTTGGGGAAGTACCCATCCTCCCTTAAATAAAAGAATTGAAGTTCTAGAAAAGATGTAAATTACTAGATTTTATAAACACTATTTCTTTTTGTATTTCATGGGTTTTTTTAAAGGAAGTTTTTTATTTATTGCAAGTATTATCTTATTATTATCGCTTCTAGCAGGAAATATTTTTTTAGCTCTTTCTATGTCTTTAAATTATGAAACTCTTCAATCAGAATTTACTCCTGTCATAAAGGATGTTGCTGAAAAAGAATTTGGTATATCTTCTGTTATTGTTGATGAACAGTTTCTTCTTATGGAATTATATTGCCAGGATAATTCAGAATATGTTTTTAGCGAGTCAGGATATGTTTTTGAGATTCCTTGTAGTATTGTAGATCAAGGGAGTGATGCAGTTATTGAAAAAGGAATTAGTGATTTTGCAGATGATATTTATTATCAGGACTATGAGTGTGATTTCTGGGATTGTTTTTATAAATCAGAAGTACCTTATTTTTTAGTTTCTGAAAAAGCAAAGGAGTATTGGAAAAGTAAATTTTATTTATCCTTATTGTTATCAATTATCTTAATCATTGCAATTTTCTTTTTAGTTGAGCAGAAGTATAATCTATTAACGCTTATAGGAAGTTTATTGATTATCTCATCATTACCCTTAATAAAAATAGAAAAATTATTATCCCTTATAGATTATAAATATATCTCAGATTTTCTAATTATCTTTCTTAATAAATCATATAATATATTCTTAATAAGCTTTATTTTAGGAATTATTATCTTGGGTATTGGAATTGGATTGAGATTTTATATGCCAAATTTAAGAAAAGAGAAATTTTCTAAAAGCGATGTTAAAACAATTGTTAAAGAAGAAATCTCTAAGAAAAAGAAATAATCTTTCTAAAAATAGCGAAATCTTTATAAATAAAAGATTTTTGATTTTTTTATAATGGAATATAAAACTAACAATAATAGGGGATATGAAACTAGAGAATCTAATTATAATTCTTCTCAATCAATGTATGAAGATGAAGAAAAGAGAAAAAAAGGATGTTATTCTTCTGGCTGTGGTAATGGGTGTTGTTAAATTTTTATCCAAATAATTTTTATACTCAACTTCAATCTTATTTCTATGAAGAAAAAATGTATTGTAATGCTTTCTGGAGGATTAGATAGTAGGCTTGCTTTAAAAATAATGCAAGAACAAGGTTTTGAAGCATTGTCTTTATTCTTTAAGTTACCTGTTGGTACGGGATGTTGTGATGAAAATTGTTCATTTAGTTTTTCTCAAACTCATGGGGCTAATTTAAAGATAATTGACTGTACAAAAGGAAAACTTTTACAAGAATATTTGAAAATTATTAAAAAACCCGGATATGGGATAGGAGCTGGAATAAATCCTTGTATTGATTGCAGGATTTTTATGTTTAAAAAAGCAAGAGAATTTTCAGACAAAAATAAAATAGATTTAATTGTTACAGGAGAGGTATTAGGTGAAAGACCAATGTCACAAATGAAAAAAGCAATGGATATAATTGAAGAAGAATCTAAATTAAAAGGAAGATTATTAAGGCCTCTTTCTGCAAAACTTCTTTTAGAAACCGAAGCAGAAAAAAAAGGATTGGTTAATAGAAGAAAACTTTATGATATTCATGGGCGAAATAGAAAAAAACAAATTGAATTAGCTAAAAAATTTAATATAACTTATCCTTCTCCCGCAGGAGGTTGCTTATTATGTGAAAAAGAATTAATAAAAAGATTTAATACTTTATTAAAAAAAGATTTAAATGAAGATACAATAAATTTGATTGGAGTTGGAAGACATTTTATAATTAATAATATCTGGGTTGTTTTAGGGAGAAATCAAAAAGAAAATGAGATAATTGAATTTATTGGCAAGAAACATGATTTAATTACCCCTGAGTTTATTGGTCCTAGTGCTGTTATCTTAGATAAACATAACAAAAAATTTAAAGAAAAGATTAATGAATTAATTATTGCTTATTCAAAAAAAGGTAGCTTAAATGATAGGAAAAAGTTTGAAAAGTATAAATTGTAAAAATGTGTAAACAATGCAAGATAAATCCCGTATATGAATTTACAAATAAAAGAAAACTTTGTAGAAATTGTTTTATTAGATATTTCCAGAAAAAAGCTCTTTATACAATTAGGAAATTTAAGATGATTAAGAGAGAGGAAATTATTGGCTATGAAGATAAAATCGATTTTAGAGGAGTTGTATTATATGATATTCTTAAAATGTTTTCAAAAAAAGCAATGATTAAGATTATAAAACTTCCAACCAGAGAAAAGATAGATAAAAAAGCAATTTCTTCAACAATTGATTCTGAATCAGATAAAATTACTCATATCCTAATTCAAGGTAAGACTTCTCAATTAAAGGAACTATCTCCTGCAAATAAAAAGATAATAAAACCCCTTTATTTGTTTTTAGATGAAGAAATAAAGCTATATGCAAAACTTAGAAAATTAAGATTCAATCAAGAAAAAATTAAACAAGATAAGATAAGTTCTTTTATTAATAGTCTAGAAAAGAAGCACCCAGAAATTAAAAGAGCAATTGTTAATAGTTATTTAGAGTTGTATAATTGATTATTTCTTTTTCCCTTCTAGTCTGTGAATAAAATCACTTATGAATTTTTTATTATCATCCCTGTTTCTTATCTCTTTTATTAGATAAACCTCTGTTCCATTTATTTCTTTTCTCTCTGTTCTTATATCTGACATTGTCTTTTCTTTCATCTTCTTACTAAGAAGAACTTCTCCACTAGAGATTGTTGCAATTCTTTTCGCATTTGTAATTAAGGTTCCCATACTCATAAAACTTAGAATATTTCCCTGTTTTTTTGCAATTATCTCTCCATAGTTTAATGAAATTCCAAATTCTATTTTCTGCTTGAATAATCTATTATGATTCTCCAAGATATCTGCAATTTTTTGCGCAATATCTATTGCAGTTCTTTCATTTTTGAATGTTTTTGTAATCATTGGAGTTAATATGAAGAATAGATTGTCATGGTTCTCATATATAAATGAATCTTTTTCTTCTGCTAGATTAACTATTTTTTGAAATGTTCCATTTATACTCTCTTCTTTAAATTTAATATCTTTGAAATTTTTTAGTTTAAGTGAAATAATATCCACATTTTGTTTATCTCCTTTTAAGGACAAGGAAAGTTCTGCTTTATTTTTTGGATTGGTTATAGAATCTTTTTTTGTTATAGTTGGCATATCCTCTGTTTTTCCTTCTTTTTTAGATCTCACATATCCAAAAAAACTTCTTTTATATCCTTTTCTCAATATCATAAAAGTTATAAATCCAAGAACAACAATTATAAATATCCAGATAAGAGGGTATCTTACTAAAGTTATTACCCCTTTTGAGATTTCTTTTACATCTATTACTTTCCCAGTAAGAATCACATTTTTAGATATTTGACTTTCCCCATTAGCCATAATTTCTACCTGGTATTCTCCATCAGGAGCACTTAAAAGGTATTTTTGTATTTCATCTACTTCTAAATTTGTTTCTATATCAATACTATTATTTTCTATTTTTACTAAAATTGTCTTATTATAAAGAACATTCCCAATATTTGTAATTATAACTGTTTTATTAATTATTTCAATTCTTGCATCTTCCTTTTCCTTTATCTTAAAACTTGCTTCATTACTTATTTCATTTGAACTTATAATTATATTCCATTCTTCTGGAGGATTATTGTATTCAATTGGAAATTCTAAAAATTCATCTGTTGATTTTTCAGTTTGTCTTACTATCTCATCGTATTTGTTCTTAATTATTATATTAGTCTCTGAATCTATCTTTTCACCAGTTTGATCATGAAGAACTCCTTTAATTTTCAAATTTGTTCCAGGCTCTACTTCTTGATTTTCAAAAACAACTTCTAAATTTGTTGGGACTTGGATAATAGCTATATTTTTATTTACAAAACCATTGTTTATCAAATTCCCATCTTTATCTTTTTCATAAATATCTAATCCTATTAAGTATTGTCCTGCCGGAGTATTTTTTGGAAATTGAAATTCCACTAGAAATCTCCCTTCAGTTACTGTTTCTTTTATTTGGATATTCTTTTCTGAGATATTTAATTCAACAAACCCTTCAAGTGCTTTTCCATTTTCTTTTATTGCAACCCCTTCTATTGTGATTGTTTCTTCTGGTTTAACATCTACCTTGTTTATACTTAGATTTATATTTATTAAACTAGAAATAATAAAAGAATTGCTAAGAACATTTTCATTACCAAAAACAGCCTTTATTTTACATTCTCCTTTTTGACTTCCTATAATATGCTCTATTAATTTTAATCTGATGTCTACTATCTCTTCTTCTGTTGTTTGTAATTCAATATATTGTTTTGGAACAACTTCCTTTTCAATTCCCTCACAAACTAAATAAGTATTAAAAATATCTTCTACATCTTCTGTTGCTTTTATTGTTGCAGAAGTAGAAAGAGTATCTCCAAAATTGTAGATTTCATCTGTTTGACTAAATATTATCTCTGCAGATGTAAAAGAACTAATTAACATTACAAAGATTAATGAAATTATTATATTCCTCATTTTATATTAGAGATAATAAATTATCGTTTATAAATATTTTGACAATTTTCTGTAAAGTTTAAAAATAGATTATTCTTCATTTAGATATGAAAAAAGAAAGTAAAGTAACTCCATGGGAGGTAATAGGAAATATTAACTATGATAAATTGATTAAGGAATTTGGGATTTTGCAATTAAAAGAACTTCCTAAGATCTTTAATGAAGATTTATTATTTAGAAGAAAAATAATCTTTGCACATAGAGATATTCAAAGAATTCTTGAGACAATTAAAAACAAAAAACCTTTTGTTATGATGACGGGGCTTATGCCGACAGGCAAATTTCATATTGGGCATATGATTCTTGCAAAACAGTTTGTTTTTTATCAGAGATTAGGTGCTAAGATTTATATTGCAGTTGCAGATATTGAAGCTTATAATGCAAGAGGACAGAGTTTAGAAGAAAGTAAGAGAATAGCAATAAATGAATATATAACAAATTATATTGCCTTGGGATTAAAACCAAAAAATTGCGAAATTTATTTTCAGAGTAATAGGTCAGAAAATCCAAAGAAATCCAATGCATATTATAGATTGCAAAATATCTTGTCGAGACATTCAACTTTTAATGAATTTAAAGCAGTTTATGGAGAAATTAGTCCTGGAAAGATGTTATCTGCATTACTTCAGGCATCAGATATGTTGCATTCTCAATTACCCGAATTTGAAGGGCAAATTCCAGTTATTGTTCCTGTTGGGGTTGATCAAGATCCGCATCTAAGATTGGCTAGAGATATTTCTAAAAGAATAAAAAATCCAAAATTTACTCAATTAAGTTCTACATATCATCTATTTTCTCCAGGACTCGGTGGTGGGAAAATGTCTGCATCAGAATCCAATTCTTATATTGCACTTAGTGATTCTTCAAAAGAAATTGAAAGAAAAATAAAAAAATATGCATTTTCGGGAGGACAGCCAACAATTGAAGAGCATAGAAAAAAAGGAGGGAATCCTGAGATTGATGTTTCATTTCAATATTTAAAGATGTTTTTTGAGCCAGATGATAAAAAATTACAAAAAATCTATGATGATTATAAGTCTGGAAGGATGTTAACTTCAGAATTAAAGCAAATTCTAATAGACAAAATAAACATCTTTCTAAAGAAACATCAAAGAGAAAGAGAGAAAGCGAAGAATAAAGTTGATAAATTTTTGGATAAACATTAGTTTTATAAAATCCCTTGATTTTTGTAGTTTATGAGAATAATAACACTACATACGGATTATATCAAATTTAAACCATTAAAAAAAGCATTAAAAAAAATAAGTGAACTCTCTGAAAAAGAAAAAAAAGGTGAAAATATCAAGGATGCTTTAACTGTATTAATTGCTGTTGAAAATACAGACACTAATACTAAGGAAGTTACAAAAAAACTTATTGAGAATATAAAAGATATTGCAAAACAAGTTAGTGCTAAAAAAATAGTTCTTTATCCTTATGCCCATTTATCATCTAATTTGGCTAGTCCAGAACTTGCAATTGAAGTTTTAGAAAAAGTAGAATTAGAACTTAAAAAAAGTTTCAATGTAACAAAAGCCCCTTTTGGATATTACAAGGAATTTGAGTTGAAAGTTAAAGGACATCCATTGAGTGAATTAAGTAGGGAGATAAAAGTTGAAGGGAAAAAAGAAGAAAAAATAGACAATAAGAATCTTTTAAGAGAAATTTCTAAATCAAGATTAGATACTTCAAAACTTAAGGAAAATGACCATAGGATTCTGGGTCAACAAATGGATTTGTATAGTTTTAATGAAACTGCACCTGGAATGGTCTTTTGGCATAATAACGGTCTAATAATAAGAAATAAATTAATTGATTTTTGGAGGGAAATCCATAGAAATTCGGGATATCAAGAGATTTCAACACCTCAGATCTTAGATAAGAAATTATGGCAGATTTCAGGACATTGGGAAAAATATAAGGAGAATATTTTTTTGACAGAATATGAAAAAAGACAATTTGCTGTAAAGCCAATGAATTGTCCCGGAGGGATATTGGTTTATAAAAATAAACCAAAAAGTTACAAGGATTTGCCTTTAAGAGTCGGGGAACTTGGAGTTGTTCATAGACAAGAACTTTCAGGAGTTTTAGGAGGGTTATTTAGAGTAATTCAATTTACCCAGGATGATGCTCATATATTCTGCACTGAAAAACAAGTTGAAGATGAAATAGATAAGATAATTGATATAATTAATTTTACATATAAAAAACTTGGTCTAAATTTTGACCATGTTGAACTCTCTACAAGACCTAAAGAAAGAATTGGTAGTGATAAAATTTGGGACAAAGCCGAAAAAGCACTTAAAAATATTTTAAGGAAGAAGAAAATTAAATATGAAATTAATAAAGGGGACGGAGTTTTTTATGGACCAAAAATAGATTTTCATATTAAAGATTCTCTAGGGAGAACTTGGCAAGTTTCAACTGTCCAGCTTGATTTTTTAATGCCTGAAAGATTTAATCTTGAGTATATTGATAAAGATAATAAAAGAAAGAGGCCAATAATGTTGCATAGAGTTGTTTATGGCAGTTTAGAAAGATTTATCGGGATTTTAGTTGAGCATTATAAAGGTAGATTTCCAACATGGCTTGCTCCAATTCAAGTCAAGGTTATTTCAATGAATGATAGAAATGCTAATTATTCAAGAAAGATTAAAGAAAAATTAGAAACTAGTGGAATTAGGGTAGAATTAGATAATAGTTCTGAATCAATGTCAAAAAAAGTTAGAGATTCACAATTAGAAAAAGTAAATTACATGATTACAGTTGGTGATAAGGAAGAAAAATCAAAAACAATTGCAATAAGAGATAGAAAAGGGAAGATTGAATTTAAAGTTAAACCAGATAAATTTATAGAAAGACTTAAAAAAGAAATTGATAGTAAATTATAAATATGGAACAAGATAAAAAGGTGATAATAATTATTGCAGTTATAATTGTTGCAATATTCTTAACTAAATTTAATATTAAAGCAGAGGAGCCTGTAGTAGAGCCTGTTGTTGAAGAAGCACCTGAACCTCCAAAGCCTCAAGATACTACCCCTCAAGTAAAATATTTTTCAGAATCTTCTGATAAAATAGTCTTAACTGCTGGTTCACAGATTATTTATACAGATAATCCTGTAACTAGTTTAACATATTATGCTGTTGATGGTTCAGGAGATTTAGTTAGTTTTAAAGATGGCGATAGGGCATTTGTTAGGATTTTGGGAATTACTAGGCTTGTTACCTTAAACACAGAAATTTTCCATCCAGAGACAAATGGTGTTGAGGATAAGACTCTTTTTACAGGTGAAATAAATATTCCTCTTTCAGGAACATATTTAGTTAAGGTGTGTTTAGGACCAAGCATAAATTTAGATAGTGAGGGGACTATGGTTTGGCCGTTTGGATGTTTTGAAGATCAAAGTTCTGTTCAGATGAATGTTTATGATAAGTGAATAAAACAATCGTGGCTGTAAGATACAAGGAATTTTTAATATAGTAAAAAAAAATAGGCAAAATCTTAAATACTATATCTTTTATTCTTTTTTATGAATTTTAAATTTTACCTAGAAAAATTACATAATTCTGAGAAATTTAAAGAATTTATAAGGGAGAATAAGGAGGCATATTTGTGTTCTGGTTTTTTTATCTTAGATAAAACTGAAAAAGGAGATAAATCGCATTTGGATTTTTATGTCCCTTCTAAGGAGAAAATGTTTAGCTTTCAATTAGAAGACGGGATTAAATTAGTCCCTGTTGAAATATTTGATAAAAAGATTCCTGAGAAAATTTCAGATAATTCTGACTTTAATTTTGAAGATATGGAGAATTTAATTAATTATAGAATGGAGAAAGAAAACATAAAAAATAAGACTCAAAAAATAATGTTTTCTTTACAAAAATCAAAAGGAAGTGAGTTTCTTATTGGAACTGTTTTTATTTCAATGATGGGATTATTAAAGGTTAATATAGATATTACTAATAAAAAAATAACTAATTTTGAGAAGAAATCTTTTTTAGATATGATGAATATTACTGGGAAGAAGAAATCTTAGATATTTTAAGATAATCTATTTTCATTAGTATTTCATCTAAAACAAGTAATATTTAAGCATTATTATCTTGGTTTTCTAACAATAAAAGCAATATTTCTATCGGGGATAAATTTTTCTTTTATTTTAAATCCAATACTTTCAAATAATTTGTAAATTTCTTTTGGTTCATATAGATAGTAATATCTTGATCCTTTATCACGCCATTTTACATAACGTTCTTTTGGAGAATTTTTGAATCTTTTAGTGTTTTTATTCCATACAGTGATTTTTGCATATGAATTTGGTTTTAATACTCTAAAAAGTTCTTTTACTACTTTCTCTCTTTTTTTATCTCCTTTAATACAATGAAGATGCGAGGCACAAATTGCAGCATCAAAAAAGTTATCCTTAAAAGGAAGTTTATCTGAAGAGGCTATTGCAAATTCAGCTGTAATATTATTTTCTTTTGCACGTCTTTTAGCAAGTTGAATCATTTCTTTAGAAAAATCAGTTAAGTACATTTTGCCACCTTTAATGTTTATTAAGAATCTTCCAGCACCTCCTCCTAAATCAAGCACATTACCTTTTTGTTTTTTTAAAAAATCGATTATGAATTCTGAGGGTTCATTCTTAAATTCATACCATTCTTCTGCTATATTATTCCAGACTTGTTTTTGATTCATAAAATATAGAAATAAATTAGGTTTAAATTTATTCTCCTTCAAACCCCACAATTGAAAAAACCGGATATCTTGATATTTTCTCTTTTCCTTTTAAGTCAGGTAAATCAATTATAAAACTACACTCAATAATTTCTCCTCCAAGTTTTTCAATTAATTCACAAGAAGCTTTTGCAGTACCCCCCGTTGCAATCAAGTCATCAATTAATAGAACTTTTTGGTTCAACTTAATTGCATCTCTATGAATTTCCACTGTATCTGTTCCATATTCTAAGGAATACTCTTGAGAGACTGTTTCTGATGGCAATTTACCTTTTTTTCTAATTGGAATAAAGCCACAATTTAATTTCTCAGCTAAAATTCCGCCTATTATAAAACCACGAGATTCTATTCCACAAACAGCATCAATTTTTTTATCCTTATATCTATTATAGAAAATATCAATTACTTTTTTCATTCCTTCACTATCTTTAAATAAAGTTGTTATATCTCTAAACATTATTCCATGTTTTGGAAAATTAGGTATTGTTCTTATTTTATTCTTAATAAATTCTACATCTCTATTAACCATTTTTTGTCCGGAGATTTTTTCAATTGCTTTTATTAATACTTTTTTTACATTTTCAGAATTTTGTTTCATTACTCTTTCAATTTCTTCCCATGTTACTGGAATCTCTGCTTTTTTCCAACAATCATAATCCGTTGACATTGCAATAACTGCATATTCAACTTCTGCCTCTTTTGCTAAAATTGCTTCTGGAGCTGTTGACATATTTATTACATGAGCAAAATTTTTGAACATAAAACTTTCAGCTCTTGTTGAAAATCTTGGACCTTCTATAGTAATTATTGTTCCAATTTTATGATTTTTCAAATTAAGTTCTTCACAAGAATCAATTAGGTATTGTCTTAGGTTTTCAGAAAAAGGATCAGCCAGACTAGTATGTTTAATTCCTTTTTTAAAATCATCAAAGAAAGTTATATCTCTATGTTTTGTAAAATCTATAAATTGATTTGCGATAATAAAATCCCCTGGTTTAATACTTTCTTTTAAACTTCCTACAGCTGATGTTGCTATTATATATTCACAACCCAATTGAGCTAAAGCATAGATATTTGCTTTGTTATTAACATTTGTAGGAGTAATCTCGTGATTTATACCATGTCTTGATAAGATATAGATTTCTGTGCCATTTAATATTCCTTTTTTTATTTTAGAACTAGGTTTTCCATATGGAGTATTAATTTCTAATTCTTCAATATTTTGTAAGATATCTCCTTTTTCTAGACCACTCCCTCCAATTATCCCTATTTTCATAGATTTGAGATTATCAGATAATTTAAAAGTATTTTGATGTTGAAAGAGATATGTTAAAACCTAAGAAAAATGAAATAAGGAAGCCAACAAAAACAATCTCAGGAATAACCCCTGTTGCAGTAATGCTTCCTCCAAGAAGTTGTAAACATGGAACTTGCTTATATTGTCCTAGTTTGGATGTCCCTCAAAGTTATACTCCTAAAAGTCCTGTTGTAATGCGTGCAAGAATTGTTAATTATAATTCTTATAAACAAGTAAAGGCAAGAATAAGAGCATTTCAGGTAATGAATCACCCAACAGATAAAATTGAATTAATAATAATGGGTGGAACTTTCTTAGAATATCCAAGGAAGTTTCAGTATGAATTTATAAAGAAATGTTATGATGCAATGAACAATAAAATATCTAAAACACTAGAACAAGCAAAAAGACTAAATGAAAAAGCAAAACATAGATGTGTTGCATTATGTATTGAAACAAGACCTGATAGATGTTCTAATAGTGATATAAAGAAAATTCTAGAATTTGGTGCAACCCGGGTTGAATTAGGTGTTCAGATTATCGATGATGAAATTTATAAGAAAAATAAAAGAGGTCATACTGTCAAGGATGTTATTGATGCAACTAAAAGGTTAAGAGATGCTGGATTTAAGATTTCATATCATATCATGCCTGGACTTCCGGGGACAGATCCTAAGAAAGATTTAAAACTCTTTAAGAAAATTTTTGATGATGAGAGATTTAGGCCAGATCAATTAAAAATTTACCCGTGTCAGGTAATCCCTGGAGCAGATCTAGAAAAATTATATTGGAAAGGAAGATATAAACCTTATACAAAAGAACAAACTGAAAAAATCTTAGTTGAAATGTTAAAAATAGTTCCTAGATATTGCAGGGTTATGAGAGTAATGAGAGAAATCCCCCCCGATTATTTAGTTGCAGGAACAATAAAGATTGATCTAAGAAAAGATATTGAAGAAGAATTGAGAAAAAAGAAAACTAAATTAAAAGAAATAAGATATAGGGAAATAGGTTTTGCTCTAAGAGATAAAGAAAAAATTAATACAAAATTGAAATTAAAGATAACTAAGTATAATGCAAGTAATGGTGAGGAATATTTTCTTGAAATTATCAATAAAGATGATATTTTATTTGGATTATTAAGATTAAGGTTAGTTAAGAATTATGCAATAATAAGGGAATTGCATGTTTATGGAAGATCTCTAAAAATTGGAGAGAAAAATAAATTAGCTTTGCAACATAAGGGTTTGGGAAAATGGTTAATGAATGAGGCTGAAAAAATTGCGAAGAAATATAAAAAAATTTCAGTTATTTCAGGAGTTGGAGTAAGAGAATATTATAAAAAATTAGGGTACAAATTAGGAGAAAATTATATGGTTAAGTTATTATACTAATTGGGACAAGCGCCCCCACCGAGCCAAGAATTATAGAAAAGGGATTATTTTGTCTTTATTTTAGATTAAAAAGTTGAATCTATATAACTTCTAAAGTAATTATTATCATATGCTTTTTTCTTTTGCAATATGTCCTGCTCCCTTACCTTTGAAATAGCTTGAGTTTCCCTCCTTGAACTCATTTCTAACCAATATTGTTTATTAATGGAATCAATTTCAGATGATTTCAATTTTCTTTGGTTAATTAAATCATTCAAATACTTCAATTGTTCTATTTCATCTTTTACTTTTGGAGAGTTATACTTTTCGATTAAAAATTTAGCTGCACCTTCACAAAGGCAAGTTGAGAAATTATCAGAAATATCTCTAGATGGATAATTATCTATTCTTAATTTAATATCACTCATAGACATTAAATTTTTATTTCTAAGAATATAATTTTCTTTAGACATACAAAAATAAATTAATCTTAACTTTTTAAATCTTTCTATTATGTTGTAACTAAGAAGTAACATCACGCCCCCACCGAGATTCGAACTCGGGTCACTGCCTTGAAAGGGCAGCATTCTTGGCCTCTGAACTATGGGGGCTCAAAAATAAATATTGAAATTAGTTTTTAAACATAACTAAATGAACCCACACGGATTTGAACCGTGGACCTCTGGCTTTCTTAGACGAATCTAAAAAAAAGTAATTCTAGCGAATTACATTCATATAAGACCAGCGCTCTGACCAGGCTGAGCTATGGGTTCGTTAAAATATTATAAAATATAAGATATTTAAAAATATCGGATTGAATAAAGATAATTAAATTTACAAATTTAAAAAGTTATATGCCAATTGCTATGCAGATGTAACCAGAGATGCTTTTTCAAATTATTAATTTAAGTTCTTTTAATGAACTCTCCAGATAATTGTATCAAAATCCTCATTAAAACTATCTATAATATCTCTATCTGTATTATTCCCTATTATCTTAGTAGCTTTATTTACAAAACAATGTATACAAAGATTAACTCTTTTTGAACCACATACAATGCACCTGATATTTGAGGGGGTTTCTTCTGCTTCAATTATTAATCTTCTTAGATATCTCCTTATATTACTCATTTTATAAGCTGAAATATTCTTATCTCTTAGCCAAATTATTACTTGTTTTGAAAAGCAATAGGGACATATCGGATTTGTTATTACTTGTACACAATTTGTACATAAATCTGTTATTTTCACCATATTAAATAAACACAATATTTCTATATAAATAAGCGCAGTCTTTTTTTGGACAGAATATGAACACTACTTAAAAGTTACTTTTGAACTTTCCCAAAGTATCTCAAAATAATTTTTATATGTTTCTGCTACTTGTTTATTTTCAATAATTATTGCTGAAACAGGCATATCCCATAGGATAAGTATAATTTTATCACAACATATGTTTGTTGATATTTTTGAATTATATGAAGAAGGAAAATATCTTGCTTCAGTATACTCCATTTCATTTAACTCTCTAACTCTTTTTAATGAATCAATTCCAAAAATATGTCTCATGGGTATTTTCTTTTTTATTCTTAATTTATGGAATTCAGGTATAAAACCGCCTAATAAATCTTCAGCTTCCTTTGGTGTGCCATAAACATCTATTGATTTCTCAGAATCTAAAAATTGCATAATTATATTTTTTACAGGATTTAATCCTTCTGTAATACTTACTTTTCTCTCTTCTTTTGGTTTATTTTGTATTTTCTCAATTTCAGGAACTATCTTTTCTAATTCTTCTTCTTTTTGTTTAAGATAATTTAGCAAATCTCTTGGTTCTTTTGGATAGAAAAATTTCTTTTCATTTTCAGTGATTTGATCAATAATCTCTTTTTTTACTAGTTTCTCTAGAATATCATACATATTTGATCGGTGTATTTTTGTCCTTTTTGATATATTTCCTGCAGAGGATTTCCCAATTCTAATTAAATCTAAATAAACTAGAATCTCATTTTTATTCAATCCTATTGACTCTAAAACATCTATTACTTTATCTTCTTCCATGTATATTAGAATATTTTTAATTATTTAATTTTTTCTATACTATATATTTAAATAATTAATCTTCAATAAGGTAGGATGTTAATAGGATTAGTTGGTAAACCTTCAGTAGGGAAAAGTACTTTTTTTAAGGCAGCAACTTTAGCAGAAGTTGAGATTGCTTCATATCCTTTTACAACAATAAAAGCTAATCATGGAATTGGGTATGTTAAAATAGATTGTATTGATAAGGAATTGAAGACTCAATGTAATCCAAATCATGGTTTTTGCATTAATCATAATAGATTTGTCCCGGTTGAATTAATGGATGTTGCAGGATTAGTAAAAGGGAGCAGTGAAGGACGTGGGCTTGGAAATCAGTTTCTAGATGATTTAAGGCAAGCAGATGTTTTTATTCATATAGTGGATGTTTCTGGAGAGACAGATAGTGAAGGAAAACCAACAAAGGACCATAATCCTTGCAATGATATTGAATTTCTAGAAGATGAATTAGATAAATGGTATTATAATATTTTGATGAAAGTATGGAAAACTTTTGTAAGAAAAACAGAAATGGAAAAGTCCAAGTTTGCAGAGGCTGTTGCAAAGCAATTTTCCGGATTAAAAGTTAGTAAAAATCAAGTTAAAGAAGTTTTATTAGAGCTAAATTTTCCTGAGAAATCAAGTACTTGGAATGACCAACAAGTTAAGGAATTTGCATCAAAACTTAGAAAGATTTCTAAACCAATGATTATTGCTGCAAATAAAGTTGATACTCTTAAGGGAAAAGAAAATTATGAAAAAATTAAAGACAAGTTTTCTGATTTAATTATTATTCCTTGTTCAGCTGATTCTGAACTTGCATTAAGACAGGCAGAAAAAGCAGGATTAATAGATTATATTCCTGGTGAGAATAAATTTAAGATAAAAAAAGAATTAGAAGGTAAACAAAAACAAGCTCTTGATAAAATTCAAGAAAATGTTTTAGATAATTTTAATAGTACCGGAGTTCAAAAAATATTAAATTCAGCTGTTTTTGATTTGTTAAAATATATTGCAATATTTCCTGCAAGTGCAAATAAATTAAAAGATAGCAAAGGGAATATCTTGCCTGATTGTTTTTTATTGCCAGATAGTTCAACAGCCCTAGATTTTGCTTATTTCTTGCATACTGATTTTGGAAATAATTTTATTAAAGCAATAGATGCAAGAACTAAAAGAGCTTTAGGAAAATCTTATGAGTTAAAACACCGAGATGCTTTAGAAATTATAACAAGATGATTTTACCACAATCAAATTTAAAAACCTAGCAGTTTTTTTACTTAAAATGGAGATAAACCATGTTCTTGAATCACAACAATTTAATAGAGAAATTCTTTTTGATTTGTTTAAGAGAGCTGATGAGTTAAGAAAAAATCCTTCTACGAGCCTAAATGGCAAAATACTTGCAACATTATTTTATGAGCCAAGTACAAGAACAAGGTTAAGTTTTGAATCTGCAATGATAAGACTTGGAGGAAAAGTTGTTAGCACCGAAAATGCAAAAGAATTTTCTTCGGCAATTAAAGGAGAATCTATAGAAGATAGTATAAGAGTAATATCAGGATACTCGGATTGTATTGTAATGAGACATAATAAAGAGGGAGCTGCTTTTATTGCATCTAAAGTTAGTAAAGTTCCAATTATAAATGCAGGGGATGGAAAAGGACAACATCCAACTCAAGCAATACTTGATGTTTATACAATTTATAAGGAAATTAAAAGATTAGATAAATTAAAAATTGCAATGGTTGGCGATTTATCAACGGGTAGAACAATAAGATCTTTATGTTATTTATTAGGGAAATTCAATGAAATTGAGATAATCTTTGTTTCTCCCGAGAATTTAAGAATAAGAGGAGATATTAAAGAATATTTAAGGAAACTTAATATTAAATTTACAGAAGAAGAAAATTTAGATGAAATCTTGCCAAAAGTTGATGTTGTTTATATGACCCGGATACAAAAAGAAAGAATGAGTTTAGAAGATTATGGAAAAGCAGATGGAAAATATGTAATCAATAAGGATAATTTTGAGTTAATAAATGAGAATTCAATTATTATGCATCCTTTGCCCCATGTAGAAGAAATAGATTTATCAATAGATGTAGAAGAAAGAGATAGAAGAATTGCATATTTTAGACAAGCTGAAAATGGACTTTATATTAGAATGGCATTACTTGATCTAATACTTAATAAGAAAAATTCATAAAGCAAATTATTTAAACATTCTAAATTTTTTTATTATATGAAATATGAATTCTCTCCAGAACTCCAAGCAAAAGCAGAAGAAATTTCTAAATTATTATTCCCCCATATAGTTATTAATAGGGTAAGATGTTTTAGAAGTTCGGGAACATCGTCACGCGGAACTATTGCAAGATGCCATGCACTAGGAAAATTAATGCAAAAAGCAATAGGGATTAAAGCTGTTTATGCACTAGAGTTTTTATCAGAAAGATTTGATAAACTTAGCAAAAAAGATCAAATTAAAGTAATAATACATGAATTAATGCATATCCCTAAAACCTTTGGAGGAGGATTTAAACACCATAATCATGTAACTGAGAAGAATGTTGACTTATTTTATGAGAAATTTGTTAGCTTAAGATTAAAGGATTTGGATAATTATAAAAATGAAAATATATTATAAAAATAAAAGCATTAATATTTCTGTTAAGAAACTTTCTTCATTTAATAGATTAATTGGATTAATGTTTAAATCTAAAACAAATGATAATTTATTATTTGAATTTAATAAAGATGTTAAAATGTCAATTCATTCTTATTTTGTATTCTTTGATTTTTTAGCTGTTTGGTTAGATAAAAGTAATAATGTAATAGAGTTCAAGATTGTAAGACCCTTTAGTTTTATGGTTAAATCTAAGAAACCTTCTTCTAAATTTATTGAAGTACCTATAAATAATAAGAATAAGAAGATTATTGATTTCTTCGTCGGGAAAGGAAAGATTTAAATATAGGAATGCTTTTAATATAATAATAATAATTAGAAAAGGAGGTAAAAATGGGAAAAATTATTGCTAAAGGTTGCGTAAAGAGAAAATCAGGATATCTTTATTATGTAGATGGTAAAGGTAATGTCTGTGAAGCTAAGATGGCTCGTGGCGGAAAAAGGAAAAAGAAGAAAGCTAAGAAAAAAGTAACAAAAAAGAAAAAAAGATAATTACTCTTAATTTATTTTTTATTTTTTTTAATTAATTTTATATACTCTTTCTATATTTTTATTTTATGATTTGTATAGGTATTGAATCTACTGCACATACTTTTGCTTGTGCTGTTATAGATGAGAAAGGAAATATACTCTCTGATGTAAGAAAAGTTTATTCAACAGAGAAAGGGGGAATGATTCCCATAGAAGTAGCTAAACATCATGAAGAAATTAAGGATAATATAATAAATGAAGCTATTGAAAAGAGCAAACAAAAAAGGTTTGACTTAATTAGTTATTCAATGAGTCCTGGTTTAGCTCCGTGTTTGCTAGTAGGATTAAATGCAGCTAAAGAATTATCTAGAAAATTGAAGGTCCCTTTAATAGGTGTAAACCATTGTATCAGTCATCTTACTTCTGGTTTATTATTTACAAAAGCAAAAAATCCTGTTTTTGTTTATTGTTCTGGAGCCAATACACAAATAATTGCCTTGGAAGAAAAAAGATATAGAATATTTGGAGAAGCACTTTCTATTGCAATAGGTAATATGTTAGATAAATTTGGAAGAGAAATAGGATTAGGATTTCCTGCTGGTCCTAAAATAGAAGAATTAGCAAAAAAAGGGAAATATATAGAACTACCTTATACTGTTAAGGGTAGTGATGTTGAATTTTCAGGAGTTTTAACAAAAGCGATTAACTTGTACAGGAAAGGAGTTTCTAAAGAGGATCTATGTTATAGTTTACAAGAAACAACTTTTGCAATGTTAGCTGAGATAAGTGAGAGAGCTATTGCTCATTTAAATAAAAAAGAGTTATTATTAATCGGAGGAGTTGCTGCTAATAAAAGGTTTTGTGAGATGTTAGATATTATGTGTAAAGAAAGAGATGCAAGATTTTATGCAGTACCCTTAAAATATAGTGCTGATAATGCAGCAATGATAGGTTGGCAAGGGATTTTAGAATATAATGAAGGTATTAAACAAAGAGGAGCAGATATAAAACCGCGTCAACGTACAGATGAAGTAAAAGTTAGCTGGGAATAAGTTTTTTAGAATAGAAATAATTGTAGATTTAGTTTTTTGTGTGATTTTATGGAAAAAGATAAATTGATTGAGAATTATCAGTTGATTAATCTAAACCCCTATGAATTAAAAGTGAAATAAAAAATTTTAAGAAAAGTTTATAAACTAATTATTTTATTCTAATTGTATCCAATGAACGAAAGTGAGGAGATTATTCTTATTTTTGTTTAGATTATTAAAATGGACATATATAATTTAATTGAAAAAGCAAGAAAAACAGGGAAAATAGAGAAGGGAACAAACGAAGTTACAAAAGCAATTGAAAGAGGAACTGCAAAGTTTGTTGCATATGCTAGTGATGTAGAACCGAAAGAGATTGTTCAGCATATACCCTTATTATGTAAGGAAAAAGGAGTTCCTTGTAAAGAGGTAGATAAAAAGCAGAAACTTGGGATTGCAGTAGGTCTTCCTGTAGCAACTTCATCTGTTGTAATAATTGAAGCAGGAGAAACTAAAGATGAAATTGCTTCCTTAAAATAATTCTTTTAATAAAAAATGAAACCACAAAAACAAGGACAAACAAAATCACAATCAACTAAAGGGAAAGATAGAATTGTAGGAGAAGTAGCTTCAGCAGTTGTAGAAGAACTTATTGGAAGAACTGGATTTCGTGGAGAGATTACCCAAGTTAAATGTTTAGTTCAAGAAGGAAGAGATAAGGGAAGGTCAATGAGAAGAAATGTTAAAGGACCAATTAGAGTTGGGGATATTTTAATGCTTAGAGAAACTGAAATTGAAGCAAGAAGAATTAAATCAAAAGTAACAAAAGGAGCTTATACATAATTAAGATGGGAGAAGATTTATTAAATAAATTAAATGATAATTTAGATGATGAAACAAAAGAAGATATTCTTTGGACAAATAAGTCAACACTAGACCCACAATATTTAGTTAGGACTGGATTCAAAATAAAAGAATATACAATGGAGAATGGAGACTTAGTAATTGTTACAAAAACCTCTGAAGATGAGAGGAGAGAAGGATTATATCATACTCATATAAAAAGATTAGAAAAGAAATAAAATGCCAAAATGTGTCTATTGTAAAAAAGAATATGATGTTCCTAGAGGATTAACTCTTGTTAAAAATGATGGAACTATTAATTATTTATGTTCTTCAAAGTGTAGGAAAAATATGAAGATGAAACGTAGAAAAGTTAGATGGATTAGTAAGAAAAAGAAGAGTAAAAAAGAGTAAAAACATAATTCTCCACTTTTATCGTCGATAAAACTGCAGAAAGCTTTATAAACCAACTTGATTTTAATCTAATATATTAGGAATCTTCTATCCTAAAATTTAATAAAATATAAGAGAATTATTGAAAATGTCCGGAAAATACGATGCAACAAATATAAAAGTTCTTGAAGGACTTGAGGGAGTAAGAGCAAGGCCTTCTATGTATATAGGTTCAACAAGTAAAGATGGACTTCATCACTTAATTTACGAGGCTGTTGATAATTCTGTTGATGAGGCTCTTGCAGGACATTGTACTAAGATAAATGTAATAATAAATAAAGATGGTTCTGCAACAATTGAAGATGATGGACGAGGTATTCCAGTTGATATTCACCCTCAACATAAAATACCTGCTGTAGAAGTTGCCTTAACAAAATTACATGCAGGAGGAAAGTTTGATAAGAAGACATATATGATTTCTGGAGGATTACATGGAGTTGGAATATCTGTTGTTAATGCACTATCTAAAAGATTAATTATCGAGATAAAAAGAGGAGGAAAAATCTACAAACAAGAATATTCAAAAGGGAAAGCAAAATCAAAATTATCTGTTATTGGAAAATGTGAAAAGAATAATACTGGAACAAAAGTTACTTTTTTCCCTGATGAGGAGATTTTTTCTTCATTAAATTTTGATTATAAAGTACTTGAAACAAGATTTAGAGAGATATCTTTTTTGAATGCTGGATTGAAAATAATTCTAAATGATGAAATAAAAAATAGAAAAGAAGAATTTTTTGCATCAGGAGGCATAATTGAATTTGCAAAATGGGTAAATAAATCAAAGGAAATCTTACATAAACCAATTTATTTTAAGAGAGAAATGAATAATGTCATTATGGAGATTTCTATACAGTATAATAATAGTTATAAGGAAACTATCTTTGGTTTTGTAAATACTATTAATACTGTCGAGGGAGGAACACATGTTTCTGGTTTTAAAACAGCTCTTACAAGAGTAATTAATGATTATGTAAGAAGAAAAGGAATTATTAAAAATGGCAAGGGTGAAAGTCTCTCGGGCGATGATGTCCGTGAGGGATTAACATCAATTATAAGTATTAAAATTCCCAATCCTCAATTTGAAGGACAAACAAAGACTAAATTAGGAAATAGTGAGGTTAAGGGCTTTGTCGATTCAATTGTAACTTCTGCTTTATCTGAATTCTTTGAAGAAAATCCAACAATTGCAAAAAAAATTATATCAAAAGCAGTAGATGCTGCAAAAGCCAGACTTGCAGCTAAAAAAGCTAAGGATTTAGTAAGGAGAAAAAATGCATTTTCTCTAGGAGGATTACCTGGGAAACTTTCTGATTGTTCTTCTAAAAAATCAGATGATACTGAAATTTATATTGTTGAAGGAGAAAGTGCCGCAGGTTCCTCAAAAATGGGAAGAGATAGAAATATTCAGGCAATACTTCCATTAAAAGGGAAGATATTAAATGTAGAAAAATCAAACCCTACAAGATCTCTATCTAGTGAGGAGATAACAAATTTAATAACTGCAATTGGAACAGGTGTTGGTGAAAGTTTTAACATAGATAAATTAAGGTATAATAAAGTAATAATTATGACTGATGCAGATGTTGATGGAGAACATATTAAGACATTGTTATTAACGTTCTTTTTTAGGTTTATGCCCCATTTAATTGAAAATGGAAATATTTATGCTGCACGTCCTCCATTATATAGAATAAGAAAGAAAAAAGATTATTATGTTTATTCTGATGAAGAACTTAAAAAAACATTAGAAAGATTAGGTGCAACAAATGTTACAAGGTTTAAAGGTTTAGGTGAGATGAGTGCAGTTCAATTATGGGAAACAACAATGAATCCAAAAACAAGAAAATTAAAAAAGATTTTTATTGAGGATGCAGTTGAAGCTGACCAAGTTTTTTCAATGTTAATGGGAGATGATGTGCAATCAAGAAAACAATTTATTCAGGAAAATGCAAAGGAGGCCCAATTAGATGTATAAAAAATGATTAACCGAATAAATTTTCAAGAAGTTTATGAACTTGAAAAATGTGATCCCAAGAGACATACAAGTTATTGCATAGATTATGAGAAATCTTATTGTCAAAAAACTTGTGATTATGCAATTGAATTGCAAGGGAAATTAGAAAAAGAAACTAGGGGAGATTTAAGATGAAAATAGAGGAGATGAGAGATATTATTTTGATATTGGTAATTCTAGTTATAATTATTTCCTTAATAATCTTTGCAAGAAATGTTTCAGTTGCTAATGCAATTAAAGAGCATGAAAAAATCCAAGAGATTATTGATAATATTATTTATGAAGAATCCTTAGTTGAAAATTGCGAGTGTATTGAAAAAGAGAGAATTAAATGTTTTGAAGAATATGAATTAGATGGAAGAGTTTGCAGGAATGGAAAGACAATTACAAGTATTTTAAGAGCATGCTCAAAATATAATTGTTCAGGGGAGATTCATAATTTATAATGAAAACAAAAAAAGAAAAAACTTTCAATATGAGAAAATGTCCAAAATGTAGTAGTGAAGATGTTGGAGTAGTCATCGGAGAAAACGGCACCTGGGAATGTCATAAATGTAAATGGAAGGGAAGAGACATAAAAGAAGAAGAATTAACTGAAGAAGAATTTATGAAACATTTGGATGAAAAAGGAGAAGAGATAAGTTAAAATGACAGAAGGAAAAGATATGGATGGGACTCTAAAGGGTATACTCAATACTGAAATTTCAGAAGAGATGAGAAAAGCATACTTAGATTATGCAATGTCAGTTATTGTTTCACGTGCTATACCCTCAATTGAGGATGGATTAAAACCTGTTCAAAGAAGAATTTTATATGCAATGAATTCAATGGGATTAAAACCAAATTCTCAAACAAAGAAAAGTGCAAGAATTGTAGGAGATGTTATTGGTAAGTTTCATCCGCATGGTGATACTGCTGTTTATGATGCAATGGTTCGTATGGCTCAGGATTTTTCTTTAAGATATCCTTTAGTATATGGGCAAGGAAATTTTGGTTCAATTGATGGGGATCCTCCTGCAGCTTATAGATATACTGAAGCAAAACTCGCAGGTATTTCAACAGAACTTATAGAAGATATTGATAAAGAAACCGTAAAATTTAATCCAAATTTTGATAATTCATTAAAAGAACCCAAATTACTTCCAGGAAAACTTCCAACATTAATGTTAAATGGCGCAACAGGGATTGCGGTTGGAATGGCAACAAATATTCCTCCACATAATTTAACAGAAATTTGTGATGCTATTATCAGTTATATTAAAAAACCAGATATCTCTATTGAAGAACTTTCTAAAATTGTAACCGGACCTGATTTTCCAACAAGAGGGATAGTACAAGGAGATATGTTAGAATTATATAAAACAGGAAGAGGAAGATTAATAATGAGAGGGAAGGTAATAACAGAAACAGTAAGAAATAAAGAGTTAGTTATAATTACCGAGATTCCTTATATGCTTAATAAATCTAATTTAGTCACTCAAATTGCAAACTTAGTCCAGATTAAAAAACTTAAAGATATAAGTGATTTAAGAGATGAATCATCAAAAGGGAAAATAAGAATTGTTATTGAATTAAAAAAAGGAGCAAGTTCCAAATTTACAATAAATGCTTTATATAAATATACAAGATTACAAGATTCATTTAATGTTAATTTTCTAGCTTTGGTTGGGGAAGAACCCAAAATCTTGAATCTTAGAAATGTACTTGAGGAATATGTTAGACATAGAAAGATAATAATAACCAACAGAACAAAATTTGAGTTAAAAAAGGCAAAAGAAAGACAAGAAATAGTTGAAGGATTAATAATCGCACTAAGGGATATTGATAATGTTATCTCTACTATTAAAAAATCAAAAAATGCAACAGAAGCAATGGATTCTTTAATAAAGAAATTTAGATTAAATAAAAAACAATCTCAAGCTGTTCTTGATACAAAATTACAACAATTAACTTCATTAGAAAGAGATAAATTAAAAAAAGAACATGAAGAATTAAAACAGAGAATTTCTGAGCTTGAAAAGATTTTAAAAGATATCAAGGAAGTTTTACATATAATTATTAAAGAAGTTAATGAGTTAAAGAAAAAATATGGAGATATTAGAAGAACTCAAGTATTACAGAGAATTTCTGAAATTTCTGAGAAAGATTTAGTCCAGAAAAAAGAAGTTGTTGTAACAATAACTGAAAAAGGATATTGTAAAAGAATGGACCTTAAAACTTATAGGGAACAAAAAAGAGGTGGAAAAGGTGTAATAGGAAGTAATTTAGCAACAGGTGATTTTGTTAAACAACTTATTACTTGTTCAACTCATGATTATCTAATGTTTTTCACCACGCGCGGCAGAGTTTTATGGTTGAAAACTTATGATATTCCTGCAGCTGAAAGATATAGTAAAGGTAAGGCACTAATTAACTTGCTTAATTTGAAAAATGAATTTATTACAAATGTCATCTCAGTTAAAAATTTTGATGATTCTTTATTTATGGCAACTAAAAAAGGACATGTTAAGAAGATTTCATTGAGTAATTTTTCAAAACCAAGGGTATCTGGTGTAAGAGCAATCAATTTACCTCAAGATAATTCAGATTTTCTAATTGGTGTTGAAGTTGTAAAAAAAGACCAGGATATATTACTTGCAACAAAAAAAGGTCAGGCAATTAGATTTAATAGTAATGATATTCGAGAAATGGGGAGAGCAAGTTATGGTGTTACTGGAATAAAACTTAAGAGTGAAGATGAAGTTGTTGGTTTAGAGATATTAGATACTCAAGCAATTTTATCCATAACTGAGGAAGGTTATGGAAAAAGAACAGCAATTGATGATTATAGAAAAACAGCCCGTGCAGGAAAAGGAGTAATTAATCTAAGAGTAACAGAGAGAACCGGGAAGGTAGTTACAACTGTTTCTGTTAATAAAGATGATAATATAATAATTACAACTGCAAAAGGAATTGTTATAAGAACTTCTCTAAAAAATATTAGAGTAATGGGTAGAGCTGCTCAAGGGGTTAGGATTGTTAAACTTGGACATGGAGATAGTGTTACGGATTTAGTAAAAGTTCAGGATGCTAATGGTGAAGATCTATAATTTTAGTAAGAATATTTATTAATCTTAATATATTCTATCTTATATGAAGAAAGAGATGATTGAGAGTGTTAGGAATTATCTATCCAATTTTGGTTTAATAGATAAAAGGATTCTAGATGCAATGGATAAGATTGATAGAAGAGGGTTTGTTCCAGATGATTTTAAGGATAAAGCTTATTTAGATAATGCAATACCAATTTTAAAAACTCAGACAATCTCGCAGCCAAGTACTGTTGCAAGAATGATATCTCTATTAAAATTAAAAAAAGGAGATAGTGTTCTAGAAATAGGAACGGGCAGTGGTTGGAATGCAAGCTTAATTTCATATATAGTTAAGCCTGGAAAAGTTTTGAGCTTAGAAATATATAAGGAACTTATTAATAATTCTAAAAATAATATCAAGAATTTAAATTTAAAAAATTTAGAGATTAAAAATGAAGATTTTAGGGAAATAAAAGAAAAATTTGATAAGATAATTTTTAGTGCTGGAATCTCTAAAGAAGATATAATTGTAGATTTTGTAAGGAGTAATTTAAAAGAGAATGGGATTTTAGTTTGTCCATATAGAAGTGGTCCCTTAATTATTATTAAGAAAATAAAAGATAAGATTAAGAAAGAATATAGTAAAGAAGAATATGTTTTTGTTCCTTTATTATTAGATTAATTCTCCCTGTATTTCTACAGGCTTTCCACCAAATTGAGGACACATTGATTTATACTCGCACCAATTACAAAGACCTGTTTTATTTGAATGAAATTTTGTTGTTGATTCTATTTCTTTTATTAATTCTATTATATCCTTTTTTAGTTGTTCAAGTTCTTCATTTGTTCTCTTTGAATAGATTTTTTGATTATGTGCTAAATAATGCCAGATTAGACAAACCTTTTTTTCATATCCAAATAACTCTTTTATTGCAATTGAATATAATGCTAATTGTCTATCCCGATCTATTTTCTCTCGAGTAGGCAAGTTATTTGACGTTTTATAGTCATGAATCTCATATTCATCTTTTTCTAAGTTATGAGATAATCTATCAATAAATCCGCGAATTTTATAATCTCCAAGTTCAATTGTAATTCCTTTTTCAACTTCAAGAGTATTATCATCAAAAGGTTTGTGTTTAATATAATAATCAACTAGAAATTTAACACCTTTATTGAAATAATCTTTATTTGTTAATCCTTTTTTTACAATTATTATTTTTGGGTCATAATCCCTTTCCCATTTTGTTGCATAATATGTAATGACTTCATCAATTGAAGGAATTCTCCCTTTTTTTACAAGTAAATACAACCATTCAAGTGTGTCGTGTACAACTTTTCCAAGAAGAGATTCAATTGTATCTTCAACTTCAGGAATAATCTGGTCAATATATTTATATTTAAATTTTAAAGGACATTGCTCATATGTATTTAATCTTGAATGAGAATAGATTTTCATTTAAATTATAAATTTTGTTCTCTTATAAAGATTAGTTATTATTGGAAAGTTTTAAATAACCTTGATCTTTATTATTAGTGCGATAAAATTAAAAGAAGGTTTAAAAGATGAAACAAAAATTGAGCGTGATGATTGTATCTCTACTTTTATTTGTTAGTTTCTTTGCAGTTAGTGTTATTGCTGAGGAGACTAATGGAGAGGATATTGAGAGTTCTGATGTTGTTAGTTCTGATGAGGTAGAAGTTTTAGAAGAAGAAGAGATTGAAGATATTTTGCCGGATTTAGAAGAGGAACTTGCAGAACTTAAAAAAACTGAAGTTGAGGATGCAGAAAGAGGAGCTATTTTCAAGATAACTCATGTGACTATTAGTGAGGGTTTTATTTTAAGTGGTGATGAATCAAATGCAGAGTTTTTTAGGGGCTTTTGGTCTGTTAGAAGATTTATTGAAAAAGCAGAAAGTTCGCAAGATATTGAGAATAAAGCAATAAAAAGCAAGAAGGTTGGTTCTGTTGTTATTGGAGCAGGACCTAAAAAAGAAAGATTTAAGCTTGAGATGATTGATTTTGATTCTGATGGAGCAAGTTTTGATTTGAAAAACAAAGATAATGAAGTTATTGGTAGCTTGGATATTACTCCAAAAAGATATGATAGGATTACCTTGTGGTTTGGTAAACTTAGTATTGATTCGGGTGCCTATGTTGGGAAGTGGAGTGTTACTGCTGCTGTTAAGACAAAGATAATAAAACCAAGAATAAAGAGGCCTGCTGCATGGAATATCTTTGCTTTTAATAAGAGAAAAGAAGCAAACATTAAAGAAAAAGCTCAAGAGAAGATTTTAGAGAGGGAAGGTCTTGGAAAATTCGCAAAAGAAATTTCTGGAAAGAATCTTAAAGATATTAATAAAAAAGAAAGAAAAGTAGTTATTAATAAAGTTAAAAGAAATGAGATAAGAGTTGCGCAAAAAGCCAAGTTTAAAATAAAATCAGAGCGTGAAGAGATAAAAGAAAAGTTAAAAGACAAAGATAACAAGATAAAAATACGAAAAGTAGCAAGAGATGATATTAAAAAACGTATTGGAAAAAATCCCAAGATTAGTGCTTTAAAATAAACTTTTTTTTATTTAGATTTGATTTATTTCTCCCCAGCCAATTAATCTCCAGTGATTATTAATATTTCTTGCAATTCCCACATTATCTCCATGTAACGCAACTACAGGGATATTAAGGGCTAATTCAATTTCATTATCTTTTATTTTTTCAACTGATCCAACAGTTATTGTTGTATTAACACTTAACATTAACATTTCTTTTACTTTTATAGAATCAACTTTTCGATGACCTGATATTCCCAGAACTTCATTAAATAATTCTGATTTTATTCTTATATTGTTACTTATTTCCGGGAGAAATCCTTTTTTGGATATTAGACATCCCGTTAATGAATCTGTTTTTGTTAAAAATGGATCTAATTCTGTTTCAATAGATATACTTGCCCCGGGTAATACTTCCTTAACTGATTGATTACCCTTATGTAAGGAATGAATTTTTGTTGTTAAAGTTTGATAAATTTGCTGATGAGCTTTTTTCAAACTTAGTCCAGGCTTTATTTCAATTTCATCACCAACTTTTAATTTACCTTTCTTTAAAATTCCTCCCAGTACTCCTCCGCTTAATTTATCAATATTTGTTCCAGGCTTATTTATATCAAAACTTCTTGCAACTAGAAAAATCGGTTTTGCATCTATTTGTTTTTCTTGGATTTCCAGTTTGCAGATTTCTTCAATTATTTTTTCAATATTTACTCCTTGTTGCGATGATATTGGGATAATTGGCGAGTTTTCTGCAATTGTTCCTTTAGTAAATTCTTTAATTTCCTTATAATTTTCTAATGCTTTTTCTTTAGTTACTAAATCTATCTTAGTTTGAGCTATGATTATATTCTTTATTTTTTTTGCCTGTAATGCTATAAAGTGTTCTCTTGTTTGAGGTTTTATTCCTTCATTTGCAGCAATTACAAGTATTGCAGCGTCTATTATTGCAGCCCCGCTAAGCATTGTTGCCATAAGCATTTCATGTCCGGGTGCATCAATAAAACTAATATACCTAACCGGAGTACAATCTTTAGTTTTACTCGTAGTATATTCCTTTTTACATTTGTAAATTGTCATGTCTGCATAACCTAACTTGATTGTTATCCCTCTTTTCAATTCTTCTGAATGCGTATCTGTAAATTTCCCAGTAAGTCTACTAAGTAAAGTTGTTTTTCCTGCATCTATGTGTCCGACAATTCCAATGTTTAATTCTTCAAGTTCTCTATTCATATAAAATTTAGAAAAAGTTTATTAAAAAAGGTTTAGGTTTGAAGATTCTAATTAATCTTATCTTTCTTCTTGACAATATTGGGGGACTACTATCTCTCCGTCTATAGGTAAGTTTCCTGGAGAATATTGATTTAAATCTCTTATCTTTTCTACGAGTTCATTCTTAGATGTTTCTAGTTCTGGACAAGACTCTAATATCTCTCTTGCAATTTTATCATAAGTATCTCCATCAACTATTCTTTCTATCTTTGTTCCAATAGGATTATTTATTAGCCTGTTTTCCTCTATATTCCTTGCTAATTTTGCTCCTCCAAAATATATAAGAGATGCTACTCCAACGATTAGTAAATTCTTAGATAATCCCTTCATAAATTCTGATGTATAAATTTGTCTACTCATTTTAATCAATCTTAATTAAAATTAATACTTTATAAATCTTTCTATTATGTTACTACTCTAAAGAAATGATTATTATTTTTTTTGTTCTTCAGATTTAACTTCTTTGGGTTTATTTTGATCAGGAAAGATTTCAATAAGTTTTTTTGAACCTTCCTTTAAAATCTTAAGATTAATTTGTGAAACAGCTTGTGAAATAATCTTTCCTCTTACCATCTTTCTTAATCTTAATCCCTTTGGTTTTCTATTTTTTTTCTTATCCCCTTTGGGTTTTTTGTGCATCCCTTTACCATAACTTAATAAAACCTTTTTTAACCCAATTCCTTCTACGTCCTTCATTAAAGTAAATCCTGCATTATCACTTGCACCAGTAATTTCAAATTCATAATTACTTAAATCTAATGATATATCTTTTCCATCTATTTTATTATGAAGCTCCTTTCCTACTAATCCTTCACTTTCTGATTCTAAATGATATGTTTTACCAGTTTTATCTGAGATATTTATTTTAAATGGCATAATTATTTGTAATCTAAGTTTACTTAAAAAGGTTTGGATTAAGAATGCTTTCTTTTACTTTCAATTATCTCTTTATTTCTTGAAGAAACAATAGCAAATAAAAACATAATTACTCCAAATAAAATAAAGATAAATTTAAATGGTAAGAATAAAAGGAATATTGCAGCAAATATTCTTCCCATAAAAGCATTTAGGTTTATAGTAGTGTTATAAGGTCCATAAAATTTATCTCTCTGTTCTTTTGTTATTATATCAAAAAAATATGCTTCTGTTGTTGGTTCAAGCATTCCTGCACCAAAACTAGCTAAAACTAATAAGGCTAAGATCACATAAATATTTGAGAAGAAAAAAGCTAAGAGTGTGAAAAATCCTATAGTTAAATATCCTAGAACAAATATTTTCCTAAATCCTATTTTCCCGGCTAGTCTTCCAAAAGAATATTCGGTTAAGATTAAGGGGATTGTTACAATAGCAAGAAAATACCCTATTACTTCTTTTCCTAATCCATTATTTAAGATATAAATAGGAATATAAGTATAAACTAATGCCCACCAAAAAGTTATCCCTCCACTTGTAATATAGGACAAAGTTCTCTCTCTTTTTCTAAAAAAGTCAATAAATACTTTTATAGAACTTTTATCAACTCTTTTTTTTACTCTATTGTCTTTTATTTCCATTAATTTAAGCAGATTTAGTGAAATAAACATCGTAATTGCAGCAAAAAAGAAAACATTGGTGATACCATATCTATTTGCTATAAATCCTGCAATTATTGGACCAAGCAAAAAGGCAATATTTCTTGAAGTAGATATTATCCCCTCGTTTTTTGAAACAGAACTATCTCTTGTTTTATCTCTTACTATAATCCCTGAGCAAGTAATTCCTAAACTTGCAAGAATAGATACAATAATCCCTAAAATAATTACTGAATATAAATTAGTGAATAACCCGAATAGAAGATAGGATATTGTAAATAGAGCTAATATATTAAAGTATAATTTTATTTTATTCTTTTTTTCTATAATTGGAATAAAGAAGATATATGAAAGAGATCCAATAATTATGAAAAAAGCTGTCAAGAAACCAACATAGGATGCGTTATGCAAAAAGGAATTAAGATAAACTGCCCAGATTGTAGTAATTGCAGCAAGACCTATAGTTGAAAGTAAACTTATTATCCCGAGTTTATTAACTAAGGGGAGATGCCTCCTTTTTATTGTGTGCATAATTAGAATATGAACTTTTTGTTTTTAAAGTTTTCAATTATCCCTCTAAGCTCTTTCATTTCTTCTAATTTCGGAAATTTCTTCTAATATTTTTTTCTCGTTTATCGAGAGTAAATCTTTATTCTTCTTAAAATTTTTAAATTGAGACTCGGATATCTCAGAATATAAAAAATTAATATTTGGATTTTTTATTTGTCTTTCATAGTTTAATCCGGGGATTGATATTGCAATTTCCATTCCTTCTATTGATTCTTCAACTGATTTATTTTCCGATTGTATCTTTTTTACTCTTCCAACTTTCTCTCCTTTATTATTTATTAGATTTAATCCAGAGATTAATTTTCCCCCTTCTACTTTAACTCCAAAAACAGCTGGTTTTGTATTTCTAAAAACAAATTGAGGAAGAATTTTTAGTTTGCAAATTGTAGATAATCCCATTAATCTTTTCTTTTCTATTTCTTTTTTTAATTCATTTCTAAATTTGATAATATCTTCAATTAATTTATAGATTACTTCCTCTGTTAGAATTCTTATATTATTCTGTATCTCTTTTGCATCTTCATCTATTGAGACATTAAATCCAACAATAACTGCATCTAGTTCATTTATCTCAAGATTTGCTTTTGCAGAAATTATATCTGTTTTATTTATGTTTCCAATATCTGCTTTTACAACTGGAATATTATTTTGTTTTAATAATACTAAAAGAGCTTCTAGACTTCCTAAAGAATCTGCTTTTGCAATAATTCCATTTTTACTTGTTTTTATATTTTCAGAAATTTCTTTTTTAAATATCTCTTTTATTTCTTTTATATTCTTCTTGTAAATTATAAAGGGCATTCCAGGAAGTATTTGAGTTTTTTCAACTAATTGCATTCTTAGTCCAGTTGAAGCTTGTACTCTTTCTTTTGGTTTGAATCTTGGACATAAAGGTTCTATTTCTTCTAGAACTCTTATTTTAGTTATTATTGGGTCCTGATTTGAATCAAAATTTGCAATTGCTATCTCGTCTTTGTTTATTAGTTCTCCATCATATAAGATTGATTCAATGTAATTTGTTGTTTTTTCTTTTTTTATTTCAAGCATTACTCCTTTTGCATCTTTTCCTAGATTTAGTTTGTTTCCTAGATATCTCTGGCTTAGTCCGCATAACATCATTATTAGTTCTGGAATTCCCTCTTTTGTTTTTGCCGATGTTGGAATTAGTGCTATTTTTTTTGTAAAGTCTTGAATATTATAGAATAAGTCTGCATCAAATCCATGAGAATTAAGCGAGGCTATTAAAGTCATATATCTCTCATCAAAAATTTGTTTTACATTCTGGGGTTGTAATTCAATATTCTTTTTTAAGTCATCATCCAGGTTTCTCCATCCAGAGATGTTATCTATTTTGTTTAGTGCTATTAAAAAAGGGGTTTTATTGTGTTTTAGGATTTGTATTACTTCTGCTGTTTGTGGTTTTATTCCTTCGTTTATATCTATTACTAAAACTGCTAGATCTGCTAAAGATCCTCCTCTTCTTCTCAAATTAGTAAATGCTGCGTGTCCGGGAGTGTCAATTAGTAAAAATCCTGGGATGTTTATCTTTATTTTTGATTTCTCTATTAAAGGGCAGGCTGCCTTTAATTGATTCATAGGATAAGATGTAAATGAGATTTTCTGAGTTATTCCTCCTGCTTCTTTTTCTTGAATACAGCTACCTCTAAAGCAATCCAAAATACTTGTTTTTCCATGGTCTACATGACCTACAACTGTTACAATTGGTTGTCTTATTTTCATAATAAAATTGAGAAAAAGAGGGATTTAAAGGTTTTGGATGAAAATCAATACCAAAACTTTAAAAACTCCATAAAGTTAAATTAACTATTAGAGAAATATCTATTATTTAGATTATTATCACATTTACATTCACATTTGTTAAGATTATAAGTGAAACTAACGATAGTTAGGTATTTTTCTGGAAATCATAAGATTTTAATCAATTAAATAGGAGAAAGAAAAACATGGCAAAAATAAGTCCTGTATCAATAAAATATATGATTCATGCAAGTTTTAATGCAGAAGGAGCCTTAGAAAAGCCTGATGTAATCGGAGCTATCTTTGGACAAACAGAAGGATTGCTTGGAAATGATTTAGAATTAAGAGAACTTCAAAAAGAAGGAAAAATAGGAAGAATTGAAGTAGATTTAGAAAGAAATGACAAAAGAACAATGGGGAGTGTTAAAGTCCCAACAGCTTTAGATCAGTCAGAAACAACTCTAATTGCTGCTGCAATAGAAACAATTGATAGAATTGGACCAAGTGATGCTCAAATAGAAATAGAGAGAATCGAAGATGTACGAGGGAGTAAAAGAGATTACATAATTGAAAGAGCAAAAAAACTAATGAGAGAAATTAAAGGTTCAACAGATTCAAGAGAAATTTCTAATGAGATTAAGGATTCAGCAAAAATTGCAGGAATTCAAGAGTATGGAAGAGAAAAACTCCCATCTGGAGATATTTCAGGAAGAGAAGTAATTGTTGTTGAAGGAAGAGCAGATGTAATTAATTTAATGAGAAATGGTGTTAATAATTGTATTGCAATGAATGGAACAAAACTTCCAGAGACAATAAAAGAATTAAGTAAGGATAAAGATATTACTTTATTTATTGATGGAGATAGGGGTGGAAAACTAATTGCGAAAAATGTTGTTGACAATGCAGATGTTAAGAATATTGCAGTTGCTCCTGATGGAAAAGAAGTTGAAGAATTAACAGGGAAAGAAATTTTAATGAACTTAAGAAAGAGATTAACAGCTGGAGAATTCTTCTCAGAGAAGAAATATAATGGAAGAAGTCCTGTGAATAAATCTAAGATGGATTTAACTAAAGACAATAAGGAAAAACTAAAAGAACTTTCAGCTAAGAATGAAGGAACAGGAAAAGCAATTCTTTTAGATAGTAATTTAGAAGAAATTAAGAAAATTTCAGTTAAGACCCTGAGCAATACCCTAAGAAGAATAGATAGAAAACCATCAGTAATTGTAATTGATGGAACTGTTACAAGTCCAATTATTTATTCTGCTGAAGATGCAAATGTTGGGGTAATTGCAGCTAAAAATTTTGCAACAACAGATACAAACATAGAATTATTAAGCTTATAATTTTAGGGAGTTTTAAATAACTCTCTTTTTTATTTTTTTCCCAAACTTTTAAATACACTCTTCCTTATTGTATAATATGGAGAAGAGGAGTCAAATACTATTAATTATCTCAATATTTGTTGTGTTTTTAATTGCAATGTATTTTACTTTCTTTTTTTCTTATAGATGTTCTGATATTTCATGTTTTCAAATACATCAAGAAAAATGTGTAAGAGCTAAATTTCTAGAGGATACAGAAGATATAACCTGGTTTTATAAAATAAAAGGAAAAGAAGACAAGAAATGTAAAATTAATGCTGAGATTTTACAAGTAAAAGAAGGATCTCTTGATAAAATAAAACTTGAAGGGACTTCAATGGATTGTTATCTACAAATTGGAGATATTAGTTTACCTGAATCAGATTTATCAAAATGTCATGGAATATTAAAAGAAGAACTACAAGAAATAATAATAAATAATGCGCATAGATATATCATAGACAATATAGGAAAGGGTAAAGTTAATGAAATTTTAAATAATACTCTCTAAATATTCTATAGTTAATTATGTCAATAAAATTCGGACCTGCTGGATTAGGACCGGTAAATGAGGCAATTTCTAATCTAGAAGAATACCATAAATTAGGATTCAAGGCTTGCGAAATAGCTTTTACTTATGTAATCTATATTAAGAAAAAAGAAGATGCCTTAAAAATAGGAAAAGCTGCTAAAAAATTTGATATTCAATTAAGTATTCATGCTCCATACTGGATTAATCTTAATTCCGTAGATAAAGAAAAAATAGAAAAAAGCAAGCAGAGAATATTAAAATGCTGTGAAATTGGAACATATCTGGGAGCAAAAAGAGTAGTATTTCACCCCGGATATTATGGGAAAATGGATAAAGATGAAACCTATGAAAATATAAAAAGAGAAATTATAGATATTCAAAAGATAATAAAACAGAAAAAATATACTCCAAAACTTGCACCAGAAACTACAGGCAAAATAAATGTTTTTGGAAGCATTGATGAAATAAAAAAACTTTCACAAGAAACAAAAATAAGCTTTTGTATTGACTTTGCGCATATTCTTGCAAGATATAAAAATTATAATTTTAAGGAAATTCTAAAAAAATTCAAAAACTACAAGGATATACATATACATTTCTCCGGAATAGAATATGGAGAAAAAGGAGAAAAACATCACAAGTTAACTCCTGAAATAGAAATAGAAAAACTTATCTCAAATCTCCCTAAAAATCTTGATATAACCGTAATTAATGAGAGTCCTGATACTATAGGTGATTCTATTAAAACAATAGAGATTTACCGAGGACAAGAACAATAATAGAGCTATTTCACTAAGTGTTACTTACATTTAGTACTTGAAAATTAATATATTCTGTCGTCACCACAAAGTTTATAAATGAATCTTATATGAATATATTTACGAAAGAACCAAGTTCTTTTGTAGGAATCAATAAAATGATTTCACTAATTAAATTTTAGAAAAATGGAAATGAATATAAAAAACCTTGTGGTTTTTTTCTTAACAATTGTAGGGATTTTATTTTTAGTAACTACTATAAGTGCTGCAGAAGTAACAAATAACTTACAAGTAACAATTGATGATATTGATGTTAGTAGTGATGATGTAAGTGTTATTGCAGGAGAAGTAATAACTTTAAAGGCATTTTTCACATCAAATGTTGATGCATCGGATGTTAAATTCAGAGCAGAACTTGAAGGCGAAAAAGTAGATGTTAAAGAAATAGTTGGTCCCTTTGATATTGAAGATGGAATTCAACGTAGAGTAACATTAAAGATTAAAGTTCCTTATGAACTTAAAGATGAAGTTAGCGATGATTTGAGACTTTCTGTAAGACTTTATAATAGAGATCATAAAACAGATGAATCATATGATTTAAGAGTTCAAAGACTTCCATACAGTGTAGATGTTATGTCAATAAGAACAAAACAAACAGTTGATGCTGGAGAAACTATGTCAGTTGATGTTGTTTTAAAAAATATTGGTTATAATTATCTAGATGATTTATATGTAACTGCAAAAGTCCCAGCATTAGGTCTTGAAAGAACTTCTTACTTTGGTGATTTAGTTCAGATAGAATGTGTTGATGATGAAGATTTTGGTTCTGTAGATAGAAAGTGTGATAAGGATGATGAAGATACTGTAAGTGGAAGATTCAATTTCAAAATCCCATATGATGCTGAACCTGGAATCTATTCTATTGAAGTAGAAGTTGAAAATGACGATTTAACAATAAGTGAAATTAAGCAGATTGTTGTTGAAAATGAATTTGCTCAAATTGCTCTTAAGTCTGGTAGTGACTTAATTGTTTTAAATCCAACTAACAAATTGAAAGTCTATACTATTGTAACTCCAACAAGTGAAACTTTAGTTATTGTTCCAGCTGGTTCAAGCAGAACAGTTCCTATAGAATCAAGCTCAAATAGCGACTTTGATGCTAATGTGTTATCTAATGGTCAGGTTGTAAGCACAGTTGCTTTTACAGGTAGTGAAGAGAGTTCTTCAAGCAGTCCGGTTGTTGTTTTAACAGTTGTTTTAGCAATAATTTTTATTGTATTGCTAATTGTTTTAATTGTTTTAATTGGAAAAAAACCTGAAAGCTCAGAAGAATTTGGGGAAAGTTATTATTAATTTTTTTTTAATTTTTTTTTAATTTTTTTTTAATTTTTTTTATATCCTGACGAAAGTCTGGATATTAGTTTTAAGCAAACTTTATAAATGGTTAATTCGCGAAAATATTATGGAAAAAGCTGAAAAAGAATATTCAAAAGGAAAAGTAGATGATATCTTAAAAAAGGTTACTTTGAAAGGTCTTGAAGGTATCTCTAGTGAGGATGCAGTGATATTAGAATCAGGTATTAATAATGGATATATTAGTAGAGAAGAGGTTTTAGAAAAAGAAATAAATAAAATTTTAATATCTGTTTATCGAAAAAAAGGGAGAATTTCTAAGGAAGATAATGAAATGCTAAATTGGGGGGTTAAAATGGGATATGTTACTCAGGAAGAGAGAGAAGAGATTACTAATCATCATTATTCAGATATCTTAAAAGATGAGATGAGGATATTCGATTCTATTTATCCTTAAGGGGTCTAAAGCTTCATACTAATTACTTTGCTTATTCCATCATGCATACTTACCCCATATAAGTTTGTAGCATTTGTAATTATTTCATCATTATGTGTTATTATAATATATTGCCCTTTTTTCATATATTTTCTTAAAAGACTTCCAAGTCTTTCAGAATTTCTTTTATCTAAGGCTGCATCAATTTCATCAAGTATATAAAAAAAGTAGGGCTTATACTCTTGTATTGCAAAAATTAATGATAAAGCAACTAATGTTTGTTCTCCTCCTGAAAGAGATTTTACATCAAAATATTTCCCATGACCTGTTTTAACAATAATATTTACCCCTCCTTCAAAAGGGTCTTTTTTATCTTCTAGTTCTAATGAAACATCGCCTTTAATACACAATTGAGAGAAATTTTTTAAGAAGATTTCATTTAGGGAATTTAATGTTTTAAGAAAGGTTTTTTTCTTTTTAATATCAATTTCGTGAATTATTCTAAGAATACCTTCTTTTTCTTTTGAAATTACTTCTACTTTTTTATTTATAGAATCATATTCTCCTTTTATTGAATCATAAACTTCTAAGGAACGTAAATTAACAGTACCTATTTTTGATAGGATTTCTTGAGTTCTTTCTAATCTTTGGACAAGTGAGTCCTTATTGGTCTTTATTATCTCGGTACCTCTAAACCCGGCAATCTCAATCTCGAAATTTTCAATTTCTGCATCAACTCTTGCTTTTTCAACCTTTAGGTTATTTATCTCTTGTTCTATGTTATGAATATTATTTTGTTTTGTCAATATAATTGATTCATTTTCTCTTATTCTTGCATTTAATAGATCTCTTTCAGTGATTAATTTTTTAAATTTCCTACTTAATTCTTCTTCTTGATCTTTTTTCTTTTCAAATAATTCTTCTTTTTCATCCTTATTATTCTTAAGTATATTTATTTCTTCATCTAGATCTTCTTCATCTCTTGATAATTGCTTTAGAGAGATTTTTGAGCGTTCAAGTTCTCTTTGTTTAAAGGATATTTCTGAGTCAACATTTTTTTCAGTTCTTAGAGAGATTTCCTGGACTTCCATTCTTGCTGTTTCATATTTTTGTTCAATATTTGACTTTTCATCAAAATTTTCTTCAAGATTATCTTTTCTTTTAGTTAATTGAGTTAGTTCTTTTTTTATTAATTCATACTTCTCCTGAATAGCTTTTATTTGATTTTTCTTTTCATCTATGTTTGATAATTTTACTAGGTCTGATTCCCTCTTTGATCTCTCAGAATCTATTTTATTCTTATCTCTTATGAGAATGTCTTTTTTAGTTTGAATCTCTTTTAATTTTTCATTTGAATTTTCTATTTCTCTCTTTAATGAGTCTATTCGAGGGTTTATTTCTTCATCTATAGAATTAATATGATCCTTAGTTATCTTATTCTTACAAAGAGGACAAGTATCCATCTTCGATATTTTTTCCTTTAATTTACCCTGATTATTTATTTCATATTTATTTGTATGGATTATTTTTTCTAGTTTTATCTCATCTTTATCTAGATTTTCTAGAGATTCTTTGTTTTCTTCAAAAGAGATTCTTAATTCATCTAGTTTTTTTGTATCTGTCTTTTTATCAAATAATTCAACTAAATCTATTTGTCTTAATAAGAAATCAGATTCATTAGAATAGTTTTGAATTAGAGAATTTTTATCCTGGATTCTTTCTTTAATTGATTTTAATTCAGTTTTAATCATATAGAATTTCTTTCTTTCTTCTTCTAATTTCTCAAGTTCTTCTTTTCTTAGTTTAATTTCTTTTTCATTTTTTACAATTGTTGGAGATTCTTTTTGAAGTTCCTTAATTGAAACTTCATTGTTTCTTATTGATATTTTTAATTCTTCTTTTTGTTTTAATATTTCATAAATCTTACTTTCGTGATTTTCTAATTTAACACTTAATCCTGCAAGTTCTGCCCTTATATTTGCAATATCCTGATTTAGACTTTCTTGTTCTATCCCCGTTGATTTTTGAATTGTTGAATTAATTGTATTAATCTTTGATTCAAGATTAGTCATTAAGGATCTAACACTTGTAATTGATTTTCTTATTTTTTCAACTTCCTTATTTTTTCTTGAAATCTCAAGATTTATTTTTTCAACTTCCTTATTTTTTTTAGTTAAATCATGATTGATTATACTTGCTTTGTATCTTTTAACATCTTTCTCCAATCTCCTAAATTTTAATGCTTGTTGTCTTTCTTTTTCTAGATTATTTAAATGAGCAGTTCTCTCTCTTAATATTGCTAAAACCTCCTTTAATTTTTCTTCTGTTTTATTTAATTCTTTTAATGATTTTTCTTTTCTTATTTCATATATTGAGATTCCTGAAACTTCCTCTATTATCTTCTTTCTTTCTTCTGATTGCATCCTTACAAAGTTTTGAATCTCCCCCTGCAAGATTATATTAAATCCATTAGGATCTATTCCTGCTTGTGCAAGTAAAGCTAAAACTTCTTGTCTTGTTTTTGTTTCATTATTTATCTTGTAAATACTTTGTCCGGTTTTCCTGATTATTCTTTTTATCGAGATTTCATTATCATCTTTTGTAAACACCTTATCCGAATTATCAAATATTATCTCAACTGATGCCTCTTTAGCTGCGGATGCTATCTTACTCCCTAGGAAGATTAAGTTTTTTGCTTTTGCCGCTCTCATTGATTTTATACTTAGACGTCCCAATACAAAACATAAACTATCTGTTATATTGGATTTTCCTCCACCATTGGCACCTATAATTGAATTAATTCCTGGGTTAAAAGGCAATTCTGTCTTTTTTGGGAAACTTTTAAATCCATGTATCACTAGTTTTTTTATATAAGGCATGTATAAAAAGAGTTTGAGAAGTTTTTAAAGATTATCAAGAGGACTCTTTATGTTTATTATGTTTGGAGAGGAAATATGAAGATAATTTTAAAATATTTGGATAATTAAATAAGTATGGTTAATATGTATATTATAAAAAAATGGTAAAGTATTTTAAGGCTGAAATTAAACCTAAGAATATGAATAAAGAAGAAGAATATTACAAGAAAGCTTTAAAATTTTCCTTCGGAACGTTGCACTAAAAATCAATTTTTACTTCGCAAAAAGAACATAACAGCGATTATATCTAATAAATCCAGAGTTCTAAAAATCACTAAGCTTTTTTTGTTTACCAATTTTAACTGCTTTTTTCCAAGTAGACCATGTCCTTCTAAAAATCCCCTTGTTTTCATATTTTTTAGCTTTTTTCTCTAAGAATTTGCGAGTTGTAGAATCAGATGTATACCCCGAACCAATTTCTTTTCCATATTCTTCCCTAAGTTTATCCATTTCTTTTTCTCTTTTACTTTTTGCTAAGATAGAGGCTGCTGAAACTATAACGTGATTTCTATCAGCCTTATGTTCACAAGAGATATCTAAATTATTAAGATTTTTTATTTTTGTTTTTAGGGTATCTTTCCATTTAATTATACTTACAGAAGGACAATCAATAATAATCTTCATTTTTACATTGTCCTTATTTATCTTATTTATTATCTCTGCTGCTTTTATTGCTTCTAATTCATTTAAATTAATCCCTTTTTTGTTTTTTTCTTCTATCTCTAAGGGTGTTGCGAGAATAATCTCAAATTTCTCGGATTTTTCTTTTATTATTTTTTCTAAAAACTCCCTTCTTTTTTGAGTTAATTGTTTACTATCCTTTACCCCTAATTTGTTTAATTCTGTTTCTGCTTTTTTATCAATTAAACATCCTGCAAGAACCATTGGACCTATGACTGGTCCACGACCCGCATCATCAATTCCCAGAGTTAGCATTAATTCCTTAAATTCACAATGTTTATAAATTTAATTTTTCTTGACTTTTTATAGCAGAGTGGAGGAGTCTGGAGTCCTCACAGGGCCCATAACCCTGGGATCGCGTGGTTCAAATCCCGCCTCTGCTATTTTTCTTAAAAAGTTTTATAAGTTAAGAATTATCTATAATTCCATGCCTTGGTCGCATAATGGTATTGCACCGGATTGCTAATCCGGACCCTTCGGGGTGCGTAGGTTCGATTCCTGCCCGAGGCGTGTATTGTTTGTATTACAATGAGGAAAGACTTATATATAGGTCTTTTCTTGTTGTTTTATGCAGAATATTAAAATTCCAATACATAGAAGAAATTTAGAAGTGAGAAAAGATTCTATTAAACATTGGAAGATTTCTAAAGAAGATAAAAAAGATTTAATCATTTTCTTAGAAGAGTTGGGTTTGGGTAAAGTTAATCTTGGAAAGAAAATCACAGAAACAAGACAATTAAAATATTTAGATATATTAAAAACTCCATTAGAATTTTTTAACAAACCAACTTCTAAATTAACACTTAAAGATGTCGAGAACTTTGAGAAAGAATTATCTTCTAATAAAATGAAGAGTTATAAAAAAATGCCTTTTGCTCTCTCAACAAAAGCAGATATAAGAAGAATATTAAGAGTATATCTTAGATGGAAGTTGGGAGATAATGATAATTTTAGAAAATTAACTAATTGGTTTGATACAAGAGTAAAAAGCCAAACACATAATTTTCTTTCTGAACAAGAAATAGAAAAATTGTACAAACATTCTAAAACAAATGCTGAAAGATTCTTTATTACTGTATTGTTTGATAGCGGTGTAAGAGCAGAAGAGTTTCATAATTTAAGATATGAAGATATAGAACTTCCAAAAGATAAAGATAGTTTTGTTAGAATAACAATTAAAACAGAATATAGTAAAACAGAAGGAAGAACTATTTCTTTGTATTGGAAATATAGTTTAGAAGCTGTTAGAGATTATATTCAAGATAGAGAGAAAGAAGGAATTAAATCTAATGAAGCTATTTTTAAAAATTCTTATGATAATATGAGGCAAGTTCTTCATAGATTAGGGAAAAAAGTTTTAGATAAATCTCTACATTATCATTTATTTAGACATTCTTCAGCGACTTATTATGCTCCTAAAATGAATAGACAACAATTATGTTATAGATATGGGTGGAAGTTTAGTTCTGATATGCCTGATATTTATATCTCAAGAGCTGGAATGGAAAATAAAGAACTTGATAATAAGTTTTCTTCTGTGGAAGTTGAAGATCTAAAAAGAAAACTTGAGAAACACGAACAAATGATTAAGATATTATTAGCAGAAGGTAAAAAATCTATGCTTCAGGTTGAAAAAAATTTAGGAAGAAAATGAATAAAAAATTTAGTATGAAAGAATGCAAAGAATTAACAAAAGAGTATGATCCCTCTGTGGATTATACAGACATTTTAGAATCAATTCTTATTCATAAAAAATTAATAGAAGAAAGTACAGAAGATTCTGATAAAATGACTGAGAATATGGCGAAATGTTAGATGAAGTAAGGAAATTATTATAAATAAAATTAATAAAAAAGTAAATTTTATTATGATTTGGGATATAATAATTTAAATCAACTTCCCTATATTCTCTTTAAAAATTCTTGAATTAAATGAGCCTTGTGTTCACGATTTATTTCTGCATAAGTTTGTGCTTCTGCTTCTAATGTAAAACAAGGAATTTTAATATCATTAAGTTGAATCTTTGTTAATTTATTCGCTAATAATTTACTAACATACTCTCTATTAGATTTTTCTCCAAATATCTGAACTTCAACACCATCAATTTCTACCTTAACTTCCCAAAATGGATTATTTGTTAGAGATTTCTTTTCCTTGATAGCAGAAACATTATATTCTGAAAAAATTTCTTGCATTTTGTCTAAATCCTTTAATTGTACAACAATATCTAAATCATGAGGTTGAACATCCATTCCTTGTAATTGCATATTTGTACTTCCTATTAAAGCCCATTTAATCTTTTTTTCACTTAATAATTTGTGAATTATCTTAATTGCTTTTTTGAAGTTTGAGTTTATCATATATTAAAAATAATTTTTATTTTTAAATAGTTTTACTAAAATGCGTTTGGGACAATTCATTCACAACTTCGTTGCCAAGTTACTCCTTGTAGGTTTTTTGATTACTCTTTTTGTATAATTTGTTTATATCTTTAAAACAAGTAATCTTAATATTTTTGTTAATCAGACGATTCATTAAATCCTCTTTGATGAAGCTCATCTATTAAATATTCAACAGCACTTTCAACAGATAAATTATTTGTTTCACAATTACTTATTAGAGTGTCAAGATAACTTCTCATTCTATCAACATCAGGTACATGATAAAGAGGATCACACATTACTTCAAGAGGATTACTACAAAGATGTTCATTTAAATCTATTGTACTAAAAGTATTATCGGGATTATTTTCATCTGTTATTTTAATAGAACTAATTACTTCACCCAAATCTTTGCATTTTTTCTTTGCTCCTTTAGCCACAAATCCTGTTTCCTTTATTGAAAAATAAGATATTTCATATTCTATTTTTACTTGTTCATTTAATTCAGTATTGTAAGTTTTAATAGACTCCCATCTTATATGATCGCTATAAGAATTTAATTTAGCTGGCATATAGGTTCCCTTATAATCCTTATTATCTGTTTCTATTTTTGTCATGATTTCAATAGAGATTTATGGCTTATAAATCTTTCTAATTGTTACTACTATTAGATTAATAACAAAAAGAACCAACCTTTATTTAGAAACAGTTCAATTATTAGATATTATTTTAAAAGATAAGAAAGATGAAGATTTATTATTTGATTTTGGACAGGCACAGTTAGATAAAATATGGAGAAGAGCAATTAATATAACTAAAATAAAATGTGAACCTGATGGACAAATTCCAACATTAAAGGATTTGAGAAGTGGTATGGCTTGTAATTTATTAGAAAAAGTATGGACTACTGATGAGATTAAATCAAGAATGGGACATAAACCTTCCTCTACTGTATTAGATGTTTATGTTAATTATAAAGCATTAAACAAAAAGAAAACAAAAAGAAAACTTTATGATAGTAATTTACAAAAGATAAAAGAAGAACTTGAAGCAGTAAAAGAAAAAGAGAAATTAAATACAATGAGAATTGAAGAAATAAATAAAAAATTCTTTATGCTCTCTAAGAGGTTAATAATTTAATTCTTTCCATTTTGTTTTCCACTTTTTTTACTATTAAACATAAAATAATAGGTTGTAAAAACTACTATGAGAAATAAAATTCCTACAAATTTAAAATAATTTTCCTTAAATTTAGTAAAAGAATTATCCATGCAAACATCTTTTTTGTTTTTCTTTCCTTTTGGGCAATCAACAATTTTTTCTTTTCCACAAAATCCTGCTATATTGCAAATTTCGGATCCACATTTTAAATCTTCAACACAAGGAACGCCGTCATTTAAACAATCTTCTCCAGTACATTGTTTACAAACTTCTTCCATTATTCTCTCAGATTCCACTTCCAATTCATCATTAGAGACATAATTTATTTTAATATTATTTATACTAGTGGTTCCCCAAAGTATCCCCGAGCTACCAGTATTTACTATTTTAATTGTTTCAAGAGAAGAAATATTATGAAATTCTTCTTGATTTGGCCAAGAACTCCCTCCTGAATGAACAAGATCATAATTAACTTTAATTGAAATAAGATGAGGTATTTTATTAACAATATTGAAAGAAGCAATGCCATTGCCACTCACAAAATCTTCTATTTCAGTTATATTATAATATTTAATTTCTTCACTATCCATTAGAAATTCTCTAAATTGATCTGTTTCTATTATTTTTGTGTAATCGCATTTTTCTTGGGGATAAATAGAGGTTTGATTATCTTTCTCTTGAGGGATTATTTCTAAGAATAATGGAATAAATAAAAACATAGCTAAAGCAAATCCTCCTAAAACCAATAAGGAATTTTTTTTCTTTTTATCATCTGCAAAATCACTTTTAGATTGATTTAATAAATGATTAAAATCTTCCTTTTTACCCCCCATATTTTCTCTTAATTTTTCTTTATATTTTTCACTCAAATTCAATCTTTCAATTACCGCTTCTCTTTGGAAATATTCTTTTTCTCCAATAGCTTTCTTAATTTGATTTTTTCTATCTCTTTCATGTTCTTCTTTTTTTGCTTCTTTCTCAGCAATTATTCTTTCTTTCTCCACTCGCGCCTCCATAATTTTAGTTTTTTTTTCTTCTATTGTTTTTTGTATATGAGTATTAACCTTCATTATATCGTCGCTCCTACAAGAAGGACATATTTTTGTTCCATGCCCTCTAGTATCCCAACTGTGTTTACATTTAGTACATTCAAATTTTTCACCCTTAACCATAAAATTATAAAGAATCAATCAAATTTAAAGTTATCTAAATAATTATTTTTTCTTCTTTTTAGTTTTCTTAAAATACTTATCATAAATAAGTAAGCCAAAAAATACTCCTCCAAGAAGTCCAGAAAATATTGATAATTGGTATGAGGTTGTGGGGTCATATCTTGAAGAATTTTCAAATATATATGAAAACACTGCAGAAAAAGTTATACCTAACATATAATATCCTCTCATCTTTTTATAATTCAATAAGGATATTTAAAGATTTCTAAACAATCACCTGATTGTTTACTTTGAGATTTAAATAATTCATTTTTATTTCATGCCCCCACTAAAATTATCTGAGCTTAGAAATTTACTTGGATGCTTTTCTGTGATTCTTCCAACATAAATCTCGTCTTTATTACTATATGTTTTTATTTTTCTATCCCCCATCCATTATACAAGTGGTATGTGTATCAGTAGTTTCATCACATTTCTGTATTTCTTGAATTCCTGATTTTTTCAATTCATTTCCACTTAAAGAAGAAACACTTTCACTTGATTCATTTAAAGAAGTTTTTAGAATTAAATTAGTTAAATCATTTAAATTAGTTTTAAAAAAATCATTATATCTTTTAGGAATAGAAACAATTGATGAAATGTAAATTAGAAATAATATTCATAAATTAATAAATATTATTGCACTTTTTTGGTATTTTTGTGAGTTTTTTTATTTTTGATATAAAGAGTTATATATTCGACAAAAATTTTTTCCTTTATTCTTTATATAAATCTTATGATATAACTCTGCTCTTTTTCTCATACCTGCCTCATTTGCTGCATTGCAAGCACCCAAAAAATTTTCATTGCTTAAACATTTTATTATTTCCTTTTTATAAAACTTTTTAGCTTTATCTATATGTCCACATTCTTTTGCATATTTTGCTGCAAATTTAAAATCTCCTTTACTTTCACATATATTTACTAGCCTCTCATAAAATCCTTTAGCTCTATTATTTTGTCCAAATTTCTTTGCATAGTATGCTGCACGATCCAAATTACTCGTAAGTTCATAACTCTTAATTTTTTTATCTTTTAATTCTTTATTCTTATTTTTAATCCCGCAAAATTCACTAACCCTAATTGCTTTATCTAAATCCTGTGTTTTTTTATCTAATTCTCTTAAGTCATTAGTTTCATTACTACTTTTAACTATTTGATATGCCTCATTAAATCTACCTTCAAATAATTCAATAGTTTTTTTAGCTAATTGTTTTGCTCTTTCAACTAAACCAAATTCGTTTGCTCTAAGTGCTGCCTCAAAACAATTACCCTCTTTACCACTCCATTCAAATCTCTCATATCTATCAACTTCTTTACTATACAGCTCTTTAGCCCTTTCGATTTGACCTCCTTCTTCAGCATAAATTCCTGCTAATTCATAATCCTTCATTGACTCCCTAGATGAAATTACGCTATTAATTGCCTTTAATACTTCTTCAGTTTTTTTAGAACTTTTTATTAATCGTCTTGATTCCCTAACAGAACTCCATGAAGACAAAACACCCTCAAAAACATACTTATCATAATTTATTATAGCCTTATCAATAATTCCAAACTCTTCTGCCAATTTAGCTGCATAATATTTTTCTGCTATATTCAAACTTGATTCAAATCGAGAAATAATATTATTAACAATTTCACTAGGATCTTTAAAGTTCTTCTTAATAAGCCATGCTAAGCCAGATATTTCACAACCCCTATGTAGAGCATACTGTGTTCCACCATTCAAGAATTTATTTGCCATTTCATAAACTTCTTTCTTAGCATCTTTTAAGTGATGTTCTTTATCTTCAATAGCCAATATTTCTAATTGTTTCTTCATTTTAAATTTTGTTTTTATTTATCGTTTTAATTACTAAATAATAGTAGTAAGTATCTATATAAACATTTATAACCACAAATGTGACTACTAAGTAGAAAGCTTTAAATAGCAATATTTACACTTATTAAGATGGACACAAAAGCTTTAGAAAATATAGGATTAACAGGCGCAGAGATAAAAGTATTTTTAACACTTCTAGAACTTGGTTCATCTTTTGCAGGGCCAATTGTTGAAAGGTCAGGACTTCAAAATGCAGTGGTTCATAGAACCTTGCATTCTTTAAGTGAAAAAGGAATTGTAACATATGTTTTAGAAGGAAAAAAGAAAGTTTATAGTTCAGTTAATCCAAAATTAATTATTGATTTTATTGATGATAAAAAGAAAAAATATGAAAGCATTTTACCAGAACTTCTTGCAAAACAAAACACTGCAAAAATAAAACCAGAAGCAACAATTTTTAGAGGGATTAGGGGAATTAAAGAATTACTAAGTTATATGATTGAAAATAAAAAAAGTGAATACTTTTCTTATGGAGGTTCACTTGCACAACAAGAAAAATTAGAAGATTATTTTTGGGAACAATTTCATAAAAAAAGAATAAAAAATAAAATAAACTCAAAGATAATTTTTCAACCATCTTTAAGAAAATGGGGGGAAATATTAAATAAAAAATCTTTTACACAAATAAAATTTACAAGGAAAGAATTAGAACCCTTGCAAGAAACAATTATTTGTGGAAGAAAAATTGCAATAATAATTTATACTGAAAAACCTTATGGATTTTTAATTGAAGACTCAATAGTTAGTAATTCTTACAAAAAGTTTTTTGAAATCCTTTGGCAAGAAACTAAAATATAAAATTTTCTTCTCTTAAAATTAGAAATTTAAATCTACCTAAACAATCACTTAATTATTTATTAAAATAATTTAAACTCCACTAGCCAAAAATCTCCACCAAGGTTTTTGAATATTAACAATTTCTGCTGTTTTAACATCAATTGTTGTACTTATTTTTGCCTTAACTTCAATTA
>Ga0208641_1000130_pt1 | contig 55635 bp, 72 predicted proteins | sample ETN02SmetaG_2_FD_185789 | JGI IMG/M metagenome (GOLD analysis project Ga0208641, IMG submission 185789) | Marine microbial and viral communities from oxygen minimum zone, Eastern Pacific Ocean - ETNP2014F10-02SV253 (SPAdes) (version 2) | ecosystem: Environmental > Aquatic > Marine > Oceanic ... | reverse complement strand
GTGCCGTACATACGTTAAGAGAATTTTTAGCCATGGAAGATAAAATGCCAGTAGGTTCTATTATTATTATAGATGATAATTACTTTTCCGATTTCCATAATCCAACTTGGGTGGATTGTAAGAACGTAGATGGGTCTATAGAAAGAATAACTTTACCATACCCTGTTATAGGTAAGGGAAGTAATATTTATGCGTGGGTAGACACTGCTATAGATTGTCCTTGGAAATTTATTAGTACAAATCCAATAGACGGCAGTCGTAGTATGATTGTGATACAAAAACAATGAGTGATATAATATTAATAGGTGCGTATCCCAACACACCAGAAAAAGAACAACAAGTTATGGAGTGTGTTGAATCTTTGAAATGTGCAGATAAAGAAATAATATTAGCTACACATTGTCCTATATCTTTAGAATTGCAGAAGATGGTAGATTATTTTGTTTATGATTCTGATAATTATCTGATAACTGATTGGGAAGAGTTTAGTACTTGGTATTGGTACAAACAAACTGGTTTATATTTTGCTTATATAATAAATGTAGGTGACCACCAGATAGCAAATATAACTAATCATAGAAATGGTTTAAGTTTAGCTAAATCTCTTGGTAAAGATTTAGTTTATTACATTGAAGGGGATTCCCTTTTTGATGATAGTGACCTACATAAATTCGACTATATAAAAGATTTTTTAGAACAACATAATAAAAAAGCATATTTTGAAGTTGAGAGAAATTATAGATGGCCAAATACATTCAATTGTAAATTAGAAATATTTGTTGGAAACCCAGATTTTTTATTGAGAACATTAGGTTGGGTTGATAATTCAAAAGATTATTTTAAAAATATAAGAGAAAGAAATATATCAGATTCGGATGGTGAAACGTTAAGTACTGCAATGGAATGTTATTATTATGATTATTTATCAGAAAAAAATTCTGTTGCAAGAAAACCACCAGTAGAATTTTCTCTTTTAGAACATAGTACTTCATTTAATTATGAATCAAATTTATTTCCAAATTTAAAAATGAATTTAAATAATCAATGGAATGATGATGTTGAACTTGGTAATAATATATTTTTTAAGAAAGAAAATTACAAACCAGCTATTATATCTGCAAATAAAACTAAAGAAGGACAAGAATACGAAGTATTAGTAGAGAGTAGTGGTAAAGAAATTTTATACGAAACATATAGTTTATTACCCAATCAAGTATTTTTTAAAGAACTACCAATAGGTAATGGTTCATATGAAGTTAAATTTAAAAATAAAGGACATATTTTTTTAGAAAAGAATTATACTAAAGAAGATATTGTTACACTTGATAATAATAATCAATTACCTTGGTGGTCTCATGATGAGCCAGCGTCATTAGCTGCAGTATGATGATGAAAGATAATGTAATTTACAATCAAGCTGATAATGAAGTGTATATAAAAACAAATGGAGATAAAACTGTAATAATATGTAATTCAGAAAAACAACTGGACGATGTTATTGACAGAATGTGTAACAATCATATATTTATTGAATATGAAGAGTGGGATGAAGGTAGAGATAAAAAATTCATTGTCACGTTTCAAAATTCAGAAGTTACTGATTTAAATTAGGAGAATAAAATGACAAGTGCAGAATTATACGAATCCCTTAACGACCTATGGGAAGAGTTTCAAGAAAATCATAGAAAGTTTGCGGATAAGGGAAACAAATCTGCTGGAACAAGAGCTCGGAAAGCTATTGGTGAAGTTAAGAAGTTAGTTACCGAATATAGGAAAGTTTCAGTTGAGGAAAGCAAATCATAAAAAAGCTAAAATAGCTCTTGACTCGTATACTGCTTTTTTCGTATACTAAACTATGAAACGAATGACTAATCGTCAAAAATGGATTGAACACAATTCAAAGTTATATGGAGATAAAATAAAATCTCTAAAAGAAATCGCAAATAGACAGATTGAGAAGTCTGGGTCTTCAGACCAATTTACTTCAGATATGTTACTTGCTTTAATTAGTGGTCGTAGGATTACTGATAAGATGGTAGCTTGTATAGATGGTATAATAGAACGAGATAATCCAAAATATAAAGCCGAAAGGTATAAATGGTTAGAATCTGTTGTACCAAAAATTAATTTGGTAATAGATTCCGTTGAAAAAACCAGTTGGACAAGTGGTTACAAACGTAATACGACAAATTTTCTAAAAGATATTTCAAAACAAGCTAAAGGTAGAATGTCACTTTCCACAAAACAAATGGATGCAGTGAATAAAGTTTATAAAAAAATAATTAAAAATATTGAAAAAAGCTCTTGACTGTTGTTTGCATTATACGTATATTAATAACGAAATGAGAAACAAGGAAAAAATGTCAGAAACAAAAAAATTCAATCCCATGGCTCTTCGTGAGAAGTATTCTGTTGGGAGTCTTAATAAAACTAATAATTTCAGTTCATTCTGGTTAGATGAAGGTTGGGATAATACTGGTTCGGTATTTGATGACGAAGATGTAAAACCAAAAACTGATTTAATCGCCCTCTCTTCATATAGGAGAGCTGTTGGTAACTTTGTTGGTATCGTTACTGGTGACCCAGATATTAAAGTTACTTTTAATTCACATGGTGATAGTTTTACTGATGGTAAAAACGTTACTATTTCTGCTAAGTTAGATGATAAACTTTTTGATTCTACTGTTGGTCTCGCCCTTCATGAAGGTTCACATATTAAACTTTCTGATTTTGATTTTTTAAAGAATCTTGAAAATAGTATTCCAGAAGAGTATTTTCTTCTTGGTGAGAAAAAAGGTTATTCTAAAAATAAGGGTATGGAGATTGTAAAAAATATCCTTAATTATGTAGAAGATAGACGAATTGATAATTATATTTTTACTACATCACCTGGTTATAAAGGTTATTACCATTCAATGTATGACAAGTATTTTTACTCAAAGATTCTTGATAAAGCTCTTATTTCAAATGAATATACTAATGAGAATTTAGATTCTTATATGTTTAGACTTATTAATCTTGCTAATAAAAATACTAATTTAAATTCTTTGAATGGTCTTCGTGACATTTGGAATGAAATTGGTTTAAAAAATATTAGTAGGTTAAATTCTACTGAAGATGCTTTTATTGTATCACTTGAAGTTTATTCAATTATAATGAATAATCTTAAAGATGGTATTGAAAATGTTGACCCAGATACTGGTGAAGTTTCTTATTCCCCAGCTGATGAAGGTGATGATTCTGATTCTCAATCTGCTAGTGGTAATGGTGAAGGTTCTGATGGAGATAAAAAATCACCTAAAGAACTTACTGATGAAGAGTTTAAAGAGATGTTGGATAACTCTGAAATGGATAGTGGTTCTTCTTCTTCTTCAGATAAAAGTGAAGAAGTTACTCTTACTGATAATCAGAAAAAACAACTTGAGAATGCTATCAAGAAACAAAATAAATTTATGGATGGTGAAATTTCTAAGAAGAAAGTTACCAAAAAAGAAAAAAGAGATTTAGATACAGTTGAATCTTCTGGTATGAGTTATGTTGAAGTTGCTAAAGGTATTGAAGATAGATACTATGGAAAGAAAACTCCTACTAAAGTTGTTATGGTTAAGAAATTAACTAAAGAATTAATTGATAGTGATACTATTAATATGTTGTCCACTTCAAAGTATTCTCGTTACTACTATAATCGTGATGAAGAAAATGAAGAAGGTTATGTTGAAGATGGTATTAGACTTGGAACTATACTTGGAAGAAAACTTCAAGTTCGTGGTGAGAGTCGTGAAACTAAGTGGACGAGATTAGATTCTGGTCGTATTGATAAAAGATTAGTTGCTGAACTTGGTTTTGGTAATGAAAGAGTTTTTCAAAATACATTTGTAGAATCTTACTCTGATGCGTTTCTTCACATTTCAGTTGACGCTAGTGGTTCGATGGGTGGTTCAAAGTGGACTAACACTATGACTTCTGTTGTAGCTCTTTGTAAAGCTGTTGATATGATTTCTAACGTTGATGTTGTTGTAAGTTTCAGAAGTACACAAACAAGTGGTAGTCGGTATGCTAGACGCGGTTCTATTACAGAATATCCTATTGTTTTGATTGCTTATGATTCTCGTATTGATAACTTTCGTAAAGTTAGAAGTCTTTTTCCTTATCTTAGAGCTAGTGGAACTACTCCTGAAGGATTATGTTTCGAAGCTATTCTTAGTGATATTGTTCCTACTTCTAAAGATAAAGATTCTTACTTCTTAAACTTTTCTGATGGGATGCCAATGTTTGGTAATAATGATATTGATTATCATCATGATACTGCAATCAATCACACCAGAAAAATGGTTGATGAAATTCGTTATATGGGTGTTCATGTTATGAGTTATTTCATTGGAGATTCATATGATAGAAGTCACGCCACTGGTACTTTTAAAAGAATGTATGGTGCTGATGCTGAATTTATTGATGTAACTTCTGTTCTTTCTGTTGCTAAAACAATGAATAAAAAATTCTTGGAGAAGTAAATGATACCAGTAAGTAAACCTTTAGAACTAACATATTACCACCACACTTATTCAGAGGAGTTTGATGAGTATTATGATAAACCTTATCTCATAGAATATAAGTGGTTGTATTTTCCTAATGAAGCTGAATGTGAAGTTATGTGTATTGGATATGAAGATGAAGATGGGAATTTTAGTTGGGTAGAATCCACAAGTGATAAGTATTTAGATAGTTGTATTGATACATACATGAGAGAAAACGCAGAGTGGGTAAGTCAATATGTTTAAGTGGTTATTAAAAAAATATTATAAACATAGTCCAACTTGTAATTGTGGTTGGGTTATGAAACCATTTGAAAAATATACTGATAGATACCAATGGAAATGTATATGGAAAAAATGTGGTTTGGAAACATTTGATAATGGAAATGGTAAATTACATTGGTTCAAAAGGAAAAAATAAATGAAATATCGTAATAAAAAATTAAAGATTGAATTAGATGAGTTTACACAAGGTGGTTTTTCAACTCTTGATTGGCTCAATGAAGACAAGATGGATGATATGATTTATACTAATTTAAAAAAAGACAAAAAAAAGCTTGAGAAAAGTGAAAAAAGCTCTTGACTTTTGTTTGCATTATACGTATATTAATAACGAAATGAGAAATGAAACACAAAAAAAAAGGAGTCAAATTTAATGACTAATATTGACAATAACAATTCTGTTGTTGTAAAAATCGAAAAGTCGGGTAACCGATTCAATGCTTGGGATGTTGATGGTAACAAATTAACATCTGAGATTGGAACTGGTACTCGAAAGAAAGCTTATGCTAAGGGTATGGCCCTTGAACGTAGGATTAACAAATCTGGTAAACCTTACTGGTGGTCAGTTCCTATGTCTGTTTTTGAATCAACTTCAGCCCCAGTAATTGATACGTCAAGTGTTGATGTACCAAGTGACCACGCTGAAGTACTTAACTTTATACATAGTTCTTATAAACTTAAACCTAAAGGTTTGGTTATGTCAGAACTTAAATGGAAGTTCTTAGTTAGGTCAGCTGTTCGTGGTAAGAATATGTTGATGACTGGTCCTGCTGGTTGTGGTAAGACAATGGCTGCTAAGTCACTTGTTAATGCGATGGATAGACCTGATTTCTACTTTAACTTGGGTGCTACTCAAGACCCTCGGTCTACCTTAATTGGTAATACTCACTTTGATAAAAAGGATGGAACTTATTTTTCTGAATCTCTTTTTGTTAAAGCTATTCGTACACCTAACGCTGTGATTCTTCTTGATGAATTATCAAGAGCTCATCCTGATGCGTGGAATATCTTGATGACTGTATTAGATACAGGTCAAAGATATCTTCGGTTGGATGAGGCTGATGGTGCTGAAACTGTTAGTGTTGCAGAAGGTGTAACTTTCGTTGCTACTGCTAACGTTGGTAATGAGTATACTTCTACAAGGGTTATGGATAAAGCCCTTATGGATAGATTCATTGTTGTTGAGATGGATGTCTTAACTTCTGATGAAGAGTATGGTCTTTTAAAGTATATGTTTCCTCACGTTGATGAATCATTACTTGAGTCTGTTGCTTCTATTACTACCACTACTCGTTCAGAGTCTAAATCTGAAACAGGTAGAATTACTAATGGAGTTTCTACTCGTACATCGGTTGAAGTAGCCGGTTTACTTTATGATGGTTTTGGACTTGATGAGGCGGCTGAAGTTAGTATCTATCCTCAGTTTTCGGATGATGGTGGACTTGAGTCTGAAAGAACTTATGTTAAACAATTAGTTCAGAAATATATTACTGATGGTTCTTCTGATGATTTGTTTAATGAAGATGAAATTGAAAACGCTAACTCTATGAGTTAAGTTTTTCTCACAAAAGACGGGGTTAGGTTTTCACTCATTTTTTTCCTGACCCCGTTATTTAACTATAAGGAGAAAAAATATGAAACAAATAATAATGGATGTATTAGATGATATGTCCGAGAGTCAGATAAATTTATCGTCTGAAGCGGCAAGGAAAACCATTGCCGGACTTATATCTGCTACACTTAATGATAGAGGTAGGTGGATTGAGTTTGATGAACAAACTCTTAATGGTCAACGAGCAAAAGAATCATGGGTATGTGATATATGTGGTAAAAATACTTATGATGTGGATTGGGATTATATAGGTTCAGGCACTAATCATTTAGGCTGTGAGTTAAAAATTGAAATGGGAAATAAATAAGCATGAGAAAACGAAATAATACTAATCAGATTACCAAAAGAAAGCGATTAAAAAAATTGCGTAGATTGAAAGCTACTCGGAGAAGTATAAATATTTTGCGAGCTCAACGTAGATATGAAAATTCACCAAAAAGAAAAAGGACAAAAGATGCCGAAACCCAATAAAGAAAAAAAGGAACGGTTTAAGATAAGCAGTATGTTACATGGCCCTAAACGTTTGGAAAAAGAATCTTATGTAGATTATAAAGAACGACAACGGGTAGAGAACATTTTAGTTAAAGAATATTTGAAAGGAACTATGATTGATGGAACTGAACTATGATAAATATATTATTTTAGCGAGTAATAATAATTTGAGATGTACTTATGAAGCATATCTTCAATACAAAAGTGGTTTGAGTGTTATTCAGCAATTAGCTTCTACTTCTAATTCTACGTTTAAGCATAAGGGAGAAACAATATTGAAACCCTTGAAACAGCAAGAAGCACAAAAAGTATTAGAGAGGCTAGAAAAAGGAAAATACGATAAAAATTTTAGTAAGGTATTATCTATAAGTAGATATTAATTTTTTTCATATATATTTATATACGTAACATAAAAATACGGAGATAAATATTATGGGAGCACAAGTTAAGAAGCATGGATATAGTTGTAAATTGGTTAGAGTTGTTGATGGGGATACCGCTGACGCAATGATTGATTTGGGGTTTAACGTGTGGGTGAAGAGTAGAATAAGATTTTATGGTGTTGATACTTGGGAAAGTAGAACACGGGATTTAGAAGAAAAGAAAAAAGGTTTAGAAGCAAAAGCTTATGTAAAAGACCTTTTAGAAAATTCTGATGAAGGTAAGTTTTCAATCATATCACATGGTAGAGGAAAGTATGGTAGAGTTCTTGGAGAGTTATTTGTTAAAGGACACGAGAAGTCCGTAAATGAATTACTGAAAGATGAAGGACACGCGTATGAGTATCATGGTGAAAAGAAAAAAGTATTTGGAGCTTAAATGCAATTTTTAGAAGATTATTGGTTAATATTTATTTGTTTGTATTGTACACACTCAATAGAAATAATGGATTGGTTAGCCGAAAAAATAGCTAAGAGATTATGACATATGTAATTATAGTTTCTTACGCTACAGAAACAACAACACAAAGTTATACAAGCATGAAATGGAGTAACTAAAATGCAAAAGTATAAGGTTATAAAAACGTACACATCAACAGATGGTACACTTTATATAAATGAGATAGTAAAACGAGATGGTAATCAAACTTTACAAAATCATGTCAGAGTGCGAGATACTATGGGCAGGATATGGTTTATACCAGAAGATTATTTGAAAAAAGCTTGAACGTTTTAATAAATCTCTACATATTTATTAATGAATAAGAATTAATGTCGCTCAATTGAGGACGTTAATGTTTGACTAAAAAGTAAACAAAACAGGAGAAAAACCATGACTAAAGTCACAACAATCCGCAATCTCCCTACATTCTTTGATAGGGATTCTTTTTTAACCCCGTTTGATAAACTATTTGATAGTATGTTTGAAACAAACTTTCCAGAGTTTGTAAATACTGTTGGAGTTACGCCTTTTCAAGGTTCAGCTTATCCAAAGGTAAATGTCTATGAATACGATGACAAAGTTGGTATCGTTGCTGAAATTCCAGGTTTAGACAAGAAAGACCTTGAAGTTGAAGTTGAAGAAGGTGTCTTGACTATTTCAGGCAAGAAACATTCAATAGGTTCTGCAGATGATAAAGCAAAAGTTCTTCGTAGAGAACTTAAAGGTTCATCTTTCAAACGTAGTTTCACTTTAGGTGATAGTCTTGATGGTGATAACATCAACGCTAAATTTGAAAACGGGATACTAATGATTGACGTTCCAAAAATAGAGCCAGAACAACCTAAAAAGACATTTGTAAAGATATCTTAATAAAGGTTACGCATGAACAAAGAGGTGTTGTGTAGCGTTTAGGGTGGCTTTGTTTTTATAATGCGTAAATATATAAATGTTAATGATACCTTATATTGGATATTGGGTAGAATGGGTGTAGAGGTAACCAACAAAAAAGGTACAGAGTACTGGAAAAAATGTTGGGGAGCCGATACAGTTCTTAGAAGTGGTAAAGATTTTTATTTTTGCATGGACATAATAGAAGCAGAATTTGAAGATATAAAGTAAGGTTTTATATATTTATATAAAAGGAGAACCTTATATGTTTGAACGAAGTAAAATATTCCCATACCTTGTAGGTATTTCGGCCTTAGCTGTTGCTGGTAGTGCCGCATTTTATTCTGTATTTGGATTATCTAAATTATTTTCTGGTGCTACTTTAGCTGTAATTATTATGGCAGGTAGTTTAGAATTTGCTAAATTAGTAACAGCAACATTTTTATATCGGTATTGGACAAAGATAAATCTTTGGATGAAAACTTATATGTTAGTTGGTGTGATTACATTAGTTGGTATAACATCGGCTGGTATATTTGGATTCCTATCTAATGCCTATCAAGGTGCAACAATTGAATTTGAAAAAGAATCTACGGTTTTATTATATAAAGAAGATAGATTAAGTCAGTTACAAGAAGATAAACAATATCTTAAAGATGAATTAGAATTTGCTATTGAAGAATTGCCTGACAATTATATTACTGCGAAAAGGCAACTTCGTTCAGATTATAATCCAAAGGTATTAAAAGTAAATGATGAAATATTAGAAGTTAAGGCAGAGATTGGTGATTTAAAAACAGCGTTGATAGAAACTGGAGTTGATGTGGGGCCAGCCATTTATTTAGCCAGAACATTTGGAACTGATGTAGATACAGTAGTTAAGTTCTTTATCTTTATTCTTATCTTTGTGTTTGACCCATTAGCTGTTGTGTTAGTTATAGGATATAATGTAGCGTTAGAAGCTAAAGAAAAAAATGGTAACCAACCCGCTGCGATAAAAAATAAAAATAAGCGAAAATGGTGGAAAATATATGGTGAAAAAAAACCATTGGTTTCCAAAGCTAAGGAGATATTTAATATTGAGGAAGAAAATCCATCAATGGAAGCGTTACATAATATGAGTATACCAATAGATGATAATACAGATATTAATATGGAAAGTAAACAAGCAAGAATTTCACCACAAAAGAAATGAGTACGGTCATCAAGTTTGTTATCTTATAACTTGAACCTTCTTTATAATTGGTGGCCGTACTTTTAAAATAAAGGTTAACATGAAATATCGGATAGGTAGATTAAAAACAATTACACAATATATATTTAGAGACCAAATAGAATTTGATACTGATGAGTATCCTATGATAGTAGAAGAACTTGGTGAAAATTTTACAAAAGAAGATTTAGAAGAATGGTTTAACAATCATATGTATGACCAAGATGTAGGAGAATTAAATAAGTTGGTTGACCAAGAAGAGATATATGATAATTCTCAAAAGGAAGAAGCGTATTATTTATATGTACAACCAACATTGGAAGATTTAAAAGAATTGGAAAAAACGTAGTTACAGTTCGAGAGCTGGGGCTGTAACTCAGTTGGGAGAGTGCCTCCCTTGCACGGAGGAAGTCGCAGGTTCGAGTCCTGTCAGCTCCACAATGAAAGGAGATATCAGACCATTACATATTCTGTAATATATCTCACAATAGGTCAAAGGGTTCAACCTATTATAAATGAATCCAACATAACAAATAGGAGTGACGCGATGAATACACTAAAAACAATCCTATCTACTATTGTCTTTTTCGGCGGAATTATTTTCGCACAAGAAGAAGTACAAGAAGAAGCCGTTGAATCGGTAAATTCTTGGAGTGGTGAGTTTAGTACTGATATTACTATAGGTGATACAGTATCTTTTACCACACCATATACAGGAATTTCTTATAGTGGAGAAGGATGGAAACTTACATCGCAATTGTCAGAGGGTGGCGTGAACGTAGAAGAAGCATATTACAATGTAGATGCTAAAGTTACTTCCGTTACACTTGGACAACAAAGAGTTCCTTTTGGTCTTTCCAATCATTGGCATAGACCTTCAGGAAATCCATTCGTTAGTGAACCAAGTTCTCAGGCTTATGCCGTTGGACTTGGAGCATCTACCGAATACGCGGGTGTAGGTATTGCTGGATTTTACGGCAATGACCAGTCATATTCTGTAAGAACATCTTACGAATTACTTGGTCACACTGCTGGGGTTTCTATCAATAGTGATGAAGCACGTCTATTGGATGCAAGTGGAACATTTTCATATGAATCACTTGGTTCAATCGCATCTTATTTTGAGTATGACCTTAGTGAAGAAACGAGTGGGGATTTATGGTATAGAGCTGTAATCTCGCCGTCTTTTACTAAAGGTATCACTGCTCTTGTAGGATATTCATCTATGGGTGATGACACCAAAACCATGTATGGTGTTGGTTATCACTACGGTAATTCTAACATTCGTTCAGAGTTATCCGCAGATGGAGACGTTTCAGTACGAGTAAGTTATACCTTTTAAGTAAGGATAATGGGGCGGGAGGCTATAGGTCGTGAGTGTCAAAACTTACCCGCCCACTAAAAATAATTAAAAAAAGCTCTTGACTTTTGTTTGCATTATTTGTATATTAGGTTATGATTAAATCAGGTCACAATTTTAAAAAGAATAAGGTCATTTTTGACCTTGATGGTACACTCGCTCTTATTGATAAGAGACGGGATGTTTCTACTAAATCAAATGGTAAGTTGGATTGGGATAAGTTTTTTGACCCGTCTAATATTAGGTTGGATGTACCTAATCCATCCGTTGTTAAGTTGGCTCAATTGTTAGCCGATGATGGTTTCACTATCATCATTTTTTCTGGTAGGTCAGATAAAACAGCAACAGCAACGTTGTCTTGGTTGACTCACAATAGAATTCCATTTAAAAAATTAGTTATGAGAGATTCTAAAACCAATCATTTTACACCAGATGATATTCTTAAAAAAGATATGTTAGATAAACACGTTGATATCAATGATGTATTTCTTGTTGTTGATGACAGGGATAAGGTTGTTAAAATGTGGCGGTCTCTTGGACTTAATGTGTTTCAAGTAGCTGACGGGGATTTTTAAATGAAAAATAAAGAATTGATTAACTATTTAATCGAAAAATTTGATGGTGTTTTAGTAGATGACTATGATATTTATCATTACACGATAGATGGTAAACCATATGATATTAGGTTTGACTCGAATCGAGTTGAATGGTCTTGTGAATGTAAAGCTTTTACATTCAGACATCGTTGGGGTAGAAAGTTTTGTAAACACATCAATGAAATACAAAATAAAAAGTTTTCGCATCGACAGAGGGGCCGTGTCGGTGCCAGAGTGGTCTAATGGGGTGGATTGCAAATCCATTGTACGTGAGTTCGAATCTCACCCGGCACTCAAGGAGTAATAAATGAACATAACAAAGTTAGTAAATCTATTAGAACAAGTTGAAGATTCTATTAATAAGGAAGACTTGGAAAAGGCTACAGATATAATTGGCTATTTAATAGATGATATTATTGAATTTGAAATGGCTCATGAAGATGACTTCAGACAAATCCACGAGATGCTAAAAAAGGTACATAAAAATGACCATGAGTTATATAGAGCCCAAAGAGCTAGTGGAGATATTGTTGGAGAAGCTTAAATAAAAAAAGGAAGGTTATGAAATCTGCAATAAATAAATCAAATTCTTATAGAGTAGATGGTATACTTTATATGTGTTGTCATAAATGTGGTAGAGAAGTTAGAGGTGTCGGTGATGAAGCCGTATCAGTAACTTGTTCTATATGTGTTTTAGCTACTTGTGATTTCCCAGAAGAACCTAAATCATATAAACCAACTGGTCGTCCCGCGGGATGGCATTGGATGAACGAGTTTGTTGATAAAGATGGTAATGTATTTCACAAGGGTAAAGAACAACCTAAACTGAAGGGCAAGTTAAAACCTACAAAGGTTAGACCACCAAAGAAAACTAAGCGTCGGACAAGAGAACAAATTCTTTTAGCCCGAAACAAAGAAAAGAAAGCGGCTTTGAAAAAGGCTGTAAAGAAACAAAAAGATTTTTTAAATCATAAAATAGATAAAGGATAATATAATGAACGAAGGTAAAGTAAAATGGTTTGATAGTAAAAAAGGATATGGTTTCATATCTAATATATCAGACGATAAAGATTATTTTGTACATTTTTCCGAAATTCAAAGTGATAGTTTTAAGACTTTAGAAGAAGGTCAAAAAATTACATTTGAAATTGGAGAAAGTACAAAAGGTGCTGTTGCTAAGAATGTTAAAACACTTGATTAGTAAATAAAATTTTAACAATAAATAAAGGATAGTTATGTCTAAAAAGAAATGGTTATCGGAAATGTTATTTGTAGATGAGTTTGGTAGACCACCTAACTTATCAGACGTTCCAATGACATATATGACAAGAGCTACAGTTTTGAAAAAACGTGGTTATGGTAAAACAGAAATAGATAGACTTTATCATAAAGACCAGAACACAATAATAATTGATGGGTGTTGATAAATTAACTAAAAGACAAAAAGAAATGATTGAAACGCATAAAAAGCGGATGTATCATTTAAGGGTGTTTGGTCTTGATTGGCAAGCAACTCATCAAAGACGTTGGGAAGATGATTCACCATGTTGGGTAGATGAATGTGATTGTAAATTTGTAAAAGGAGCCGATTAAAATGGCTAAGAAAAAAAGAAAAGATATTCCTCTTCATATAGCTCATAACTATAAACAATGGGATTCTACTGAAGGATATAAGTTTTGGGCAAGAGATGAGGAAGATGCTAAGTTGTATTGTGAACATATGAGTTGGGCAGTTGGCTCTCTCAAAGAACAAAAGGAGAAGTAATGTTTGAATTTATGGTTATAGTTATATTACTATATATAGCGTATCATGTAGCTGATGGTGATTGGTTTAGGTTTCCTTAATGACAACGTTTGAAGAAACAAGCTGTAAGGTTTTAGGTGTTATATTATTTTTAATAATTTGTGTGTTGGTATTACAGTTAAATGGATGTGTTTGTTATGATGTACCACCACCACCAATTGAATTAGAATACATTGATGAAGTAAAAATGGAAACTTATGCATAAAGTAATAGATTGTTTTAAAGAAAATAATCCAGTTATAAATAAAAAACTAAGAAAGGTATCAGTAGATGAAGGATTATCTATTGCAAAAGATTTACTCAACATTCTCGCAGAACGGAAGGATGGTATTGGTCTTGCGGCTAACCAAGTGGGTATTGACGCCGCTGTTGCTGTGGTTAATGTTAGGGAGCCCCTTATCTTAATCAATCCCGTTATTACAAAACAATGGGATGAAATAGGTTATTATGAAGGTTGTTTATCATTTCCAAAGAAAGGCGTTCACACAAAACGATACAGAAATGTAATAATACAAAGCGAACAAGAAGAAGCTGGTTGGTATTTTAGTGGAGTAGAAACTATTCAAGATGTAAAAGGTAGTTGGGAACAAAAAGGAAAAGACGAAGACCAAGAACTAAGATTGTTAGAGGCTGTATGTGTCCAACACGAGATAGACCATTTGAATGGACTAACCATTATGGATAGAGAACAAAAACGAAAACCACGTAGAGTATCAAAGAAGTGGGGAAGAAACGAAATCGTTGGTATTACAGATGGTAAGGATTATAAAGAAATTAAATACAAAAAAGCTAAACCACTTATAGATAGTGGTGATTGGGAAATTTATATAGGAGGCCCGATAACATGATTGATAAAACAATAAAATTAACTGGTGAATATCCGAGTGACTTTAAACCAGATATGATTGTAGAAGGAATACAGCAATATTTTGAGTCTCATGGTCTTTATATGGCCAGAATGTTATCTGGTACTAAATGGGGATATCAAGAAGAACATCCTGAGGATTTGATTGTATGGAATGCAAATGTAATGATACTTGATTATGGTAAAGTGTGGTATGGTGATTTAAATCTTACACAAGATTATATGTTATTAAAAAGTATTGCAGATGCTCTCGATACTACATTATATGTATTATGGGAAAGTGATGGAAGATTTGGTGAAGAGAATAAACCAATTGATGAGTTAATTAAAAAGTCAATGTGGAATACTACTGATGATAAACCTAATAAAGAATGGTATAAAAACAAAATGGATAAAAAATATAATGGATGAACCACTTGATTTAAGTAAAAAAAGGCCAGGCCCGTGGAATAAGAAAATTAGTTCACCAATAGATTCAGTTATAATAGATATGATTTTAACACATTACAATATACAATCATTAGAAGGTCTGAAATTGATTTTAACGGGTAAAGATTTTGACGAAATAGTAGAAGTAGCAGAAAAAAAATATTATGAAACAATAATGTATGACACTACACAAGGAGAAGCGTAAAAAGATATATGAGAAAAACATTAACATATGATGATGTAAATATAGTTCCTAAGTATTCTGAATTAGAATCTCGTGATGATGTAGATTTGACTACAAGGTTTACCAAGAATACTATATTAACCATTCCAATAGTTGCTTCACCAATGGATACCGTAACTGAATTAGATATGGCAAAAGAAATGATGGATTGGGGTGGAGTTGGTGTTATACATAGATTTCAGAGTATTGAGAAACACGCTCGTATGATGAAATCATTACATTATGAATGGGATAGATATTTTGATGGAGTACCAGGCATTACAGATGGTGAAGAAAGAACTATTGAAAAGGAATGGAAAGAATGGGATAGTAGTATAAGACATTGGAATAGTCCACCTACTAAATCAGATTGGAAAGATTTAAAAGAAAGATTTTATTTCGCAGATTCTATGATTCATGATGAAAAAATTTGGTCTAAACGACCATTGTGTGCGGCTGTTGGAGTTAAAGGTGATTATTTAGAACGCGCAAAAGAATTAGTAAATAATGGATGTAATGTACTATTTATTGATATAGCACATGGTCATCATAAATTAATGAGTAACGCTATAAGTAAACTTAAAGGAGAAAATAATGTTGAAGTCGTCGCGGGGTCAGTGGCCACGGCAGAAGGAGTACGATTTTTATGTGAACAAGGAGCGGACTCGGTTAGAATTGGAGTGGGAAATGGTTCATTATGTGAAACAAGAATTAGAACAGGCGTGGGTGTGCCTCAAGTTAGTGCTCTCCTTGATGCTGTCGCCGTTGCTGATAATTATAATACTCCCGTTATTGCTGATGGTGGTGTTCGTACTATTGGTGATGTCTGTAAAGGACTTGGTTGCGGGGCTGATACGATTATGTTGGGCTCCCTTTTATCTGGTACGAAAGAAAGTCCAGGCGAAATTGAAAAAGTAGGTGAATGGCCAAACGAACAATTATTTAAAAAGTATAGGGGTTCCGCGTCAAGGGATTTCAAAGGAAACGATAAAAATGTCGAAGGAAATCACAAAATTATTCCATACAAAGGGAAAGTCAAAAGAATCTTACATGATATTCGAGATGGCATCAATAGTTCATGTAGCTATGTCGGTGCTAGCAATATTAGTGAGTATCATTCTAAAGTAGAATTTGTGGAAGTGTCAAGAGCTGGACAAATAGAAGCTAGTCCACATTTATTAAAGAACTGATATTTATAGTTGGGAGAATTTATATGGAAGTAAATCAATTAATATTGGAAAAAATACATACTGCTATATTTGAAGCTTCGGTAGATGATGCTAGGGTAGCGTTACATCTTTTAAAACAGGTACATGAAGAACAAATGGAAGAAGCTGAAGAATTAATTCAAACTGCAGAAGAAGTAATAGAAACTCCAAGAAAACCACTTCCACCTGTAGTCGAAAATATAGTTAAAGACCCAGAAGTAGTTGAAATGGTAAGTGATTATAATAAAAATACAATTAATTATACAGTAGAAAAAGGACTTGTTGATTTAGATACTATTATAGAAACACCAGAAAATGAATTGGTTGACAAGGAAGAAAAATTGAAGGATTTAAAAGAAGTTTCTGCTAAATTATTGACTACAGATAAGGGTATGGAAGTAGTTAAAGAAATTGCTGTTGAAGTAGAGAGATTAGAAAAAGAAGTTGGTAAACCTAAGACAACGAAAAAACGTAGGAGAAGACGTTAATGAAAAATGTAGAAGCGATAATGAAATACGTTCATCGTGCGTTAGAAAATAGTGATATATCAGACTTACAAGTAGCATATGAGATTATTACAGAAAATGAAAGAAGAGACGCCGAAGATATTCAACAACTTACTGAACGCCCATCAGAAATAGATGATTTTGAACAAGATATTGAATTTGCCAAAAGACAAGAAGAAAAAGAATTACAAAAAATTATTAAAAAAACAAAAACTTCCAAAACTTCTGATTTGAGTGCTGGTGGAGTTTCTTTACCAAAACCAACAAAGAGAATAAAACGGAAAAAAGGTGCTCGTGTTAATGTTGGTGCACTTCTTGCTAGTCGTGGAAGATAATATGGGGCCGAAAGGTTTCGACAGGTGTTATTTGACAATTGAGTGCAACGGAGTTTGAGTAAGACTCGCTAAAAAAGACTCACAAACCTAATTGGCGATAAATCGCTAGACGGGTTGGTAATTGATTGGCAATTCGCCAATTCTGAACGGATGTTTGACAACTATGTTGACGAACCTGTTTCGGATTATCAACCGACATACGCTTACGCGTAAGTCCTTGGGTTGTTTAACACCCGAGCATAAAATAAGTTGAACACCAACTCTTACATATGAGTATAAAGATGTACGGAACTATCCAATAAAATAGTCGGTGGTTTGTAGGTAACTTCTCGGAGGGTAGTAACCTAACTAAGTTGTGAATGACTCATTGAAAAAAACAGACTGGACGGGAGTTCGAATCTCCCCGGCTCCACAAATATGAAAGGAGTATATTGTGAATACACATAAGTGGATAGCGTCACTAATAGTAGTGACTCTAATACAAGGATTTTTCTCTGTTAACATAATGAAGAAGAATAGAGAAACATATAAAGGTTATATTGATATCTTAAAGGATGAAAATGAATACTTACATGACGAGTTAAAATATTTCTATGAACATGGTGTAGAAGTTGTTGTCACTATGTATCAACCAGTTTATCCACAAACAGATAAATCACCAGATATAACGGCAGATGGAACAAGGATACGTATTAGTAAAGCGTCAGAATACAAGTTTGTAGCTCTTTCGAGGAATTTATTGAAACGATGGGGTGGCCCATTTGACTATGGAGATTTTATTTTAATTAAAGGAACAAAGGATAAAGATGGTGTGTATAATGTTAGAGATACTATGAATTCAAAATGGGTAAATGTAGTAGATATATTAGAATCTAAACACGTACAACCATACAAGTATGAAAATGTACAAATTTATCCAATGAATTGGCCAGATACAGATAGGATAAAATTAGTATCGAATAGTTAAAATAAATTGGAATTTAGGAATATTAAAAGATATTTATTAATAAGAGGTTATAATGAAAAATCAAAACAAAAATCAAAACAACGACCCAATAGCTTGGGGAACAAGAATCGAAGGTAGACAATTAGTAGTGGAGTGTCCGTTTGGAAACCATGAACATTTACATGGGGTTTCAGAAGGTGGAAGAGTACCACATTGTGATGGTGGAAACTTTTATGTCGTAAAACATAAACCAGGATTAGAAATATGAAACAACTAAATCCAGAACAAATCCAATCTAATTGGAATAATTTACGTCAAATAATTAGTGATACATTTGACGGCGAACGTCTTGTAAATCTAAACAAGATGTATGATTACTTTGAAGATAGAATGTGTATGGCACCAGCTAGTGGTAAAGAACACTATCACAACGCTATGGTAGGTGGTTATGTAGAACACGTATTACACGTAACTAAATTTGCATTAGAGTTAAAAGAATTATGGGAGAAGAATGGTGCTACCATAGATTTTACCGATGAAGAATTAATCTTTGCAACTCTACACCATGATTTAGGTAAAGTTGGTGATTTAGACCACGATTATTATATTCTAAATGAGTCTGAGTGGCATCGTAAGAATCAAGGTAAGATTTTTGTTCATAATCCCAAGTTACAATACATGACTGTTACTGATAGAGCTATTTGGTTATTACAGCACTTTAATATACCAATGAATCAAACAGAATATCTTGGTTTAAGATTAACTGATGGTATGTATGAAGAAGCAAATAAGGGTTATTTGGTTACATATCAACCAGAATTCTCGTTACGTTCTAATATTTCTCGTATTTGTCATGCAGCCGATACTATGGCTACATTCATTGAAGGTGACCAATGGAAAAGAACTGAACAAGAACAAGAAAAGGTTGTAAATAAATCTGTTAACAATATTAAACAAGCCGTAAATGGTAAAATGGAAGAATCAGTAAAAGAAAATGGTCTTTCTAAAAAACACGAAGATTTGTTTAATGAATTATTTGGAGAAAAATAATGGTTTTTGAAATAGCTCTTGGAGCATGTAGTATTTTATTGTTATCTTCTTTGTACATAAATTGGAATTTACTAAAGAAGACAGAATTACTTGAAACTTGGATGGAAGAAACATCAGATATGGTTCAGAATACATATATTGAATTACAAAAGATAGATTCTACTGGACATTTTGAATCTGATGATGAAATTGGTTCAGTTTTTGAAGGAATAAAATTAACAATTGAAAATTTAAATGATTATGTAAATGGAGAAAACATTAATGGGTAGAAAATTAAAAAAAGGAAGTAGTCGTTATTACTTTACACAAATAACAGAAAATGCTATAATTAGATATAATAAATCGGAAGACCCGCGGTTAAGAAATAAAATTTATAATGAACATATTGCTAAAGCATTTGATAAATTATGTGAAAATATAATTCATACATTTAAATTTTATTATTTTGATGTATCAAGTGAAGATGTAAAACATGAAGTAGTATCTTTTTTAGTTATGAATATGCATAAGTTTAAAGAAGGTAAGGGAAAAGCTTTTTCTTACTTTAGTATTGTAGCTAAAAATTATTTAATTTTACACAACAATAAAAATTATAAATCATATAAACAAAAATCAGATATGTCTGTATTAGATTATGGTGGTAAAACTGGAGCTGATAAAAAAGTACAAATGGATGATTTCGTAGATGAAACTTCACTATTTTTAGAGGAAACTTTAAGATTCTGGGATATAAATTTAAATAAAGTTTTTAAACGACATCGCGATATAATGATTGTTGATGCTATTTTAGAATTATTTAGAAGGAGAATGTTTATTGAAAACTTTAATAAGAAAGCTCTTTATATTTTAATTAGAGAAATGACTGGTTCTAATACACAACATATTACACGAGTTGTTAATACTTTAAAAAAGTATCATAAACGACTTGCATATGAATATAATAATTTTGGTCAAATAAATGTTGATTATACTGGGTCAATGATAAATTCAGATATGCATTTTAATAGTGGTGAACCATATAACTTTAGTTTTTAATTATAATATAACACGCCACAAAGTAAAAAGGGGAACATAGTTCCCCTTTTTTTGTGTGACTACTTCTTATATAGTCCTACTAAAAATAGTAAGGCTAGTAATCCAGCGAATCCGCTGTTACCAAAACCATTAATGATAGCGGTCAAGTTTCCTATCACACTAACACCGAACACTCCAGACCCAAACAGTACTTCAACAATTGCTCCAACAGCAATAAAGTTTAGTAAAGTTGTAGTTAGACCTGTTATCCATTCGTTTACGGTTGCCATAATCTCTTTCATAATGTCTCTCCTTTCGACAAGTTGTTATAGAATACCTTATAAATAACTATTATATATATTGGATTTAATCATGCTATATATATGTATTAATCATGGTTGCTGTATTTTGATAAATCTAAGTTAGGTAGTGGTTTTTCTATTTTCAAATCTTTTAATTTAGAATTAGCTACTACTAATTTAGAACCACCGACTATTTTACCATCTACAATATGATAGATAAAAAATACAGTTTTCCACATACTGACTCTTACTATACGGCCTGGTGAGCCATCAACTTCAACGACATCATCTTCGTTGTAGTCGTTTCCTAAAAATATCATTAAACCATCAACGGCTTCTTGTATAGTACTTTGAAATAGAAGGGCTATAATACCCGTAAGAAATAACCAACCATACTCACCGATAAGGTTCTCTATTAATGTGTTATCCACGAGTTCATCCTTTGTTGGTTAGTTTTGTTATTAATAAATATCATATATATTAATCAATTTTCAAGAAAAAGATATTTATTATTGGGTTATAACACTATAAATCATTAAAAATAAAATAGGAAAAAATCATGTCCAAAGATTATGAAATATTTGAGGGAAAAACTCTTTCAGATTTATTTGAAGATATTTACAAGAATACAGAGACAAATCGTAAGCAGCTTGATGTATTAACACGAGAAATAGTACAATTTATCAAAGATGGTGATACTGCACTACAAATAGTTCCAATGATTAAAGAATATTTGGAAATAAATGTTAAAAATGATGACCAGCTTGTAAAATTAGCGGCAGTTATTCAAAGATTAATAGCGGCAGAGACTAAAGCTGGTAGTGAAAATGAATTTGGTTTATCTGAAAAAGAAAAAGAACAACTTATGAGTGGTTTGCATGATACTGTTGATGAAATACAAAAAGAATCAGATGAAATACAAAAACAAATAGGAATTTTAGATTAATATGGCATATCACAACCGAGAAAAGAAAAAAAGTTTACCAACATTACTTGGCGGATTAACAAGTTTTGGTTCTGTTTCTAATTTAATAAAAAATTTAAAATCTGAGGATGAATTTTATGAATTAGAAGTTGGAGAAGTATTAGATACTCTTTTAACTTACAACGATTTAAAAGAAAAAAAACCAGTTCTATCTTCGGCATCAATAAGTGGACAAGAAACTGAATTTAAAGATATAGGAATGGCCAAGATTAGATTGATAAAAAGTCAAAATGGTCTTGAAGAGAGTTCGTGTAGTTGGTATTATCCATTAGAATCAAATATAAGACAATATCCGTTAAAAGGTGAATATGTTGTTTGCGTAAATTATATTGGTATGAAATTTTATACACAAACTTTAAATTTTATTTCACATATCAATACAAATTCTGTGCCTGGATTGAGTGATGTGATTGATAAACCAGACCCAGGAATTTTTTCTAAAATGTATGCGTTGATGGACGCGGGAGAAGAACCACCAAGAGAAGAAAAAGAAGATACATTTACTATTGGAGAGTTCTTTACAAGAAATAGGTTAATTAGACAATTAAAACCATATGAAGGTGATATTACTATACAAGGTAGGTTTGGTAATACTATAAGACTTGGTAGTAATATATCAGATGATGATGATTTAGGTACAACTGGTTTACCAGAAAATGAATATGGGCCATCTCCAAGTATTAAAATTAGAGCTGGTCAATTAACAGATTATTATAGTTCAGAAGCTGGAATGGATGGACAATTTGATGAAGAAGATAGTCCTAATATAGAAACGTTTGAAGAAAAGTTTTTTGAATTAGGACATGGATTGGATGCGTATGTAGTAGAAGATATAAATGCTGATGCATCATCAATATACTTAACTACTAATGAAACTGTACCACTAAATCCTGTTACTAACACTATGGGTGCACGTGTACATCATGCTCATTTAGAATATCCACCAACGTTTGATGGTAAACAAATAATATTAAATTCAGATAAGATTGTTTTTAATACTAAACAAGGTGGATTATATAGTTATACTAACTTGAGTACTTATTTTGCTACCAATACGGCGTTTGTTGTTGACGCGGAACGTGCTATTAGTTTAAATTCTCCAGGTCTTATTGGTATGCACACAGAAGGACAAGTTCATATTAGAGGTGAAAAGGATGTTGTAATAGATACTGGAGATTCTAAACTTTATCTTGGAACTTCTCCTAAAGATGACCAAAAAGGTGAATTGGAACCAGTTGTTAAGGGTGATGCTCTTGTAGATGCTTTAAAAGAATTAACTGATATTATTATGGCATTAAAATATCCTGGTACACCTGGTATTATAGCAAAACCTAACCAAGAAATACTAAAAAAATTTAAACAAGACCTTGAAACAAATACATTTGGGTTTTTAAGTGTAAGAAATAAGACACAATAATAATGCCTTTAACAGAAAAAATACCAAAATTAAATACAGAAGAGTTTTACAATAAAGTAAAAGATTTTCATTTACAAATATCTGGACAAATAGACGGGCCTTTAAAACAAGTTGAAACAGAAAGTATGGATGAGTGGTTAATGAAACTTGCCGATGCTATGTCAAGATATATACAAGATTATATTGAAAAAGTAGAGATAGTTGGTGATACTACTGCACCAGATACTCAATTAAATCCTGGTGTTCCAGACACTTATGGAGCATTTACAATGGCACCAGGTCCTGTGGTAACCGATTCTGATAGAGGTAAGTTTGAAGGAACTTTATTACATTTAGTATTTTTACCTGGTATTACTTCTAAGTATGGAATAATAAAACAAAATTTTGGAGAGATAAAAAATCAAGGAGAATACTTTATAGAAACAAATTTACCGCCTCCAGTTGAACAACCAGAACCAATAACTCTTGATAATCCAGAGTTTGATAAACCAACGTGGGATGGATATTATGATGATATGAACACTAAGGAAAAAGAATATGACTCTGCAGTAAAGAAATGGGAGAATGGTAAAACTGATATAGTAGATAATCAAGCTAAACTGGAAGCGGCAATGGATGCTAGTCTGGTGGAGTGGAACTCTGCTATAAAAAAGTTTAATGACTATGATGCTGAGAATCCCGAAATTTTGAATATTGAAGTAGATGCTCCGTCAGAACCTGACCGAACAATGGGAAATATAACTGGTATTTATTTACAAGTTAATGATAATAGTGGAACAGAATTAGAACTTGAAAGAATTCCACTTGCTACTAAAGTTGAAATAAAAAAAGATAGTTCTACTGGGATGTATATAATAGAAGAAAAGATTCCAATGGGTGATTATATTTATTTTAAGTTAATACCAGGAGTTGTTGAAGGTTCTTTGATTGAAGCAGGGGCTATTGAGTTAAATTGGGAAGCAGATGCTGGTAGTTTAGCTCGAATTCAGTTAAAAGAAGAATTATTTGAGGTTTATAAGTTGAAACCAGATGATTCTCTTTCACATGAAGAAAATATTAGAAAAGTAGCCGAATTGACGGCGACTGCAATAGATAATTTTGTAGAAAGTGGTGATGTAATTATGCTTACAGATACACCAGATATAAGAATTGATAAAAATATACCAAGTGTTGGCCCTATTGTAACAACTGGTAAAACAACGAGCGAAGGTATTCCAATGTCTATGACTACAATGGGTATTGGTAAGGGTAAAGTAGTTGAACGAGAAACACCAAAAGAAACTTTAATTAATAATTTAACATTATATGGTAGACATTTCGGGCCTGAAGTTGGGGTAACTGGAACTATAGACCAAATTTGTTCTTACGAATCATATGGATTTGTAGATTCTATTCATAGTTATATAGTAACTTGTTTGGTACAAGGTGAACATATAATACCACTATTAGTATTTATGCCTGGTACTACAACAAGTGATACCGTATTGACACCATCGGCTACAGGTGTTACTCCAGTTCCTGGATATGTTGGAGCTACATTAATTCCTTGGCCAATTGTTCCACTATCATCAATTGGGGATGTTGGTCATGGGGTATTTGATGGAGCAGATGGTGGATATTCTGTAGATGAAGATTGGACAATTCAACTACCAGAGTTAGATGAAATGTGGAAAGAAACTGTTTTCAAAGAGATTGGAAATGTAACTACTTTACAATATGAAGTAGAAAATATAACAGCCGCGTCTGGAGTTAGAGGATAATTATGGCAGTAGAAATAGATACAAGAATTCCAACGGGGAAGGTTACTGATATGAAAGGATATCCACGTGTTAATGATGAATTAATCAAACTGGGTCAATATATTTATGAGTTGGATTTATTAAGTGGAACTGATAATGACGAGTTAATTATAGCTGGTAAAAAGATGTGGACTTTAGATGTAACAGGTGATGTATTATGTACACCAACAAAAATAGTATGTAAAGGTAATTTTACTTGTGATATAGTGGTGGATGAAGATATAGATGCTATGTTTGATAATATGGTCTGGAATGAGATACCAGATATTGTTGATGCCGAAGGGTATGAAGAAGAAATGGCAGAGTTGGCATTACAACAAGCTGTTGAAGATGATTGGTATACAATAATTCAATCTATGACAGAAGAAGAAAGAGCAGCTGCATTTGCGGGTCGGGAATGGGTACAAAGTGGTATGTATGATGGGGGATATGATGTATCGGCACATACCGATTATGATGAATATAATTCAGAGCTAAAAAATGCATTTAATATGGGTATTAATTATGAATTGGGTTAAGGTTTTAGATTAAAAAAAGGAGTTAATAATGAAGAAGAAACAATTTATTAATATTATTGAAAGAATAGTAGAAAATATAACAGCCGCGTCTGGAGTTAGAGGATAATTATGGGCGAAAAATTAAAATTAGGAAGTGTTATTGATATTAAAGGAAATCCACTTATAATGGGCGAGGTAGCTAAAATGGGTCAAGAAGTATATGAAGGTGAAGATATTATTGGAATTCAAGGTGACATGATAATTATTAGTGGAAAGAGTTTATCTATTATAGAAGAAGATGGTGATGTATCATGTACACCAACTAAACTTACAGGTAATAATGATTTTGAATGTGTAATAGAACAAGATTTGGATTTAGAGGCGATGTGGGATAATGTTGTGTGGGAAGAAATTACAGATATAGCAGATTTGGATACACAAGAAGTAGAAAATTTAACAGCAACAGCAGGAGTAAGAGGATAGTTATGGCCAAAGCTATTATAATGAAAACATCAGGTATTGTAACTGTAAATGGAAAGAATGTAAAAGCTGGAAAATTTTTAAATGATGGTGATGTTGTTAAAACTGGCCCTGAAAGTTTTACCGCTTGGATTTATACTGATGATAAAACTCAACGAAAAATGAGAGAAAATCAAACATGGACATTTACAGATATGACTAATGAAGAAATGAGAGCAGAGGCTGATGAGAAATATGGTGGAAGGGCTCCAGGCAGTCAATTAATAGCCACCGCTAAAAGAAGTAATAAAGAAGCTGAAGCTCGTGGATTTGTATTACAAGTTCCAACGGGTGTAGCTGGAGTTAAAGGTTAATAGGAGATTGTTATGAATAAAAAACGATTTATAAACATTATTGAAAAAATAGTAGAAAAGAAAGTTAAAGAAGAACTACCAAAACAATTAAAAGAGATATTTATTAAAGAGGACTTTAAAGATGAAACGGTAGATTTAAAATCTTTATCAAAAGAATTTATTCCACCAGATGATAGTGAAATTAAAGAAGAAGTCACTTATTCAAACAATGAGACTATAAATAAAATTCTTAATGAAACTAAAGGCGGAATTGTATCAAATAAATCTGGTTATGAAGAATATCCAACTATGACTGGTGATACATTTGATAGTAATCGCGTTGGTGAATTAATGGGATATGGTAAATCAGACGAAGGTAAAAGAGAAATGGGAGCAGTTGATACTATAAGAAAAGCGGGTGTTAATGTTGAAGATGTTCCTGACCATGTTCAAAATGCTTTAACAAGAGATTATAGTGAAGTAATGAAAGCTATAGATAATAAAAAAGGAAAATAGTAAATGGGTGCATTAGAAAATGATTTAAACCCAGATACTTGGATTGGATTATCATTTCCACTTGGTAGGTCTACGTCTGGATTTTTTCAACAAACACAAACAACGTTAGAACAAACGTCACATAATATAAAAAATTTATTATTGACAATGAAAGGTGAACGACCATTTTTGCCAGAGTTTGGTTCTGATTTATATTCTATTTTGTTTGACCCAATTCAAAGTGATACAACAATGAAAGTGGAAGAAGCTATTAAAGATGCTATAAAAATGTGGTTACCACACGTAGTTGTTAATAGAATTGATGTTATCGTAGATGAACAGAATCCAAATCAAATTGATGTTTCATTAGAGTTTGGTGTTACTATAGAACCAGGCGTATTTGATTCTTTACAATTAACTTTCTTTTCCAATTTTTAGGAGATTTAAATGGCTACACCGGCAAAATCAGAAAAAAAAGAAGTAAAATATCTTAGTAAAGATTTTTCAAACTTTAAAGATAGTTTAATAGATTTTTCTAAAACATACTTTCCTAACACATTTAATGATTTTAATGAGTCAGACCCAGGTATGATGTTTATTGAAATGGCAGCCTATGTTGGGGATGTATTGTCTTATTATATTGATGATAGATTCAAAGAATCTTTGTTATCTTATGCAGAAGAAATAGAAAATGTTTTTGAAATAGCTCAATCATTGGGGTATAAACCAAAGTTAGCTACACCATCTTCAACAAAAGTAGATTTATTTCAAACTGTTCCAGCTATAGGTAGTGGTGATACTATTAGACCAGATTATAGATACGCTATGAAAGTATTAAATGGTACTCAAATGAAATCAACAAGTGGTATTATATTTAGAATGCAAGAAGATATTGATTTTGCAAATTCAAGTTCTGTAGCACCACGTTCAACTACTATATATGAAACTTCTGGTACAGACCCAAGTAAATATCTTTTAAAAAAGACTGCATCTGTATATAGTGGTGATATAACAACTGAAACATTTACCTTTGGTACAGCTAAAAAATATGATAGAATTGCGTTAGCTAAACCCAATGTTACTGATATTATGTCTGTTACCGATAATGATGGTAATAATTGGTATGAAGTAGATTTTTTAGCAAAAGATATTGTATTTGATGATGTATCTAATGCAGATAGTGCAGACCCAGAGTTATCACAATATTCAGATGATGTTCCTTATTTAATTAAATTAATTAAAACACCAAGGAGATTTACAAAGTATGTAAGAACCGATGGTAGAATGGAATTACGATTTGGAGCTGGTATTTCATCGGGAGCCGACGAGGAAATCATACCAAATCCAGATAATGTAGGTTCTTCTTTACCAGAAGGTGTTTCTATGTTAGATAGAACATTTGACCCGGCTAACTTTTTAAAAACAAAAGCGTATGGATTAGCTCCAAGTAATACAATATTAACTATAAAATATGCTCATGGAGGCGGCGTGGGTCATAATGTAGCCGAGGGTTCTATTCTTGAAATAAAAGAAAAGAATATTAGTTTAACTTCTACTGGTCTTAATAGTGCTACTGTAACCCAAACAAGAAATTCACTTGGAGTTATCAATCCAAATCCAGCACGTGGTGGTAAAGGTAAAGAAAGTGTTGTAGAGATAAAACAAAACGCATTAGCTCATTTTCAAGCTCAAGGAAGGACTGTTACTAAATATGATTATATAATTAGAGCGTATTCTATGCCTGCTAAATATGGTGCTATAGCTAAAGCGTACATAGTTCCTGACGAACAATTAGAAGGAGCTCAATTCCAATTCCAAAAGGAAGCAAATGATGGTACTGGTATTTGGAGTATTGATAAAAGTCTATATGGACAAGATGACTCACCAGAAACTGGAGCTCCAAAAGTTCCTACAAGAATACCCAATCCATTAGCATTAAATATGTATTTACTTGGTTATGATAATAATAAAAATTTAGCTACTACTAATGTAGCCGTAAAGGAAAACTTAAAAAATTACCTTGGTCAGTATAGAATGGTAACTGATGCTATAAATTTAAAAGATGCGTGGATTGTTAATATAGGTGTTGATTTTAAAATTATGACTAAATCTGGATACAATAAAGAAGAAGTATTGTTAAAGTGTATTCAGAAGATTAAAGACTTTTTTGATGTTGATAGATGGGAAATTAACCAACCAATAATGGTAGCAGACATATCATATCAGATATCATTGGTTGATGGAGTAGCTCAATTAATACCATTCTCAATTGATTTAGATGGTGATGGCCCTGGTGACCCAGTACAATTACCAGTTCGTATAATAAACAAGTGGAGAACTTCAAATGGTTACTCTGGTCACATATATGATATGGGAGCGGCTTATAAAAATGGTGTAATATATCCATCATTAGACCCTTGTATTTTTGAATTAAAATACCCAGATAGTGATATAAAAGGTCAAGTAGTAGGGAGTGTAATATAATGCATTATTTTGAATTTGCTACAAAAGATACAACTTTATATGAAGGAAATGCAACATCAAGTCAGAATACTGGTCTTGATGAAATATTAGAAGTACGTAAAGATATGAATGATTCTGGTACACAAATAAATGTTTCCAGAGCTTTAATTCAGTTTGATTTAACGTACATATCAGAGTCAATTAATAGTGGATTGATACCATCTGATGCTGAATACTATTTGAATTTGTATGATGCTAATTCACAAGAATTGGGTTCAAGTGATGTGTTATATGCATATCCCGTTAGTCAATCTTGGGAAAATGGAGAGGGAAGATACCTTGATTGGCCACCAATTACCGATGGTGCGTCTTGGAGGTTTAGAACGGGCCCGACAGCGAATGACCAATGGGTTGATGGTACTAATGATACTGGTGGAACATGGTTTAATGGAACTTCTGGTGCATATACCTTAGAAGCTTCTCAATCATTTACTAATGAAGCTAGTGATGTTAGAATGGATGTAACTGGTATTGTAAACAACTGGATTAGTAGTGGGTCTTCTTATCCGAATGACGGATTTATATTGAAAAGAAGTGGTAGCGTTGGTAATTCAGATTCTACTTTAGCAGAAGGTAGTACTACTAAGTTAGGTCATTTTAGATTTTTTTCACGTGAAACTCATACTATATATCCACCAAAACTTGAGGTAGTTTGGAATGATACTGCGTGGAATACTGGTTCGTTGAGTCCATTAACTGGTAGTGACTTACATAGTTTAGAAGTGTATATGAAAGAACTTAGACCAGAGTATCAAGAGGATTCTAAAGTTAGATTTAGAGTTGTTGGTAGAGAAAGATTTCCTGCAAAAACTTGGTCGTCAACCACTACAAATCAAGTAACACCAAAATATTTACCAAGTGGTAGTTCGTATTTTGAAATAAAAGATGCGTATACAGAAGATGTGATTATTCCTTTTGGTAGTGGTTCAATTATTGGTTGTGATTCAACTGGAAATTTCTTTGATGTTTGGTTACAAGGGTTTCAACCAGAAAGAAATTATAGGATTAATTATAAAATAGTAAGTGGTAGTGGAATTGGTGAAGTAGTGCAAATTGTAGATAATGATTTTGAATTTAGGGTGATAAGATAGTGCCATATACAGCAAAAGAATTATATAATAATGAATATTTTAAATCACTTGCTAACGCAGATGAGAAAGAGTATGAATTAAAACTTGATTCGGCGTTGACAAAAGCTAAAATTACAGGTTCAGCACAACCATATGAAATTGATGGTGAATTACAATCATATGAAGATGTTAGAACTGGAATGGGATTAGAAGCACCACATCAATATGTTTATAATAACATGGTTTATAGAAATCATGAAATGAAAAATGAAATTCTTGAAGAAGTTATTGATAGAGATTTTACGTTAGATGATAAACCATTTATAACTATAAAGGATGGAAGATTAATAACTAAACCTGGTAGTAAAACATTATGTTTATTTCAAGATGATGTAAAATATCCAATCCAAAATATGGATTTAGTTTATATGATGGGGTTTAAAAGTAAAGATGTTGTAACGTTGAACCCAGCATTATATGATAGTATAAAACAAGGGCCAGCAATTACTAATACAAGAATGCGTAACGCCGAAGCATTACTTGGTACTCATAGGGATAATGATTTTTTTGTTCCAACGATGGATAGATTAGATGAAGATAAATTACAACAAATTAGAGAAAGATTAGAAGATGGTAAACCAGTTATGGAAACTTTATATCAAATTACTGGCCAAGTAGCTAAATCAGTTCATCAAGTTAGATTATTAGCTAATCAATTAGTTGGTGAACCAATGTTAGCAAGACCTGGTGATATTAAGAATGAAGAACAAAGAGTTGAATATGAAAAAGAAGTTAATAAAGAAATAAAAAGTGAAGGTGCTTTAGCTAGAGATACCGCGGTTCAAAACCGAAGAAACGCGGTTGGAGTAGATGATGTTAGAGGAGTAACGGGTAATAGTTCAAGACCAGCTCCAGTACGAAAATCTGGTGGTAAGTCTTTTAACTCACAAAATAAAATAGGATATTAAGGAGTTAATATGAAAAATTATAAATTAATATGGGGTGGAAAAAAGAATACAAAAGTATTAAGGATGTTACAAGCCGATACTGGTGGAACAACAACTACAACATATATTGAACCTACGGGAGAAACACAAAGTTATCCAATTAATCAAGTGTTAGTTACGCCTGGTAATTTAACCGCGTGGGGTAGTTTAACTATAAATTGGCTTAATAATCCAATTCAAGAACAAACTCATGAAGTAGATGCTACTCAAAATTGGGCTGAAGAACAAGACCAAAAATATAATGAACAATCAGATGCGGATTATATCTAAGGAGAAATTGAAAATGTCAAAGTTATTATGGGGTGGAAAAAATAATACAAAAGTATTAAGAATGATTTCGGAACAAGATACTTTAAATGATAATATTCAACAACAAACACAAAGTACTGTAATTCCTACTGGGACAACAGAAGTTACTGTACCAGCTACAGCTGTAGATTTAAAGATTTTTAAAATAACTGGTGGAACAGATGCCAATCTTGAATTAGTATTTTCAGATGTAGTAGATTCGAGTACTGGATTATATATAGTATCCGCGGCAGAAGTTGTGGAACTTGGTAATGGTAATTTTAGAGCGTCAGTTGATGGTGTAATGAGTAATGATTTTTCAATTAATATTCAAATACAACCACAACCATTACCAGAAGGAACTGTAAATGCAGCTCATTATAAACTTGAACCTACAAGAGAAATTGTAGAAACACTTGTTACACAAATTGTTGCTAATGATAATGGTAAAGTTGATGTTCCTGTTATGTTTGGTGTAGATTATTCAGTATTTAATATTGCTCCACCTGGTAATCCTATAGGTGGACAACAAACAATTACTGGAGGATATACAATACCAGCTCCAACACCAACACCAGTTGCTACAGAAAATCCAATTTTAACACCAGACCCATTTACATTCCCGTCAGAAGAACTTGATGTATGGTCTCGTCCAAATTGGGCTGAAAGTGCACCACGAACTATATCTGGTATTAATCAAGAAGTACAAGCTAATGTTAGACAAGGTTCAACAGGTGTTAATACACAATTTAAAGTAAATGATGGTGAATGGGGAGCACAATCTTTATCTGTTAATGATGGTGATGTTGTACAAGTTAGACTTCAAACGAATAATATTCATCAAGGTATGGGACAATTCAATACTAAGTTACAGAGTAACGCAGGTATAACTGTAACATTAGATGTTGGAAATGGAACATTTACATATAATGTAAGTACACGACATGCCGACCCCTTTGATTTTGCAGAAGATGTTGGTACTACATACAGCCAAACATCTGACCCCTTCGATTTTTGAATGATTTGGCAGTATGGAAATAATATTATTGGAAGCTTAAAATGGCAGTTCATAGATTAAAACCAAAAGATAAACAACTTTTAGAAGTTGGTGGCAATAGACAAGTAGGTATGCCTGGTTATGATTGGCCTCCATTTTTATCTGGTCAAGGTGGAGTTCATGATTATATTGAATGTCACATTTATGACGCTACTGGAAAAAATTTAATTGAAAGTTTTATTACAAAAGATTATACAATAGAAAGTAATAATGTAATAGTAAAACCAGGCAATGATTTACGAAGTAAAGGTTATGTGAGAGGTAAATATCAAGTTAGTTATAATTTTTTAAGAGAAGAGTTTGGTACTGATGAAACTATATTAGTTTATGCACACAACAACGAAGTTTATACTGGTCCAAAAAGATTATATCCAGACAACGCCGACTTACCTTGGTATATTGATGATGATAATTTAATTTATAGTGGAGTTAAGGGCGAAGAAGTTGAACGTAGAAAAGAATTGTTAATAAAAAATAATTCTGCTTGGATACATAAAATTTCAGAAGATAGAAAAGAAATTAGGTTAGTACCAAATAATATTGATAGTGATAGATTTAAAGAATCTTTTAATAATTTAAGACATACAATAAAACATTGGGGTACTAAAAATTTAAATGTAGATATGACTTTTCCAGATGGCCCTGGTGGTAAAACAATTAGATTACAAGGATTACCACGAAGTAAACAATTTACAAAAAAATCTGTTGGTGGTGAATTTATTTTCGATAGAGGTTATATAACACATATTGAACGAAGAGTTTATGAAGAACCAAGATTAATTCTTACAAAAGATATACCTTCGGCTATTTCAGATGAGATTCCACAACCTACTGAGCCTTTAATTCCATATGAAAGACAAGTTATTCCCACAATTAATAAAGCAGTACCCAAATATCAACCATCAAGTACAGGTCCAGATGAATATGATTTTGTTACTTCTATGATTGGTAGTGGAGACTAATTATGATTAGATGGGGTGGAAAAAAAGATACATTAATATTACGGATGCTTGAGCCACAAGACGAGGGAGACTTTGGGCCAAACTGGCCTTATAATATACAAAAAGACCCATTTGACTTTACAAATACAAATCCACCACCAACACAAGACGATACATTCGATGATGTTCCAGTAGAAAGTAATCCAGTTCCAGATTCAGAAGAACCACCAGTATCCGCAGATTTACCAGAAGTTGTAGAATATGAACCAGAACCAATTGACCCACCACCTTTACCTGCAGGTGTATTTCCTGGTGACTCTGATACGTGGGTCAGAGGTACTATTATTGAAAGGAATCAAACAAGGTTAATTAGACTTGATACTTCTTATACATCAGCCGCGTCAGATTTTTTTGGTGATGATGGTACGTCTACAGTAGAAGTTCCATCAACACTTAGTTTTAGTGATGGTGAATTTACATTAGTTGGTGTTGGTAATTCTTTTCAAATTGCAAATACAGCGGCACTTAATGCTGGTGTACCAGAACCATATGTACCTTTGCCTGCAACATATAATATTCAAATAGGTGATACGTTTAGACTTGACAATGGTGAAGAATATTTTGTAGATACTATTGATAATATGGGATTTTCGGCTAATGTACAAGACGAGATTAATGGAATTCAAGCGACAAATTTTGAAATAGATATAACTACAGAAGAAGTTGTATTAGACCCAGTTGTAGAAACATATACTGATAATCAAGTTGATTTTTATGAAATAACAAGTACTGGTGAATCACCAATAAATTTACAAGAAAATACATTACAAGGTCAAGATGGAACTTTTTATGATATAGTACCTGGTGATAGGGTTGATGTAAAATTTAGTCCACCAGCCTCAACTATGACTCCTAATTGGTTGGGTGCATTTTTTGTTCCCATTCATGATATTAGAGAAGTAGCAATAGGTGATGATTATTTTGCGGCATTAGGTTTAACTCAATTTACATTTAGTAATGGACAAACTATTTCGCCCGCTCAAACTCCATTAGAAAATTGGTGGATACAAACTGAATTAAATCTTGGTTCATTAACACCGGCCGACATAGATGCGTATAATGAATGGGTAGCTAGTGATTTTAAAATTGCTCCAATACCACAAGTTGCAATAAAACCATTTGTATTTCAAGTTGGTTCTTATGGGCCACCTGACCCAGAAGACCTTGATATACAAGGTATATCTGATGGTCTTTTATATGGTCAAAATGGTAGTGGTATAGGGTTATTTACATTAATGGAACAACAAGACTCTGGTTACGCTGGAGCCGGTGGTATAAATTATGGTGATATAGCTACTGAAAATGGGATTGGTGTACAAGCAGTTATAGAGATACACCAAAATTTATTAGCACAAATAAATGAATTTAATGCAACAGTAACTCAATTTGAAGAAGAAATAATTACGTGGACAGAAATTTATGGGCCAGATTTAATTCCATTATACGATAGTGACCCAGATAGTGGTACTTATGGTCAAATGTTACCTAATGAATTTCAGCCAGCTCATCCTTTATATGATTGGTTTACTACCGCTATTTCATTAGGACAAATTTCACAAGACCAATTAAATGATTATCAAGCTTGGTTAACAAGTAGTAGAACAATTTCACCATTTTCTATTGCACAATATCCACCACCACCATTTGTTAGTGAATTACCAGAATTAAATTTAAATGGGTGTGTTGATGATAGAGCTATGAATTGGATTCCATGGGCGGCCGTTGATGATGGGTCTTGTATGTATATTCCACATATAGCTGATAGTGTATTATGGCAATGGGGTGATGGTACATACGATGAACAATTATGTGAACCAGGTAATATAGAACCATATAATCATATTTATAGTCAGCCAGGTATTTATACAGTAAATATGTTTTTACGATATATTGATGGTGATGTTGACGCATTTCAAACAAAAATTGCTGTAAAAACTGAACCAACTCCAGTTAAGAATTTATGGGAATGGGGTGATGGTGAGTTTGATGAAACGGAAGGTGAAGATATACCACCAAGTCATATATATAAATCGCCTGGGTCATATCAAGTCACATTAACTACTTTATATAGTGATGGTATAGATACATACACTAAAACAACTTCACGTGAAGTAACAATATTTCCAAATGAAGCGGCTACTATTACTATGTTCGCGTATGGTAAAGAAGAAAATAGTTCTGATATAGAAAATGAAATGACATTTATTATCAGTGCTAAAGATGTGGATGGTCAAATTGTAAAGTATGAATTTGATTTTGGAGATGGTTCTGATGTTATAGAAAAGGATGTTGAGTTAGAAGATAAAATATATCATGATACAGAAACTTTTACTGAACGTAAACGATATAGACGACCAGGTGCTTATGTAGCTAAAGCTAGTGTAAGAGATAATAGTGGGAATATTAGTACTACACATAAAATTATTTATGTTGATGATGTAAAATATATTCCAACATATGAACCATATGTTGCACAAATTACTGATGTTATATCACCAACAATTATAGAAGTTGATAGGAGTTGGGCAGAAGAAGCTCAATTTGTTAAACACGTGTGGGGTAATCCTGGTACACCAGCTCCAAATGAAGCCGAAGATGGTGAGTGGGCCCATGGAAAAGAATGGGAATATCCATTTAAAAGAGCACAATCTAATTGGAGATTAAAAGAAAAAAGAGATTTGAGAACACTTATAAATTTAGGTAGTGATAGAGTTTCATTAGTAACAAATTTTAGAAGTGATAATTTAAGTTTTAAAAATTGGCCAAATTCTGTAGTTTTTAAATTATATAGACCATTACCCAAAAGTGTTAATGAAAAGGATTTTGTGTGGGTTTCAAGAGAAATGTTACCACCACTTGCCAAAGTTATTAATTTAATAGATTTTGTTGATGAAAAAATAGATGGTATAGTATTGAGACAACCAGATTATTGGTCTACAGAACTTCCATTTGAAAGTACAAGAACTGATTGGAAAAATAGACAAAATATTGTATCAAGTAATTCTGATGTTGCTAGCGAGTTAGAAGATAAATTTATTAGTCAAAGTGATTTGAGTGTAGAATTGAATCACGATTATACTAATTACGAAAACTTTGTAAAATTTAGTTCTATACAAAAAAGATATGATAATTTTGAATATAAAATTAAACGTATAGAACATTATAATAATTTAAGTTCTTCACTTATACCTATAAGTGGTTCAACATCTGATATAAGAAGTGCAGAAAGAAGTGTACGTGAAGTTAAAAATAGTTTTGATGGATTTGAAAAGTATATGTATTTTCAATCTTCATCTTATACAACAAGTTCACTTGGAGAATTACATGATACTTCTTGGCCAAAAGTAAGTGGTACAGGAACTTTACTTAATCCATATGTTTTAGCTCCAACTACATCAAGTCAATATTTAAGTTGGAAAGCTGGAAACGATGATAGTGCATCTTTACATGATAGACAAAATTTAGATAGGTTGGTAAACAATTTACCATTGCATGTTAGAGATGATGATAGAAATGAACAATTTTTTAGATTTGTAGATATGATTGGACATCATTTTGATGATATATGGTTATATACAAAAGCTTTAACTGATATAAATCATCGTACTAATAAAGTTGATGAAGGATTATCAAGAGATTTAGTACATGAAGTAGCTAAAGGATTTGGTTGGAAAGTTTACGATGGTAAAAATTTAATTAGTTTACCAAAACATCAACTTGGTATAGAAGTATCTGGTTCTGATAATGTAGCAGTACAAACATCAGCCGAGTCTGAAAGAGATATTACACGAGAAGTTTGGAATAGAATATTAGTTAATATGCCATATTTCTTAAAAACAAAGGGTACTTCTCGAGCATTAAAAGGATTGATTAGTTGTTATGGTTTACCAACAACAATATTACGTGTAAGAGAATATGGTGGACCTGTTTTACCAGAACAAAATACTGCATATGAAGTAACTCGTAAATATAGAAGGTCTTTAAATTTCTATGGTAGTCAACACGTAGAAACAACTTGGACTGATGATACAAATACTGGTAGAGTACCTGATACGGTAGAGTTTAGATTTAGAGCAGTACAATCTGGTAGTGGAGAATTTAAACAAGTACTTTATCAGAAGGGTACTGATTGGGCAATTACATTAAAGGACGATGGTTCAGAAGACAACAATGGTTACTTAACATTTGCTATAACTGGTAGTTCTTCTAACGCAGAAATATCATCTTCATTGTTACCAGTTTTCGACAACGAGTTCTGGTCTGTAATGTTAACGAGGAAAAGTGCAAGTCAGGCACCAATGGTAGACGATGGTAATAGTCGTAATATTGACTATGAGTTATTTCTTAAAAAATATGACGCTACAAGAAATAGAATTTACTATCAATCTTCTGCAAGTTTGAATGTAGATGGTCGTGGTGGTGGTGCTCCACAAGGAATGAATAATAGATTCCAACAAGATGCCGATGCATACATTGGTGGTGATACTACAAGAACATTTGGTAATCAATTTACTGGTTCAATGATGGAATTTCGTTATTGGAATTCACCTTTATCACAATCTCATTTTGATAATCATGTTAGAGCTCCAAAAACTTATAATGGTAATCATCCGTCAGCGTCTTATACTGATTTAGTTTTAAGATATTCGTTTAATAAAGAAGCTAATCATGGAACTGGTTCTATTGATATACTTGATACAAGTGCAGACCAAAGTTATATACAAAGTGGTAGTGCTAGAAATTATCCAGATAGGGATAGTTACGGTTATACTGAAGACGTAGAACAATTTGTACTTCCAAATTTTGGCCCACAAATGAGGCGAGCTACGAAAATAAGAATTGAAGAAAATAGATTGATATATGGAAGTAAATTATCAATAGATAGTAGAAATGAAGTTAGTGCATATGATTTGACAAGTACAGATTCAAATAAACTTGGTGTTTTCTTTGCACCAACTGATGTTATAAATGAAGATATTATGTTTTCGATGGGTAACTTGGATTTTTCAGATTATATTGGTGACCCAAGAGACCAATTTAAAACTTATTATCGTGGATTAAGAAAAATAAAAGATTTATATTGGCAGAAATATACTTCACCTAATAGTTTTTGGGATTATATGAGAATTTTAAAATTCTACGATAAAGCTATATTTGACCAAATAAAAAGTTTAATTCCAGCTCGAGCTAATGCCGCGTTAGGTACTTTAATTGAGTCAAATATATTTGAACGTTCTAAAGCTATTATTGGTCAACCACCAGAAATTGAAAATACATATTATGAAGATTTTATTGATTTAAATTATGCCGAATCTGCTAGTGGTCAATATCTTGATACTGATGGATTCATTAGTGAATCTATGTATCCAAGTTTTACTGGTACAGAAGATTACTATCAAACATTTATTAGCGAATCCATGTACCCAAGTTTTACTGGTACACAAGATTACTATCAAACATTCATTAGTGAATCTATGTATCCAAGTTTTGTTGGTACACAAGATTATTATCAAACATTTGTTAGTGAGTCTGTAATACCATCTTTTTTTGGTCAATATCTTGATACCGATGGATTCATTAGTGAATCTATGTATCCAAGTTTTACTGGTGAACACAATGACTACACAAGTAGTATAAATATTTTTTCAGATATATTCTCGTGGAGTGGCACTTATGAAGATTTTTCAACATTATCTTTATATGGCCCCAATTCTTCTACTACAATAGATACTTATGATACATTCCTTATGCCATCATTATATAGTTTTACTAATAATACAAGAGGTGATAACATATATAGTGGTTCTTATATAGCAGGTCACAATGGTGGATATTCTGGTGGACAAGATGGTAAGGGTATTTTTGAAGAAGTAACTATACCTATGATTAGCAGTTCGAGACTATCAGAATATCATAAAATAGAAGAATATTTTTATAATTCTAAAGAAAGTTTTTATAGAGCAGGTAATATGAATATTAAAGAACATCAAAGATATCATTCAAATTCTTCTTCATTAAGTCCTGCCGAAGTAACACCACTTTATGAGAGTACTACAGCTTTAAGAAATTTATTATTTGATGGTTGTAAACAGACGGATGATACAACGCCAGATGGTAAAGAATCAGTAGAAGTAATTATAACTTCACCAACTATTTTAACAACAAAAGAATCAGGCGATTCTAAATTAAGTGTAGAATAAAAACACAAAAAACTAAAACAATGATATTTATATATGAACGAAAAAGTTATTTTATACCAAAAATTTTGGTGACGAATATTTATATATGAATACAAAATTAATCACTGGAGATAAAACATGGGATTTTTAGATAATTCTTCAACAACCGTAGATGCCATCTTAACTAAGAAAGGTCGAGAGTTATTAGCTCGCGGTAGAAATGAATTCAAAATTAGTAAATTTGCATTAGCAGATGATGAGATAGATTATACGTTATGGGATGTAACAAATTCACTTGGTTCGAACTATTATGGTGCAGTTATTGAAAATATGCCATTGATAGAAGCAGTACCAGACGAAAATCAAGTAATGAGATATAAGCTAACTACATTACCTAAGAATACGGCTAAAATGCCTATTCTTGAACTTACTTCAACTTCTCTTGAATTTAAGAAAGCTGGTGTTAAACAAACAATTACACCAAATACAAGAAATGCGTCAGATGCTACTCTTGGATATACATTTGTTTTACATAATTCGGATGCATGTAGAATGATGGTATCTGCTGGTGGTGAAGTATCGGCTCAAGGAGCTACAATACCAACTTTTATTGGTGATGATGATAGAAAGAATTCAATTACTGTTGTAGCTAAAGCAGTTGATTTAATTGCAAGAACATTATCGTCTGATATTAATACACAACTTACTATCGTTGGTAATGAAACTGGTGCGACATATACTATTCCAATAACTATTAGTGCTGATGTTCCAGTAAATGTAACTGCTGAGTAGGAGATAAATCATGGCTAAAGGAAAAAAGAAAAAGGGATTATCCACACAAGAAATTATACAGATAGAAGATGCTGTAAAGTCTGGTAAAGGAATTGGTGGTTTATCAGTTGCATCTAAACTTCTTGGTAAGAGTATTGGTAGACCCGCCCCAATAACAAAACCAAGTATCTATACGGTCTTTGACCCAGATAATGATATACTTGAAAATATGAAGGCGGTGGTTTCGTCTCCATTGTGGTCTGGAAATACTGGTAGTTTAGCTACATATTTCACTTCTTCGGCACAAAGTGCGTCAAGTGGTGAGTATTATAATGATATTTATGCAGTAGACCCAAGTGATGATACAGCTCAAGTTCAATTTGGTATTGCGTATGGTCATTATGCTGGTAGTGGTTCAAAGGCTACCGGTGGTGATAATGCCGCTTCAAAAGCTATGTATTCACAATTTAGAAATATTTTATTGACACCAAATGATACTAAATTTACAATGGCTGGTAGTGTTGATTCAGATGATGTTTATATAATTTCTGCTAATAGAGCACGAATTAGAGAAAAAGTTGACCCAGGTAATTGGGAACTTTGGTTAAGTGGTAGTAGTGGTGTAGATACAACTGGCCAAACCTATTGGAAACTAATTGATGATAGTGGTGCAACAGTTGACCCATCAGTAAATAAGGGTGGAAGAGTATTCAACATTGTTTCTGGTTCATTAACTAATGGTGTAGCGGAAACATCAATAGTGGCAACAAGTCAACCAAATGGTGGACTTGGGTTGTTTTATCCAGATTTAGGTATTTGGATTATAAGTGCCGCTCAAGCTGATGGTTCTGGTTCATTTGGTACTGATAGAGGAATCACAGGTGCTGAAGAAAACATCCAGAAGTTCTATAACGCATTTGTTGGTGGTGGTAAATTTCAAGCTCGTAGAGAGGAAAACATTTCTTCCACACATTATTTTTGTAGAGTAAGGAATAAGAGATATAATTTTAGTAATAATCCTACATTCTTTACACAATCTGATGGTTCGTTTAATAATCCATCGTTTCATAAAGACCCAAAGACGTATATTACTACTGTTGGGATGTACAACGATGAAAATGAACTATTAGCTGTTGCTAAACTAAGTAAACCTTTATTGAAATCTTACGCTAGGGAAGCTATTATCAAAGTCAAATTAGACTTTTAGTCTAAAGGAGAGGGTCATCTATGATATTTAAAAATCTCGACCCACAAGACGCGTTAATATCACCCTTTAAAACATTTAAAGATTTCACATTCACAAATGTTGATAGCGGTAGTGGTGTTTACGCGATAGAAGGGTTATCTGGAAGTTGGCACAACTTCAACACATCAACTGCGGAATCACATTCATTTGGAGATTATTCCACTATTTCTGCTAGTTTAGGTAAAGACCCTTGGAGTCTTGGTACTTGGTATAAGATTCCAACTTATTGGTCTATGAGACACTTATATTATAGAGATGGTAATAAACCATTTCATAGTTTTGGTAATACAGATACCAATAAATGTTATAGAGACTTACATAATAGAGTAAATGTTATATCAATACCCCAGAAATTTTATAGTGAAGGTATAAAACCTAAGAGTGTTAAGTTAACAGACGATAGCACTGATGTAACTTATACAATATATGATGATGGTCAAGGGAATTTATATGACAATACTTATTCTGCTAGTTTCGCGGCATTTAAAAGTAGTAGTTGGGATGGTTCAAATTTAACTGCAGAAGGTAGTGGTAGTGCAATAGGTAATATTTTTTATGAACATGGGGTCATTACAATTACAGATACTGGTTCTTATAGTCAGGTAGGACTTGGAAATGGTACAGATGGTTGGGAATTGGATTTTAAAGCTAGTCATACCATATATGAACATGAGTATATGTGTAATATTGGTAAAACAGAATTCAATACAACAACTAATATTAGTGCTACTTCTGGTAGAAGTGGTAGTATAACTGTTGCTCCAAATTCACCAGACACGTGGAGGGTATTTGCACCTGGTGATAATCCAGATGGTGGAAGTGGTTCTGTAAAAACAAGTTATAATGCTACCGAATTCGCTATTAATCATACAACACATTCAGATTTCTCGCCATATGTAACTACAGTTGGTTTATATAATGACCACAACGACCTTTTAGCAATTGGTAAGTTAGGTAGACCTATTAAACGTGATAAAGATGAAGCATTTTCAATTGTCGTTAGGTTTGATGTATAAAATATTCTAAAGTATGATATTTATAGTTGTATAGATAGAATAAAAATATTGGGAGAAATTAAATGTTAAAAAACATTTTCATAGGACTATTATTGTCTACTTCTTTGTTTAGTCAAGATATTATACTAAACTTTTTTAAGTACTCGACTGCGTATGCAAGTTTTAGTTTAAATGCACCACGACATCAAGAGGATAGGTTTAGTATTGTTGGTGGATTGGATACTGGTGACTTGGAAGTTGAAAGGGAAGAAAGAGAATTAAAAGCTGATTTTCAAAAATCATTCGGATTGAGAAAAATTGGTCGTTTCAATTATGAACCAAAACGAGGTGTTAAGAATGCTGGTAATGGTGGAACTTGGTACGATGGTTCAGAAAAAAACGCGAATGAAAATGCAACATTTGGTTCAGTTAAAGGTTGGGAATATTTAATAAAATGGACTGAAGGTCGTCAATGGGGAAATGAATATCTTAATCAAGAATATTGGTTGAGATATACTGGTAATTGGTTCATGGCTAAATTAGGTTGGACGGAACTTGGTTTAGAAGAAATAACTTATGGTCAAGGTGATTTAAGATTAAAGTGGTCACCAGAATTTTTAGGTAATCAGATAACATTTAGTGTTGGTGCAAAACATAGACAACATCCTGTATATGGATTTGATGCTATGATATTAGATACAACTTGGTATAGAGGTTCTTGGTGGGATTTTGCCGAAGATGCTTTTGGTATGGATGATAAAAGATGGTATATAGTTGATGAAGATAATGTATATCATGAAGGTCACTTAGTATATTACGACGCAGAGTCAGATACTTGGATTGATGTACCTGGTGATGGCCCATTCTTTAATGGAGATGGTGAATTTATTGGGTATGATTATATGTGGGAAACTTCCGATGGAGAAATTATTGCATGGACGGATAGAGAATTTTTTGTTTATCATTTTCCAGGATTGTTAGAATCATACATGAATGGAATAAAAAAGGGTTTAGGATATCAAAAAGAAACATCTTTAGTAATAGGTACTGATTATTATCATTATGGAGATAGGTGGTGGATACATGCGTGGGGTAATTGGTTACCTTATCATTATGGACATGATAAATATTCATATCACAACGCCTCTTCTTATATAGACCATGTAGATGAAGGTAAAGAACCTTCTGATTTTATGTATATGGAGTCAATGTGGATGAGTTGGAATGATTATGATTTTGGTGCAATTTTTGGAATTAAAGTACAGGAAAATTTAGGACTTTTTGCGGAAGGCCGTTATTTATATTACTGGGAACGACCAGCGTATGATTTTAAAGTTGGTTTGAATTATCAATTTGTAGGATTTAGTAATGCCGAATAGTAAAGCTAAAGATAGAAAACGAAAAAGACGGATGTTAAATAAAAAGTGGGCAACGGAAGGTCGAACCGCTAGTCAACATAAAAAATGGTTAGAGAAAAATAAAAATAATCCAATTAAAAATATATATGGTAGATAATAATGTATGGAATGATAAATAAAGCAATAAGAACTTTAGTTACACGAGAAGCAGGTGAAGAAGTTTGGGAACAAGTTCTTGTAGCATCTGGTATAGACAAAGATGTTTATGGAGATTTAGAATCTTATGATGATAGTGTAACATTCTCATTAGTAGGAGCAGTTTCAGAAACATTAGATATTCCTGCAGGAGATGTATTAGAAATGTTCGGTGTTTATTGGGCAACCGATGTTGCACCAAAAGGGTATGGTGAGTACTTTGAAGCGTTTGGTAATGATTTTCAAAGTTTTGTGGCAGGATTAGATGAGATGCATGTAAGAATTTCTCAAATGTTACCAAGTTTAGTTCCACCTGCATTTGAAATAGAAGAACTCGGTGAGAATCATTTTAAAGTTCACTATGTATCACAAAGAGATGGATTAGCTCCGTTAGCAGTTGGAATGTTAAAGGGAGTGGCTCAACACTTTGGTGGTGAGGCAGACATAACACAAATAGAATATAAAGGTACTGATGACCACGATGTGTTCGAGGTACGATTTAAAGAGAGCGAATAATGGCACGGAATGGAGAAAGATTAGGCAACCTTTTAATGGACGCCGATATCATAACAAAACGACAACTTGCAAAAGCTGTACAGATACAAACACAAGGTGATAAAAGAAAATTAGGTGAAATCTTTGTTGAATTGGGTTATGTTACGGTTGAAGACTTAACAGAAGTTATGATGGAACAAGCTAATAAAGCTTCAGACGAAGTAGAAAAGAGTAAACGAGATAGAATATTACAAAAACAAATTTCAAAATCAAAGAGTAAACCGAAACCAGTTATACAGGAGAAAAAAGTGTCCAAACCAAAAGAATTAAGTGAAGAAGCAGTACTAAGTACTAAGTTCACTTTATCAGTACAAACAATGATTGGTGCGGCCACAGGAATTGCATCATTGGTTGGTATGTGGTATATGTTACAGGCAGACATACAAGAAGCTAAAGAGCTCCCATCATTAAAATCATTATATGAAGGAGAGTATCCATCAAGACCAGAGGGATATAACTGGCCTCGTTCTTATGAACAGTATAAGGATAATGTCGAAGGTCTACAGGACGAAATGGACGAGGCTTATGGAAAAATAGAAGAACTTCAAGATGTTATCAAAGAATTACAAAATGATATAAAATCACTTGAACGGAGAAAACGGGATAAATAGTTATGAATAGAATACAATTAATTAGGCGTGGATTTAAAGTTTTATGTGCAATAGGACTTATGTTTGTATTATGTACAGATTTTGTTAGTGCACAACGAACACCTACAACGAAACCAGAAATCACAGATGATACTTTTAAGAAAAAAACAGCTAAGGGGTTTGTATTAATTAAATTTACAGCGGCGTATCAAAAGAAAAATCTTGACTCTAAATTATTTGATGGTATAAAAGGCTTTGAGGGGTGTATTATCTATGAAGTTAATCATTCAAATGTTAAGAAAGCAATCAAGAAACTTCGAATACGAAACTATCCATCTGTTGCGTTATTCCACAATGGTAAGAAGGTTGAAGTGTGGAAAGGCGATATGGATGGTGAGTTGGATATAGATAATGGCGATATAAAATCTGCTATAGATGGTGTATTAGCCGAAGATGTTTTTTAGGAGATAAGTTATGGGAGTTATGAGTGCAATTACAGGGTTTTTAAGTGGTGGTGATGTAATAAAAGATATTGGTGGAGTATTAGATAATTTACACACATCAGGTGAAGAAAGAGCCGAAGCAGAACAAAAGATAACACAAATATTAGCAACAGCTGAACAAGCGGCACAAGCTCAAGTGTCTGCTCGTTGGGAAGCCGATATGAAACATGGAAGTTGGTTGAGTAAAAATATCAGACCATTAACTTTGATTTTTCTTACAGCCGTATTTGTTATATTAAGTGTATTTGATGGAAATTTGGGTGACTTTACAATAGGAGCGGCGTATGTTCCAGTTTATCAGACATTATTGATGACTGTTTATGCGGCTTATTTTGCTGGTCGTTCAATTGAAAAGGTAAAGAGGGTAACAAAATAAAATGGCGGCCAGTGGAGATTGTTATAGAGCGGCTGGTAGACTTGCTATTAGTCATATGGACGATGAAAGATGGACTTTATGCCACGGAGTAGGTATTTTAAAAACTGATGGTAAACCATTTGGTCATGCGTGGGTTGAATTAGGCTCCGTAGTATTTGACTATAGTAATGGAAGAGAAATTCATATGTCTAAAAAATTATACTATAAAGTTGGAGGAATTCCTGTTAAAGGACATAAAATTTATAAATATACTGGAGAAGAAGCTGGTATTAAAATGTTAAAGAACCAACATTGGGGGCCGTGGGATTCTAATCCACCAAGATAATAATGGGTAAAGCAAAGAAAGCTGTAAAGGATATGGAAGAGATAGTAATTCAAATAAAAAGGGTATTGGGAATATGAAAATATTTCATATAGATGAACCGAATGAAATTGGTAAGAAAAAACAAAGAGTATCAAGAAATGATAAGATGTTTTTTAAACAACAAGTAGAATCTGTTTTAAAGGAACGTAAAAAAATGACCGAAGGAAATATTAAATTAAAAAATTTACTTATAGAATCACAAGATGATACTGATTCGTCAGTTGGTCTTTTATTATTACATGATAAACAATTATTATGTTTAAAAAGAACTGGTTCTTATTGGTCAATACCAAAGGGTCATATAAAAATTGGTGAAGCTCCTATTGAAGCATTGAATAGAGAGTTAGCCGAAGAAACACAAATAGTTTTAGATACAATTCCAAAATTAATTTTAACTACTGAAAAAGAAAATGGTGGTAGTTTCTATCTTTATGTTATACATAGTACGAATTTACAAACTCCAACATTAGATGAAGAACACGAAGACTGGAAATATTATAAATTTTATGATTTACCAGAAAAATTTGATTTTAAAGTTTTAAAACATTTAAAAAGTTTTTATTCCGATAAATTTGTAAGACCACATAATGATACTGTATCAGATGAAAGTGGAGAATATTTTGGAAAATAAAAGTTTATATAAACAATTGGTAGAAGTATCGAACGCTGGTTCAATAGTAGACTCTGGTGAACCAGAATCTGGGTATGTAAAACCTGGTGTAGCACGTAGACTTGGTAGAATTAGAGGTAGTCAAAATAGTGATGAGTGGTTTACAAGAGGTGGTTGGACACAATTAGAATTTCCAAAGGGTGATAATCCATTTGGTGATGATACACAAATAAGAGAGAGACAAGATATTATCTTTAATCCAGACTTACCACAAGAACCAATTGAAAGTGATGATTTTATAACATCTGGTGTTGGTACAAAAGGACAAGATTTTGTTCAACAATCTGTAGATTTACATGGAAAACAAACAAAAACACTTAATGAAAATTTAATTTTAGAAAGAATTGATTTTTTACATATAGCTCAAGCTATAGTTAAATTACATAAATTAAATTCAAAAGTTAGATTTCTTAATAAGAAAGGTAAAGTAAAAGCTGATTATGTTGTTGAAACTGATACTATAACACTCGAACCTACTTCAGATTTAAAAGATTTTATAATGACTGTATTACATGAAATTCATCATGCTCAAATGGCTAAAAAATATGGTAAAAAGAAGTTTTTGAAGATGTATAACCAAGCTGGTACTATGGCAGCTCATCATGGATTTGACCCACACGATGATAATAAGTGGGAAGAGAAGGCTGAGAATTTTGCTAAACGAAATTTTAAAACGTGGTATAGTAAGTTTAAAAAAGCATGAGTCTTTTGGTTTAAAAGTAGATATATATTAATAGGTTATGAACACACGTTCCCGTAAAAATAAAGGCAAACGATTACAAAACAAAATACGAGATTTATTACTCGAAACGTTTCAAAACGAATTAGAACCAGATGACATAAAATCTACTACTATGGGAGAATCTGGAGAAGATATTCAATTATCACCTGCCGCTAGAAAATTTATTCCTTACGCTATTGAGTGTAAAAATCAAGAAGCTTTGTCTATATGGAAAGCATTAGAACAAGCTGAAAATAATTCAAATGGTTATGAACCATTATTGATATTTAAAAGAAACAGAAGTAAAACTTATGTCACTATGGACATAAAGGAATTTCTAAGGTTATTATGTGAATCAAAAAATAGTTAATCTACTTAATAGAGTCTTAAAGACGAGTGGTAGACAATTAAAAAAAGCCAATGAGTATATGTTTTGGTCGCCTTTTGTAGCACACCATAAACAGAAATTACAAATAAATGTACAAACAGGTAAATGGCATTGTTGGGTAAGTAATGAGGGTGGTCATAATTTATATCAATTGTTTAAGAAAGTAAATGCTACAAATAATCAATTTTCTGAATTACGTGATATTGTAGGTACAAATTCGGTTAGTTACAAAAATGATGATAGTGAAACTAAAAAACAAGTCGTTAATTTACCGAAAGAGTTTCTTTCTCTTGCTATAAAACATCCATCACCAGTATATAAACAAGCTACAAGTTATTTGTTATCAAGGGGTATTACTGGAGATGATATATTAAGGTATAATATGGGGTATTGTGAGAGTGGCCCATACACAAATAGAGTTATAATACCATCTTATGATAAAAATGGGTCGTTAAATTACTTTGTTGGTAGAGACATATACAATAGTAAGTTGAAATATAAGAATCCACCAATATCTAAAGATGTAATTGGGTTTGAATTATTCATTAATTGGGATGAACCATTAGTATTATGTGAGGGTGTATTTGATGCCATAGCTATAAAACGTAATGCTATACCATTATTTGGTAAGACTATACAATATAAGTTAAAAACTGAGTTATATAGACAAAGTGTTAAGAAAATTTACATCGTGTTAGATGAAGACGCTAAAATTGACGCGTTAAAACTATCAGCTAAGTTAATGAAGAATGGTGTTGAAGTTTATTATGTAGGTATGCACGATAAAGACCCATCTGATGTTGGGTTTGCACACATGATTGGTAAAATTAAAAACACTAAAAGGATGAATTTAAAGACTTTTTTACAAAGTAAGTTAGCCACAAAACAAAGTAAGTTTATAGATATATGATAAAACAAGATATTCAATTATTTGACAAGTTAAAATACATACACCACATTTCAGATATACAAATACGTAATCTGAAGAGACATAAGGAATACGAAGAGGTATTTGAACGTACTTATGAAGAAGTAAGGAAATACCCAGATAATGCAGTAGCATATATTGGTGGTGATATAGCTCATTCTAAAACAGAAATGTCACCTGAATTGGTTGACCAACTATCAAGGTTATTTAAAAATTTAGCAGATATAGTTCCAACGATAATAATAGCTGGAAATCACGATTGTAACTTAAATAATCGTTCAAGGTTAGATGTTTTAACACCTATTGTAGAAAATTTAAATCATCCACGATTGTTTTATTTTAAAGATAGTGGGATTTATAAGTTTGCTGATGTATCGTTTGTAGTATGGGATGTTTGGGATAAAGAGGATAGTTTTATAACATCCGACCAAGTAGATGGTGATACTAAAATAGTACTATTTCATGGTACTGTTGACAAGTCAGAAACAGATTTGGGATTTAAGTTACCTTCTGATGTACATATAGATAAGTTTGATGGATATGACCTTGGATTATTGGGTGATATACATAAGAGACAACATCTTAATGAAGAAGAAACTATTTCTTATTGTGGTTCATTAGTCCAACAGAATCATGGCGAGGGATTAGACCACGGCTACTTGAGGTGGGATGTACCAAGTCGTAAATCTACATATGTACCTATTCAGAATGATTATGGTTATTATACTTTGGATGTAAATAATGGTGTAGTACCAGTTGTTAGTGATATGCCTTCTAAATCTCGATTAAGGGTTAGAATAACAAACACTAAACCATCACAGTTAAAGAAAGTTTTAGCAGTAATACGAAGTAAATATGGGATAAAAGAAGTAATAGTAACTAAAACAGATGGTTTTGATAGAAAAGACATTGATGGTTCAAAGATAGAGATAGGTGATATTACTGATTCTAATCATCAATATAAATTGATTAGTGAACATCTTGAAAAAAACTATGCAATAGATGAAGATACTTTACTTGAAATTAAAAAAATAAATGAAGAATTAAATTCAACGTTTTTTCATAATGAATATCCAAGAAATATTTTATGGAAATTAAAATCAATGACTTTTGATAATATGTTTTCTTATGGTGAAGATAATGTGGTAGATTTCACAAAACTTGATGGAATAGTTGGACTCTTTTCACCGAACGCAAGTGGTAAGTCAGCTTTATTGGATGTTTTATCGTTTTGTTTATATGATACATCATCGAGAGCGTTTAAAGCTGAAAATATTCTAAACAATAGGAAAAATAATTTTTATTGTAAGGTTAATTTTGAAATAAGTGATATAGATTATTATATAGAAAGAAAAGCTAAGAAGTTAAGTAATGGTCATGTTAAAGTAGATGTTAATTTTTGGATGATTGATGAAACTGGTGAAACAATTTCATTAAATGGTGACCAACGTAGAACAACTAATGTAAATATTAGAAGTGTTATAGGTTCTTATGAAGATTTTGTTTTAACAGCACTATCTTTACAAAATAATAATACTGTTTTTATAGACAAGACTCAAAGAGAACGAAAGGATTTATTATCTAAGTTTATTGGTATAGGTATTTTTGATGAATTGTGGAAAAAAGCCAATGAAGAGATATCAGATGTTTCTGCAATACTAAGAAGGTTTCAACAAAGAGATTATGATTTTGAATTAACAGATACACAAAATAATTTAAATTCATATGTTATAGAATATGATAAGTTAACAAAACAAAAAGAAGAATGGTTGGATGAATATCAACAATTAAATACAGATGTTATAGAAACTACAAAGAAATTAAAGAATGTTGACGAATCTATAACAGATTTAGATTCAATACAAACTAAAAAAGATAATTTAAACTCAACATTAGCAGATATAGATGAAAAATTAGGTTTTTGTCAATCACACGAAAAGGATGTTTCTTTAAAAGAGAATAATTTGTTAGAAAAACATAATAAATATAATGATGTAGATATTGATTCTAAATATGATGAATTAGAGAAATATGAAGAGAAGAAAAATACCTTGAAAATTGAACTTGATAAGTTAAAAATTCAAGTACAAAATAAACTTGATAAGATACAAAAATTGGGTGGATTGGAATGGGATGAAGATTGTGATTTTTGTATGAGTAATCCATTTACACTTGATGCTATAAATACAAAAGAGTTATTAGAAAAAGATAAAGAAATAGCTAACAATCATGTTAAAGAATATGATAGAATTGTTGGTATTATAAAATCACTTGTATATGTTAAAGATGATAAAATACAATATGATGATATCAGACAAAAATTAAATGATGTTGAGGTATTAAAAAATAAAATAGATAGTCAATTAATATTATTAACAGAGAAAAAAGAAAATATTATTGAAAGAATAAGTTCTGTTGAACAAGACATTACAAATTATTATAAACAAGAAGAAGATGTTATTTTTAATAAAGAATTAGAAGAAGATATAGTAGAACTTAAAGATTCTATGGTTAATTTATCTGGTCTAATTGATAATATAGAAAATGATATTAAAATTGTACATGGTAATGTTAAGGTAGCTGAAAATAATAAGAAAAATATATTATCAACAATTAAAGAAGTAGAAGAGTTAGAAATTAAATATAAAGCTTATGAGTTTTATTTGAACGCTGTTAAACGTGATGGTGTTCCATATGAATTAATATCAAAAGCTATTCCTACTGTAGAAGGAGCTGTAAATGAGATATTAGCTCAAATAGTAGAATTTTCTGTAATGTTGGAAATGGATGGTAAGAATATTAATTGTTATATTGTATATGATGATAATAGAATTTGGCCTCTTGAATTGACAAGTGGAATGGAAAAATTCATTTCTTCTTTAGCTATACGTGTTGGTTTGATTAATGTTTGTAATTTACCAAGTACTAATTTTCTTGCTATTGACGAGGGATTTGGTAATATGGATTCCGATAATTTAAATTCTGTTTATAATTTATTTCAATATTTGAAATCACAATTTCAATTTACTATGATTGTATCACACATTGAGGGCATGAGAGATGCCGTTGATACTTTATTAGAACTTAAAAAAGAAGAAGGTTTTAGTAAGATAACTTTTAACTAACTTTTAATTTATTATTAGTTTTAGTATATCCTTCTTTATTTCTTTTCAAAGTTAATATATGTTGATTAAGTACAGCACTCATAGTTGTACTTTCTTCTCTAACGTATAATCTAAACCAATCCATTAGTCTATCTTCTATTGTAAATGAGTATTTACACTTCATACCGATAATCTCCATCTTTTATCCATATATAAATATATCAAATTTTTATAATTAGATATTTATTGTTATATGGAAACCAATATAATAAAACGCCAAAATTTGTATCAAGGTCTAAAAGATTTTGATGTTCTTGTAGATGAGTCTACATTTTTATCTAAATATTTTAATGTCGTTGAGCTCCCAGAAGTAATACCACAGGGTAAATCATCTTTCCTAATGGGTGGTTCTGAATTTTTAAAATCTAATGTTGAACTTAGACTTGAAATTCTTGATGCTCAAGGTAATCCTATATATACAGAACCAGTTTTAAATTATACAGAAGGTATTTTTAGTAGAGTATCTGTAGAAGTTTATAGTGATTCCGCACCTGGTGATGCTACATTATATATTTTAAGTCAGTTAGACCCATTAACTTCTGATGTTGACGTTCCATTGGAGTGGGAAGATGCATATAATGTTCGTTGGACTCGACCAATTTTTATTGATTCAGTAGCACCAAATTCAGAACCAATTTTCTTTTATAAACAACCAACACTTAGTGTTAATGAAATAGTAAAGCCATATATAGTACAAACTGTTGTAACAGGCTCAACAGTACTTACTGGTAGTTTAAGCTCCGAAAGTAAACCACATGATGCGTATCTTGGTAAGCCTTTTAAAGAAGAAGAATTAATAAGAGATAAAATAAAAGATATTTTATTAATGAAAATTAATTCAAAGGAGAGTAGAAAGAGAGGAGTTGGTAATTATAAAAGAAGAGGAAGAGCTGTACGAAGAAGTTCGCCAGAAATTGATAAATTTATATTTTCGTTAAAACAAAAGTTTGGTTCAGATACAAAAGCACTATCAGATTTTGTTGGTGGTGAATTAAAAATAGATACTCCATTAATAGATGAAACTAAATTTGAATTAAAACCACATCATGAAGTTCAACCCTACGCTTCAGACATTATTAAAGTTGTTAATGAGGACGCTATTGTTCCACTTGAGTTAGTTACGGTATTAGATACTTTGACAAAAGAACTTATACCAGTTCCATTAGCGGAAGATAATACATTTGAAATATCTTATCCTACACCAGTAACTCAATCTATTAGTACTACTAATTTTAATTCTTATGCCGAATTAACATTAGATAATTTAAGAACATTTTCTGGTGACATATATCGCGTAAAAACATATGTTAGACCAAAAGGTTCTACTTCCGATTATGAGGTTTTAGCAGACCAAGTTATTGAAAATGTAGAAATACTTGTTGATGAAAATTCTATTTCAACAAAAGATAGAATTGGATATTTTGATAATCAAGATACGATAGATAATAATTGGATAATACATACAAATTATGCACATACAGTAACAGGTAGTTTGGATTATGATTCATCCCAAATAATAGACTCAGTAAAAATTTCTGGTTCTATGACACCAGAAACTAACGCTATAGTATTTGAGACAACTGGTTCATTTGATTTTATACAAGATACATATTATACTTTGACTTTTGATGCGTATGCTAGTGGTCAAAGTGGACTTCCACCAGTAATGGATATATATGTTTCTGGTTCTGCGTTTGGTGATACTACACAAAAAAACTTTAAAAATGTTCAACAACTTGGTCATAAACTTGGTACACTAAAAACTGATGAAAATAATTTTAATTTTGGTAAAGTAGTTCATCCATTTGTAGCAGATATTACAAGTACTGGTAAGTTAATATTTTTGATTAGAAGTGGTATTTTTTATTTATCGGATGTCTCGATAACAGCTACAGCCGAAACTGGTTTTAGTCCAGATTTTATGAAATTAAAGTTGCCAATGCCTGGTATATTTTCGGAAAGACCACAAGAGTTTGATTTCTTAGCCGAGTTTTATGATATAAATAATAACATAGCAGAAACTATTGTTATTAAAGAAGGTATATCTTTTGCAGGTGGTAATCTATTTTTAAGTGGTACTGATAATTTATTATCTGGTTCTATGTTTATGGGAAGTGAAATAAATACTGGTATAGAAATGGCCGGTGTTAGTTCTGGTTTCATAAGGTCAATTGGGTATGAAGGTTTCGCTAAAGCCGAAGATGGTACAGGTCAAGCTGGATTTCTAATTTATAGTGGTTCTGTTTTACCTGGTAGTGGCGATAGTTATGATGGTGTCGGTTTAGAATTGCACGATGGTGTAAGTGGTTCTATGAGGTTCAGAACCGACTTGGGAGTCTTTGAAGTAAAGACACCATCTTTCTTTTTAGGGTCTACTAATCAATTTGTTAGTGGTGCAGATGGTAATATAGAAATTAGTTCAAGTAACTTTCATTTATCTGCGAGTGGTGATGTAAACATGAGTGGTACTATTACAGCTACAGCTGGTGATATAGGTGGATTTAATATTAGTAGTGATGCAATTTATTCTGATAGTTTTCTTTTAAGTGGGTCAGCAACAAGTAATGAATATTTTATTTCGTCTTCTAATTTTAATGTTAAGGCTAGTGGAGATATAACAGCTTCCGCGGCTAAGATTACTGGTACTGTAACTGCCGATTCTGGTCAAATTGGTAATTGGCAAATTATAGATGGTAAGTTAAGTGGTTCTAATGCTACATTAGATGCTACAGGCGCGGCATTATTTAAAACAGGTGATGGGCCCGATGATAATCCATTGAGTGGTTACTATGTAGATTTTACGCCTGGTGATTATTATGTTAGATTTGGTTCAAATTTCGCAGTATCATCAAGTGGAGTATTGATAGCAAGTGGAGCGGTAATAGAGGGTCAATTGACTGCGTCAACTGGGTTGATAGGTAATTGGAATATAGGTTCTGATTCATTATGGAAGTTAACTGGTGGAAAGTATACAGGAGTATCTTCAACTGGTGATACAAGATTTTTTGCTGGAGCTGATTCATTAGCAGAAAGTGGTAGTGGAGTTTTTAATGTAAAATCTGATGGACAAGTTACAGGCTCGGATGTATTATTTAGTGGTGGTAAAATTGCTGGGTTTACAATAGCGTCTACAGGAATTACA
>Ga0208641_1000120_pt1 | contig 57790 bp, 68 predicted proteins | sample ETN02SmetaG_2_FD_185789 | JGI IMG/M metagenome (GOLD analysis project Ga0208641, IMG submission 185789) | Marine microbial and viral communities from oxygen minimum zone, Eastern Pacific Ocean - ETNP2014F10-02SV253 (SPAdes) (version 2) | ecosystem: Environmental > Aquatic > Marine > Oceanic ... | reverse complement strand
GGTCCGTCACATTGTATGGAATTTCCATTAAATGATCAACATCCCAGACAATGAGATCGGCCTGCCGGCCGATGGTGATCGAACCCACCTTTTCCTCCAAATTCAACGCTTTGGAAGAAAAATATGTAGCGGCAGCAAATGCCTCTTCCACCGCCAATCCCAGGTGAATGCACGACAGCGATATGATAAACGGCATGGACTGGATATAACAGCTTCCGGGGTTAAAGTCCGTGGCCAAAGCAAGATCAATGCTATTTTCCAATAATTTTCGAGCTGGGGCGTACGTGTCTTTGCCGAGGAAGAACGTGGTACCCGGGAGCAATGTGGCGATCACGTCATTTTCCGCCAATTTCTGAATACCCTGCTCACTGATTTCCATGAGATGATCTGCAGAAACTGCTCCCACTTCTGCCGCCAGTTCAGCCGCTCCGGAATCCTCGAATTCATCGGCGTGTAATCGAGGGGTTAAACCATGGTCTTTGGCTGTTTCCAAAATTCGTCTGGATTGCTCCACGTTGAAATATCCATTTTCGCAAAACACATCACAAAATATGGCTATTCCCTGCTCCGCCACTGCAGGAATCATTTCAGTACAAATGAGGTCCACATACCCATCGTGGTCATCTGCAAACTCCGGCGGGAATGCATGGGCGCCTAAAAATGTGGGAATCATGTCAATATCATGGTCTTGATTTACTTCATGTATCACTTGAAGTGATTTTAGTTCTGATTCTGTATTTAAACCATATCCGGATTTGCACTCTACAGTAGTAGTGCCCAGTTTCAGAAAACGTACCATGCGCCTTGCAACTCGATCTACCAACTCATCTTTAGAGGCATTTCTGACTCCATTGATACTGGCAACGATCCCTCCTCCTTGAGCAGCGATCTCTTCATAGGACACACCAGCTAGTCGTTGGGCGAATTCTTTTTCCCTTCCATCTAAAAATACAGGATGTGTGTGGGAATCAACAAATCCGGGAGTAACAAGAGATCCTCCGCAATCAATGGACTCTCCACCGCCATTTACGACAATAACCCCATCCTCGATCGCTAAAGAAGTATTGCTTATAGTTTCAACTACACCTGTTTTGGGGTTGAAAGTCGTTAATTGGCCTATGTTTTCTAAAATCATTTCATCATTGGAATATCTACATCCCATTTCTTTGCATTATCAATCGCTCTTTCATAACCAGCATCCACATGTCGAAATAAACCCATTTCCGGGTCAGTCGTGAGGACTCTTTGGACTCGTTCTTCCATTTCAGGAGTTCCATCCACACAGATCACCTGCCCTGCGTGAATAGCCAAGCCCATTCCTACCCCTCCGCCGTGATGGATAGACACCCACGTCGCACCACTGGCTGTATTGGCCAATGCATTCAATAACGGCCAGTCTGCTACAGCATCACTTCCGTCCTTCATGGCTTCCGTCTCTCGATAAGGCGATGCAACAGAGCCGGTATCCAAATGATCACGACCAATGACGATGGGTGCAGATAATTCTCCACTGGCTACCATCCGGTTTAGTTCTACACCAAATTGTGATCGTTGAGTGTAATCCAGCCAGCAGATCCTCGAAGGCAGTCCCTGGAATTGAACTTTTTCCCTGGCTATTTTGATCCAGCGTGTCTGTGTTTCATCATCTGGAAACATCTCTAAAATTTTATCATCTGTTTTATAAATATCTTCCGGATCACCCGATAATGCCACCCAGCGAAAAGGTCCTCTACCATCACAAAATAGCGGTCGAACATATGCCGGGACAAATCCGGGGAAATCGAATGCATTCTTCACGCCGGCTTTTTTAGCCTGTCCTCGGAGGTTATTTCCATAATCAAATGCAATGGACCCCATTTTTTGTAGGTCTAACATCCCTTGGCAATGTTCAGCCATTGAACGAAAACTTTCTTTGACATATTTTTCTGGATCGGACGTCCGGAGATCGAGAGCTTCCTGATAGGACATTCCATTTGGAACATAGCCATCCAATTCATCATGGGCAGATGTTTGATCCGTCACCATATCCGGTATAATGCCCATTTCTGCGATCTTTGGTACAATATCGGCGGCATTTCCTAATAATCCAATTGACAGCGGTTCTCCCTTTTCTGCGGAGTTCCTGGCTAACGTAAGAGCGTCATCCAACGATTCAGAAACAACATCCAGGTACTTTGTTTCCAATCGTCTTTGGATCCGAAATGGATCGATCTCAATGCAAATGGTGACACCATTGTTCATGGTCACAGCCAAAGGTTGAGCACCACCCATTCCTCCCAGCCCAGCTGTCAGGACAAATTTTCCAGTCAAGTCTCCGTGACAATGCTGTTTGGCGGCGGCGGCAAATGTTTCATATGTTCCCTGCAGAATCCCCTGTGTGCCAATGTATATCCACGAACCGGCTGTCATTTGCCCGTACATCATGAGCCCCTTCTGATCCAATTCATTAAAGTGCTCCCAGTTGGCCCATTCCGGCACAAGATTCGCATTGGCAATGAGTACCCGTGGAGATGTGGTATGGGTGCGAATAACACCCACCGGCTTCCCGGACTGGACGAGCATGGTCTCATCCGGTTCAAGGCGTTTTAATGTATTCAGGATCGCATCAAAACACTCCCAATTCCGTGCGGCCTTTCCTTTTCCACCATAGACTACAAGTTCATCCGGGTTTTCTGCCACATCCGGATCCAAGTTGTTTTGAATCATGCGGTACGGTGCTTCGATCTGCCAATTTTTACAAGTGAGTTCACTCCCTTGAGGCGCACGGATCGTTCTGGACATTATTTCTCCTGAAATTAGTTGCTAATTTATGTTAATCTCTATAACACTCAAAGTTGGTAAACAATTCAGCGGTATGATTAACCATTGATTAGCTGTTCATTCCAAAGATGATATTGAAGCTGAATTGATGGTGAGATAATTATTGATGGTGAGATAATTATAGTAATTAAGGATTTATGATCAGTTGATTCATATAATTTTGATTTTCTAAAAATACATTATACGAAAATAAGGAAATCCCTTTAAAACGAGTGATCTTTGAATACTTAATTTTATCACTTGCAGAAAGTTCATCTTGATTATATAAAGCGATACCCATAATGATGCGATCACGATATTTTTTGGGTAATTGATCATAAATCAAATCAATATTTTCAGCAAAATCGTGAATGTCAGGAGTATAATTCATAGGCATAACCCAATCCAGGTAACCGGCTGCGAGCCACACGTCCCACTCCTGGTAAAAGCGATTGTGCGCTAAACGTAGATTTGGTTTTACAGCCGCAGATAGTTTACAGTCCGGCCGTACCTCTAAAAGCATTGCTTTTGTTTCTTTTACGAGATTGGTAACAGCTGCTCTGCGAAAATCATCCCAAACAACACTTTCATCATCTTCGAATATCTTTTCTTGGTTTTTATACTTACTTTTGTAAAAATGAGTTTTGGCATCTTCATTATTACCATATTCAGCATCACGAAAACGAATATAATCCAAATGTAAGCCGTCAATTTCATATAAAGCTGTTAATTCCCTGAAGACAGTCAATAGATGGTTATTCACATCAGGGTGATGGGGAGCGAGAAAATATTTTTTCCCGTTATTATTTTGCTGTTTATTTACTGTTGCAAAACCATTTGAATCAAGCCAGTTGGGACGGCTATTATATACATGATGAAGAGCCCTGGGCCTTTTTTCTGCAGCCCATATAAAATATGCATTCACCCAGGCATGAACTTCAATACCGCGATTGTGGGCCTTCTCTATAATATATTCTAAAGGGTCAAAATCCGGGTCTAACAGTAATTCACTTCTAGGAACTAATTTGGAATCATAATAGGCATCTCCCCTGCCGCGGACCTGTACCAGCAAATGATTAAATCCATTTATATCAGCAAATGTCAACATTTCATCAATGGATTGGGGACTGGTCAAGGTATTACGCACAACCCATAAACAGCGCTTTTCAAACTGGTTTATCCCGGCACTGACAACAGCATTACAGAAAAAAAGAAGGGCAGCCAATAAGACTGCCCTCGAGATATATTGAATATGCTTAATCAAATTTATTATTCAGTTTCCTTTTCTTCAGCAACAGTTGCAGTTGTTTCAACTGCACCTTCAAAGTCAACGAATTCAATCAATGAAACTGCAGCCTTATCGCCGTCACGAAAACCAAGTTTAACAATGCGTGTATATCCACCATGGCGATCAGCATAGGCAGGGCCAATTTCATCGAATAATGTTTGTGCAGCATCCTTGTGTAATTTTCTCAACACCATACGGCGGGAATTCAAATCACCTTTTTTCGCCTTCGTAACAAGTGGTTCGATATATTCACGCAGTGCTTTAGCCCGGGAATCTGTCGTCTTGATGCGTTTATGCTTGATCAGGTTTTCCGCCAGGTTCATTAGCATAGCCCGGCGGTGTGCCGGGTTTACACCCAGTTTGCGATGTTGATTATTTTTTGCCATGATTAAGCAGGATCCTTCAAATAAGCATCCACATCCATACCGAAATGCAGTCCCATCTCATCCAGTTTTTCAACAAGTTCAGTCAGGGATTTACGGCCAAAGTTCTTGTATTTCAGCATTTCACTTTCTTCTTTCTTCACCATTTCAAAGATGAATTTGATACCGGCTGCCTGGAGGCAATTGTGACTACGCACTGAAAGTTCCATTTCGTCTATTGTACGTTTCAATAATTCCCTGATTTTTAGATCTTCCTCGCTGATGCCTTCAGAAACTTCTAACACTTCCGGGCTGGCGATTGCTTCAACGAACTTAAGATGCTCTGACATAACCGTAGCAGCATAGCTGATGGCATCCTGAGGTGAGATGGATCCATCAGTCTCTACTGACATAGTCAGAATTTCAATTGGTTCCTTGGCTCCGGGAACCGGGCTCACATCAAAAGTTACTTTTGTGACTGGGTTAAAAATACTGTCTATTGCCAGCGTTCCTACCGGGGCATTGGGCAATTCATTCTCTTCAGCGGGTACATAGCCCTTTCCGATACCAATTCGTAATTCAATATCCAGTTTAGTATTTTTGTTCAACTCGGTGATATAATGACCATTATTGAGGATTTCAAATTGATCACTAGCTTTTTGGATATCCTTGCCTGTGAATTTTCCAGGTCCTTTCACTGTAAGATTCACTTTATCAGGATCATTGTCCATCAATTTGAAGCGGATACCTTTTAAGTTTTGAATAATATCAGCAACATCTTCGCGAACACCTTTCATTGTTGAAAATTCATGCTGGACACCATCAATACGAATATTGGTGACTGCAGCGCCTGGAATGCATGTCAGTAAGACACGACGCAGTGAATTTCCTAACGTAATTCCATATCCTCTTTCTAAAGGCTGCAGTGAGAATGTGCCATTAGTGTCCGTTAGATTTTTTTCATCAACTTGAACTTGTATATTCAGTTTATTAGCCATTTATTAAAGACCCTTTTGTTAATTATTTAGAGTATAATTCTACAACCAGCTGTTCGTTCACCAGAACCTGCATATTTTCACGTTCAGGGACTGCTATCACAGTACCGGTCATTTTTGCCTTATCCAATTCCAACCATGGTAAATCAAGATCACCCTTAATGCGCTTCATTGAATCAAGAAATACGTCCATTTTCTTGCTGCGTTCCCGCACTTGGATTACATCTCCTGGTTTGACTGAAAAAGATGAAATATTCACTTTACGATTATTTACCAGGAAATGACCATGATTCACCAATTGCCTTGCAGCTGAACGTGTGGAAGCAAAACCTAGACGATAGACCACGTTATCTAATCGTCGTTCGAGAAGCTGCATCAAATTTGTACCAGTTTCACCAGTCATTTTATCCGCTTTTTCAAAATAATTCCGGAATTGCTTTTCCAGCACACCGTATAAGATTTTGATCTTCTGTTTTTCGCGAAGCTGTGTTCCATAATTGGAAAGTCTGCGGCGTCTAGATTGACCATGCTGACCCGGAGCATATGGCTTGCGATTTAAAAGTCGGTCAAATTTTGGATTGCCAAAAATATTTTCGCCAAACTTACGAACCAGTTTTCCTCTAGGTGTATTTAATTTTGCCATAATTCTATCTCTATCCTATACACGACGCTTTTTTGGTGGTCGACAGCCATTGTGAGGCAGAGGTGTCACATCTTTAATTGACAGTACTTCCAAGCCTGCCACTGCCAGCGCACGAATTGCAGATTCGCGACCTGATCCAGGTCCTTTAACACGTACATCTATTTTCATTAAACCCATACCCAGTGCTTCAACAGCTACTTTATCTGCTGACAAGGTTGCTGCATAAGCAGTGCTTTTCCGAGAACCCTTAAAGCCGGACGTACCAGCTGTTGCCCAGGCGATGACATTACCGAAGCTATCCGTTAATGTAATATGAGTATTGTTAAATGTTGCTTTGATATGAGCAACGCCGTTCGGTTCAACGGATTTTTTTCTGGATTTTTTCTTACCTGAACTTTTTTGATTAGCCAATTATTTATCCTTTCTTGTCTACAGTACTTTTGCCCAAACCAATTGTTCGCTTCTTACCTTTCCGCGTACGGGCGTTGGTTTTTGTTCGTTGACCATTCACCGGCAAACCCCGGCGATGACGGATACCTCTATACGAACCCACATCTTTTAAGCGTTTAATATTCATCGCCATTTCAGAACGGGCTTCACCTTCAACTTTTATTTCTAATTTGGCGATAGCATCACGGATAGCAATCACCTGTTTTTCTTTCAAATCTTTTACTCGAATATTCTCATCGACTTTTGCTTCAGAACAAATTGCTTTCGCTTGGGTCAGACCAATCCCGTAAATGTAGCGCAGGGAATAAGCAACCTTCTTATCGCGGGGAATATCGATACCAGCAATACGAGCCAAACCTAACTCCTAACCTTGTCTCTGTTTGTGTTTAGGATTTTCACAAATCACCAACACCACACCTTTGCGGCGGATGATCTTACATTTTGAACACATTTTTTTAACTGATGGACGTACTTTCATAATTCTTATTTTTGACGATAAATAATTCTTCCGCGATTCAAATCATATGGAGATACTTCTAAAGTAACTGTATCGCCCGGCAGAATTTTTATAAAATGCATACGCATCTTCCCGCTGACGTGCGCCAGGACAATATGTTTTTGTTCTCCAATCTCTATTTCCACTCTAAATGTTGCATTTGGCAAAGTTTCCTTGATGATACCATCAACTGTTATGGGTTGCTCTTTGGCCATTATGCTTTACCCATTGTCAAAATTTTCGGACCATTTTCCAGGATGGCAATCGTATGTTCAAAATGTGCAGATGATTTTCCATCACGGGTTTTGATTGTCCAGCCGTTTTCTGCTGTAAACACTTCTTTCTCACCCAGATTGATCATGGGTTCAATTGCCAGGCACATACCTTCTTGAAGTTGAGGTCCTTGCCTGGGTAAACCATAATTGGGGACTTGGGGTTCTTCATGCAATGCAGTTCCGATACCATGGCCAACCAATTCACGGACTACAGAATATCCTTCAGCTTCAACAAACGTTTGAATAGCATGACCAATATCAGATACATGATTTCCAACTTTTGCTACGGCAATACCTTTCATCAAAGATTCACGGGTTATATTCATAAGTTTCTTTTTATCAGTATCAATTTTACCAACAGCAAAGGTCCTAGCTGAATCGCCATAGTAACCTTTTTTCTCCACTCCGCAATCTATACCAACAATTTGTCCTTCTTGTAACGTTCGTTTTGAAGGAATTCCGTGAACGACCTCTTCATCTATTGAAATGCAAAGGGTTGCGGGAAAACCCATATATCCTTTAAAAGCGGGGCGTGCTCCACATGAACGAATAAATTTTTCTGCCATGGTATCCAATTCCAATAAATCAGCACCTGGTTTTACATGCACAGTTAACATATCCAATGTATCGGCAACAATCTGGCAGCTTTCTGCGATCAATTCTATTTCCCTGTTTGTACGGACTTGAACCATCATTACATGCGCCTCCGACCGCGAATTTTTCCTTTAGATAAAAAACCATCGTAATGACGCATCAGCAAATGGGATTCCACCTGCTGCAATGTATCCAAGGCAACACCGACAATGATCAAAAGACTTGTACCACCGAAAAATGAAGCCAAATCATATCCCACATCCATGGCATTCATTAGAATATATGGGAAAATTGCTATGAATGCTAAAAAGAATGAACCGGGCAGTGTTACTCTGGTCAAAATATTATCTATATAATCAGCGGTCTTTTTCCCCGGCCTGATACCGGGAATAAATCCACCATGCTGTTTCATTTGTGTAGAAACTTGAACGGGATCAAATGCTATCGCTGTGTAAAAGTATGTAAAGAATACAATCAACGTACCGAAAACTAACCAGTAAAATGGATGATCAAAGGAAAACCAGCGCATCACACCCTGCATGAATTCACTATTGGTAAAAAACATGGCGATTGTACTGGGTAAAAACATGATGGATTGCGCAAAAATAATGGGCATGACACCGGCCGTATTCACCCGTAATGGAATGTGAGTTGACTGGCCGCCATATACTTTTCGTCCCACTACTCGCTTGGCATACTGTACAGGAATTTTTCGTGTACCTTGAGTTAAATAGACAACAAAAGCAATGATGACAAACATGATACCTAAAAGGATCAATTCTGAAAGTAAATTGCGGACACCTTCATTTATCAATGCAACTTCACTGATGATGACCGTTGGCAGACGAGACATGATACCGATCATAATGATAAGGGAAATACCATTGCCGATTCCTCTTTCTGTGATCCGTTCACCGAGCCACATTAAAAGCATCGTTCCAGTAACAATACTGACAATGGCAACAAATTTGAAACTCAACCCTGGAGAAGCAACAACAGCGATGGTCCCGGTAGAAGAACTGGCAGTCATGGATTCAAGAAATACAGTAACACTGTATGCCTGGAATGTGGCGATAAGAACTGTCCCATAACGTGTAATCTGGGTAATCTTTTTGCGTCCAGCTTCTCCCTCTTTCTGCAAGCGCTGGAAATATGGCACTACAGTACCCATTAGCTGGATCATAATAGAAGCAGAGATGTAAGGCATGATTCCCAGAGCAAACAACGTTGCCTTTTGGAATGCACCACCTGCAAACATATCAAATAATCCAAACAACGTATTCTGCATAGTTTCAAAAGCAGCACGTAAGGCATCTCCATTCACGCCTGGAATTGGAACATGCGCTCCAAGTCGCACAACCACTAAAATTCCGAAAGTGAAAAGAATCCTCTTCCGGAGTTCAGGAATGCTAAATACGTTTCTTATTTTATCAATCATTGTATATTTACAGATCCGTCTGCTTTTTCAATCTTTTCTTGTGCAGCTGCGCTAAAAGCACTGGCAGAAACATTTATTTTCCTTGAAATATCACCATTAGCTAATATCTTTATGGGCTGTAAAGCAGACCGCACTAGGCCATGTTCTTTCAAAACTTGTCCATCAATATCCACGGCTTCCAGTTTTTCCAGTGCTGCTAAATTCACCACTTGGTATGATTTACTAAAAATTTTATTCGAAAAACCTCTTCTTGGCAAGCGGCGCTGCAAGGGCATTTGACCGCCTTCAAACCAAGGCATTTGCTTGCTACCACTGCGGGAATGATAACCCTTCTCACCCCGGCCGCCTGTACGACCCAAACCTGTTCCCGGTCCACGGCCGCGGCGTTTTGGTTCTTTAACAGATCCTTTTGTCGGTTTCAATTCACCCAATTTCATCAGACTTCCTCTACATGCACCAAGAAATTCACTGTTTTGATCATTCCCCGTATAATATCAGAATCATAATGTTCAACAGTTTGATTCATTTTTCTCAAACCAAGGGCATTCAACGTTGCCTTTTGATTCGGTTTTCTGCCAATACGGCTACGGACTTGTGTAATCCGAATTGTCTTTACTTTTGATTTTGCCATATTTAACTGAATACTTCTTTAATTGTCATACCACGCTTGTTAGCTACAGAAACAGCGTCTTGTAAATTTTCCAGTGCATTTATGGTTGCCCTGACAACATTCAATGTATTATTTGAACCATATCGTTTTGACAAAATATTATTCACTCCCACCTGTTCCATAACCAAACGGACTGCAGCCCCTGCGATAATTCCCGTACCTGGAGATGCTGGTTTCAACATGACCCTGCTGGCACCATGTTTACCTGTAATTTTATGGGGAATTGTATCATTTAATATCGGTGCTTTAAAAATATTGCGTTTTGCATTGTCTTTCGCTTTGGCAATGCTGCCCATAACTTCATTCGCTTTGCCAAGGCCAATACCAACGTGACCATTACCGTCTCCTACTACAACCAATGCTGAAAAACGGAATCTCTTGCCACGGGAAGTCACTTTCGCTACACGGTTAATGCGAATAACTGTTTCTTCTTTAAGATCTAATTCTGCTGGATTTATAATTGCCAATGAAAACTCCTTTTAAAAAACCAATCCGCCTTCACGCGCCCCATTTGCCAGTGCTTTGACGCGGCCATGATAAGGAAAACCATTTCTATCGAAAACTACTTTATCAACTTTCTTTGCTTTTGCCCTGGCAGCGAGTTCTTCTCCAACCAGCTTGCTTTGATCAACTTTATTATCCAGTTTTTTCAATTTTGCCTGCAAATTTTTATCAATTGATGATGCAGAAACAAGTGTTGTACCTTGTATGTCATCGATAATTTGTGCTGAGATATTTTTCAAACTGCGGTTAACCACCAGGCGGTAACGCTCTGCATGAAACCTGTTTTGTTTTTTACTACGATTACGGCGGCGCTCAAATCGAATTTTTGTATCAGTATTTTTACTCATTTACTAAACACCTGTAGCGACAGTTTTACCTTGTTTAGAGCGAACATATTCGCCTTTATATCGAATACCTTTTCCTTTATAAGGTTCAGGTTTTCTGAATGATCTGATTTTCGCCGCCACAGCTCCTACCAATTGTTTATCAATTCCGGAAACATTTATTTCTGTTCGTTTTGCCTTGATTTCAATCCCTTCCGGTGGGTCAAAATGAATGTCATGTGAAAAACCCAATTGCAAGACCAAACGATTGCCTTGCATATTGGCCTGAAAACCGATACCTATAATCTCTAATTCTTTTACAAAACCTTGTGCAACACCTAAGATAGCATTCGCAATTAATGCACGTGTTGTACCATGCAGCGCCCGGTGTGACTTATTATCAGTTGGTCGTGAAACATTTATTTGATTTTCAACCTGTTCGACGTTCATATCTTCATGAACATTGACTCTCAACTCCCCTTTTTGTCCTTTGATAGTGACTAAATTGGGCTGCAGGTCAACCGTTACACCTTCAGGGATATTTATGGGTTCTTTTCCTATTCGTGACATTTAATCACCAAACGTTACACAGTACTTCACCGCCAACACCTAACTTTTTGGCCATCTTATTTGAAATGACTCCTTTTGATGTAGACATAATTGCAATACCTAATCCATCAAGTACGCGGGGTAGTTCTTTTTTCCCTTTATACACTCGTAATCCCGGTTTACTGACACGTTGAATACTTGAAATAACAGGCTTACCACGATAATCGTATTTCAGAAAGACACGAATTTGTTTTCTGTCCTTATCTTCGATTAGAATAAAATCTTCAATATATTTTTCTTCTTTTAAAATATATACAATTCTTTTCTTTTCATTGGATGATGGAATATCTACCCAACGTTTGCCGGCGCTTAAGCCATTACGTATCCGTGTCAGGAAATCAGCAATAGGATCTGTCATACTCATTTAATTTATTCTTCTCCTTACCAACTTGCCTTTGTTATACCAGGGATTTCACCTTTTAAGGCCATTTCACGAAAACAAATTCGGCACAAACCAAATTTGCGTAAATAGCCATCCGGGCGACCGCAATTAAAACAGCGGTTATAGCCACGAGATGAAAACTTAGGTTTCCTTTTTGATTTAACTATCAGTGATTTTTTTGCCATTAGGCAGCCTCTGCTACTTCTTCTTGCTTTACAGGTTTTTCCCGTAATGGAAATCCAAATTCTTTTAACAGCCAATAGGCCTCATCATCAGAGTTTGCTGATGTAGCAATGGTAACATCCATTCCCCGAATTGCATCAATCTTATCATAATCAATTTCCGTAAATACAATCTGCTCTATTACACCAAAAGAATAATTTCCTTTGCGATCGAATGATTTGAATGAAAGACCATTGAAGTCACGCGTTCGAGGTAAGGCAATGGAAATTAGTCTTTCCAGGAACTCGTACATACGGTTACCCCTAATTGTTACTTTGCAACCTACTGGAAATCCTTTGCGGATTTTAAAGTTTGATATATCTTTTCTAGATCGCGTTACAACAGCTTTTTGACCTGTGATCAAGGATAATTCTTCAACGGCATTTTCAAGTGCCTTCGGATTGGTTTTTGCATCACCAATACCCATATTGATTGAAATGACAGAAATGTGGGGCACTTCCATTACATTTCTATAACCAAAGCGTTTCTTCAAAGCTGGAACGATCGACTCTTTATACTGCTTTTTTAAATTTGGCACGTACGTTTCTTTTTTAACTGCGCGTTTTATAGTTGATTTTTTTTTATCAGCTGCTTTTTTAGGTGCAGTTTTTTTAGCTGTACTTTTCTTTACAGCTGGTTTTTTCTGTTCTTTTGGCTTTTCGTTTGTTTCTTTTTTCGCCATGATATTACTCTAATTCTTCACCTGTCTTGGCCGCCACTCTTATTTTACGCCCATTGTCTAGAATTTTATAACCGACACGTGTTGTATTCCCTTTATGTACTGGCAGCATATTTGAAATATGGATCGGACCTTCTTTTTCTACATAACCACCTGCGGGGTTTTCCTGGGTTGGCCTTGTTGCTCGCTTAACTAGATTCACACCTTCAATAATAACTTTCTCTGAGTCAGGAAAAATGTGCAAAACTTTTCCTTCTGAACCTTTATGGTTACCGCTGATTACTCGTACTGTCATTCCTTTTTTAATATGCATTACAATACCTCCGGAGCCATGGAAATAATTTTCATATACCCGCCATCTCGTAATTCACGGGCTACAGGACCAAAAATACGTGTTCCCCTTGGCTCACCTGCACTGTTCAACAGCACTGCAGCATTATCATCGAAGCGGATATATGAACCATCACTACGGCGGATTTCTTTGGATGTCCGCACCACGACTGCCCGGGAAACATCACCTTTTTTTACCATTCCGTTCGGTATGGCATTTTTTACCGTTATCACAATAGTATCGCCCACTGTGGCATAGCGGCGTTTAGATCCGCCAATGATTTTGAAACACAAAATTTCCTTGGCGCCGGTATTGTCCGCAACTTTAAGTCTTGTTTCCTGCTGAATCACTGTTCTTATCCAACTTTAACAGATTCACGAATAATTTCACTCACTTGCCACCGTTTATTCTTACTTAATGGCTTTATTGAACTAATGCGTACAATATCACCATCTTTAGGCTCAACACTGGTCACATGCGCCATGTGCTTTTTTGATGTATTAATAATTTTTTTATACACTTTATGCTTAACGCGCCTTGTGACTTTTACAACTACGGTTTTATCCATTTTTGTGCTTACCACTTCGCCAGTGAGAGATTGTCTATTACGTTCCATAGTTATTTCTGACCTTTTTCTTCCCTAACACCCAATTCAAACTCGTGCAGCACGGTTTTGATCTGGGCAACCTCTTTTTTCAAATATTTGATCTGTAAAGGGTTTTCCAACTGCTGTAAAGATTTCTGAAAACGAATATTTTGAAGTGCTTCCATATTTTCCTGCAGCTTAACATCTAATTCCGATGAAGTCATTTCATTTAATTCTGTACGTTTCATTATATTTCTCTCCGCTCAACAATTTTTGTTTTAACGGGTAATTTATGAGATGCGTTTGTAAATGCCAGTTCTGCCATTTCGCGGTCGACACCTTCCACTTCAAACATGACTCGTCCCGGCTTTACAACGGCAACCCAATATTCCGGTGTACCTTTACCTTTACCCATCCGTGTTTCAGCAGGCTTTTTGGTTATAGGTTTATCTGGAAATATGCGGATCCACATTTTACCCGTTTTACGTACAACCCTTGAAATGGTGATACGGGCAGCTTCAATTTGGCGGGCTGTGATCCATCCAGGTTCTACGGCTTTCAATCCATAGCTCCCAAAAGAAACTTTATTACCCCGCGTAGCCATACCACGACGGTTACCGCGGTGATGACGACGAAATTTTACTTTTTTGGGTTCCAGCATAATATCTATTGAGCTTAATTACCGTTACAAATCCAAACTTTAATGCCAATCACTCCATATTTAGTTTGGGCTTCTGTTAATGCATAATCAATGTCAGCCCGTAATGTGTGCAACGGAACACGGCCCTCATGAAATTTTTCACTGCGAGCAATCTCTGTCCCGCCAAGACGGCCGGCAACATTGATTCTAATACCTTGAGCACCCATACGCATGGTTGATTGAATTGCTTTATTGACCACACGCCTGTAGGAAATCTTTTTTACCAATTGATACGCTATATTTGCCCCAACCAAAGCTGCATCTAATTCAGGCCGTTTTACTTCTGAAATATTGATTTGCACATCTTTTTTAGTCAACTGGTTCATTTCTTCTTTTAAGCGACCCACTTCTTCACCACCTTTACCAATCACAATACCGGGACGGGCTGTATGGATGGTGACAGTGACTACCTTTGAAGTGCGATTTATATCTACACGGGAAATGCCGGCGTTGGGTAAGCGGTATTGGATGTATTTGCGAATTTTTACATCTTCTTCCAACTCCCTGGAAAATGTTTTGTCGGCAAACCAATTCGAACGCCAATTCTTTTTGACCTCTAAACGAAATCCGACTGGATGTGTCTTTTGACCCAAAATATCTCCTTATTCGTCACTCACCACAACTGTGACATGACTGGTTGGTTTGTTCAAACGAGAAATACGACCCATAGATGCGGCTCGAAAGCGTTTCAAGTGAGGCCCGCCATTAACAAAAGCTGCTGATACTGTTAATCCATCTGGATCAATATTCGCATCATCCGCTTTTTGCAAAAGGTTACTTACAGCTGAACGTAAGGTTTTTTCAATAACCTCAGATCCCTTTTTAGGAGAAAAATGCAGGTAGTTTAGTGCATCCCCTACATTTTTTCCGCGTACTTCATCCATAACAATGCGGATTTTCCTGGGGGATTGGCGTACGTACCTGCTGCTGGCTTGAGCTTCCATTATTATTTCCGATCTCCAGAGTGCATTCTAAAAATTCGTGTTGGGGCGAATTCTCCCAGTTTATGCCCAACCATATTTTCTGAAATAAACACAGGTATAAATTTATTGCCATTATGGACAGCTAAAGTGTGGCCAACAAAATCAGGTGTAATCATTGAGCGTCGAGACCATGTTTTAATCACTTTTTTCTTACCACCATCATTCATACCCTGGACTTTTTCCAAGAGTTTTTCATTTACGTAGGGGCCTTTTTTTAATGATCTTGCCATCCTACTTTCTCCTCTTCACAATATAATCATTGGATTTTTTGTTCTTTTTACGAGTATTGTACCCTTTCGTAGGTTTTCCCCAAGGTGTTGTTGGATGACGACCACCTGAAGATTTACCTTCACCACCACCCATAGGATGGTCAACTGGGTTCATGGCTACACCTCGGACCGAAGGCCTTTTACCTAACCAGCGGGAGCGGCCAGCTTTGCCTGAAACAACCTGTTCATGAGATTTATTCCCTACTTCACCCAATGTAGCAAAACATTCTTCTCGAACAATACGAACTTCACCTGAAGGTAATTTCAATGTTGAAAACCCACCATCATGAGCCATCACCTGTGCTGATGCACCGGCACTGCGGACCATTTGACCACCATTACCAGGGTTTAGCTCAACATTATGAACAAACATACCAGTGGGTATTTTAGCCAGCGGCAATGCATTTCCAATTTTTAATGGTGCATTTTCACCTGATAAAATTGAATCTCCAACTTTGATACCAAAAGGTGAAAGTATATAACGTTTTTCGCCATCAGCGTAATGCAATAATGCTATATTAGCAGAGCGATTTGGGTCATATTCAATTGTAGCAACTCTTGCAGGAATATCATGTTTATTCCGTTTGAAATCGATAATACGGTAACGCTGCTTATGACCACCACCACGATGACGTGTTGTTATTCTGCCTTTATTATTTCGTCCGCCTGTTTTACGCTTGGCTTCAGTTAAGTTCTTTTCAGGATAGCTTTTCGTAATTTCTGAAAAATCAGGCCTCGTTGCAAAACGACTTCCGGGAGTTGTGGACTTAAGTGAACGTATACCCATTATCCAGCTTCCCCTCTAACCAGATCAATTGTAGAGCCTTCTTTCAAAGTAACAACAGCTTTTTTCCAATCAGATCGATGCCCGGATGTACGAATAGTCTTCCCTCCACTGCGGACAGTCATTTGTTTGGCTTTACCCATCCTGTTCATTGTTGCAACTTTTTCCACTTCCACATCAAACTTTTTTTCGACTGCAAATTTTATCTCAATCTTGTTTGCAGAATTGTCCACTTGAAAAGCATATTTTCGCTGGGTGTCCTCTAATTGACTCATCTTCTCAGTAAATAATGGTTTAATGATTATTTCTCGAATCGACATTATTTCACCAGCAACTGATCTGTTAATAAATCAACAGCGTTTTTTTCTAACAAGACTACATCACAATCTATAAGGTCATACGTACTTGCATGAGTCGCTTCCAAAATGGCAACATTGGGCAAGTTTCGACCAGCCAAAAAAACATCATTTTTACTTTCACCCAATAAAATTGCGATTTTTTTATCTGCGATTTTTAAATCATTTAAAACTTTAACAAATTCTTTCGTTTTTGGTGATAAAACATTTAATTCATCGATTATAATAACTTCATCATTTTTTGTTTTACTGGAAAGCACAGATCGCCGAGCTAGACCCTTCATCTTTTTTGGAAGATTATATGAATAACCATGAGGTTCAGGGCCAAAGACAGTACCCCCACCTTTCCATAATGGTGAACGGGTAGACCCTGCGCGAGCAACACCGCGACCTTTTTGTTTAAAAGGCTTACGGCCGCCGCCTCGAACTTTACTTCGATTTTTTGCAGCGTGATTACCCTGACGACTGTTAGTTAATTCAGACTGTACTGCACGAAAAATAACATCTTTATTTGGCTCAATACCAAACACAGTTTCATTAAGCTTCACTTTTGAAGCTTTACTGCCATCTTGTTTAAAAACTTGCAATTCCATCATTATTTCTTAATCAGTATAAAACTATTTTGAACACCAGGCACTGCACCTTTAATAAGTAATTGATTTTTTCCACTATCAACGCGTACAATTTCAAGATTTCTTACTGTCACTTTTTCAACACCCATATGTCCTGCCATGCGCATTCCTTTATAGACTCTTGAAGGATCAGAACCCTGACCAATTGAACCAGGCGCACGATCATATTCACGCTGTCCATGTGTTTTCGGACCACCTGAAAAACCATGTCGTTTCATCACACCTGCAAATCCTTTTCCTTTTGATGTACCGGTAACATTAACAATATCACCTTCTTTAAAAATTGCTGCACCAAATTCTTGACCTACTTTATACTCAAATCCTTGTATAGGTTCGAATTCAGATAAAATACGTTTTGGCGTTGTCTTTGCTTTGTCAAACATACCTTTCATAGGTTTATTTGTATGCTTTTCTTTTCGCTCACCAAAACCTAATTGAACAGATGTATAACCATCCTTATTTTCGGTTTTTACTTGAGTTACAACACATGGACCCGCATCAACAACAGTTACGGGAACCATCATTCCGTGATCTCCGAAAACTTGTGTCATACCAATTTTTTTACCAATTAATCCGCGCATAATTACACCTTGATTTGAATATCAACACCAGCAGGCAAATCTAACTTCATCAATGCTTCTACTGTTTTAGGTGTGGAATTCAAAATATCTACAACTCTCTTATGTATTTTAGATTGAAATTGTTCTCTTGATTTCTTATTTACAAAGGGTGACCGCAAGACTGTATAAACAGTCCGTTTTGTCGGCATTGGAATTGGACCGGAAATCACAGCGCCAGTTGATTTAGCTGTTTTTACAATCTTTTCCGTTGATTTATCCAACAAATGATGATCGTATGCTTTAAGACTTATGCGTATTGTTTGACTTGCCACTATATTTACTCAACAATCTCCGTTACGACACCGGCACCCACAGTCCGTCCGCCTTCACGAATGGCAAACCGCAGTTCCTTGTCCATGGCAATTGATGTGATCATCTCTACATCCATCACTACGTTATCACCGGGCATAACCATCTCTGTTCCTTCCGGTAAGGTCACCACACCGGTTACATCTGTGGTCCTAAAATAAAACTGGGGACGATAACCATTAAAAAAGGGTGTATGGCGTCCGCCTTCTTCCTTCTTCAATACATAGACATTGGCCTTGAACTTCGTATGGGGTGTAATGGAACCCGGCAAAGCCAATACCATACCGCGCTTCAACTCTTCCTTATCCACACCGCGGAGCAATAAACCGGCATTATCACCGGCCTGGCCTTCATCCAGTAACTTCCTGAACATCTCTACACCGGTTACGGTGGTCTTCTTATGCTCACCCATACCAATCATCTCTACCTCATCACCTACCTTGATGATTCCGCGCTCTATACGGCCCGTTCCCACTGTACCACGGCCGGTAATAGAAAATACATCCTCAACAGGCATTAAAAAGGGTTTATCCACATCCCTTTTCGGTTCCGGGATAAAACTGTCACAGGCGTCCATCAATTCCACTACACAGGCGTTGGCTGCTTCATCACCCGGGTTATTCAGCGCATTTAAGGCACTGCCCTTGATAATGGGGGTATCATCACCGGGAAACTCATACTCATTGAGCAGATCCCTTAACTCCATCTCCACCAGCTCCAACAGCTCTGGATCATCCACCTGGTCTGTCTTATTCATGAATACTACCATACTGGGCACATTCACCTGGCGGGCCAATAATACATGCTCCCTGGTCTGGGGCATGGGACCATCTGCGGCACTGACCACCAATATAGCGCCGTCCATCTGGGCCGCTCCGGTGATCATGTTCTTAATATAATCTGCGTGTCCCGGGCAATCTACATGGGCATAGTGACGGTTCTCCGTCTCGTACTCTACATGGGCTGTCTGGATTGTGATTCCGCGTTCCCGCTCTTCCGGGGCGTTATCAATACTGTCAAATGAACGTATCTCGGCCATACCACGGGCTGACTGAACCAGCGTTACCGCTGCTGTCAACGTTGTCTTACCATGATCCACGTGGCCTATCGTACCTATATTCACGTGCGGCTTCGTGCGTTCGAATTTTTGCTTAGACATCGCTTACTCCGCTACTTGGGTTATGATGCTTTACCATGTACTTTTTCTATAATTTCTGCTTCCACACTTGACGGTATCTGTTTGTACTCTGCAAACTCCATGTGAAAAACAGCTCTACCCTGTGTCAGGGATCTTAAATCTGTAACATATCCAAACATTTTGCTCAAAGGAACTAGTGCATTAATAACTTGAGCGTCTTTACGCTGATCCATCCCTTGGACATTTCCACGACGGGAATTGATATCACCTATAACGTCACCCAAATACTCATCAGGGACAATCACTTCTACTTTCATGATTGGTTCCATTATAACCGGCTTTGCTTTTCTGCACGCATCTTGGATAGCCATTGATCCGGCAATCTTAAATGCCATTTCAGATGAATCTACTTCATGGTAAGAACCATCGATCAATTCAACCCGGACATCCTCTATCGGATACCCGGCAACAACACCATTCTTAATTGCTTCTTCCATACCTTTGCTAACAGAAGGGATATATTCACGGGGAATGACACCACCAACGATTTTATTATCAAAATGATAACCCTTGCCAGGTTCGTTGGGTTCAATATTTATAACCACATGACCATATTGACCACGGCCACCCGATTGGCGGACAAATTTCGTTTCAACATTTTCTATACGTTTGGTAATTGCTTCAGTATAAGCCACCTGCGGTTTCCCAACATAAGCCTGAACACTAAATTCCCGCAATAATCTATCTACCAGAATTTCCAAATGTAACTCACCCATTCCAGCAATAATCGTTTGACCTGTATCCTGGTTAATAGAAACTTTAAATGTTGGGTCTTCTTCACCTAGCTTAACCAATGCTTTGGATAAATTTTCCTGGTCCGCTTTTGAAGCTGGTTCAACGGATACTTCTACTACTGGTTCAGGAAAATCCATTGCTTCCAACAGAATTGTTTTCTTCTCATCACAGAGAGTATTTCCGGTCTGTGTATTTTTTAATCCCACAGCAGCAACAATTTCACCAGCGGATACTTTTTCCAATTCTTCTCTTTTATTGGCATGCATTAACAGGATACGGCTTATTCTTTCCCGCTTATCTGTATTAGGGTTGAAAATGTATGATCCTTTATCGAGCGAACCGGAATAAACACGCATATAGGTTAGTTTACCTACATAAGGATCTGTTATAATTTTAAAAGCCAAAGCACTGAAAGGAGCATCTGGATCCACATCACGAATTAAATCAACATCCGAATCATTCGGATCCAAACCATGCACTGCACCAATATCATTAGGAGATGGCATAAAATCAATCACGGCATCTAATAATCTTTGCACACCTTTATTTTTAAAAGCTGATCCGCATAGAGTGGGAATAAATGTATTATCTAAACACCCTTTACGAATCGCAGTTTTTAATTCATCAACTGTAATTTCTTCTTCTTCAAGATATTTTTCCATCAAATGTTCATCATATGTAGCTGTTTCTTCAATCAAATGATGACGCCATTTTTCCGCTTCTTCTTTCATATCGTTGGGTATTTCACCAAACTCAAACCGAGCGCCTAAAGAAGATTCATTATATAAAATGGCCTGCATTGAAAGCAGGTCAACAATACCTGTAAACATTTCACCATTGCCTATGGGGATAACAATTGGCAGTGGATTTGCACCCAGCCGTTCTTTCATCATGTTCAATACGTTATAAAAATCACTACCTACACGATCCATTTTATTTACAAAAGCGATACGGGGAACATTGTATTTATCTGCCTGTCGCCAGACTGTTTCACTCTGGGGTTCTACACCACCTACAGCACAAAAAACGGCCACCGACCCATCTAATACACGGAGTGACCGTTCAACTTCCACAGTAAAATCAACGTGGCCAGGTGTATCAATAATATTTATGCGATGGTCATCCCAAACAGCTGTAGTAGCTGCAGAAGTAATTGTAATGCCGCGTTCTTTTTCCTGCTCCATCCAGTCCATAGTCGCACCACCTTCATGAACTTCACCAATGCGGTGTGTTCTACCGGTATAAAAAAGAATTCGTTCGGTTAATGTCGTTTTACCGGCATCGATGTGTGCCATGATACCAATATTACGAACTCTGTCTAGTGGATTGTGTTTCATAATCTAAATCTTAACGAAAATGTGCAAATGCTTTATTTGCTTCAGCCATACGATGGGTATCTTCTTTTTTCTTGATGGCACCACCTTCTTCATTAGCTGCTGCTATCAATTCTAATGCTAACCTATCAGACATCGGCTTACCTTTTCGGCCACTTGCAGCATTGATGATCCAGTGCGAAGCAAGGTAGAAACGACGATGGGTAGGAACTTCAATCGGCACTTGATACGTCGCACCTCCAATTCTTCGAGATTTTACCTCTACAATTGGTGATGTTTTTTCAATTGCTTTCTCAAAAATCTTAATACCGTCCGATTTTGTTTTGGTTTTGATTGAATTCATGGCGGAATAAAAAATCTGTTCGGCAACGCCTTTTTTGCCTGCTTGCATCAGATAATTGATAAACTTTGCTACCGCAAGGTCATTGTATACCGGATCAGGTAAAATTTCTCTTTTTTCTGGTCGTCTGCGTCTCATTATTATTTATTTCGGTTTTTTAGCACCATAACGTGAACGACTTGTCATACGATCGGATACACCTGCTGTATCTAGTGAACCGCGTACAATGTGATAACGTACACCAGGTAAATCCTTGACCCTACCTCCTTCAATTAGAACGATAGAGTGTTCCTGGAGATTATGACCTTCGCCTGGAATATATGCGTTAACTTCGCGCCCATTTGTTAAACGCACACGGGCCACTTTCCGCAAAGCAGAATTCGGTTTTTTAGGTGTAGTTGTGTACACACGTGTACATACTCCCCTTTTTTGGGGATTGCCCATCAGCGCTGGAGTAGAATTCTTTTTTTCCACCTGCCTGCGCCCTTTTCTAATTAATTGATTTATCGTCGGCATATCAGTTCCGAAAAAGCCTGTAAATTTACCATTTTAATTGAATTTCAGTCAATTGCTTTTTAGTCAATTCTGTGTTAATAATCGTTAACTAACTGCCTTCGTTAAAGGTTCTTCCACGACCATGGAATCGGGGTCTTCAACCAACACTTTATCCAAGCCTGGACTACCAGTACCTGCTGGAATCAATCTTCCCACAGCGATGTTTTCCTTGAGGCCACGCAGATAATCAGTTTTGCATTCCACTGCGGCATCGGTTAATACCCGCGTAGTTTCTTGAAACGAAGCAGCAGAAATGAAGCTTTCTGTATTCAATGATGCCTGTGTAATACCCATCAATAATGGTTTAAAGGTCGGCGGTTTTGGTTTGCGGGTTTTTGCCGGAGTTTTGCCGTCTTCTTTAAGTGCTTTATTGATTTCACGCAGTTCTTTTTTATCTACGAGAGAATCTTCTTCCAAGTCAGAATCACCAGGCTTGGAAATGACAGCCATATTCATAAGGATTCGATTCGTTTCAAAGAATTCACTTTTATTCACACGATCTCCTTGCATGTATTTACTGTCACCGGGATCAATGACACTTACTTTTTGCATCATTTGCCGAACGATAACCTCAATGTGCTTATCGTTGATTTTTACACCCTGAAGACGATACACTTCCTGGATTTCATCCACGAGATATTCGCGGACTTTACCTGACCCAAGGATATTCAAAATATCAGTCGGAGAAGTAGAACCTTCACAAAGTGGAGTGCCAGCAGTTATATTATCCCCTTCATGGACAATAATATGTTTGCCATAAGGAATATTATATTTGCGAACTTCTTCATCTTCGCTGATTATGTGAATCTTGCGAATTCCACGTTTCACATCACCAAACTGTACACGGCCATCAATTTCACTGACCACGGATGGATTGCGAGGATTGCGTGCCTCAAATAATTCCGCAACCCGGGGTAAACCACCAGTAATATCACGCGTTTTACCGATTTCCTTTGGTATTTTCACCAGCGTTTGACCTTTCTGGACTTTTTGTCCATCCCGAACAACCAGAGTAGCCTTTACTGGTAAAATGGTACCTCCAGATAGTATTTTATCATTCTTATCTACAATATCTATATGCGGACTTAATTGACGGTCTTTCGCTTCAACGATCACCATTTGTTTTTTACCGCCTTCAACAGCTTCGATGTGGTAGGTTTCACCTTCAATAAAATCTTTACACTGGATTTTACCTGTCTGACGGGCTAAAATAAGATCTGTATAAGGGTCCCATTGAAATAATACATGGCCACCTTTTATTTTTTCACCATCTGAAACAAGAACATCTGAACCATAGGGCACATTATAATCATTTAATTCCCTACCATCACTATCTACAACTGTTATCTTAGCATTTCGCACCATACATCGATTCACTTTATTATCATCTTCATCTTTAGTTGATGCAATTTCAAGAGTATCTGAAAATTTTATTGATCCAGCAAACTTTGTTGTCATTTCGGACTGTTCAATAATACGTGTTGCCGTACCACCGATATGAAATGTTCTTAATGTTAACTGTGTGCCCGGTTCACCGATACTTTGAGCAGCTTGGATTCCAACTGCTGTACCGATATTCACCTGGTTGTGTGCTGACAAATTCCATCCGTAGCATTTAGCACAGACACCACGCATTGATTCGCAGGTCAGCACGGAACGAATACGTACATTCTCAACATTATTATCAGCAATAACATCAGCCTCTTCTTCACTGATTAATTGACCAGATTTTATTTTTGTTTTTCCGTCAACAATAAAATCATCAAGAATTGTTCGTCCCAAAACACGATCAGCTAGCGGCTCAATTATTTCTTCACCTTCTTTTAGATCTGCTATGACAAGACCGTTAATCGTTCCACAATCAACTTCGTATATCACAACATCTTGGGCAACATCAACCAGTCGTCTTGTCAAGTAACCGGCATCAGCTGTTTTCAATGCAGTATCAGCCAGCCCTTTACGAGCACCATGCGTGGAAATAAAATATTCCAACACAGACAAACCTTCTTTAAAGTTGGACGTAATTGGTGATTCAATAATTTCACCTTTCCTTCCTGTCATTGATTTTTGAGGTTTAGCCATCAATCCGCGCATTCCAGCCAGCTGTTTAATCTGATCCTGGCTGCCCCGTGCACCTGAGTCAGCCATCATATAGACAGGGTTAAACCCCTGGTCATCCTGCTTCAGGTTTTCCATCATAGTAGCTGCAACTTGGTTCGTTGCATGGGTCCAAATATCAATTACTTTATTATATCGTTCACCTTCAGTGAGAATGTGGCGATCAAACTTGCTTTGGATTGAAGAAATTTCCTTAGTTGCAGATTCAATGATTTTATCCTTCTCCCCAGGAATTAAAACATCACTAATTGAAATTGAACTGCCACTTTTGGTAGCAATGTTAAATCCCAGGTCTTTCAGCTTATCCAAAAATTCTACCGTTGAATAATTTCCAGCGTGTAGATAGGCTTCATTTACAATTTTCTGGAGTGATTTTTTATTGATGATTTCATCAAAATAATCCAGCTCATCTGGTAAAATTGCATTAAAAATCACCCGTCCAACTGATGTATCCTTATGCCATTGACCTTTATGTCGGACATTGATAATGGCATTCATATCAACAGCTTTATTTTCATAAGCCATGATCACTTCATCAAAGGAACCAAAACTTTTCCCTTCTCCTTTTGCTCCTTTACGCATGCGTGTTAAATAATGGCACCCAAGGACCATATCCTGAGAAGGAATTGCAATCGGTTTACCATTGGCTGGGTGTAAAATATTATGACTGGACAGCATGAGTATTCGAGCTTCCGTCTGTGCCTGCAGGGAAAGCGGTACGTGGACAGCCATTTGGTCACCATCAAAGTCAGCATTAAAAGCTGCACATACCAAGGGATGAATTTTGATTGCTTTTCCATCGACTAACACAGGTTGGAAAGCCTGGATTCCCAGACGGTGCAGTGTTGGTGCACGGTTCAGCAACACGGGATGATCCAATACAACGTATTCAAGTACTTTGAAAACAATTGGGTCACTGTTTTCAATCATGAGCTTTGCACCGCGTGGTGTTTGGGCAAACCCGCGTTTGATTAATTCATTTATCATATGGGGTTTAAACAATTCCAGCGCCATTTTCTTAGGCAATCCACACTCATTTAAATTTAATTCGGGCCCGACAACAATCACTGATCGGCCGGAATAATCAACACGTTTTCCAAGTAGATTTTGACGGAAACGTCCAGTTTTACCACGCAGCATATCCGAAATGGATTTTAAGGGGCGGCGAGTTCCGGAGCGAATAGCTGTCTTTCTGCGGTTATTATCAAATAAAGCATCAACGGATTCCTGCAGCATACGTTTTTCATTCCGCAAAATGACATCAGGAGCTTTGATTTCCATCAATTGCTTCAAGCGATTATTACGGATGATGATCCGACGGTATAGATCATTTAAGTCACTGGCTGCAAAACGACCACCATCAAGAGGTACAAGTGGTCTTAATTCAGGGGGCATGACCGGTAAAACAGACACAACCATCCATTCTGGATTATTTACTTTTTTCTTATCAACAGTTGGTAATAATGCTTTGGCAACCTTTAATCGTTTTAGAGCATCTCCCCGCTTTTGTTTTGAACGTGAAGTTTCAATGATTTCTACAAGATCATTCTTTAGCTGGATCATATTCAACCGTGACAGTAATTCTCTAAGAGCTTCACCGCCCATGGCTGCATAGAAGAAATCTTCATTATCTCTTTCTTCCTCAGTTACGGCGTAAAAGCCATATTTTGTTTCCAGTTCTAAAAATTCATCTTCATCAATGAGTTCTTTACTTTCCCGTCCGCTTGCTCCCGGATCAATAATCACATATATTTCGTAATAAATGATACGCTCTAGATTTTTGGTACTTAATCCTAACAAATAGCTCAATTTGCTGGGGATAGATCGTAAATACCATATATGAACAACTGGGACAGCCAAGGTAATATGCCCCATACGCTCACGGCGGACACGTTTACGTGTAACTTCTACTCCGCAGCGGTCGCAAATGATACCGCGATAACGAATACCTTTATATTTCCCACAATGGCATTCATAATCTTTTACCGGTCCAAAGATTTTTTCACAGAAAAGGCCATCTTTTTCCGGTTTATATGAACGGTAGTTTATCGTTTCTGGTTTTAACACTTCCCCATAAGATCTCGTCAGTATCATCTCTGGCGAAGCCAAGCTTATGGTGATAGAGTTATAATTTTTTGATGTGTCTATTTTTGTGGACTGAATGAATGTCAAACCTTCATCCTCCCTTTATTCAAGTTCAATATCTAAACCTAGGCCTTGCAGCTCTTTGATCAATACACCAAATGATTCCGGTGAACCAAATTGGGGTAGATCCTCTCCGCGAACGATGGCATTGTATACCTTTGATCTGCCTTCAACATCGTCAGACTTTACTGTTAATATTTCCTGAAGCGTTTTGGCAGCTCCATAAGCTTCCAATGCCCAACATTCCATTTCACCAAATCTCTGACCGCCGAATTGTGCTTTACCACCTAATGGCTGTTGAGTGATTAATGAATATGGACCAGTCGAACGGGCGTGCATTTTATCTTCTACCATATGACTTAATTTCATCATATAGATCATGCCAACTGTTACTGAATTTTCAAACTCCTCACCAGAGCGACCATCAATCAATGTTGCTTTACCTGTAATTGGTAAATTAGCATTTTTTAATTCAGTTTTAACTTCCTCAGGTGTTGCTCCGTCAAATGCAGGTGTTTCATAACGGCAGCCTAAAACATCGCCTGCCCAGCCCAACATTGTTTCATATAATTGACCAAGGTTCATTCGTGATGGTACGCCTAATGGATTAAGCACAATATCAATTGGTTGGCCATCTTCAGTAAAAGGCATATCTTCTTCAGGAACAATTGTAGCTACAACTCCTTTATTCCCGTGACGCCCTGCCATTTTATCACCAACTTGGATTTTACGTTTATTGGCTACATACACTTTAGCTAACTGGAGAATTCCAGGTTGCAATTCATCTCCAACACGTAGTTTAAAAACCTCACGTTCCATATAATCTTCGATCGCTTGCCACTCTTTTCGATATGAACGCCAAACAGTTTTGATCTTTTTCCAAACGTCCTTGTCTTCGACCCATTGAGCGTCTTGAGCAAAACGCTCTAAGTCATAACTTTTAATACGCTTGATAGTCAATTTTGTGGATTTTTTTATCAAGGTTTTTCCTGTTGACTTATCACGGATACCACTTGAAATCTGACCTTTTAGAAGTTCCACAAGTTTTTCATCACGTTCATTTTTGAGAGACTTTTTCTTTGCAATAGTCTCTCTCTGGAAAAAAGTAATTGATTCTTTTAATTCCTTCTTGGAGATTTTCTTTTTCTTCTCAAAGAGTTTGGTATTGATGACTACACCTTTAATACCTGGATCTGCCGTTTTTGAAGCATCTTTCACTTCTCCGGCTTTTTCACCAAAAATAGCACGGAGGAGTTTTTCTTCCGGCGTTGGATCTGTCTCTCCTTTTGGTGTCACTTTTCCAATCAGGATATCACCCTGTTTCACTTTTGCACCAATGCGAATGATGCCGCGTTCATCCAATTGACGAGTTGCATCTTCACTCACATTCGGAATTTCAGCAGTTAATTCTTCTTCGCCTCGTTTTGTATCGCGGACCTCCAAATCTATTTCATTAATATGGACACTGCTGAAGACGTCACTTTTGACTAAACGTTCACTAATGACAATCGCATCTTCAAAATTGTAACCACGCCAAGGCATGAATGCAACCATGATATTACGTCCTAATGCCAATTCACCATCATTACATGATGCGCCATCGGCAATAATATTACCTGCTTTTACTTTTTGTTTTTCACGTACAAGCGGGCGCTGGTTTTGAGAAGTATTTTGATTCGTACGGTGGTATTTTTTTAGCGGTATCTCAATGACATTGGTATGTTCCGTTAAAGCCAATTCATCGGGGATTTCGCTTGATCGAATGATTATTTTCTCAGCATCAACATATTCAATCACACCATCTATTGGAGAAGCAAGTGCAGATCTGGAATCCTTAGCAACTTTAGTTTCGAGACCAGTGCCGACAATAGGTGCTTCCGGTTTCATCAACGGTACGGATTGTCGCTGCATATTGGATCCCATCAACGCCCTGTTGGCATCATCATGTTCCAGGAAAGGAATTAATGCAGCCGCAACACTTAATATCTGGTTGGGTGCAACATCCATATAGTTTACATCTGCAGGAGGAACCATAGGAAAGTCACCACGAATGCGAGCACGGATAACATCATCTGTTAAACGACTATTCTTATCCATGGACGTATTGGATTGCGCAATCATTACCCTGTCTTCATCATCAGCTGATAAGTATTTGACTTTTTTAGAACCATAAGAACTATTACCTTTTTTATTAAGCACTCTATACGGAGCCTCAATGAAGCCATGTGCATTCACTATAGCAAATAATGCCAACGATGATATTAATCCTATATTTGGACCTTCAGGAGTTTCGATGGGGCATAATCTGCCGTAATGAGTGTAATGTACATCGCGGACTTCAAAACCAGCCCTTTCGCGTGTTAATCCACCAGGACCAAGCGATGAAATACGACGCTTATGAGTGATTTCAGCTAATGGATTTGTTTGATCGCCAAATTGTGATAATTGACTCGTACCAAAAAATGTATTAATCACTGTAGTTACAACACGTGAATTAATCAAATCCTGGGGCGTAATGGATTCCTGTTCACGTAAATTCATACGCTCGAAAATGGTACGCAACATTCTGCTTAATGCAACACTGAATTGATTGGTCAGTTGTTCACCAATCGTTTTAACACGTCGATTACCCAAATGATCAATATCATCCGGGCCGCGTTCACCTTTGCGCATATCCACAAGAAATTTCAATACCTGGATGATATCATCCATCGTTAAAACTGTGTCTTCTACAGAAACATTTAGGTTAAACTGTTGATTCAGCCGATAACGACCCACCTGCCCTAAATCATATTTTTTAGGACTGAAGAAAATCCTTTCGATAAATTTTTGAGCAGTTTCAAGATTTGGCGGATCACCAGAACGGAGTAATTGATAGACTACGCTCAATGCCTGTTCAGTATTGTGAGTAGGGTCTTTCTCCATTGTATTTAATAGGAGCATCGAGGAGAAACTCTTATTACCATCTACAACTTCAATTGATTTTATACCGGCATCCTTTAGCGTATCGATTACTTCCTGGTTTACTTCTGTACCGCCTTCATAGAAAATTTCACCTGTTAATTCATCAATAATATCCTCAACCAATGTTTTCCCAAATGAATTTTCTACATTCTTGTCTGACAAACCAAAACTGGAGATTGAACCAAATGCTTCAAAAATATCACGGTTTGTCGAGAAACCCAGTGCTCTTAGAAGCATGGTGACGGGGAATTTCCTGCGGCGGTCAATAATAGCGAATAAACAATCATTAATATCTGTAGTGAAGTCAACCCATGAACCACGAAAAGGAATTATTCTCGCTTGGAAAAGCTTTGTGCCGTTAGGGTGAATATTTTCATCAAAAAATACACCCGGTGAGCGCTGCAGTTGTGAAACAATAACACGTTCAGCACCATTTATAACAAAAGTACCCTTTTCTGTCATGTAAGGAATATTACCGAAATAAACTTCCTGTTCGATACTTTGAGCGAATTTGTTTTTGTCTTCTTCATCAGTAATATGCAGAACAAGACGTACTTTCAGTGGCACAGAATAAGTCACACCGCGATCGATACATTCTTCCGGTGTATATTTTGGCAGGCCTAGAAAATAATTACTGTATTCCAGTACGTAATTGCGATGAGAATCTTCCAGTGGAAATACATTCTGAAAGACTCCCTCGAGTCCAATGAGTACCTTTTCATCTTCTGCAGCATCTTCTTGTAAAAATTCTTGAAAAGAATCTTTTTGCAACGACAGTAAATCTGGCATATCAATAAATGATTTTATTTGAGAAAATGAAATACGATCGGACGTACGCTTAGTTGTGGCTCCCAATTAAGCCTCCTTATTTTAAAGTTGAAGAATCGATGGTTTTAATAAAATCTATTAAATTATTTCAATTCGACAGTGGCGCCAGCTTCTTCCAACTTGGCTTTTAATTCATCAGCTTCAGCTTGAGGAACACCCTCTTTGACAGCTTTCGGCGCTGCATCTACCAATTCCTTGGCTTCTTTTAATCCTAAGTCTGTTACAGCACGAACAACTTTAATAACGTTGATTTTTGATTGACCTACTTCAGCAATAACGACATCGAATGAATCTTTTTCTTCGGCTGCGCCAGCGTCACCTGCTGTTGGGGCTGCGGCGGCAACGGCTACCGGTGCGGCAGCAGTAACACCGAATTTTTCTTCAATATCAGAGATTAATTCTGATATTTCAACCATATTTGATGATTCGAGATAGCTCAACACATCAGCTCTTTTGACTTCAGCCATGATTTTTACTCCTTTACTTTCATATTAAGATTTTTGTTCTTTTAAATTATTTAACACATTCGCCACATTAGTAAGGGGCGCATTCAATGTATTAACAAGTTTATTCATTGGACTCTGCAACATCGATACCAGTTTGGCTAACAATTCATCTTTGCTGGGTAAATCTGCTAAACGCTTGAATTCTGAACCATCTAAAATATCACCCTCAAACAAAATTCCTTTGACTACAGGTTTATCATTTTCTTTTGCAAAAGATTTGATCACTTTCGCTGGGCTTGTAGGTTCATCGTAAGAAATTGCGATTGCTGTAGGTCCATTTAAGAATTCATCCAGACCTGCAATGTTATTTTCATCCGCAGCAATTTTCAGCAATGTATTCTTGGCGACTGTATATTCTACATCCGCTTGATAAAATTGACTGCGCAGATTGGTTATACTACCTACATCTAAACCAAGATAATCTGTAAAATAAATTGCCTTGGCGCGACTAAGTTTATCCTTCAATTCTGCGACTGCTTCAATATTATATGAACTTGGCATTGGTTTACCTTATTGTTGCTAAATCAACTTTGATCCCTGGCCCCATAGTGGAGGACAAGGTCATTTTCTTGAAATATGTTCCTTTAACGGATGCAGGTCTTGCTTTTATAATTGTATCATAAATTGCTTGGACATTTTCCCGAAGTTGATTTTGGTTAAATGATGTTTTTCCGCAAATCGTATGAATTATACCATTTTTATCGACGCGCAATTCAACTTTACCTGCTTTGATCTCTTTAACAGCTTTATCTACATCCATTGTAACTGTACCGCTTTTGGGATTCGGCATCAGTCCTTTAGGACCTAATATTTTTCCAAGTTTACCCAGATCGGCCATCATGTCTGGTGTGGCAATAATTTTATCTATATCAGCCCAACCGCCTTTTATTTTTTCCAAGAAATCATCATTACCCACATAATCAGCCCCAGCTTCCTGTGCTTCTTTTTCTTTTGGTCCCCGAGTTAATACCAACACTTTTACTTCTTTACCAGTACCATTAGGCAAACTGGTGGTAACACGTATATTTTCTTCAGCGTGACGGGGGTCAACTCCGAGGTTAATGGCGACATCGATGGATTCGTCAAAATTTACGTATTTTAATTCTTCAAGAAGTTTTACAGCATCTTCCAGAGAATATTCTTTCATGCGATCAAAGTGTTCTTCAACTGCTTTTCTTTGTTTTGATTTTTTCATAATTTATTGAACCTCCAGCCCCATGCTTCTGGCTGTACCCCGGATCATTTCCACAGCTTGTTCAATAGTATTTGCATTGAGATCTTGCATTTTAATCTCCGCAATATCTTTTAAATCATGCTCAGAAACTTTTCCTACTTTATCTCTATTGGGTTCTGGGGACCCTTTATCTACTTTTGCTGCTTTCTTTAGCAATACAGCTGCAGGGGGTGTTTTAGTAACAAAAGTAAAACTGCGATCTGCAAAAACTGTTATCTCCACGGGAATAATCATGCCGGGCTGATCTTGTGTTGATGCATTAAATGCTTTACAAAATTCCATGATATTTACACCGTGCTGCCCTAAAGCAGGACCTACAGGCGGAGCAGGATTTGCTTGTCCTGCTGGAATTTGTAATTTGATAAAACCTATTTCTTTTTTTGCCATTTCTTAAGAAAACCTACTTTTCAAGTTCAACTTGTAAATAATTCAATTCAACTGGCGTTGGTCGACCAAAAATACTAACGGATACTTTCAGCTTTTGCTTTTCTGCATTTACTTCCTGGACATAACCACTGAATTCTACAAATGGTCCATCAGTCACTTTTACATGGTCGCCAACACGGTAAAGAGTCTTAACCACTTCCCTGGCGTCACCACTCTCTACCACACCAATGATACGATTTATTTCATCAGACTTAACCGGTTCCGGTTCGCCCTGAGGACCCACAAAACTCATTACACCAGTAGTGTTTTCGACAAGATAACGCGCTTCTTTATCCATATCCATATTTATTAACAGATATCCCGGGAAAAAAACCCTGTTGCGGACTTTCTTTTTACCATCTTTCATTTCAATAATGTTTTCCGATGGGACCAGAATATCTTTTACAGCATCTTTCATCTTTTGAGAATCAACCTCAAAAAGAATATTATCACGAATTTTCCGTTCTTTGCCGGAAATGACTCTTAATGTATACCATTCCATAATTAAAGAATCACATTCATGATGCGTGAAAGAATAATATCTATGAAGAACAAGAATACACCTATCAGCAATGATACAGAAATAACAACGTAGGTTGATCCTTTTAATTCATCCCACGTCGGCCAGGAAACTTTACCCATTTCAAACTGAACATCGCTGAAAAATTGCCGCATTTTCTTGATCATTTTTACTTTTTTTAAATAGCGTATTTTGCTGCAGGAGTGGAAGGACTTGAACCCTCAACCCCCGGTTTTGGAGACCGGTGCTCTGCCAGTTGAGCTACACTCCTATGTGTGATTGAACATTTCACCCCAACCGGTCCTGTTATTTCGTTTCTTTAAAGATCACGTGCTTACGTACAATCGGATCGTATTTTTTATATTCAACACGATCGGGATGTCTGCGCCTGCTTTTCGTAACTGTATAACGATAACCAGTCCCGGCTGTACTTTCTATCTGGATAATGTCGCGTTTGCTGTTTCCAGCCATAGTTTATTCAACAATTTCCGTTACCACACCGGCACCCACAGTCCGTCCGCCTTCACGAATGGCAAACCGCAGTTCCTTGTCCATGGCAATTGATGTGATCATCTCTACATCCATCACTACGTTATCACCGGGCATAACCATCTCTGTTCCTTCCGGTAAGGTCACCACACCGGTTACATCTGTGGTCCTAAAATAAAACTGGGGACGATAACCATTAAAAAAGGGTGTATGGCGTCCGCCTTCTTCCTTCTTCAATACATAGACATTGGCCTTGAACTTCGTATGGGGTGTAATGGAACCCGGCAAAGCCAATACCATACCGCGCTTCAACTCTTCCTTATCCACACCGCGGAGCAATAAACCGGCATTATCACCGGCCTGGCCTTCATCCAGTAACTTCCTGAACATCTCTACACCGGTTACGGTGGTCTTCTTATGCTCACCCATACCAATCATCTCTACCTCATCACCTACCTTGATGATTCCGCGCTCTATACGGCCCGTTCCCACTGTACCACGGCCGGTAATAGAAAATACATCCTCAACAGGCATTAAAAAGGGTTTATCCACATCCCTTTTCGGTTCCGGGATAAAACTGTCACAGGCGTCCATCAATTCCACTACACAGGCGTTGGCTGCTTCATCACCCGGGTTATTCAGCGCATTTAAGGCACTGCCCTTGATAATGGGGGTATCATCACCGGGAAACTCATACTCATTGAGCAGATCCCTTAACTCCATCTCCACCAGCTCCAACAGCTCTGGATCATCCACCTGGTCTGTCTTATTCATGAATACTACCATACTGGGCACATTCACCTGGCGGGCCAATAATACATGCTCCCTGGTCTGGGGCATGGGACCATCTGCGGCACTGACCACCAATATAGCGCCGTCCATCTGGGCCGCTCCGGTGATCATGTTCTTAATATAATCTGCGTGTCCCGGGCAATCTACATGGGCATAGTGACGGTTCTCCGTCTCGTACTCTACATGGGCTGTCTGGATTGTGATTCCGCGTTCCCGCTCTTCCGGGGCGTTATCAATACTGTCAAATGAACGTATCTCGGCCATACCACGGGCTGACTGAACCAGCGTTACCGCTGCTGTCAACGTTGTCTTACCATGATCCACGTGACCTATCGTGCCGATATTCACGTGTGGTTTTGTTCTCTCGAATTTTTCCTTAGACATCTTTCGATCTCCTTATTTTTTTGTTCATTCTCTGCTTTACATTGAGCCTACGACCGGACTTGAACCGGTGACCTCTTCCTTACCAAGGAAGTGCTCTACCGACTGAGCTACGTAGGCATTTATTCAGCCCACGTTCTCTGGGCGTATCTGCATCTGCCCAAAAGAGCGGGCGACGAGATTCGAACTCGCGACCCTCAGCTTGGAAGGCTGATGCTCTACCAACTGAGCTACACCCGCATTATTGTGGGGAGAGAAGGATTCGAACCTCCGTAGGCGTACGCCGGCAGATTTACAGTCTGCTGCCATTGACCGCTCGGCCATCTCCCCAACAGACTATTTCATTCATTTTTAAAGAGCGTGAGCCACCGAAGGGACTCGAACCCCCGACCGACTGATTACAAATCAGTTGCTCTACCAGCTGAGCTACGGTGGCATGCCGGGTATTCTTATTATTTTGAATCATCCAATTCAGGCAAACCTGACCGTCGAGAAATCAATGGTTAATTATTGTACGAAAATCAGGAAATGCAAAGCCTTCAAAATTAGAGATAAAATTGAATATCCTGCAAGAGAGTTTTATATAGAAAAAATAATAAACTATATTAAGTTAAACGCGGTAGCATTTGCTGCCATCAGAAGTATCTTCGACAATCCACCCTCGATCCTTCAACTCATCACGCAGTTTATCCGACAATAGCCAATTCTTTTCTTCGCGGGCCCGTTCCCTTTTTGATACGAGATCTGCAACATCATCAGGTAAAGAAGAAGCTTCCTGTATAAATGAAAATATTATATCTGCAGTTTCTATAAATAACAATCCCTTTGATGCATCTGACACTGATAAGTTATCATTATCCAATCTCCTGTTGAGATCACGTAGATAATTGAATAAAACTCCCAAAGCCTTTGGTGTATTCAAATCATCAGCTAATGCAGCTAAAAAAATTTCGTATTCTTGCGGTTGATTTTTCCCTTTGGATGAAATGTTTTGTAACCGATTATATGTTTCATTAATTCTATGAATAGCTTTTTTTGACTCTTCAATTTTTGCAGTTGAAAAAGCGAGTTTGGATCGATAGTGACTGTTAATCAACGCAAAACGTAAGTATTCTGCTGAATGGCCATCCAGAATAAGTTCAGGTACAGTTTGAATATTGCCAATTGATTTACTCATTTTTTCATCCGCCAAATAAAGGTGCTCACTATGCATCCAAATATTGACAAAATCTGAATCCAATGCACAGCAAGATTGAGCGATCTCATTTTCATGGTGGGGAAAAATATTATCAACTCCCCCACAATGTATGTCAAAATGTTCGCCTAGATATTGCGTTGACATTACAGAGCATTCAATGTGCCAGCCAGGCCGGCCTTTGCCCCATGGTGAGTTCCAGTAAATATCACCGTCCTCTTTCTTCCATGATTTCCATAATGAAAAATCCTGCGGATTATCCTTTGTGTATTCATCCGCAGCAATTCTTTCTGTTTGCTTTTGGCCTTGCATATCAATATTAACCAGTTTGCCATATTCAGTATATGCACCTATCGAGAAAAAGATAGAATTATCTTTGGTTACATAAGCTATATTTTTATCAACCAACGTTTGAATCATATGGATCATTTCCTGGATATGATCAGTCGCTTTTGGAAAATGATCCGCTGGTAATATTTTCAATGTAGCCAAATCTTCCATGAATTCAGTTGTATATTTTGATGTTATATCAGCTAATGGTTTATTTTCCTCTTTAACTTTTTTTATGGTCTTATCGTCTACATCTGTAATGTTCATAACATGTTTAACATCATAACCCACCAACTGCAATACACGCTTTAGGACATCCTCGAAAACAAATGTTCTGAAATTTCCAATGTGGGCCCTGGAATAAACAGTAGGTCCACAGGTATATAAACCAATTTTACCAGTCTGAATCGGCTGTAAAACTTCCTTTTTGCGAGTTAATGTATTATACAGTTTTACTTCCATTAATTCTGCATAGCCTGTTCAATAATTTTTCCAATTAATTGTTCAAACGACATCCCGACTGCTTTAGCCGCTTTTGGGACCAAACTGGTATCCGTCATTCCTGGCAGTGTATTCAACTCCAAGAACCAATGCTGATCATCTTCATCCAAGCGAAAATCCACTCGGCCATAGTGACGGCATTTTAACAATTTATAAACCTCCAAGGCAGTCTGCTGTATCTTTTTAGTCAAATGTTCATCCAGTTCAGCGGGACAAATATATTCAGTTAGCCCCTTAGTGTATTTACACTCATAATCATATAATCCGTGGGATGGTTTGATTTCAACAATAGGCAGCATATTACCATCAACTATCGAGACAGTGATTTCTTTTCCTTCGATATATTCTTCTATCAGAATCTCATCATCATAATTGAAAGCCAAATCAATAGCAGTATTTATATCACCTTCACTATTAACAATTGAAAGTCCTATTGTACTGCCTTCGCTATTCGGTTTTACAACACATGGATAGCCAAATTCATTATTGATGGATTTTCCTTTACGTATGCGCTGCCATTTTGGTGTCGCGATCCCCACATCTTCTGCCAATAATTTGCTTATATGCTTATCCATGCACATTGCAGATGACAATGCATCGGATCCTGTATACCTAATACCCAGACTCTCAAACATGCCTTGAATACGACCGTTTTCACCTATACCACCATGCAAAGCCAGAAGAACAACGTCTACACTTTGAAGTTCATCCATATGAGCTATAATATCATTTTCAAACTCAATTTTGATCGTATCATACCCATTGGCCATACATGCTTGAACCATCGCTTTTCCGGTCAATAAGGATACCTCTCGTTCTGATGAAGGTCCGCCCATTAATACTGCAACTTTAGTACTCATGAGGCAATTAATTCTGCACCCACCAACAAGTTTTCAACTACGTATTTTGGTGTAAGGTTTTTATTTATTTTTTGTAGTGTTTTTGGGCCTTTTCCCGTCAGGACAAGCATTGTATCCATATTCAATCTACTACCGGCTTCCATATCAGAACCAGCATCACCCACCATTAAAGAATTGTGTAATTCTATCTTATTTTCAGATGCAGCCTGGTTAAACATTTCTACTCCGGGTTTTCGATATTCTGAAGCACGGTCAGGATGATCAGGGCAATAATATATATTAACTAATTCCAACTGATTTTCAGCAAATGTTCTACGGATATAATTATGAATTTCATTCAATTTTGACTCATCAATGATGCCCCGGCCAATACCGGATTGATTGGTCACAATACAAAATTGATTGCAGCAAGCAGACATCTTTTTCAGTGCCTCCAAGGCAAATGGAAAAAATTGAAAATCCTGTAAATCACTGATATATCCAGGGTCGGGATTTATTGTGCCGTCACGGTCTAGAAATATGGTGTCGTATTTTTTCAAGTTGTTATTTCTTCTGTTTTCAAATCGCTGATATGAATTGAACTGCGCAGGAAATAGAAAAACCCGATCACAACTAGTGGGATAAATCCAATCGCATGAATTAATACAGCAAATGCTTGAGATTCTGCTAACCCAACATTATATATATTTACTAAAACATAAACAGCAACTGCGTGGTAAGTGCCAACATATCCCGGTGCTGACGGAACTGTAATTGCCAATGAGGTCGCGATTAAAATGATTCCCACTGCAACCCAATTTATATTTATCCCTGTTGCCAAAACGACCAGAATAATGCTGGCGTAAATTAAAACCCACAGCGCTAATGTACTTAAGAACAGTTGTCCTGAATGCTTTGTTCTGCCAATGGATGTTAAACCTTTGAATATTTTTTGGATACTGTTCAATAATTTTTGCCCTGATGATTTTTCAAATATTTTCCAATGGACAACCCGTTCATGAAAATTGGAATGGCTTCTGCCCAACCAGATAATTATCCCAAGACCGCCAACCGTTAGAGCTACTAAACCTATCAATACATTACCACTCCACTCCATCAATGGTGAGAAGAAGGCGAAAAATATCATAACAGCTGCCAAGCCCATCAAATCGAGGATATGCTCCATGATGATAGTCCCAAATGCTACAGAAGAGGTGATTGATTCTTTACGAGAAATTGAGTAGGCACGCAATAATTCTCCTAACCTGAAGGGCAACACACTATTACCGAAATAACCAATCATCGTTGATGCAAACAGGGGATTAAACGTGATCGTTTGAATTGGTTTCAACATTAGCTGCCAGCGATAGGCACGCAGGGCAACGCTCACAACTATGATTCCCATAGCAAGTAAAATAAATGAAAAATTAGTTTGGGATAAGTGATCGATAAGTTCACTGAAATTCATACCTCGAAATGCATACCAAAGGCCGGCAATACTAATTGCGATTCCAATTATTAATTTTGTAATTCTATTCACGTAAATCGATCACTTCCAGTGCTTCAATGCCAAATTCTGAAAAAGAATAACTGCCCCTTAACATTTGCCAACTAAGAACCTTTAAACCAATCCAATTGTCCTGGTCAAAATCAACGTGCAGATTATCAAAGTGCCAGCTATCATTTTTAACTGCAATAATTCCACTCATGCCAAAGTCTTTCATTTCGAATGCAAACGTGATTAATCCATTTTCGTTCCGTTTATCCGTCAATATTATTCCTGACAAATCACCTGCCATAATTGACAACACATCTTTATCTCCAGGCAGGCGTTCATCTATAATGAGCTGTTTAGTATTTTGATTAAATGTTTTGACATCATTCCCGGAAATAAAAATATCCTGTTCAGTGGATGCAATCAAATAGGCTGCTGAATCAATAAAGGAGACCGACAGAATAGAATTATACTTTTGATCGTATTGAATTTGGTTTAATTCTACTTCGACTTTTTTCCACTTAAAAAATTGCAACCCAGTCTTTAGTGAATCTAGATCTGATGGAGTACTTCCTTGTAAAAGTGAAAAAAATAAAAGCCCCGAGATGGGCAGACGGACACCCATTTCCTTAATTTTCTAAATGGAGTAAATAGGTCTCATCCACAAGCACTTCGCGCGCTTTACTCCCGGTGAATGGACCAACAACTGCAATCTGCTCCATTTGATCGATTAGACGTGCAGCTCGAGAATAGCCAACTTTCAAGCGCCGCTGAATGAGCGATATAGACCCTTGCTGATGTGTGATAACCAACCGTATAGCCTCATTTAATAATTCGTCCTGCTCATCACCTCCGCTGCTATCAACAGTAACACCACCAGCTATTTGGCCTTCGCGAATACTAGGCAAAATCAATTCTGATGCTTTTGGCTGTTCATGAATATGCGTCATCAATGCTTCGATTTCATCCAGGGATAGAAATGCATTGTGCAACCGGACCGGATCTGATGAACCTGATCCTAAATAAAGCATATCTCCCCTGCCAATGAGTTTTTCAGCTCCGGTCATATCTATAATGGTTCGGGAATCAATTTTACTGGCGACCTGGAAAGCTATCCTGGACGGAAAATTGGCCTTGATCAAACCGGTGATCACATCCACGGATGGGCGTTGTGTCGCGATGACCAAGTGTATGCCCACTGCACGAGCCAATTGCGCTAATCGAGCTATGGGAGCTTCTACCTCTCGGGCGTTGAGCATCATAAGGTCAGCCAATTCATCAACTACTACTACAATATAGGGCATGATCGTTTCACCGTTCTTTGTCATCTTTTTATTGTATTCATCGATGTTGCGTACAACTGCGTCAGCCAATACATCATAACGACGGCCCATTTCTCTTTCCACGGCCCGCAGTGCATAAACAGCATTTTCACCTGTGGTGACGATGGGTTCATCAATATCTTCCATTGAAAGCAAATGGTATCCATCCAACGCTCTGTATAATGACATTTCCACTTTCTTTGGATCGATAATTACAAATTTTAATTCATCTGGTGTGCAACTGTACAATAGACTGCAAATGATTGAATTCAAACAAACAGATTTGCCTGATCCTGTTGTTCCGGCAATGAGTAAGTGCGGCATAGCTGCTAAGTCCAGCGTGGCGATTTCTCCGGAAGTATTTTTTCCGATCGCTAAATTTAATTTGGTTTCGGATATGGCAAATTTTTCAGAATTGATGACCGATTTGAAGTAGACTGTCGCCGGATTGCGGTTGGGGATCTCGATCCCTACAGATGATTTTCCTGGGATCGGTGCAATGACACGAACACGGCTGGCTTCCATAACCCTGGCCAGGTCATCCGCAAGCTGGACGAATTTATTCACACGAACACCTTCATCAGGTTCAACTTCGAAGAGGGTAATCACCGGTCCCGGGCTTACATTGACTACCTTCCCTTTTACACCAAAGGTCAACAAGGATTGCGTTAAAAAATTGGCACGATCAACAAGATCATTTCGACTCATAGTATCTGTTATATTTACGGGTGTCGCCAAAATGTCTGAAGACGGTAACTGGTATTCTCGCCTAGGTTGCTGGCGTTCTTCTACTTCATCGAGGTTTACTTCCTCTTCTTCCACCATTTCTCCCACTTCAATGTTTTCATCTACCATTTCAGCTATATCTTCGGCAGGAGGTGGATGGGCTAGCTCATCTTCTAAATCTGATTCTTCACCAACTATCTCATCTTTTTCATCCCTGATAAATTCTTCTTCAGCCAATTCAGGTAATGATGTGGTGGGAACCGTTGTAGTAGCTGCCGTTTGATGAACAGGTTCCTCTTCATCAATTTCTTCAGTTGCATCTTTTTCTGCTTCTTGGACCGGTTCTGGAATAGTTTCTTCTTCCCGTTGAGCATCTATCTTTTTCAATAATTCCTGGGTATGTTTACGCTTGGCTTCTTCTGTCGTAGCCATTTCTTTTTTCAGCTTTTGCTCGTCGCGCTTTTTGTTGATCTTGATACCCAGTTTTTCCAGAGGTCCATAAAAACTGAATTCAAAATAACCACGAATCAACACCAGCCAGAGTGCAAATAGTAAAATGGATGTTCCAATCAATCCCAAAAAGCTGTAAAGAAAATTGGCCAAATTCCCTCCGATGAGACCACTGGCAGTGAAATCCAACCCTGACCGCTCATTCATCCCAATCTCTACCAGACCAATAGTCACTGAAAGCATAACCACGGCACCAACAACATAGCCAGCAATTCGATTAAATGCTTTTAGTTCCTTTTGACTAAAGCAGAGCCACCCCCATATGATACCCAAAACGGGTAATACGAACATGGGATAACCAAATAAAAACTTGATGAAAAAGTATGAAAGGTAAACACCCAGGATTCCCAGCGGATTTTCCACTTGCACATTGGGTGAAATTCCCGGGTCTTCGCTGGGACTGTATCCAACCAGGCTTATGAAAACCAGCAGTGAAGTGGCCATGGTCAAAATGCCTAATATTTCGAGTCGGCGGTCTTTCAAAACAGCTGGGGATGTTCCGTTTTCACGGACTTGAACCAGTCAACAAATTTTACGACACCATCGTAAAAATGGGTTGTTGGAGAGTAATCCAGTCGTGATTCTGCACGAGAGATATCGGCGTATGTACGCTGCACATCGCCGGAGGGAAGAGCTTGTTCATCAAGAAAAGCCTTTTCTCCAGTGACGTCACTGATTGTGGAAACCAGATCGGCCAATTTAACTGGTTCAGAGTTTCCGAGGTTGTAAATCATGAAATCTTCGTTTGATTCCAGTGCCGCAATTATACCACTAATGATGTCATCAATGTAAGTATAATCTCGCGCTGTACTTCCATCTCCAAAAAAAGGAAGAGGCTGTCCGCTTAAAATATGGCGGACAAATTTATGAATGGCCATTTCCGGTCGCTGCCTGGGGCCATAGACAGTAAAGAAGCGCAGGCAAACTGTGGGGATCTGGTAAAGATGTGCATATGTAAAACAAAGCTCTTCCCCCATTTTCTTTGTGGCACCATAGGGCGAGATCTGCTGGTCTACCATGTCCGTTTCAGAAAAAGGTATCTTATCATTATTTCCATATACGGAAGATGACGACGCAAATATAAATTTTTTGATTTCCTTGTCTTTCATTTCTTCTAAAAGAACCTGTGTTCCATTGATATTCACTTTTGTGTATAAGACCGGATCTTCCAGGGACGGACGGACTCCGGCCATGGCAGCCAAATGGATCACTGTATCGAATGTATACGTATTGAATATTTCCCTGATGAACACATGATCGCGTATATCCCCTTTATGAAAGGAATACCGTTTATAATCTAAATGTCTCTTTTGATTCAATAGTTTGATTTCTGGATGGTAAAAGTCATTCAGATTGTCGATACATACAACCTGTTTACGTTGACTTAACAGCTTATCAATGAGATGGGAGCCAATGAATCCGCATCCACCGGTCACAAGAATAGTGCTCATGACTGGGCGCTCCCCTGTTTGTAAAATGGTGGTTTGATAATAACAGCCTTTTTCATTTTCCCGCGAATGTCAATTTCAATGTCCATGCCGGGTTTATGTTTCCCAAACTGAACATAGCCCAACCCTATACCTTTCTGCAAGGATGGAGATTGTGTCCCACTGGTCACCTCACCTACTTCTTTACCATCAGCATAGATCAAATACCCTTTCCTGGGCACGGCCCTGTCCACCATTTCAAATGCAGCCAGATGACGTATTTTCTCCTGTTTTGCCTGGATGGCCATTTCTTTTCCAATAAAATTATCACCACCTAATTTGGTGATCCATCCCAACCCTGCTTCGATGGGATTAGTAGTCTCATCAATGTCATTCCCATAGAGACAATATTTCATTTCCATCCGCAAAGTATCTCTACATCCAAGCCCACATGGCTCTACTTGACCGGTGTCCATAATAGCATCCCATACTTCATTTATAAAATTATGATCACCATAAATCTCAAACCCCAATTCGCCAGTATACCCTGTTCTGGCTATGGTCATTCCATTATGCTCTATAAATGTATAAAATGATACGTCATTCAGATCTTCATTAATGACATCTTGTAAAATATCCCTTGATCTGGGTCCTTGAAGGGCTATGAGTCCGATCTCAACACTTTTATTATCGATTGTAACCGTATCTGGTTTATGGTCCATCAACCATTTTAGATCCTTCTCCAAGTTGGATGCATTCACCACCAGCATGAACCGGTCTTCGTATCTATAGATCAACAGATCATCCACAATTCCGCCATGATCGTAACACATGGCAGAATATTGAGTATCGCCAACCTTCATAGAGGATGCTTCATTCACCGTCATATAATTCAAAAAATTTTCCGTACCATCACCGCTGACAATGAATTCTCCCATATGACTCACGTCAAATATTCCACAGCCATTTCGCACAGCATTATGTTCCTGGATGATCCCGGAGTATTGGATAGGCATTTGGTAGCCGGCAAAATCTACCATCTTTGCGTTAAGATCAATATGTCTTTGGTATAGTGGAGTTTCCATGGTCAATTCAGTCGCTGGATTCGAAGTAGTCTTTCAGCTTAACCATGCCTTCTTTGATATCTTCCACCGTTATCCCTGAATAAGCAAAGCGGATATAAAAATCAGTTTCTCCTTCTTGAGGACGTCCAAAATGATCACGTGTACAAAATGAAACACCTGAATTGTGTAAAGCTCCGACTTGAAGATCAGCAACAGATGTGAGCCTTTTTCGCTCCATGATTCGAGTTACATTGGGAAAAAGATAAAATGTGCATTCAGGAGTAGCAATATCGATCCCCTCTATCGCATTCAATCCTTCCAAAGACACGTCTCTCCTTTTACGCAATTCATCTAGTATAGCCTTTGACCCAGATTGATCTCCATTGATCGCTTCCACCATAGCCCATTGGTGAAAATGGTTGGTACAGGATTCATCATTCACATTCAGTTTGTTGATCACCTTGATCACATTTTCCGGACCTATGGACGCACCGATCCGCCAGCCGGTCATGGCGAATTTCTTGGAGAATGTGTAGAGTATCACCGTTCGTTCCTGCATGCCGGGAATATTCACGATGGATAACGGATCCGTATCATACAGCATTTCATAATAGGCGTCATCACTCAAGACCCACAGGTCATTTTCGATAGCTAATTGCGCCAAGGTTTCCATTTCTTCACGGGAAGATTCCGCTGAAATAGGATTGTTATAATTATTGTAGATCAGCGCCACAGTCTTATCGGTGACGGATGAACGGAGTTTTTCGATATCGATCTCAAAGCCTTTATCGGTCTCATCGTATCTATATGGGACTGCACTTCCGCCATGGTATTCGATCTGGCTCTCGTAGATGGGATAACCTGGGTTGGGATACAGCACTTCATCACCGGGATTCATAATCGCCTGGATGAATTTTCCAATGGTGGGTTTGCCGCCGGGCTGAACCGATATATTCTCCGGACCATAAGACACACCCCGTTTACTACCAACATCATGAGCCAGCGCTTCTCGTAAAGACAGGATACCTTCAGACGGACAATATCCATTTTTACCATCAACGATATATCGATTGGCAGCTTCAATGATATTTTGTGGAGTGGATAAATTGATGTCACCCAAGTGGAATGGATACACTTTATTTCCTTTGGCTACCCATTCCCGCGCCTGGGCAGAAACAGCGAATGCCGTTTCAGTTCCCAAACGGCTGATCCGTGTGGCGATTCTCATTGATTATTAAAGTTTAGATAACGCTTTTTTGATAATGGTTTCAATACTGCCATCCAGTTCACCTTCAGCCTCCAACGCCCGAATAGCTTGATTGACCTGGCCCCGCTTATAACCTAACGATATGAGCGCGATCACCGCATCTCCTGCAACACCATCATCTGCACTTGTCATGAAATCCAAATTATCATCATCTTCATCTACATATTTTTCCTTTAATTCTACAATGATGCGCTTGGCGGTCTTGGTTCCAATCCCGGGGATAATGGTCAACGATTTCACGTCACCAGCAATAATATTCTTTTTGAATTCAATGGGGTTGGAACCAGAGAGAATATTCATGGCTGACCGGGGACCGATGCCGCTGATCGTATTTAACATAGTGAACATATTTCGTTCTTCCGCATTTCCAAATCCATACAGTTCCATGAGGTCCTCACGGACATTCAGATACGTAAGTAATTCTGCATCATTCCCTTTTTCAGGGAGACCGTTATACGTGGCGACAGTAATGGATAATTTCAATCGAATACCGTTCATATCCAGTACTACATGGCTGGGATCTTTATGGAAAAGAGTACCTTTGATAGAATCGATCATTGGACGAATTGCTGCTGATTAATGTAACACAAGCCCACTGCCAAGGCATCGGATGAATCAAATGGAGTGGGAGTGTCTTTCAGTTTTAAAATATTCTGGACCATATACTGGACCTGTTCTTTGGTGGCATTGCCATTGCCCACTACAGACTGCTTTACTTTCTTTGGTGCAAATTCCGTACAAGTGATCTCATTTCGAGCAGCAGCTAATAGCACCATGCCCCTGGCCTGGCCAAGCATGAGCGCTGATTTAAAATTCTTATGGTAGAACGTATCTTCCACGGCCACTACATTCGGCTGAAATTCCGTTAATAATTTCATGGTTTCTTCATGGAGGTAATGCAAACGATCTTGAAGGGGTTTATTTTGAGGTGGACGGATCACGCCGTACCCATGGGCTTTGGCATTCCGCTTGGAATAGTCCAAGATGCCAAATCCTGTTACATTGATGCCCGGATCAAACCCAATGACCCGCATCAGTCCTCGGAATCAAAATTGGTGTACACAGCCTTGATATCATCATGGTCTTCCAACGCTTCTAATAATGTGATCACTGAATTTTCCTTATCACTATCCACATTTTGGAGATTTTTTGGTACGAGATCAACATTGGCCGATTCGATCTCATAACCGCTATTTTCCAAATTATCACGAACTGACATGATATCAGACGGATCGGTTGATACTATAAACGCATCGCCATCGATTTCAAAATCCTCTGCTCCGGCTTCCAATGCAGCTTCAAAAACCGTGTCTTCTTCATGACCGTTGGCCTTCACGGTGATCTGCCCTTTTTTATCGAACATCCAGTTTACGGAACCTTTTTCCCCCAAATTGCCGCCGTATTTGATTATGAGGTGGCGGATCTCTGCAACGGTCCGCTTGCGGTTATCGGTGAGGCACTCCACCATGATGGCCACACCTGCCGGTCCATACCCTTCGAAAGTGGCTTCTTCATAGGTCACGCCCGGAAGTTCACCTGTGCCTTTCTTGATAGCCCGCTGGATATTGTTCGACGGCATATTAGCCGACTTGGCATTGGCCACAGCCTGGCGCAGGCGTGGATTACTATCTATATCGCCTCCACCGTCTCGCGCTGCAATGGTGATCTCCTTGATGATGGTGGTAAAGATCTTACCCCGCTTGGCATCGGTGGCGGCTTTCTTGCGTTTGATGGTGGCCCACTTACTATGACCGGACATAATTCCTCAATTATTGTGATAAATATAGAAAGAAAAATTACGTTATTTGGATGAATGTTTCCTATATGGGAAACAGCAAACTACTTACTTTTGGGTCCTTATGATCATCCCCGTCTGCTGGGGAGTGATCCGTGTACGGATGACCCATGCCGATCGATAGCCCATTTTATTGAGAGATTCCCGCATTTTATCAGCGTCTTCCCGGGCCACATAATCGCCAACACGCACTTTGTAATTGGGTGTTTCATAAATGACGTAAGCTGAATCTGTCAAGGTTGCATTAAGGATCGAGCTCAATGAATCAGATTTGGTCATGGATTTGGATGCAATGACCTGGACGCGGAAACCTTCTGTCACCCAATGGACCGTATCCGCTGTTAATATGGAATCGATGGGATTTTCTCCTTCCAGAACATTATTGATGATCACCGGCCACTTTGGCTGAACATCACGGTGTTCGTTGGGATCAAATATTTTTTTTACATCTGATTCTTGACCCAAACCTACTGCCACTAATCCAAAAAAAATAAGTGCGTAGAAAAGTCCTTTGTGCACTCTGTGACTACAAATCATGATAAAGGTCGGATCGTATTCACTGGGACCCACCCTTTCTTCCCGTCTAAAAGAATGATCTCCACCCAATTATCCTGCACTTGAGTGATCTCGGCTTTGAGCCCTTCATGGACCTTGAACACGATCATCTCATCCCGAACCGCTGGCACGGAATACACATTCTCTTTGGTAGATATAATAACACCCTCTTTCGTTCCAGATACATCCCAATATTTGTCCAGACAAATGCCATGAAAAACGAGAGTGAGAATAACAAAAATGGCCTGTAGCCTGGAAACAGCTTTTTCTCCTAAAAATCGAAACTGTCCCAATGCATAGATCAACCCCACTAACAGAAGAAATGTACTCCCCCAGATTAAGAGGTCGTTGACCGTTTGCGAATTCTTGAACGCCCTGTACCAATACAGAAGTGCAAATCCATCGGGCATGGTGATCCTGTCCTGAACACGGGTATTCACTAACTCCAAATTATGCTTTATGTCATCATTCCGCGGTTCGAACTGGAGTCCTTTTTCGTAGGCCCAGACTGCATGACCCACTTCGCCCATTCTGTAATAAGCATTCCCCAGGTTATAATACAGGTCCGCGTGTTCTGCAGATCCTAAAAGCCGTTCATATGTCCGGGCGGCCTGGATGAATTTTTCATCCTCAAAATACCAATTTCCCTGGACAAACATACTGTCCGCGTTGACGGCGAACAGATTGACAGTTAAAAGAAATAGGGAAAACATTCTCATGCGTGTCCGTCCACTTTTTTCAAAATGGTCATGGCCCTATTGGCAATATTACCACTACCTGTGGCTCCGGGAGCGTACCGTTCTGCATCGCAATCCTTTAATAGTTGGATAAGCTCGTCCAAAAGTTCTGGTGGTATAATGCCTCTTAATTCTGATTCAACGGACAATGGATCCAAATTATCTGTTCTCAACTGCCAGCGTTCCTGTAAATACGTATAGATCGCCGTGGAAACGTCATCCACGTTTGGATGGGCTTTTAAAGTTTGCAACGCCCTTTTCAAGGCACGATGAGACATGCGCTGACCGGCAGTGGTGATCCGCTGCTGTTGGTATCGCGACAAGGTCACAGGCGCCAGAAAAAGCCCGGCGGCTAAAATATAGCTGGTCCAGACCCATATTGGAATTCCCCGCTGGCCCCGTTCGATCCATGCTGGTGGAGTGGTGAAGTTGTAATGAATGTCCTGACCCAACAGAGCGATCTCTTCTTTAGTAAAACCGGAAGATGTACTGGCCAGGTTATCTTTGGCAGGCGAAATATTGAGCTCCACAGACCGGGAACTGATGGTATGAAACTGTTTGTCATTCGGGTCAAAATAAGCTAACTCGATCCGAGGTAGAAATACCTTCCCGGCCTGACGGGGAATGAGAATGTATTCCCATTTCATTTTGCCGGTGAATTGATCCCATAGCTGTTCCTGCTCAAATGAGGATGTGGGCGGAAATACTTCCATATTATCTGGAAAATTCAGCTTCGGCAGGCTGAACATATTCAGATTTCCTGTTCCTTCCAATTCCACATAATAGGTCACTGCTTCGTTGGCCTTTACCTTATCTGTATCGACAGCGGCTTTTAGCTTGAATTGTCCAACTGCTCCGGTGAAATTCGCCGGTTGCCCAACAGGATAAGGTTTTACTCGGATCTTTCTTGGTTCGGTCCGGAGTACTTTTTGCACAGTCTCATTGAAAAAATTATTGAAGAATGGATCATCAAATATTCCCCGCTGGCGCCGTCGGGTCTTGACTTGGACATTGCATCTGGCCGTCATTGGCGTGAGTTCCAATTCGCCGGTCTTTGTGGGGAACAATGCCACTTTATAGAGTGTCGCCACGTTGTATTGTACACCGCTGATGGTGGTCTGGTTGAATCGTGGTGGACGGGGGACGGATAATTCTTCGGACCAGAACCCCACACTCTCGGGATATTTGATATCTTCCAGGCTCATTTGAACACGCGTATAGAGTTTATAGGTCACAGTGATCTGCTCGCCTACAAATGCTTCATCCTTATCGATCTCCGCCAATAGAAAAAGTTCGTCTTTTTGAGTTACACTACCGCTGGACTTCACATTCATGGGAATGGGTTTTGTTTTCAGTCTCTTCCCATCCAATACAACCGTCAGGGACGGGATGACCAGCTTTCCTTTTTTGTTGGGAACCAACGTCCACGTCAATGATTTACTGGAGGTGGCCTCACCATTGATGAATTGATAACTGGTCTGCTGGGCCGGTCCGCTGATGACCGTAAAATCTTTTTCCAGAGGGAATAAATTCACTTGAGGCAAATTGTCAGCATCTTTGGCCTCAATCTTGAAGGTAAAGGTTTCGTTCACTGCCAATTGATTCACATCCACAGACGCTGTAATAGTCTGTCCTACAGCCATTTGAAGCAAAATCAGGATCGGTGCCAATATTCGCATTACCAGTCCTTCTCCAATTTTTTGGAACGGGCTTTAGCCATTTGCCGCTTTTGGTTCACTTTTTCATCCTTTTTCAAGGCATCTAAAATAGCTTGAGCATGCTGAAGATCCTGCTGTTTTTCTTCATCTTCCTGGGCCAGTTGCTGCTGTTGCTCCTCCTGTGATCGCTGTTCCTGCTGATCCTGCTCATTTTGCTGGTTCTGATCTTGTTGTTCTTGATCCTGTTGATCTTGCTTTTGCTGCTCTTGTTGTTCTTGTTTTTCCTGATCCTGATTTTGATCCTGTTGTTCCTGCTGTTGTTCCTGCTGTTGTTGCTGATAACGGATCATTTCATAATTATGTTTCGCATCTTTGTCTGATGGATCTAATTCCAACGACTTCCGGTAAAAGGCCAGCGCTTCTTCATTTTTTTGCTGGGATGCCAGAGCATTTGCAATATTGTAATAGGCCTTGGACTGTAATTCTGCATTGTCGGTTTCCAATGCCCTTTGAAAGGCATCCAATGCTCCCTGGAGATCCTGCTGCTGGAAGGCGGTGGTTCCCAATCCAAATTGTGCGGCGGCGTCTTCGTCCTTTTCGCTCAAAATGGATTCATAATACTTTCGGGCGTTGTCGTAATCGCCACTTTGATAAGCCTTCAGTCCTTCGTCTTGAGCCAATAGGGTTGAAGACATCAGTAAAATAATTATTTTATACAATCCGTCCCCTCCACGTTGACCCTTCTTTTTTCCGCGTGGGTAAGACCATGCTGACACCCAGGAAAAGAAATGATAGAAATGCAAATGTTTGGTAGCGGTCCTCGAATTCGGCATAGACATGAGACTGGATGGTACGTTTTTCCATGGTATCGATGGCAGTCATGATCTCCCGATGGCTGGCGGCGCGATTATCAAAACGGACAAATATACCATCACCGGCACGGGCAATATCCTGGAGCAATCCTTCGTTAAGCACAGATGTAACGAGAATGCCTTGACGGTCCCGCTTATACTCACGTGAACCATCCTTTTGGATGAGGGGGATCAAGGAACCGGTCTCCGTGCCCACGCCCACGGTATGGATGATCATACCCTGGTCACTAGCCGTTTCTGCAAGGTCGATGGCGGCACCTTCGTGGTCCTCGCCATCCGTTACCAATACACATACTTTATAATGTTCACTCTCTTCAGTGAAAGCCGATAATCCCGTTTGAATAGCCGTGCTCAAATCCGTTCCTTGGGTGGGGATCAATTTTGTGTCGATGCCGTCCAAAAATAATTGGGCCGCTTCATAATCGGTGGTGAGGGGCAAATAGAGATGGCTAGAGCCGGCAAAGACTACCAATGCCACTTGGTCTCCCTTCAGTTTACGGATCATCTGACTGATCTCGATCTTGGCTTTTTCCAGTCTGTTTGGCTTTACATCTTCCGCATCCATACTCTGGGATACATCAATGGCGAAGACCAGGTCCACCCCTTTCCGCTCCACAGGGGCTAAACGGGTGCCGATCTGGGGTCCGGATGCTGCAAAGACCAATAGAATGAGCCCAACCACGCCTAAACGCTTTTGCCAGCGGATCCGGCTAAAATCCACACGCTGAAACAGATTTTCTTCGAGAGCGCCGTCGCTTCGAGTGAACACTGACTTATTTTTTCGGGCTCGGACCGTCCACGTGAGCCACATGAACAAAAGTGGTACATAAAGCAATAAAACCAATGGAAAACGAAAATGGATCACGTCCGCCTCCGAAAAACTGATCGGTCCAGCGTTTCATAGCACAATCCCAGCATCATGGCGGGAATGAGCAGCCAACCGAAGAGTTCCTTGTATTGGGTGTATTCCTTCACTTGGATTTCTGTCTTCTCCAATTCATCAATTTCTGCATAAATATTCACCAGCATATTTTCATCAGACGCACGGAAATATTTTCCCCCCGTTCTCATGGCGATCTCTCGAAGAGTCTTTTCGTCGATCTCATTCCGGATATAACCTCGGTTGGGAATGAACGACACGGACTGGTTCGTTCCGGCACCGATGGTATAGATACGGATATCAAACTGGCTGGCCAGATCCGCTGCTGTGAGAGGATCCAATTCTCCGGCATTATTGCTACCGTCAGAAAGGAGGATCATAACTTTACTCTCGGCCTCACTAAATCGAAGACGATTCGTAGCATTGGCGATGGCCATGCCGATTGCGGTTCCATCTACTTCCCTATCGGCAATGCGAACTTCTTTCAGCAAATTCTTTAAAACATTTTTGTCCACCGTTAAGGGACATTGAATAAAAGATTCCCCGGCAAAGACCAAGAGCCCGATGCGATCTTCTTCCCTGTTTTGGATGAAGGTCTTTGCGGTGCGCTTCACCGCTTCCAAACGGTTGGGGTTAAAGTCCTCCGCCAGCATGGAACTGGAAATATCCAGCACCATGATCATGTCCACCACCTGGACATTTTTTTCCTGCATGTTTTCCACTATACGTGGACGTGCAAGTGCAGTTATTATTAGTGATACTGTAATTAACTTAAGAATACTGATCAAGCGTATCTTGACCTGTCCCCGCTTTCGAAATGTATCTGGAATAAGCTGGAGTGCAGACACGCGCATGGTGCCTTCTTTTCTGTGGCCAATACGCTGTTTCCACAAAAAATATGCAGGGATGAGCAGGAGTCCCAACAGGACCCACGGATGTTCAAAAGTGATCATTGTTCCTTGTTACGCGTTCCATGTGTATTGCATTACGCAATACGGCGAAAAATGTTTCGAAAATGTTGTTCAGGCGGGATGCCCGCGAATTGAATTAAAGATTAACCCTGGTCTTCGTCTTCCACGGCTGAAGCGGCATCCTCTATCTCCCGCTTCACTTCATCGGCGCCGGCCTTGAATTCTTTGGAGGCTTTCCCCAATGATCGAGCCAGTTCCGGTAGCTTCTTGGCACCGAAAAGGAGCAGCACCACCAACAGGATAAGTAATAATTCCCAATACCCAAAGGCCGCTTCTACTAATGTGTATTCCATAAAATTCTCCGCTATTAATAAATTGTGTACATGAAAGTTACAACGCTCATCGGAAATATCGCAGGAAGTAGTACGCTCCCGCCAAACCAATGATACTGGTGAAATTGATCTTCAGAGATAATCCAAATTTTAATGTAAACATGATGAGGTCTAAAACAATGACACCGCTTTCATTCCCCACCAACCCCGCCAGGTCGAAGGAAACGCTGGTCAGAAAAAAGTCCTTCACCACGCCTGCGGGTAGGATCCAGCCCAGTAATTCTCCTACCAACGTCCCGGCCATGGCGCCGACAAATAAAGTAAGAGTGATAAGCGCTATGGAACGTTTTACCATTATTTGGGAATAGTTACTTCTTCTTCAAAGCGGTCGTGGTACAGCATCCACTTGATGGTACTCCAGAGTATATAAAAGGCCATGAGGGGAAACAAGATGATTCCCCGCCATAAAATGGCGCTGGCAATAAGTATAACAACGCCAATAAGCTGCAACGTATTGGACTTACCTTTTTTAAAGGACAATAATGGAAATTTAGAAAACCGGATGGGACTGACCATCATAAAGCCCAAGGCTACGAACATTGGCAAGGCAATGCGCGGATCGCCCATTTCACCCCACACCTGGTGGTTGAAAAGCATAAAACTCACAATCATGATGGCATTCACCGGAGTTGTTAAACCAATAAAAAATGATTTCGGGTCGTCATCCTGGAGAATATTAAAACGGGCCAGGCGGATGGTGCCGAATAATAATGGAGTAAAGGCGATCAATCCGCCCAGCAGGGGCGGAAGTCCATCTACATAGACCGTGTAGATCAACAGGGACGGCGCGGCGCAGAAAGAGACCGTGTCCGCAAAGGAATCAAATTCCACGCCAAACTTGGAGGGGATCCCCAGCAAGCGGGCCAGTTTACCGTCGGCCACATCACAGAGCCCGGCAAAAAGGATCAGCCAGCCCCCGCGGATGGGATCGCCCTTAATCATCATGACGATACCCATAAAACCCAGGAACATGTTCACCACCGTAATGAGATTGGGAATGAATCTGTGCTTTTTGCCTTTTGTTTTCATATTCTTGCTTTGAGCTGACCGATAACGGTCTTGCCGCCTGTTACCTTGTCACCAACCTTCACGTTGACCACAGAATTGAAAGGTACAATGAGATCAGTACGTGAACCAAACATAATGAAACCAAACCGTTCACCAGTCTTTACAGTTGCACCCACTTCTGCGTAACAATGAATGCGCCGGGCGATGAGCCCCGCAATCTGTTTCACTTTCACCTTCATTCTATCCCGTGACAAAACAATCACTGCCTGTTCATTCACATCGCTGGCAGCATGGTCAAAGGCTGCTTTGAATTCACCTTTTTTATAGTCCACGCTTTCCACTACCCCACCCACAGGAATCTTATTGGAATGAACGTTGAATACATTCAAAAATATTGAGATCTGTTTAGCCCTGCCCACAGTTTCATCTTCCACGTCATCGATCAATACCACTTTGCCGTCAGCCGGCGCTACCAATAAACCTTCTCCCTGGGGAGCGACGCGGGTGGGATCACGAAAAAAATTGAGGCTGAAAACAAATAGTACTCCAAATATATAAAAAAATATTTTCAATAATCCTTGCTCATAAACATAACCGGTAAGGCCACACAGCAATGTGCTCACCATTAGTGCAATTAATATTTTTCTGCCCTCAGGAGCTATCATTATTGTACCCGGGCTAAAGTGAGGTTTTTGGTTATGGTTCTACCATCGCGATAGATCTTTAATTTGATCTTATTACCGGAGCGGAGGTCGCTTTCCTTGATAATTTTCAATATCTCCCGTGAACTGCTGATCTTTTGACCATTGACAGCTGATATAATATCCCCAACTTCAACGCCCGCTTTTTCGGCATTACTCCCTGTTTCCACCTCCACTACAATAACACCGCGGGTAAAGGGAACATCCAGGTATTCTGCCACTTCCGGTGTCAGGCGTTCCACGGCAAGACCTGTGGAAAAACTGCGGTCGATTTTACCGCTCACTTTTAATTCTTCAGCTATATCTTTGGCTAAATTGATTGGAATGGCAAAACCAATACCAATGCTCCCTTCAGAAAATTGAGAAGCGGTATATATAAATGTATTGATTCCGATTACTTCCCCGAGACTGTTAACCAATGGCCCTCCGCTGTTGCCGTGATTGATGGCGGCGTCTGTCTGGATCATATCTTTGTAAACCCTACCCTGCTGTGATCCAAAGTCCATATCCACTGCGCTGACAATTCCTGCTGTTGCAGTAGGCTGCTTACTGATGTCAAACAGACCGAAAGGATTACCCAAAGCAATGACCCATTCGCCAATAATAAGGTTATCAGAATCACCCATTTCAGCGTATGGAAAATTGCTGCCGTTCAATTTGAGTAAGGCCAAGTCCGTAATGTAATCTGTGCCCATAATATCAGCTTTAAACTCATCTCCTCCGGGAAGGGTTACCATTACTTCTGTGGCATTTTCGATAACATGAAAATTGGTTAGCACATACCCATCGGGGCTGATGACCACTCCGGAACCAGAACTATGTACTTCTCGCTTACGGCGGCGTTCGGGAAAGAAAAAGTCAAAAAATGGGTCCCGGCTGAAGGGGCTGTACACATCCCGCATCTGTACCACACTGATGGAAGCTACAGAAGGCTCCACCGCTTCAATGGCTCTTGTAATGGCAGTTTGGCGTGATTCATCAATTCCCCATTGGCCATTCAAAAATGCCAGGAAAAAAAGTATACTAGAATTGATCCGCGCCATTGTATTCTACTTTTTCTAAAAACAATCCCTGGGCCGGGGCTCTAAATATCTTCACATTTTCTCTCGGTTCATTGAGCAGTTTTTCAAATTCTGATTTTGTCATTTTTTTGCGGGTTACTTCCACCATGGAGCCAACAAGGTAACGCACCATATGGTGTAAAAAACGGTTCGCAGCAATCCTGTAATTTACGATTTCACCTTCATTTGACCATTCAGATAATGTGATTGTACACACCCTATTTTCAACCTCGGGATTGAATTTCGAGAAAGAGGTGAAATCATGCTCACCCATGATCAATAATGCCAATTCATTCAATTTCTCAACGTCAAGTTTTCCTGTCTTCCATACTATATGTCGGTCCATAATAAAATTATCGGTCCTGCATTGATACACATACTGCCGTTTGACTGCTGAAAAACGGACATGAAAATCACCCGGGACCACCGCACAATCCATTACCCGAATATCTTCAGGTAAATTGCCATTCAGAGCAGGCGTAATATCACACGTGGCCATATCCGTATTCCAATCAAAATGAGCTATTTGTTGGAGCGCATGTACACCGCTATCAGTCCGGCCAGAACCGATAACATTGATTTTTTCACCTTTGCTTAAAATGGATAAAGCACCTTCTAATTCACCCTGGATTGACCGGTCAGATTTTTGTACCTGCCAGCCGTGGTAAGCAGAACCGTCGTATTGGATGTCTATTTTAAATCTGGGCAAGGTTGTGGAGTGTGAGGAATAAATACGTAATAATGACCAGTGCTGAAACATGTAATAATGTAAACGGAATGGGCTGGGCAACACCTCTGGGAATTTGCCGACCATAACCACGCATAGTCATAGCGTGGGCAATATCATCTGCCTTTTGCAAGTGGATCATGATCATCCCAGGCAACTGTCGAGCTGTTTCTTTCCAGCGTCTGATCTTACCATGCTGAACATTCAATCCCAACGCTTTGTGGATTCCCTGCCACCGTGACCATTCCCTCTGCAAGGCTGGGTAAAACCGCAATGTCATTTCCATAAATAAAAACCAATCCTCAACCTTCCGCCAGGGTTTATTGAATTGCATCCAAATACTGCGCAACGCCTGGAAAACAGAACTGGATCCAGAGCCAATTGTGTACAAATTCATAATAGCTATCACCAATAAGAATTTCATCATTGCTGTGCTGATCTCAATGAATATCTGCCCAAGCGTTGACTGGCTCATAATAACGGAAATCAAAAAATAAAATCCAACCATCACCGGCAGGAATAAGATGAATGACCGTAACGATCTTAAAATTCGTTTAATCGACACTTTTTCGATCCAAGCAATAACAATAAATAAAACTCCATACACCAACCAGTGATACACTGTAGGGCTGAATAATACAGCAGTGGAAAAAGATAAAAACAGCCAAAGCCGGACAAGCGGTTGATTCATAAATGTCATGTTTAAAACTCCAGAGTTAATACCAACACTGCAAGGCCGCTTGCTGGATTGAACACCGGACTCACTGATACATCTTCAACCTGGGCAATACGCTGCAAATATAATGCATCGATGGCTGAAACAATATGATTGATCACTATTCCCCCGGCAATGAACGTGGCTCCCAGCAACCATGTATCACTGGCCACCCTGTAGTCACGGTATTGTTTCCGCTTTGCAGTTGATGACCAAGTCCAATCCCAATCACCATCCA